>Ga0105047_10000027_pt1 | contig 163615 bp, 144 predicted proteins | sample MAT04_FD_78384 | JGI IMG/M metagenome (GOLD analysis project Ga0105047, IMG submission 78384) | Freshwater microbial communities from Lake Fryxell liftoff mats and glacier meltwater in Antarctica - MAT-04 (megahit assembly) | ecosystem: Environmental > Aquatic > Freshwater > Ice > Liftoff...
CGCTCGGCCGAGCTCCCCTCGATGAACGGTCACGCGACAGCGCGCGCGAACGCGTGCCTCTACGGTGCGCTCGCGTGCGGCGGCGCGGCCGGCGGCCATCGAGTGCTCGAGGCCGAGACCATCGTGCGAGCGCGCACGGAGCGGATGCACGGCATCGACGCGATCCTCGACGTCCCGACACGTTTCGGCCTCGGCTTCATGTTGACGGAGCCCGAGGCCTCGTTCGGCCCGAACGCGAGCGCCTTCGGGCATCCCGGAATGGGCGGCGCGCTCGGCTTTGCGGACCCGGAGGCCCGCGTCGGCTTCGGGTACGTGACGAACATGCTCGGCGCGCACATCCATATCGACCCGCGGGCGCAGCGGCTGATCGAGGCGCTCTACGCTTCTCTCTGAACGGGCTCGCGGGTCGCGCGCCGGCAGCGGCGGACGGCGGCCATCATGTCGGCCGAAGCGAACGGCTTGGTGAGGAACTCGGCGCCTCCGGCGGCGAGGAGCGCGTCGACGCTCTGATCTTTGGGGTAGCCCGAGACGATCAGGATGGGCACGCCCGAGTCCAGCGCCCGGAGGTGCACGAAGCACTCGGCGCCGCTCATCCCGGGCATCGCGAGATCGAGCACGACGAGAGAGAAGCGATGCGGCTCGGCACGAAAGAGCTGCAGCCCGGCGACGCCGCCGTTGGCCTCCAGCGTCTCGATGTGAGCGGACTCGAGGAACCGCCGGATCGCTCGGCGTACCGCCGGCTCGTCGTCGATCACGAGGATGGGCCCGCTCACCACGTCGTGGGTCGCAGAGGTCTCGGCGGGGTGCTTCTCGGCGGCCGGGGCGTCGACCTCGGGGAGCCTGAGCGTCGCCGTGGTCCCGACGCTGGGCGTGCTGCGCAAGCTCACGTCGCCCTCGTGGTCGCGCATCGTCCCGTAGATCATCGCGAGGCCGAGGCCGCTGTGATGCGTCGTCGAGGACTTGCTCGAATAGAACGGCTCGAACGCGTGCGCGAGCGTGTTGGCGTCCATGCCTGCGCCGTCGTCGACGACCTCGATCGCCACGTAGCGCCCGCCTGCCGCGAGCGTCGGGCTGTCGTTCTGGCGGAGCACCACGCGCGAGGAGCGAAGCCGCACGTTGCCTTCGCCCGACATCGCCTCGACCGCATTGAGGCAGAGATTCATGATGGCCTGGCTGATCTGCGCCGGGTCGCCCATCACGAACGCCGAGACCGCCCCGAGCTCCGCGACGAACCTCACGCCTTTCGGCGCCGTGCGAGCGAGGAGGGAGACCACCTCTTCGATGACCTCGTCGACGCGGAACGCCTCGTCGCGATGCTTGCCGCGCCGCGCGAAGCCGAGGAGGTTGCGCGTGAGCGCCGCTCCACGCTGTGCTGCCGCGAGGATGTGCTCGAGATCGTCGTGAGCCGGTGAGCCTGCGGGCGCCTCGTCGCGGGCGACCTCCGCGACGCCCACGATCGCGCCGAGCACGTTGTTGATGTCGTGAGCGATGCCGCCAGCGAGCGTACCGAGCGCGTCGAGCTTCTGGACCTGCCAGAGGCGCGCCTCGAGCTCCGCGCGCTCCGCCTCCCCGCGCTTGCGTTCGACGAGCTCGGTCTCGAGGCGGGCGAGCGCCGTCGCGAGCTCCGCGCTGCGAGCGCGTTCCTGGGCCTGCAGCCCGGCGGTGCGAGCGAGGTGCTCGCGCTGACTCATCTGGATGGCGGTGCTGACGAGGATGCTCGCGAGCATGAAGACCGAGACCCACGCGACGTCGGCGCCCGCACCGAGGCGCGAGGCGACGGCGATCGCGGCGGCGGCGATGGCCGTCATCGCGATCGTGGACGCGACGCGGAACAGGGCGATCGCGCCGACGGCGAGGATGTAGAACGCGAGATAGAGGAGCTCTCGCGCGTCGTGGAGCACGATCGCGCTTCCGATCGCGTTGGCGCAGCCGAGGAATACGCCGAGGTAGCAGAGCACGTGGAGCTCGACGAGGTTGGTCGTGGGGCGGCGAGCGCGTGCTGCGATGGCGAGCACGAGTCCCACGTCGACGATGTCGAAGACCGTCGACCAGCTGGCCAGGGTCACGCCCGGGCGTGCACCGAGCGCCGTCGCGACGATGAAGAGCGAGTAGGCGACGGAGGCCGCGAGCCCGGCGCGATAGAGCGCCGTGCGCATTCGCGATGCGGCGGCTTCCCTGTCGGTTTCGTTGTCGAGCCACACGTGGACGATGCGTTCTCCAAGCCCCGCGGCGGCCCAGCTGACGAGGAACGTTACTGACTCGCGGGTTCCTTCGCCCGCGATACGTACATTTTTTCGGGGCGCACCGACCACCTCCTGCCACAACGCGCGGGCCGCGAGCTCGTCCGCTCGCCGCGCTACGGCGCGATGCCGTGCTTCGCCAGCGCCTCGCTCAGCCGGACGCCGCGTACGTCGAAGCCGGTGAGTACCTGGTCGCTGTCGACGACGAAGGTCGGGACGATGACGCCCTTGCCGAGCGCCTGCAGCTCCCGGCGAGCGCCGTCGTCCTCGTCGACGCGACGCTCCTCGTAGGCCACGGAGTGCTCGCTCATCCACGTCTCGGCCTCACGGAGGCAACGTGCGCAGGTCGATGCGTCGTCGAGCAAGAGACCGTGGGTTGCACACCTTGCGCGAGAGCTCGGGAGGCCGCCGATCGTCATCATGGAGGAGCCTCGAGCAATTCACGCGCCGGGCCGGACGAACGCGGAGAGGCCACGATTCGAGGTAGATCATGGCTTGCCGTCTGTGGGCCGCCCCCAACACCGTTGGCGGCGACCAACAGGCGCGCCCGTCGGTCCGGCTCTCTCGGAGGGCGACGCGGGCGCGGTCGTTGCACCGTCAGGTCTCGAGAGGAGAAGCCCGATGCTTCGCAATGCTCGTCTTGTCGCGTCGTCGTGTCTTGCCGCCGTCCTGGTCGTGGCTCTGCCCCGCGTCGCCGAGGCCCAGGAAGGGGAGCTCGACAACGGCGTCGCGAGGCAGCAGAGCCGAGGGCTCGGGCTCGACGTCGGTCCCACGCTCCTGTTTCCGCTCCGCGACGGCGGGCCCTATGGCGGAGGTCTATCGGTCGAGGGGCGCTACGGCATCCCCCTTGGCGCCACGGTGATCGCTCCAGGAGGCCGGGTCGCGGGCTACATCATCTCCGACCGGGGCGTCGGCATCGCGATGCCGACCGTGCGCGTGACCGTACCGGTGGGGATGTTCGCGCCGTACATCGTCGGTGGCGCCGGCGTCGGCTACCTCTCGGGAGACGGTCAGACGGGCGCGGCGCTTCTCGGCGGCGGCGGTCTCATGATCCACATCGGCAAGGGAGTCGCGTTCGGCGCCGAGGCCACCTATCAGGCCATCACCGGCACCGAGCTGAACACGCTCACGATCACCCCGGCGATCGCGTTCGGCGGCTGACGTCGCCGCGCAGCGCGGGGTGGTCCATCGGCCGTCGAGGCTGGATCAGCGAGTCAGGCGCGGGCGATGTAGGTCCGACGCGGGCGCGCCACGCCGCTTCGAAAAACATGGGCCCTGCTGTTGCGAGCGACGTCTGCGATCCGGGTACGGCGCTTGCTTTCCCTCGAAGTATACATGAGTGTTTCATTGAGCAGGCTCGTCTCCCTCGGCGCGATCGCCGCCTTCACGACGCTCGGACTCGTCGGCTGCTCGGGCGGCACGGAGGAGAGCACGCTCCGGCGCTCGCAGACCCAGGCGCCGACACGGCTGCCTGCATCCTCGAAGGGGACGACGAGCACCGGAGACACCGCGCCGGCGACGACGCCGCCCAGCACGCCGGACCCCACGCCCGCGCCTGCGGACGGCGGCGCGGCCCCGCCGCCCGCGCCCACGCCCGCGCCGCCCGCGCCGGGCTCCTGCGGTGCCCCGAAGTGCTTCGGTCTGGCCGGGGTAGGGGGCTGCAAGGCGACCGACTCGGCCGGCGACCTCGTCGCGATGGGCTGCCAGGACGGCGCGTGTGCGTGCGTCGTCGCAGGTCAGACGACGACGACGTTCGACGGGGACGTGGACAGCGCGGACGACGCCCGCTCGCTGTTTCTCACCAACTGCACATGTAACTGAGCGGCGCGCGCGTCACTTGCACTGCGGGACGTCGCTCTCCTGCTTCGTCTCGGCGCCGCCCTTGCGCGCGGTCTTCTTCGTCTGGGCCGAGCCTCTTTCCAGCGCACCTTCGCCTCGTCGGTACCCCCCTCGACGAGGCCTGCGGTTGCGGAGCCGAAGGTCTTCACCCCCTCCACGGCGGTCGTCGCCGCGAGAGCGAGACGCCGGTTCGCGTGGTACGAGGAGGTGACCATGGGGGCTTCGTAGCACGCCGAGTCGGTCGTCCGCTTTACAGCGTAAAACCGCGTGCTAGACCCGACCTCGCATGAGCCGCCTCTTTTCCGGGTCCTCCTCGCTCGGGCTCCTGCCGGCGCTCGCCGTTCTGTCGCTCGCGGCCTGCAGCAGTGCGAGCGACGGGCCGGCGGCGGAGGCTCCCGGCAGCGAGGGCGGCACGACGCTGGCCGACGGCGCCTCGATTCCTTCGCCCGACGGTGACGGAGGGACGGCTTCTCCGGACGGAAGCGCCGAGCTTGGGCCGGTCCGCTTCAAGATCCAGGTCGACTATCGCTACGACAAGGCGGGCTTCTTCGCCGACCCGATCCGCAAGAAGGCGCTCGAGGGCGCATGCCGGATCTGGGGGCGCCTCCTCGCGGACGATTTCCCGCCGGTGCCGAAGGGTACGTTCATCAAGGTGCGCGACCCGGAGAAGCCGAACGAGCCGGCGCTCGCGCTGAGCATCGACTACGCGATCGACGACCTCGTCATCTTCGTCGGCTCGGCCGACCTCGCGCCGGGTATCACGGGCGTCTCCTCGCCGACCGCCGGCCTCTCGGGCGTCACCGACGGCACGCTCGCGGCGGCGCTCCAGCAGCGCTTCGACGCGACCCCGTTCCAGCCCTGGACCGCGTGGATCAGCTTCGATTCGAAGACCGATTTTCACTTCGATCCGGACCCCGAGCTCGGCGCAGCCGTGCCTGCGGGGAAGCTCGATTTCGTTTCGGTCGCGCTCCACGAGATCGGGCACACGCTCGGCTTCGGCACCGCCGACTCGTTCAAGACGAAGATCAGCGGCGGTGCCTTCACCGGGGCGAAGACCGTGGCGCTGTTCGGCGGCCCGCTTCCGCTCACGGGCGACCTCGGACACGTGCCCAACACCACGATGTCGGGCGGCCATCGTCTCCTCATGGACCTCAGCGACGGCACGGGCACCCGCTACCTCCCCACGCCGCTCGACCAGGCCGTGCTCGAGGACCTCGGCCTCCATTTCTAGGGCGCACTCGCGTACCATCCGCCGCCATGGATTCCACGGCGCCCGCGCGCGAGCCCCCGCTCGGCACCGTCCAGCGCTGGGCGTGGGACTACATCCACGGGACGACGCTCGACGCGAAGCTCGCGCCGCCACCGCCGCCCGAGGTCTGGGAGGAGGCCGCTCCGGCTCGAAGGCTCGACGCCCCCGGCAGGCCGCCCGAGCTGCGCATCGTCACGAAGGCCGCCAAGACGCGCGGCCTCAACTCGGCGCATGGTCGCGCGCGCGCGCTGCACACGTTCCTCCATCACGAGCTCCAGGCCGCGGAGCTGATGGCCTGGGCGCTGCTCGCGTTCCCCGACTCGCCGCTCGAGTTCCGCGCCGGGCTCGTGCGCATCGCGCTCGACGAGATCCGGCACATGCACCTGTACGCCAAGGAGATCGTGCGGCTCGGGCACGCCGTCGGCGACTTCACCGTCCGCGATTGGTTCTGGGAGCGCATCCCCCGATGCCCCGACGCCGCGTCGTTCGTCGCCGCGATGGGCCTCGGCTTCGAGAGCGCGAACCTGGAGCACACGGCCTCGTACGCGGCGCGCTTTCGTGAGGCCGGCGACGAGGACGGCGCGCGTGTCCAGGAGCTCATCGGCCGCGAGGAGGAAGCGCACGTGCGCTTCGGCGCGCGGTGGTTCGAGACGTTCACCGGCACGCCGGCCGTCGACTTCGACCGATGGAGGGCGGCGCTGCCCGCTCCGCTCTCGCCGCTCCTGATGCGCGGTCGTCCGCTCCAGCGCGAGGCCCGCCGGCGTGGCGGTCAACCCGAGGCCTTCCTCGACGAGCTCGACGCATGGCAGCCCGACGATTTGCCTGGGTCCTGAACCTCGACGCGGACCTCGAGCTCGCGGCGCGCCACGCGTACACGCCGAAGCAGAGCGTGCGCGAGGCGGTGAGGCCGTGGGCGTCGATGCTCGCGACGTCGCTGCTCGGGCCCGAGGACGTGCTCGTCGACGAGCGCGCGCCGCCGCTCTCCGCGCGCGGGCTCGTCGGCCGCGCGTTCTGTCCGACGCCGCGCGCCGTCGCAATGCTCCTCCGCGCAGGCGCCGACCCGGAGCCGCATCCGGGGCTCGACGTCCTCCGTCTCGTCAACTCGCGTGCGTTCGCGACGTCGCTCGGGGAGACGTTGCCCGCGGCCCAGTTCGTGACCGATCTCGATGCGGCACGAGCGAAGCTCGCCACTCCGCCGCCGGTCGGCGAGGGATGGCGGGTGAAGCGTAACTTCGGGATGACCGGGCGCGGGCAGCGTGTCGTGGTCACGGCCACCGACGCCGATCTCGCCTTCGTGCGCGCGGGCCTCGGCGAGGGCGGCGTCCAGATCGAGCCCAACGTGACGATCGTCGCCGAGTACGCGCTCCACGCGCGGCTCGAGGAGAGCGGCTCGTTCGAGCTCGGTTCGCCGGTGCGTCAGCGGTGCGACGCCCGCGGTGCGTGGGTGACAACGGAGCCGCTCGGCACGCCGGGCGCTCACGAGATCGACCTCGTCGCGCGGCTGGTCGCCGAGGCACGGAGCGTCGCCGCGGCCCTCACGCGTGCCGGGTACTTCGGTCCGTTCGGCATCGACGCGTACACGTATCGCGGCAAGGGCGGCGGCCTCGAGCTCCAGCAACGCAGCGAGATCAACGCCCGCTACTCGATGGGCTTCGCGGTCGGATTCTCGCGGGCGCGCTAGCGCGATGCTCGTGCTCCCTCACGCGTCGGCGACGAGGCCCTTGCGCGGCGGAGGGAATCCAGGGATGAGGGGGGGATGCTCATCGTTCACCACCTCGAGAATTCACGCTCCCAGCGCGTCCTGTGGCTACTCGAGGAGCTCGGCGTCCCGTACGAGATCAAGCGCTACGCCCGCGACAAGAAGACGATGCTCGCACCGCCGGAGCTCCGCGCCGTGCACCCGCTCGGCAAGTCGCCGGTGATCACCGACGAAGGCAAGACGATCGCGGAATCCGGCGCGATCGTCGAGTATCTCGTCGAGCGCTACGGAAGGGGAAAGCTCGTGCCCGCGGCCGGTAGCCCCGAGCGGCTTCGCTACACGTACTGGCTGCACTACGCAGAGGGCTCCGCGATGCCGCCGATGCTCCTGAAGCTCGTGTTCGAGCGCATGAAGAGCGGGCCGGTTCCGTTCTTCGTCCGTCCCATCGTGCGAGGCATCGCCAACAAGGTGCTCGACATGTTCGTCGACCCGCAGCTGAAGCTCCACGTCGGCTACATGGAGAGCGAGCTCGGAAAGTCGCCCTGGTTCGCGGGCGACGAGATGACCGGCGCCGACATCCAGATGTCGTTCCCGCTCGAGGCCGCGGCCACTCGCGCGGCCGACGCGCCGATGCCGAACATCACCGCGTTCCTCGAGAAGATCCACGCTCGGCCCGCCTATCAACGTGCGCTCGAGCGTGGTGGTCCTTACTCGCTGATGAGCTGAGCTACTTCAGGAGCCCGCTGAAGAACGTGCCGATCTCGTCGACGGCGAAGGTCGGAACGTCGTGACCGACGCCGCTGGTCTCGCAGTAGACGAGGGGCTCACCCGCGGGGCACGACGTGTTGCGCTGGCACTCGGGTCGACCCGAGACCGCCGACCACGCCGCCGTCTTGCAGCCGTTCTCGGCGGCCCAGTAGTCGCGCGAGCTCCGTGCGTCGGCGACGGGGAGCGCGTCGTCGCTCTTGTCGTGGGTCATCCACGCGGGGACGGCACCGCCGCACGTGTCCGAGAACGGGCCGGGGCCGGCGACGACCGCCATGCCCTTCACGTCCTTCTGGCGCTCGCACGCGAGGTGCTGGCTGAAGTTGCCGCCCGAGCTGAAGCCCGTGACGAAGACGTGCGCGCGATCGACGCAGTACTCGGCCTCGACCTCCGCGAGCATCGCGTCGAAGAAGGCGAGGTCGTCGTTGCCGGAGAGGTCCCAGCGCGTGACCTTGCCGCCGGTGCCGTCCGAACGAGTGCGCTCGAGCGCGAGCGGATAGACCGCGAGCGACGGGGTCGTGATCTTGCCCTCGACGCCGAACCAGTCGCGCATGTTCTCGGGCGTCGTGTCGGTCGCGCCGTGCAGCACGAAGACGAGCGGGAGCGCCTGCTCCTGCTTCGCGCCGGCGGGGACCGCGAGGTGGTACGTGCGCGACTTGCCGGCCGCGGTGATCGTTCGCGCCGCGAACGTGCCCGTGCCCTTGGGAGCGACGCCGCAACCCTTCGTGCCCGGGTCGACGGCCGGTCCCGCGTCGGTCTGCCCGGGGTCGGCCAACGCGTCGCCCTCGGGGACCTTCGCCTCGTTCGTCGTCGCAGCCCCCGCCGCGGGGGCCGACGTGTCGCTGCCGCTGCATCCGCTGGCGATGAGGAGGGTGAGGGCCGCGGACGAGAGAACGAGGAGGGGAGGGCGCATCGGCCGCTCTTTAGTTCCACGCGGAAAGGAGTCGCGCCAGTCGGAATCCGCCGACCCACGTGCGCGGGAAACGTCTCATTGCGCATCCCGAGCAACATGAGGTCTGGCCGCCTCACCTACCTGTGGTACACGCGCCCCTACACGTCGTCGGAGTCTTCGGCGCTTCAAATTACGGGGTTTCCATGCGATCAGCCGTCCGTTCGACCGTCCTGTCCTTCGTCGCTGTCGGCGTCTCCGTCTGGGCCACCCCCGCCTCCGCCGACACGGCGGTCACCTCCTGCGACCCGGCGGCGTCCTTCGACTGCTCGCGCGGGGCGACGTCGCTGCATGCGGAGTCCCGCACCGCGGTCATCAGCTCGATCGGCACCGGCTGGATGCCCGCCTGCGCTACACCGGACGCGCAGGGCCACTGCGGAGGCGATCAGCCGATCCAGGTCCTCGTGAGCATGGATCTCGCGGCGATCCCGACGCCGTCGACCGAGCCGCTGTGGATGGTCGACATGGCACGCACTGCGGTCGTCGATGCGCACTGGCCGACGACGAAGAGCTTCGACCTCACGCTCGCCACGTCGAAGACGCTCGACGGCACCTTCAAGGTCTCGCACACGCTCATCCCGGCCGTGCACGTCCACGCTTCGCTCCTCGGCTTCACGAAGGACTGGACCTACGACGCGTCCAAGTTCCTGATCGATTACGCCGCGAACTTTCACTACAAGGCGACGAAGACGGTGACGTTCTTCCCGTGGGCGTTCGACCCGAACAAGGTGACGAACGTGGTGCCGGCGCCGTCGCTCACGACCACCGAGCTCCTCAACGTGAAGCTCATCAACGACGGCAACAACAACGTCGACCTCGGCCTCTCCGCGTCCACCACGCCGACGTTCGAGTACCGCACGACGAAGGTGAAGCTCCTCGGCGCGACGCCGATCACGCCGGCGTCGAAGACCGGTTCGCTCGCGATGTCCGACGCCGATTTTCTGCTCCTCGACGCCGACGTCGAGGGTGAGATCGCCGTCTCGGGCGAGCTCATCGCCGCCCCCTACGTCGCGATCCACAAGATCGCCGGCGTCACGGTCCCCGGCGGCCTCGGCGTGCTCGACCTCACGAGCGTGCTCAACGCGCCGAAGAAGGCGTACACGGCGACGCCGCCCGTCGCGGTGAAGTTCCCACAGGTCAAGATCCGGATTCCGCTGCCGAACGTGAAGGCGCCCGCGAGCGTCGACCTCGGCACGGCGCAGCTCGGCAAGAGCGTCGAGCAGCCCGCGACGATCAAGAACAGCGGCGAGCTCGCCGCGACGATGAAGTTCACGAGCTCCGACCCGCAGTTCACGGTCGTCGCCTCGGCAGGCACGGACGCGAAGAAGGACTACGCGCTCGCCATCGAGTTCACGCCCACGAAGGAAGGCGCGCAGTCGGCGACGATCACCGTGAAGTCCAACGACCCGGACCAGCCGAGCCAGACGATCGACGTCACCGCGAACGGCACGGCCGTCCCGGTTCCGCCGCCCGCCGCCACGCCCGATGCGCCGCCGCCGTCCGACGAGCCCTACGGTCGTCAGACCGACAGCGGCTGCGGCTGCCATACGGTCCCCACGACCGGGACGAGCGGCGCCTTCGCCGGCCTCGCGCTCTTCGGCGCCCTCGCGCTGCGCCGTCGCCGTTCGCGCGCGAGCTGAGCCGAGCCGAGCTCGCCGCGAGGCGAGTCGCGTCAGTCCACGGCTGGCTCCTCATGGAGCCAGCGCGCGATCTCCTCGACGTGCGGATCCTCGATGCCGAGCTCGGCGAGCGCGGCGTGGAGGTGGAGGACGTAGTCCGTGTTCGGTCCGCTCGGGCCCTTGCTGCGCCGCACCCACGCGGCGATCTCGCGCTCGTCCATCGGACCCAGGAAGTGCGGGTTCTCGGCCGCCGCGACGTAGACGAGCGCCTCCGCGAACGGCGCGCCAGACGGCCCGTCGAGGACCTCGCGGTGGAGCCGCTCGAACCCTGCCGCCTCGCGGGCATCGAGCGCCGCCAGCACCTCGTCCGCCGCGGCCGGATCGATGCGGTACGCACACCCCCCGCAGCTCTCGTCGGCGGCCGGAACGAGCGTCACCACGCGGCCCGGCGCCTCGGGAATTCCGCGGTGATCAGGCGAGCCCTGCCAGAAGCGGCGGGCCCAGCCGGGGAGGAAGGCCCGTCGCCGCTCGAGGAACGGAAACGACGGCCGGTAAAGGAGCGAGCCGTAGGCGAAAATCCACATCCGATCCGTCAAGCTTACCCCACGACAATATTGCCTTTCGTTTGGTCCGCCCACGGGCCTTGTGCGACGCTTGAAAGACCATGGGCAAGCTCGACCCGCGCGCAGAAGCCGACTCCTTTCCCCCGAAGGACGACTTCTCCGTCGACCGCGTGGCCGTCCCGAAGCCCGGCAAGCCCGCGGCGCCCGCGAAGCTCGCGAAGCCCCCGACGCCCACGAAGAAGCAGCCGTCGACCCCGGATGCGGAGCCCGAGGAGGCGCTGGTCGAGTCGTCGGTCGTTCCGGTCGCCGAGCCCGGCGCGAGGCGCGACGACGCCGACGAGAAGCCGGCGGACTCGGGCCACAAGGTCACGAGCAAGGACCCGCGCTACGAGCCGATCGAGAAGCTCCTCGATCTCAACGACTGGAAGAAGCTCACCGACGAGCTCGGTCCGATGAGCGACGTCGGCAAGCTCCCGCCGAACCTCGGCCTCCTCGCCGCGCTCGCGCACAACGAGGCCAAGAAGGAGGGCGACCCCGACGCGGTCGCCACCTCGATTCGCTGCATGGCGGGTCTCCTCGGCGTCGCCGAGGACAGCCCGATCGCGCGCGTGCTCGCGCGTCGCATGTTGCGGAAGAACCCCGTGAAGCTGAGCGAGCGCAAGGCGCCGCCTGCGAAGACGTCGCTCCTCATCGTGCTCGCCACGCTGATCGGCGGTGGCGGAGTCGGGTTTCTCGCGTCCGAAGGCAGCTGGCGCGCGATCGCGCACCTGCTCCACCTTCGGTGACCCGGCTCAGGCGGCCTTCGCGGCCACTGGAACAGCACGCGCGGCGGCAGCCTCGAGGTCGAGGCGGATGACCTTCCTGCGTGCGTCGCGGGCGTTCGCGACCGCGAACGCGCCGAAGAACAGCGTCGCGACGACCGACGCGATCCAGTCGACGGAGTGGCCGACGGGCTGACCCGCGAGCTTCCAGCCGACGAGCCCGACGACGAGCGCGCCGCCGCCGACCATGCCCTTCTCGACGACCGGTCGCTCGCCGGCCGTGCGCATCGCCAGGCTGCGCAGCCCGAAGAACACGTTGCCCGCGCTGCCGACGATCACCGCGGCGAGCGGGGAGAGCGCGCCGACCAGCATGGCGGCGACGACGCCGAGATCGAAGAGAATGAGCGGCGCGATGCGCGGGATCGCGGAGGCGCCGAGGCGGCTCACGACACGCGTGACGTTGTGCAGGATGCCGACCACCGCGGTCGCGCAGACGAAGCCCATCACCACGAGCTGCGCGGTGACCGGGCCGACGTGTACGTAGTCCCAGACGCCGAAGCCGAAGACAGCGCTGATGAGGAGCACGCTCGAGAGGAGCATCACCGACTCGATCTGGTTGAGGAGCCCGAGGCTGAAGAGCCCGGTCTCCGCCTGCTCCCAGTAGGTCGCCGCGCATGCTGCCGGGACGACGAGCGCGATGCCGACCCACCATGCGGGCGGAGCGTGGATCGAGATCGCCGCGGCGTAGGCGATGTACGTCGTGTTGAGCATGTCGAGGCCGTGGTCGAGCAGCTCGCCCATCGCCCAGGTGCGCCCCGTCCGTCGAGCGTGCGCGCCGTCGGCGTTGTCACACCAGTTGTAGAGCTGGAGGCACACGACCGCCGCGATGAACGGGAGACGCACGCTGTCACCGGCGGGGACGAAGGCGCCGAAGGCCAGAAGGACGCTGACGCCGACGAGGCAGATCAGGTGCCCGATGTGCGTGATCGAGTTCGGATCGACGCTCCGCGGGATGAAGCGGATCAGCGGCTCGACGGCGAGCCGCTTGTAGTGCGGGAGAAGGACCGAGCGATCCTTGACCGTGTAGACCAGCCCCGCCTCTGACATCCCACCAAGTCTGCGGCCGCCGCTGCTGCGACGCAATTGCGTATGTTCTTTCCCTAGCTGCGACGGCTCATACGCGGTTGGGCTCGCGTGCGCCCCCGCTCGGTCGGCCCGACCACCACCAGCCGCCTGCGAGCAGCAGCGCGAGCAGCGTGGCGCCGGCGATGACGTCGAACGCCGCGCTCCACCCGTGGCGTTTCGAGACGCTCCCGAGGACGAACGCCGCGAGCGACGCGCCCACGTATCCCACGCCGTCGACGATGCCGGCCGTGGTCGATGCTCCGCGCTTGCCGGCGACGTCGAGCGTGATCGCACCCGCGAGCAGCGAGTACGGTCCGAGCAGGAAGAGGCCGGCGAGGCCGATGATGCCGGCCGCTCCGAGCGGGTCCGTGACGTGCGCGTGGGCGAGCGCGAGCACGGCGCAGAGGAGCGCCCCGAGGGAAGCGGTCATGATGCCGGCGCGCCGGCCGGGACCCCAGCGATCGCTGAGCCGGCCGATCACGAGAGAGCCCGTCATCCCCGCGATGCCGAAGAAGGTCGTCTTCGCGATCGAGCTCGAGAGCGCGCTCGTGCTGCCGGCGGCCGTCGCGATGTCGTAGAGGTAGCGCGGCGTCCACGTCATGAAGCCCGCGCGCACGAACGTGAGCAGGAACGACAGCACGACGGCCATCCAGAACCCGCGCTCCTTCGCGAGCCGCGCGAGCAGCGAGCGGAGCGGCTCCTTCTCCTCGACCGGCTCGTCGAACGGCACCGAAGGGGACCTCGCTCGCGCGCTCGCCTCGGCGGGGCTCCCGCGGAGAGCAAGAACGACGACCAGCGTGACCGCCGCGAGCAAGAGCGGGTTGACGACGAAGAGCATCCGCCAGCTCGCGCCAGCGTGGACGAGACCCGCGCACAAGAGCAGCGCGGCGACGTTGCCGACGTCGTAGCTCGTCGAAGCGATACCCATCACGGCGCCGCTGCGTTCGGGCGGGAACCACCGCGCGACGATGTGAACGATGCCGCCCCAGCCGCCCGACTGACCGAAGCGATTGAGCACGACGAACGCGCCCATCACCCAGAGCGCGGAGCGCACGCCGACCACCGCGGGCCAGTCGAGGATGCCGATGAGCAGCGAGGCGACGACCGCGCAGCTCATCGCGAAGACGAGGATCGTCTTGCCGCCGACGACGTCGCCGACCGCACCGAGCACCACCTTGCCGATCGCGTACGCCCCGAGGGCGGTCGCGAAAATCGCACCCGTCTGCTCGTTGTCGTAGCCGTACTGGACCGCGAGCATCGTCCACGCGGGCTCGATGTTCGCTCGACAGAGATAGAGCGAGGCATAGGCCACGACGAGGAGCACCAGCACGTTGCGCTCACGGCGGTTGCGCGTGCTGTCCTTGGTCACGGGCACGAGCGAGAGGGTACTCGAAGGGGAGGGGAACCCTCTGTGACGACTGAGCGAACGTCGATTGCCTGGGAAAAGAGGGAGATCGCGCCGCGGGATGCCCTCCGGGCCGCGGGTGATCCGAAGCCGTCGTCCCATGTGGGTGCTGCATGTAGACCGCATTTCCCGTGCGTCTCAGTGCACTTCGCGGCTTCCGGCATACATGCCTCGCTGTCTACGGTCCCCGCCTCGCATGGAGGCCCCCGTGACCCTGTCCGAAGACACCCCCTCGACGACCGACGTGAACACGCATGCCGGCATGGACCTCTGGCGCGTGCAGCTCGCGACCGGAGAGGTTCGCGTCATGAGCCTCGACGCGCTCGACGACGCGTTCCAGGCCGGAACGATCACGGAGAGCTCTCCCGTGCTCCCGCCCGGCGCGACCGTGTGGACGCGCCTCGCCGATGCCGCCGGCCTCGACGCCCCCTCGCACGAGTCGAACGTGCCCAGCGTCGCGCCGATGGCCGTCAGCCTCTCGGAGTCGATGGGTGACGCGACGCCGTACGGCGCTCGGCCCGACCTCTCGCTCCCCGACCTCGACCTCGATGCGCTCGAGGACGAGGCGTTCAAGCCGAAGCGCGGCCGCGTGTTCGCCGTCATCGGCATCGCGGCGCTCTTCGTCGGCGGTCTCGGCTTCGCCGCGACGCGCATGGGCAACATCGCCGAGAACGCGAAGAGCTCGCTGAGCGCGCCGAAGGCCGCGGCAGTCGCGCCGCCTCCCGCCGCCGTCGACCTCAACGAGGCCGCTCCCGGCAAGACGCTCACCGAGGAGCAGAAGGCGAAGCTCGCCGAGGCCGACAAGGCCCGCGAGGCCGCGGCTGCCGCTCGCGAAGCGCAGCGCAAGAAGGACCACCCCTCGGCGCCCACGAAGCGCGGCCCGCGCGAGAAGACCACGACGCCCTTCGTCAACGGCGGCAACAAGTACGACCCGCTGAACGGCGCGCTCTGAGCGCGTCCGCGCACGCGGAAAAATCCGGCCCACCACGAACGCGCGCCGCGAGGGAACCTCCTCGGGCGCGCGCTGTCGTTCGGGGCGATGCGTGCACACTCCATCTTCACGGGCTCGGTCCTCACGGCCCTCGCCGCCACAGTAGCCACCGTCCTCGCGCCTTCGCCGGCCTCGGCGGACACCGTCGAGGCCACGCGCTACGACGTGCTCGAGAAGTCCCACGTCGTCGAGGTGAAGGTCGACCGCGGCTTCGCCACGCTCGTCGTCCAGCGGAAGGTCGCCAACTCCGGACCCAAGAGCGACCAGGCGACGTTCCGTCTCTCGCTGCCCGAAACGGCCGTCGCCACGCGCCTCCGGACGGCGGGCACGACGACCAAGGGCGAGACGGTGTGGTTCGAGGGCGAGCTCATGGAGGCCGAGGCGGCCGCGAAGAAGTACGAGGAGCTCACGGGGATAGGCGGCTACTACCCGAAGGACCCGGCGCTGCTCTCGTGGCGAGGACAGGGCTCGCTCGCGCTGCAGGTGTTTCCCGTCCCGGCGCAGTCGACGAAGGTCGTCGAGTACACGCTGAAGATGCCGCTCACCTACGAGCACGGCGTCTACCACGTCGAGCTCCCCTCGATGGGGACCGACGCGATGTCCGCGCTCCTGCGCGTGAGCTCCGTGCACCCCGAGGATTCGATCACCGTGAACGACGTCGTGCCCGCGGCGGGCGCCGGAGGCGCGATCAGCGTGCGCGCGGAGAAGCCCGTCACGATCGAGCTCCGTCCTCGAGGGGGGGCGACGGTCGACACGGCGCTCGCGTCGGTGCCCATCGCCGAAGGTAAGCATCTCCTGCGCGCGCGGTTCGCCGCCGCGCCGCGCCTCGCGGAGGTGCCGCCCGGTGCGCACGTGGTCGTCCTGTTCGACGGCTCCCGCTCGCATCACGACGCGACCGCCGGGCTCGCCGCTGTCCGCGCCTATCTCGGTCACATGACCGGCTCGACGGTCGACTTTCTCACCTTCGATCGCGAGGTGCGCGCGCCGCTCGGCCGCGGCCTCCCGGTGGCCACCGCGCTCGCCAAGCTGGCCGCGTTCGAACTCGAGCCGCGAAACGGGAGCCGGCTCGACGACGCGCTCTCTCGTGCGGACGCGATCCTGCAGACGAGCACGGCGAGCGCGCGTCGCGTGCTCGTCGTGACCGATACGCTGACGCGAAGCGAGCTGACGCCGGACAAGGTCGGCGCCACGTCGTGGAAGAGCGGAGCGCTCGTGCACGTCGCGGTCGTGGTGCACGGCGGCGCGAGCGTCGCTCGCGACGACGATTCGCCGTGGGCCAGGCTGCCGCGACGTACCGGCGGCGTGTTCTGGAACGCCAGCGCGCCCGTGAGCGTCGACACCAACACGCGCACCACGTTCGAGGAGTGGGCGCGACCCAAGCGGATCGACAAGCTCGTCGTCGCCGGGCTCGCGGGAAAGTTCGAGACGCCCGACGCGCTCGACGAGGGGGCCGGTATCGACCACTTCACGATTGCCGATGCCGCGACGTCGCGCGTCGAGCTCTCCGGCGAGCTCTGGTCGCGACCGTTCCGCGCGACCGCGACCCCGAGCGCCGAGCAGGGAAAGCTCGCCGCCGCGCTCGTCTTCGGCTCGACCCTCTGGAGCGAGCTCTCCGAGCCGGAGCAGATGAAGCTCGCGCTCCTGGGCGGCGCCGTCTCTCCGGTCACGAGCTATCTCGCGATCGAGCCGGGCGTGCGCCCGTCGAACGAGGGCCTCGACTGGGGAACCATCGGCCACGGCAGCGGGACGGGCTCGGGCCAGGGCTTCGGCATGGGCCAGGGGCGCCTCGGAGGCAATCACGCGGGACGCGACGTCGACAAGGACGCCTGGCTGGCCTCGCAGCTCCGCGGGTTCATGCGGACGTGTGCGCCTTCGGCCGCCGAGGTCACCGCGAGGCTCGAATCGACGCTCGACGAGGTCGTCGACGTGAGCTCCGTCGAGCTCGGCCCGACGCGCGACGCCAAGGCCGAGGCCTGCGTGCGCGAGGAGATCTGGAAGATCGACCTCCCGGGAGCGACCTTCAAGGCGCCGCTCGAGGCGTTCACCGTGAAGGCGAAGCTCTGAGCGACCGAGCCCGAGCATCGTGAGGGGTCCGCGCCGGCCGCTTTCGTACTAGAACTCGGGCTCCGTGCGGACCGAGCCTCGCAACGCCAGCATCGCGTTCATCATGATCGTGCTGGTCCTCGACACGCTCGGCATCGGCGTGGTCGTCCCCGTGCTGCCCCGGCTCATCGAGAGCTTCGTGCACGGCGACCTCGCCGCGGCGTCGCACCGCTACGGCGTCTTCATCGCGTGCTACGCGATCATGCAGTTCATCTTCGCCCCGATCGTGGGAGGGCTGAGCGATCGCTTCGGCCGGCGTGTCGTCATCCTCACGTCGCTCGCGGGCGCCGCGCTCGACTACGTGTTGCTTGCGTTCGCGCCGACGCTGGGCTGGCTCTTCGTCGGGCGGATCTTCGCCGGGATGACGGGCGCGAGCTTCTCGGCAGCGACGGCCTACATCGCCGACATCACGCCGCCCGAGAAGCGCGCGGCGAGCTTCGGGATGATCGGCGTCGCGTTCGGCGTGGGGTTCATCATCGGGCCGGCGGTCGGCGGTCTGCTCGGCGAGGTGAGCCTGCGCGCGCCGTTCCTGCTCGCGGCGGCGCTGAACCTCCTCAACTTCGTCTACGGCATCTTCGTGCTCCCGGAGTCGCTCCCGAAGGACAAGCGCCGGCCGTTCTCGTGGCGGCGCGCGAACTCGTTCGGCGCGATGAAGAGCCTCGCGCGGAGCCCGGTCGTCCTCGGGCTCACGGCGACGATCGTGTGCGGCTACCTCGCGCAGCAGATCCTCCAGTGCACGTGGGCGCTGCACACGGAGGCGCGCTTCGGCTGGAAGCCGATCGACGTCGGGCTCTCGCTCGTCGTCGTCGGGGTGACGAGCGCCATCGTGCAGGGCGGCCTCGTGAAGGTCGTCGTGGGCCGGCTCGGCGAGAGGCGTGCCGTCCTGGTCGGCCTCGTCTTCAGCGTGGCGGGCTACGTGGCGCTCGGGCTCGCGAACCGCGGATGGCTGCTCTACGTCGTGATGGTGCCCTTCGCGCTCGGCGGGCTCGTCGAGCCGGCCACGAAGGCCCTCCTCACGCGAGAGGTCGCTGCCGACGAGCAAGGCGAGCTCCAGGGGTCGCTCGGAAGCCTGATGAGCGTCACGTCGATCATAGGGCCGCTCCTCGGAACGAGCCTGTTCGCACGCTTCGCCCCGGCGGGGTCGTCACCGCACATCCCCGGCGCTGCCTTCTTCGCCGCCGCGCTGCTCAACCTGCTCGGGATGATCCTCGCCGCGCGGCTCTTCAGGAGCCAGCGGAAGGACGTCGCTATGCCCCGTTGACGGCGGTGCGCGAGAGGTTGTCGGCGCGCCGGGCGGCCCGCTTCTCGCTCTCGATCTCGAGGACGCCGGGGCGCCTCCTCCGCATCACGTCGATCGCGGCGCGCACGCGCTCGCGCTTGCTGACCTCCGCGGTGGGGAAGAGGTACTCGCAGAGCCCCGCGAAGACGCGCTTCTCGGGCGGGTCGAGGGGCCAGCTCGGGAACTCCTCGCGGAACATCGCGTCGATGTCGCTCTGCTTGCGGAAGCCGATCGCGAGGAGACTCCGCGGGTCGACGCCGATCGACGTGAGCGCCGGCTCGAGCGACTTCAGGCTCATCACCGCCGACCCGTAGAGGTCGAGATGGAAGACGGCGAACTCCACGCGCTCGGCGTACGACATCTCGGAGACGAGCGCGGGGAGCAGCTGGATGCCGAGGCCGACGTGCCGCGCCTCGTCGCGCTCGTAGTAGGGAAGGAGATCGGTCAGTACGGGCTCGACCTCCAGCTCGCGGACCCGCTGGAAGATCGTGAGCGCGATCGTCTCGATCGTCAGCTGCATGCCGAGGAGCTTCTTCGCGAGGCTCTTCGTGGCGAGCGTCATCGTGAGCACGCGCTTCGACCAGTAGTCGAGCTCGGGCGGCTTGTGGCCGAGGGCCTCGAGGTAGTCGTGCATCACGTAGAAGTGGCGCGCCTCGTCGTGGACCTGGCTCGATGCCGCGAGCTTGGCCTCGAGCGGGACGATGACGTCGGTGAGCTGCGCGCTGATCTTCCACGCCGCGAGCTCGCCCCACATGATCACGGAGAAGATCTGCGAGAGCGCTCGCCGTTCGCGGTCCGCGAGCTTCGGCGCGCCGTGACGTGCGATGAGCTCGGCGAGGACGTCCTTGCCGTCCCAGATGCGGTCCTGCCCGACGTGGTAGATGCTCTCCATCCGCTTTGCGCGGCGGGCCTCGCGGTCGGTGTAGTCCACATCGAACATGTCGAACGGGAGGGACTCGCGTGCCATCCTTCGAGCCTAACGCGCGGGACCACCCGAAGCACCCCAGGGGAGGCCCGCGAGGAGTCGATTGGCGTGTGCGGTCAATGCCCCGTCGATGCGCCCGCGCGACGCTCCGTCGAGCGCGTCGGCGAGCTGGGCCGCCGAACCGAAGCGATCCTCCGGTGCTTTCGCGAGGGCGACCGCCAGGACGAGGTCGACCTCCGCGGGCAGCCGGACGATCTCGCTCGGCCGCGTGGGCATGTGGTGAGACACGCGGAAGAGGATCTCGACGTTCGTATCGCCCGAGAAAGGCGGGCTTCCGGTGAGCGCGCGGTAGGCGATGACCCCCAGCGCGAAGACGTCGGCGCGCGGTCCGACCGGCTGCGCGCGGGCCTGCTCGGGCGCCATGTACGCGGGCGTGCCGACGATCTGGCCGCCGGTGAGCGTGCCCTCGCCCGAGTCGAGCTTGGAGACGCCGAAGTCGAGGATCTTCCAGACGTCCTCCTTGCCCGGCTTCTTCGCGCGGGCACAGAAGATGTTCCTCGGCTTGAGGTCACGATGGACGATGCCAGCGGCATGCGCGGCGTCGAGCCCGACGCCGACCTGGCGCAGCATCGTGAGCAGCTTTCGCATGCCCATCCGCTTCGTGTCACGGAGGTGGGTCGCGAGGTCGTCGCCGTGCAGGCGCTCCATCGCGAGATAGGGGATCGGCGCGTCGGCCCCGGAGGACTCGATGACACGCACGACGTTGGCCACCGAGAGCGAGCTCGTGAGCTTGGCCTCGCGCAGGAAGCGCTCGACGATGTCGCGATCGCCGAGGAGCTGCGGGTGCACGAGCTTCACCGCGGCCTCCTCCTCCGTGTCGAGGCGCGCCGCCTCGTAGACCTCGCCCATCGCGCCGCGGCCGATCACGCTGCCGAGCCGGAAGGACCCGACGACCTCGCCCGAGAACCGGCCGACACCTCCGACGCGCATCGCCTGGACGAGATCGTGGCGCGCCTCGTGGAGGAGGGCGTCGCGCTGGGCGAGGCCGCGGACGACCACGTCGTGCCGCTCGATGGCGTAGAGCGTCGCTGCCCTGGTCCTTCGCGCGATGACGTAGACCGCGAAGAAGATGCCCTCGATGAGCGCGAGGATGACGAGACGCTCGAGCAAGGGAAGCCCGTCGGCGGTCACGAGCCCGCGATCGGGAAGGAGCCCGGTCACGGCGAGGCTGCCCAGCGCGGAATAGGCCACGGCGCACGTCACGTAGACGGAGAGGCTCGCGCGGTCGCTCTGACCCGTGCAGAAGAAGTAGATGCCGAGCGGGACGATGGCGGCGGCGGGCGAGAACACGCCGTAGAAGTGGATGCCGCAGAACACGGCGAAGATGGTCGTGTACCCGGTGACGACCGCGCGCCGCAGCGTGTAGGCCTCGTCGTTCTTGAGGAGGACGAGGAGCCTGCCGCACACCGCGACCACGAGACCGAGCGAGCCGAAGAGCAGGAGCTTCGCCGTGGGGTCGCCGCCCACGAACGGGAGCGCGGACGACATGATGACGGCGAGGAAGAGCGCGATGCGCATGAACGCGCGCGTCCGCTCGATCTCCTGGTAGCCGAGCGTCTCGTGCGCGGTGACGAGCGACGACGAGCCTGATGTCCCGCGCGACGCGGAGCCGCCGCCGTGGGTGGGCTCCGCGAGGGGCGCAGGCAGGACGGAGGCCCGCGGGATCGCGGGGGCGAGCTCGTCGACCTGCGTTGGCGCGTCCTCGTCGAATCGCTTGTTCGACGGCGGCGGTGCCGAGAGCTTCCCCATCCACCCCACCGGCCACGTGCCGGCGCCCCCTCGGGGTGAATGCTAACGGATCAGCGCTACTTCCGCCCGCTCGCCTTGCCGCCCGCGGCGGCCAGGGCCTTCGTTCGCGCCGTACCGTAGTCGTCCGCGTCGACCTCTTGTCCCAGCGTCCAGGCCTCGAGCGCGGGCATCACGAGCTCGCTCCACGCCGGGCCGAGGCGGAGCGCGAGGAAATCGCGATAGAGCGCCTCGACGATGCCCTCGATCTCACGCGTCACCCGCATACGCTCGTAGAGCTCCTCGTTCGCCTCGTGGGCGGCGAGCTCGGCGGCGGCCTCGGCGGGCGCCGCGCGGCGCTTCGGGGCGCGGCGCACCGGGACGGTCGTTCCTTCGCCGGTGGGCGCGGCGTCCGGCTCCTTGCGCGGAAGCTTCAGCCCGGAGATGGCGAGCGTCTCGGCCTTCAGCGTGAGCGTCGCGTCGTGATCGGCCCACGCGATGTGGAGGCTCGCCAGGTCGGGCATCTTGCCGCGGAGGAGCGACTCCTTCGCCTCGCGATGCTGGCCCGGGATCGTCCCCTTGATGGTCGTGACCTCCTGGCCCGCGGAGAGGACGAGCCGGCCCTCGAGCCACAGACCGAACGAGCCGTGCGGCTTGGTCGCGAGCGTCCCTTCGAAGACCTCGCTCTCGAACCAGAGCCAGAGGAGCAGCTCACGACCGACGAAGCGACGGAGCTCGATGCGCTCGAAGACCTCCATGATCAGGAAGCCTCCTTGGCGAGCACCGTCATCTCGATCTCTTGCCAGGCCGCCTCTTGCGCCTTCGTGAGCCCGAGCCGCGCGGCGAGCGTGTACGGCGCCTCGGCGACGAGCTTCAGGCCGAACGTCTTGTGGAACAGCTCGATCATGTTGCCCGCGGTCTTGTCCGCGTGGCTGAAGAACCGGACGATGCCCTCGTTCATCGACCACACGAGATCGACCATGCGCGTCTGGGGCGCCGTCTCCTTGCGAAGCTTCTTCGCGACCGACTCCTTGAGCTCGGCGCGCTCCTTTCGCCCGAGCTTCTCGCGGCCCTTCTTCTCGAGGTACGCCGCCTCGGCCTCGCGCACGCGGGCCTTCAGCATGGGGCCGGGGATCTGCCAGCGATCGGTGCGGAAGCCGAGCGCGACGTATTCGTTGCAGAATACATCTTCATAGTGGAGCTCGAGCTCGAAGGGCTCGGCGAGCTTGCACCAGCCGCAGCGTTCGAGGTCGTCGTCGTGGGCCTCGAGGGGCTTCATGGCGCGCAGGCGAATGGCCCGCATGTACTTCTCGCGGAAATCGTCAGGGACTTCGCCCTGCTCGGTGTCGATGAAGAAGCGGGCGTAGGTGAGGGAACCGCGGAGCGCAGGCACCGGGTACCTCTCGCACGAGTAGGGGCGTGCGTGGAAGCCAGCACCTGCTAAAGAGACCGCCGCATGCGGAGATCCCGGCACGATTCCTCTCGATTCTTCGGCCTTTCCAGCTTCTCGGGCGCCGCGCTGCTCTCGGTGGTGCTGCTGGTGCTCTCGGGCGCCGCGGCCTGCTCCTCGTCGAGCGCGACCGACGCGGCGCTGCCGACGGCCGAGGGCGGCTCGTCCGACGGGCTCGGGCCGGACAGGTCGGGCGACCCCGACGCCGCCGCCTCCGACGGCTCGTCGAAGAAGCCGGACGCCGACGCCGGCCCTCCGAGCGGCGCGGGCGACATCCTCGGCACGCTCGCCTCCGGCTCGTGCGGCATCGTGAAGACCGAGCTGACGCAGGCCGCGCCCTCGCTCGAGAACAACCTCCTCGTCTTCGTCATGAGCGAGACCTACGACAAGGCCTCGCTCTCGCCGGGCGGCCAGCGCCTCTTCGACACGGCGAACGCGGGCGGCAGCTCGACGGAGTCCGAGGCGATGAGCTACGAGGTGCTCCGCTACTGCGAGGGCGCCACGCTCCTGCACACCGAGACGGAGATCGCCTACCAGCCGCCCGACGACTCGGGCGCCAACTCGATCACCGACCTCGAGGTCGAGATCGGCGGCAAGAAGGTCGGCGTCAGCGTGACGCGCGCCTACAAGCCGCCGAGCCAGACGCTCACCGACGCCGACGTGAAGGCGCTCCTCGTGAAGAAGCTCGACGGCATCAACCGGAGCAGCATGCGCGTCCTGCCCCAGGACAAGTGGGTCAAGCAGATCCTCCATGTTTTCTCGGTGAATCAGGCCGCGACGGACGCGGTCGCACGCACCTGGCCGACGATCGACGCGGCGGTCCGCGCCGACACGATCGTGCTCGTCACGCAGACCACCGGCGGCGGCTTCATCTACTGCAATCCCGACCCGGCGCTCGGGAGCGAATGCCAGTAAAAATGCGCACAAGTCGTTGAATATTCGGGGGCCCGGCCTCGTCCAGGACGAGACCGAATGGCGGACGAGCCCATCGCGCAGCGCGTGCTACGCTCGGCTGGCCTCATGTCGGAATCCGCCCGCATGAAAACGCCCTCCGTCTCCCCCGTCGCCCTGGGCGCCGTCGTCGCGGGGAAGTACCGCGTCGAGCGGGTGCTCGGGCAGGGCGGCATGGGCGTGGTCGTCGCCGCGCGGCACATCGATCTCGATCAGCCCGTCGCGCTGAAGTTCATTCTTCCGCACGCGCTCGCGGGCAAGGGCAACGTCGAGCGGTTCATGCGCGAGGCGCGCGCCGCCGTGCGCCTCAAGAGCGAGCACGTCGCCCGTGTCTACGACGTCGGTCGCGACGGCGAAGACCGCCCATTCATGGTCCTCGAGCTCCTCGAGGGCATGGACCTCTCGAAGCTGACGAAGACGAGGGGCCAGCTGCCCGTCCCGGACGCCGTCGAGTACGTCCTCCAGGCGTGCGAGGCGCTCGTCGAGGCGCATGCCGCCGGCATCGTCCATCGCGACCTCAAACCTCAGAATCTCTTCGTCACGCGTCGCCTCAACGGTACGCCACTCGTGAAGGTCCTCGACTTCGGCATCGCCAAGGCGTTCGGCCCCGGAGCCGTCGGGCAGATGGCCCTCACCGACTCGGCGGCGATCATCGGCTCGCCGCTCTACATGGCGCCGGAGCAGATGCGCTCGGCGCGTACCGCCGAGGTGCGGAGTGACATCTGGGCGCTCGGCGTCATCCTCTACGAGCTCCTCGGCGGTCGGCTCCCGTTCGAGGGCGAGACGGTCACCGAGGTGTGCATTCGCGTCGTGAACGAGCAGCCCGTGCCGCTCCTCGAGCTGCGCCCCGTGCTCGATCCCGCGATCGTCGCGATCGTCATGCGTTGCCTCGAGAAGGAGCCCGAGCTGCGCTTCCACAACGTCTCGGCGCTCGCCGCGGCGCTCGAGCCGTTCTCTCGGAGCGCGCAGCAGGGCGGCCCGGTTCGTCCGTGGCGCTCGTTCGAGGACACCCAGGACTCGCAGGGCGGCGCTAACCCGTTCGCGGCCGGCCTCGCGATGGCGGACGCCACCGGCCCGTCCACGGCGGTCACCATCCAGACCTTGCCGCCGCTCGACGACGAGCCCTCCGAGGAGGAGCGCCAGGCGCGCGCGAAGGCGGGGTCGACCAGGGTCTCCGCGGGCTCCGGACGCCCGTCGGCGGCCGGCGGCGACCGCGCGCAGCCGCTCGTCTCGACGGACGTGACGTGGGGCGAGAGCTCGAACCAGGGCCTCTCGACCACCGGGACGAGGCGCTCGTTCTCGACCGGAGTGGTCGCCGCGATCGTCGTCGCGGTCGCCGCGGCCGCGGTCGTGCTCGGGCTGTTCCTCGGGCGCGGGAGCCGGACGGGGTCGCCGACCGCCGCCGCGACCGGCGCAACGTCGGCGAGCGAGGTCGAGGCGAAGGCCAAGGCGGAGGCCGAAGCGAAGGCGAAGGCCGAGGCCAAGGCGAAGGCCGAGGCCGCTGCTGTCGCTGTCGAGCCCGCGACCCCGAAGGCCGCGCCGGCCCCGAGCGGGTCGGCCTCGGTGGCCGCGCGGCTCCTGTCGGCCGGCAAGGTTCGCGGCGGGGGAGGCGCTCGTCCTGCCGCCGAGCCCAAGGCCGAACCGGCGCCCGCCGGTCGCCCCGCGGAGGCGAGGCCGGCCGATCCTGTCTCCCCGAACGGCGCGCCCATCCTTCATTGAGGTAGCATCGGCGTCGCGTGCGCCACCTCGCCTTCGATTTTGGTTCGCTTCGGCGGAGTCCTCCCTCTCGCCTCTCCCGCGGCTCCGTTGCCGCGCTCCTCGTCTTTGCGGCCGTGACCGCGCACGGCGCGCCTGCGCTTGCCACCCCGGAGGAGGCGGAGGCGGAGTCGCTCATCGCCCGTGGCATCGATCTCCGAGAGCACGGCAGGGACGACGACGCACTCGCCGTCTTCAAGAAGGCGCTCGCGAAGTCGCCATCACCGCGCGCCCGTGCGCAGGTCGCGCTCGCCGAGCAGGCGCTCGGTCTCTGGGTCGCCGCCGAGAGCGATCTCGTGCTCGCGCTCGCCTCCGACTCCGACACGTGGATCACGAAGAACCGTGGTGCGCTCGAGGGGGCGCTCGCCGTCGTCCGCCGTCACCTCGGCAGCCTCGAGGTGCGCGGCACGGAAGGCGCGGAGGTCATGCTCGACGGCGTTCGCCTCGGCGTGCTTCCCGCGGGGACGCCCTTTCGCGTCGAGGCCGGCCGCCGGACCCTCGAGCTGCGCGCCAAGGGCTTTCATCCGAGCGCGCGCTCCATCGAGGTCCCCGCGGGCGGCGTCACGCGGGAGACCCTGTCGCTCGTCGCGCTGCCCCCCGAAGCGGCCGTAGGCAACGGCACCACGACTGGCGGCACCGGAGCGCCGCGCGACGGAGAACGCGATCCCGGGCGCACACAGCGCGTCATGGGCTGGGCCTTCGCGGGCACCGGGGCGGCGTTGCTCGTCACCGGCGGTGTCGGCATGCTGGTGCGGAAGGGCATCGTCGACGACTACAACGATCGCTGCCCGGGGCTCGGCGCCGCCCAGCCCGCCGATTGCGACGGAAAGATCGACTCGGCCCGCACCTGGTTGACTGTGTCGATCATCACCTTCATCGCGGGCGGCGTCTTCACGCTCGGCGGTATCACGCTGGCCCTCACGGCGCCCCGTCGTGGCCCGTCGGCTTCGGCGCCGGCTCCGGGGGGTGTCCGGGTCGGCTGCGCACCTTCATCGGAGCGTGGCGGAGCCTCGCTGGCGTGCTCGGGCTCGTTCTGAACGCGTGATACGCTCGCGCGATGTCTTCGCGCATCTTCCTTCGTTCGCGCGCCGTCGCTGCGGTCGCTCTCCCGGTCCTCGTGGCCTCCACCTTCGCCGTGACGTTCGTCGCGTGCTCGGGCCTGAAGGCGTCGGATGTTGCGCCGGACGCCGCCGTCGAGGCAGGCGACGAGCAGACGACGCCGATCACCGAGGACGGTAGCGTCCCGGACGGCGGGCAGCAGGACGGTGCCATGGGCGACGCGGGCGCGCCGCCGCTCGACTTCGAGTGTCCGACCGACCCGTGGACGAAGACCACGAAGCTGAAGAAGGAGTGCGAGGCGCGCCAGGTGAAGGTCATCGAGAGCCCGGCGCCCATCGACGTGCGCGGGATCTCGATCGCGCGCACGCCGGCCGGCCGCGTGGGCATCGTCTACAACGCCGAGCAGGACGCGGACAACGGCGAGCTCCACCTCGTGCACTTCACGCCGACGACGCCGACGTACCCCGTGCCGAAGCTCGTCACGAAGGCGACGGGCTTCGCCTTCCATGACGGCTACGACACGAAGATCGCGGCGATGGCGCCCGACACGCTCGAGATCCTCTCGTACGACACCGACGGGAGCGTCGGCGACATCCACCTTCGCAAGCTCGTGGCGGGCGCCGAGCCGTTCGTCGAGACGCTCGTCGCGACGGGGGTGAAGACCCCGACCGAGATCGCCTTCGGCAGCGATCTCGCGGGCAACACCGTCGCCGCCTATCGCGTGTCGACGAACGCGACGACCGCGAAGCTCTCCTCGAAGCAGGGGACGCCCGCGGGCGTGTTCACGGCGCTACCGGATCTCGGCACGGCGCTCAAACCGCAGGACGCTCCGGGCGTGGGCGCCGGCTCGATGTTCGTCGAGGCGAGCGGTCAGGTGCACTTCCTCTACCACTACAACGACGCCGCGATCGCGCCGCAGTTCACGACGCCGCGCTATCACACGCTCGCGGGCAACGTGTGGTCGGACCGCAAGACGATCCACAACAACGCCCCCGACGGGCTCTCGGGCTTCAGCTCGAGCCTCGCGGTCTTCGGCACGAAGAAGTACGCGGCGGTGTTCTTCCGCAAGGCCGGGCAGGGCAGCACGCCGACAGCGGATCTCTTGCTCGTCAGCTGGGACGCGCTCCTCGACGTGCCGAAGACCGAGATCCTCGACACGCAGATCCCGTCGGCCGACCCGCTCTACCCCGCGTACCGGGTCGCGATCGCCGTCGACAAGTTCGGCCTCGTGCACCTCGCGATCATTCGTCCGACGGACGATCTCGCAGGCACGGGCCCCAAGAACGGCTTCCTCGAGTACCGCCGTCAGACGCGTGAGCCCGGTGGCGGGACGAAGTGGCTGAGCGACATCGTCGACCCCGCCGTGTTCGTGTCCACGAACCCCGGCTCGCAGGCTCACGTCTCGATGGTCGTGGACGAGAATGCGCGCCCCCACATCGCCTATCGCTCGGGCAACGACGACAGCGTCCGGTACGCGACCCGCTTCGATCGTTAGCCGGCCAAGTAGTTCTAAGTGGCCGGGATAGCGTCGAAAAATAGCAACTTGCGCACGAGCTGGTGTGTGTCAAGCTTACTTATGCGCACATCTCGCACCCTTTCGATTCTCCTCGCCACTGCGATGCTCGGGCTCTCGTCGCTCGCGATGGGGGGATGCGCCGCGGAGGAGGCAGACTCCGGCGACGAGGTCGGCGAGGCCGAGGGCGAGATCGGCGCGAGTCCGAAGTCTGCCGGCATCAAGGCGGGGAGCGCCGACGAGGAAGGCGTGCTCCTGCTCGTCAACGATCGCGCGGTGACCGAGAGCACGCTGAAGACGCGCACCAAGCTCACCGCGGCCGTGTCGAAGAGCATCATCGCCTTCCGGACGACGGCCGACGGCAAGCCACGCTGGTTCTCCACCATCGACGAGATCGACGCGCTTCCCTCGACGGGCAAGGCCGCGTTCCAGCGTCTCGTCACCGACGCGAAGGCGAGCGGGTACACCGAGGCGTCCGGCTTCGACGCGCCGACGCTCGCGAAGATCTCCGTTCCGTCGAACCTCGGTCGCCCGCCGACGTCGAACGACGTGACCGTCGAGGCAGGCTTCGACGGCGTCGCCGCCGCCGAGGCACTGGTGATCGTCCGCGGGCGTCTCACGAACACCGTGGACTCGAGCAACGAGAGCTTCGTCAAGCGGACCATCACCGACAACCACAAGGCGTTCACGCTCGCGGTCGGCAATTTCTTCGCCCAGGGCTCGCCGCACGCGACGTTCGCCAAGGGCCTCGGCGCCGAGAAGCTCACGCTGCTCGGCACGATGTCGTCGGTGCGTCCGACGATCCTGGTGGCCGAGAAGGCCGGCGTCACCAGCTACTACGCGCGTGGCGCGAGCGGCCGCTACGAGCCGATCGACGCGCCGAGGTACCCGGTGATCATGCGCGCGCGCATCCGCCTCGAGACCGGCGCTGCCGGCGACCCGGGGCAGGGGGTTCGCATCTTCTATCCGGCGTGGTCCGCGAAGGTCCTGACCGGCCCGACCACGACGATCATCGAAGGCGGCGGCTGAGGCGTAGGTTGAGCTGACCACCCGCGAGAAGGGAGCGTCGGGGCGATCCCACGCGCTCGTTGCAGGCGAGGACGAAGAGTACGCGGAGACGCGGAGGGGCGCGGAGGTTCGCGGACTTTCCATCCACGACCTGCTTCCAGGGATCACCTCGAGAGCGTGGCGGCGGCGACGTCGGAGGAGGTCACCTCACGTCGCCGACTTCTTCGCCTCGAGCTCTTCCCAGCGTGACGTGAGCTTCGCCGCGACGCCGCGGGCCGCCTCGAGGCGCGCCCGGATCTCGGTGACCTTGCTGCTCTCCTGGCCGCCCGCGTAGAGCGACGGATCGGCGAGCTCGGCCTCGACGGCGGCGGCGGCCGTCTCCGCCTCGTCGATCTTGTCCATGATGCCGTCGAGCTCCCGCTGCTCGTTCTTCGAGAGCGCGGGCTTGCCGCTCTTGGCGGCGCGCTCGGCGGCCTTGCCGGCCTCGCGCTTCGCGAGCTCCTCCGGGGCGTTCTTCGCGGCGCGGCGCTGCTCCTCCTCGCGTGCGCGGGCCGAGGCGTAGGCCTGATAGGCGCCGGCGTAGCGAGTGACGCGACCGTCGCCCTCGAAGCAGAGGATGCCCGTGGTGACGCGATCGAGGAGATAGCGATCGTGCGTGACGACGAGGAGCGAGCCCTCGTAGGTCGAGAGGAAGTCCTCGAGCGCGCTCAGCGTGTCGGTGTCGAGGTCGTTCGAGGGCTCGTCGAGCAGCAGCAAGTTTGCGGCCGAGGCGAGCAGGCGAGCCAGCGCGAGGCGTGCGCGCTCGCCGCCGGAGAGCGCGGCGACCTTCTTCTTCTGTGCGTTGCCGTCGAACGCGAAGCGCTCGAGGTAGGAGCGCGGGTCGATGCGCTCCTTGTCGACCGAGGGCACGGCGCCGGCCACGGTGTCGAACACGGTGGTGTCGAGGTCGAGCGCGGCGCGCTGCTGATCGAGGTAACCGACGCGCACGCGCTTGCCGAGGGTCATCGTGCCCTCGGCGAGCGGAGTCTCGCCGAGCAGGGCGCGGAGCAGGGTCGTCTTGCCGGCGCCGTTCGGGCCGAGGATGCCGAGTCGATCGCCGGTTGTCATCTGGAGATCGAAGTTGCGAAGGAGCCACCGTTCGCCGTTCGGCACCTTGAGGCCGACGCCGCGGAGGTCGAGCACGGCGCGGCCGGCGTCCGCGACCTGCGCGGAGAGCTCCACGCGCACGTCCTCACGCGGCGCCTCGATGTCGCGCGCCGCCTCGGCGCGTCCGATGCGCGACTTCTGCTTCGTGCTCCGCGCCTTCGGCTGACGGCGCAGCCACTCGAGCTCGGTGCGGAGGAAGTTCTTTCGGTTCTTCTCGGTGCGCTCCTGGAGCGCCATGCGGTCGGCCTTGGCGGAGAGGAAGTCCGCGTAGCCGCCGTCGTAGGAGTGGACGTTGCCGCTCTCGACCTCGAGCGTGCGATCGGCGACGCGATCGAGCAGCCAGCGGTCGTGCGTGACGAGAAGCACCGCGCCACGGAAGGAATCGACGAGGTAGCGCTCGAGCCAGTCGATGGTGTCGGCGTCGAGATGGTTCGTCGGCTCGTCGAGGAGCATGACGTCGGGCGCGCCGACCAGGACCTGGGCGAGCGCCACTCGTCGACGCTGCCCGCCGCTGAGCGTGCCGGTGAGGCGGTCGACGACGTCGAGGATGCCGAGATGGGCGAGGACGCGGTCGACCTCGTGCGAGCGGTCCCAGCCGCCGAGGCGCTCGACCTCGCCGGCCGCCGCGAGCTGCTCGGTGAGGAGGGCGTCACTCGCGTGGGCCTCCCTGCCGATCGCCTCGGTGATCGCCTCGTGGCGGTGACGCGCGGTGATCCAGGCGTCGAGGCCCTCCTCGACGGACGCGCGCACCGTCTTCTTCTCGTCGAGGTTTGGCTCCTGGGCGAGATAGGCCACGCGCGCGCCGCGGCGGGTTGCGACGGTACCGGTGTCCGGCGACTCGGCCCCTGCGAGGATCTTCGCGAGGGTGCTCTTGCCGGCGCCGTTGCGGCCGACGACCCCGACACGCTCACCGTCATCGAGCGTGAACGACACGCCGGCGAGAAGCTGGCGATCGCCGTACGCTTTGCTGACGTCGATAGCGGCGAGGACGGTCATCGGAGGGCGCGGAGCCTAGCACTTTCGCGAGCTAGCGCGGCGCGCCTGCGTCGGCCGCGAGAACGTCTGTCGGGCGCGGCTCGCTCCTCACGGTCCATGCGCGGTCGTTCACGCGGTCGACGGTCTCCGGATCGAGCACGACGTGGCGGCCGCACGCCGCGAGCGCGACCAGCAGGAAGAGGGCGAGCGCGGTGGGGCGTGGGCTCATCGGTCGCTCCGCAGTGCGGGGGAGCCGGGAGCGCTTGCCGAGGGCGCGCCGAGCCCCGGGTATCGTTCGAGCAGCTGCGTGAGCGCCGCGACCATCGAGCGGGCGATGCGTCGCGTCGCCTGGTCGGAGGAAGCCTGAAAGGCCGCCTCGGTGGAGGCGATCCCGGTCTCCGTGCCCTTCACGTAGAAGCCGCGTTCGGCAAGGAGGCCGCTCGCCGTCGAGACGACGAGGCGCGCCGAGACGTCACCCTCGACCGTCAGCGTGAAGAAATCGTGCTTCGGCTCGAGGAAGAGCTGATGCACCGTCCCCGAGACGACGATCGTGGTCGGACCAGGCACCGCGTCCGCGCGGAGGGGCTTGTACCCGGCGCGCAGGAGCTCGACGGCGAGCGCGTCGGCGACCCACCGCCCGGGGGCCTCGGTGCACTTCACGTCGGCCGTATCCATGTTGTAGCCGTTCTTCTGCATCCCACAGCGCGTGAGCTCGTAGCGAGCATCGGCGAACGGTGCATGGACGATCACCTCGCGCCCGCGTCCCGGCCCGCCGCGCCCCTGTGCTTCGAGCTGCGCGGCCGGGGGGGCGTCCGGAGGATGGACGTCGACGTTCGCAAAGGCGCAGCCTGTCGAGAGAAGCGTGATGACGGCCACGAGCAGCAATCGATGCACGGTCCCGGTCTCTACCACGGCAAGCGCCGTCGGCCAGCTCGCGGTCAGGGACAGAGCGAGATCGACAGGCTCCGGATCGTCACCGTGGTGGTCGCTGCGCCGGGCTCCCCCTGCTCCCCGTAGATGATTCCACATCGGAACACGAGCTTGTGCGGGGGCGCGGCGAAGACGACCGTCTCGCTCCGCGGGAGCCCGTCGACCTTCAGGTCGACGGAGGCGTTCGCTCCCGACATCGCGAGCAGGAGCTCGACATGACGCGTCGTCTCGCCGCTCGGGAGTTCCGCGAAATCGGTGATCCGGTTGTCGGTGCCGCCGTCGGCCGCCGTGAGGTTCAGGTAGGCGGCGAACCCCGAATGATTTGCGGCGAACGTGTGCCGGAGGACCGTTTCGCCGACAGTGTCCTCGAGGTACACGCCGCAGCCCGGCTCGAAGTAGACGACGTCGCTCGCGGTGAGCGAGAGGTCGTAGGAGAGGAACATGCGTGACGGCACGGTTGGGACGTCCCACTGCCCGATCGCCGAGAGCCTCTCGCTTTTTGCGTTCGTGGAGCCAGTCGCCGTGAGCGTGCCTCCCTGGAGGACGACGCCGGACGTCGGTGAGAAGAGACCGAAGGTCGTGATCCGCGCGACGCCGTCGCAGGAGAAGCCGGCGTCCGGAACGGTGGCGTCGGTTACCATGGCGTCGGCGCCGGCGTCCGGCGTCCTGGCGGCGTCGAGCGTGGCGGCCTCACTGTCCGGGGCTTCTGTCCCGCCGCCGCTCAGCCCGCTCGTGCCGACGGCAAGCGAGCAGGCCCCGACCGCGAGGCTCGAGGCGAACGCGACGGAAACGAACAGGTCAGGCCCACGCATCGCTCTTCAAGTATGCCGGCAACGCTCCGGGCACTGCCCCACAAATCGGACAGTGCCTGCGGGGTACGTCTACTTGCGCACGTCCACTGAAGAGGTGTCCGGAGTGCGCCAGGAGAAGCCTGGCGCACGCCGGACACCTCTTCAGTGGACGAAGGAGTGACTCACGTCGCGGGCTTGCTCGCCGCCGCGCGCGTCTCCGTCGCACGGAACTCGTCGTCGATCGTGCGTGCGAGCTCCGCGCCGAGGCGTCTCGCCTCGTCGAGCCGCGCGTCGCTGCGCTCCGCGCCCGGCCACTCGACGACGACTCGCCCGCGCCGATAGGTGACGACGACCCGGTCGTGCTGGCGAAAGCCGAGCAGCATGCGCATGACGCGCTCGCCGAGGATGCGCTCTCCGAACCGAGCGGGCCGCTCCTTCATGACCGCCGGTGTGGTGCCGTGAGGGGCGAGCTCCATCGCGAGCGTGCCGAGGAGCGAGCCGCGTGGCCGTACCGTCAGCCGCGTGCGAACGGAGGCCTCGCGTCCCAGCGTCGTCAGGCGGAGCTCGGCCCGCTCCTCGCTCCACGCGATGGCCGGCGCCGTGCGGTTCGGCCACTCGCCCTCGGGCGGCGTGAGGTCGAGCCCGCGCGCCCTCGCGTACGCTCTCCAGTGCCTCGCGAGCTCCTCGTGGTCGCTCGCGTTGACGAACCAGAACAGGACGAACCCTGCGACCACGAGGGGCGTGATCGCCACGAAGAAGACCGCCGCGAGGAGGTCGTAGCCCACCCCTTGGTCATAGGCCGAAGCCGCGTCGGGTCAAGCCGCCGCGTCGCGACTCAGCTCACGCCGAGCAGCCGTGCCCCGTTGCCCCAGAGGATCTGGCGCCGGATCTCGGGCTTCCCCTCGGTCGCGATCAGGACCTTCGAGACGCTGATCGCGGGGTGGTAGAAGGGCCAGTCCGAGCCGTGGACGACGCGCCGCGTATCGGCGCGTTCGACCATGCGCGTCACGTTGCGGAGCGACTGCGACGAGGTCTCGAGCCACACGTTCGGATACCGGAGCTGGAGATCGAGGGCCTCCTCGAACTGGAGTGCGCCGGCGTGCCCGAGCACGAACGTCGTGTCGGGGTTCTCGCGGATGGGGCGCTCGTAGTGGCGCACCTGGTTCATGTACTGGCCGAGCTTCGGCTCGATGCCCGCGGGGCCGCAGTGCCAGAAGACGACCATTTTTCGCTTGCCGCACATCTCGTAGAGCGCACGCGCTCGCCGGTTGTCGGGCCTTACGAGCTGCATCGCCGGGTGCATCTTGATGCCGCGTGCGCCCTTGTCGTACTGAGCGTCGAGCCGCTGCTCGACCTTCGTCGCGTAGGGATGCACGGAGCCGAAGGAGAAGAGCTTGTCCGAGGTGCTCGCGGCCGCCGCCAGCGACACGTCGGCGTTGTGCGAGAGCACGGGAAAGTCGATGGGCAGGAGGACCGACGCGCGGATCCCGATCTCGTCCATCTCGCGGGTGAGGTTCGGGATCGTGTGGGTCGAGCGCATCCCACGCGGACCGAGGCTGCGGAGCGTGAGGTCGACGGTGAGCTCCTTCACGATCTCCGGCGACATGTTGCGATTGACGTACACGTCGAGGTCGATCGCGCAGCACGAGGGCAGGTAGTGCTGCGTCTCCGCGTGCAGCTTGTGGAGGTCGACGCTCATCGGCCGCACGTACGCGAGCGCGAGGTGCGTGTGCATGTCCGCGATCGGACCGATGCTCTTGTCGGTCATGACGAGGCGCCCCTCGTCCGAGAGGCCGAACCACGGCAGACGCGTCAGATCGAGCAGCGACGTGAATCGCGAGGGATGCACGCTCATCGTCAGGGGCGCGCCGCGGCTTCGTCGACGGCGGTGTCGGCCATCGCCTCGATGCCATCCATGAAGTCGAGGAGGGCGTCGCGCACGATGCCGCGGTCGGGCAGCTTCCCGAGCATCCCGTACATCGCGGCGGCACCTTGCGCCTGGGCGCCGGTGTCGATGACCTGCTGCGTGCATGCGCGCAGGTCCTCGACGAACGTGGCCGCGAGCGCGTCGTGCGCGGGGCTGACGGTGAGGTGGAGGCTCGGCGGGTTCTGTCCGCGGTCGACGCGCCAGCCGCGCGCCTGCATGAGGTCGGCGAGGACGTAGAGGTCGAGGCCTTCGCCGGTCGGGCCGGGGACGGCCGAGATGTCCGTGCCGATCGCGATCGAGCTCATCACCGGCGTGCCGAGGACGCGGAGCCCGGGCGTCTCACTGACGCCGCGGATGATCTTCCCGGTGGCGGCCATCGCCTGGCGCGCGAGATCGAGGTAGCCCTCCTCGCCGAGGTAGTTCATCACCGCCCACGCGGCCGCGATCGCGCCGCCGGGGCGCGTACCGAGGACGCTCGGCGAGCCGAAGAGACCGCCCGGCCAGTCCGCGTGGACGAAGTACTGGTGCCGGCGGAGCGCCTTCGTGCGGTAGATGATCGTCGACGCGCCCTTCGCGGCGTAGGCGTACTTGTGGAGATCGGCGGAGATGGAGGTGACCCCGGGCACCCGGAAATCCCAGGGCGGAACCTCGTGACCGAGCTTCTCGACCCACGGGAGAAAGAAGCCGCCGAAGCAGGCGTCGACATGGCAGAGGACGCCTCGGCTCGCCGCGAGCGCCGCCAGGTCGGCGATCGGATCCATGACCGCGTGCGGGTACTGAGGCGCCGAGCCGACGACCAGGATCGTTCGGTCTGTGAAGAGCGCCTTCGCCGCGTCGACGTCCGCCGTGAAGTCGGCGCGCACCGGAACGAGCACGATCTTGACGCCGCACATGTGCGCCGCCTTGGGGAGCGCGGGATGCGCGGTGACCGGCAGGAGCATCTCCGGCTCCTTGATCTCCGGCCGCGTGGCGCGAGCCCAGTCGCGCGCCGTCTTCACGGCGAGGAGCAGGCTCTCGGAGCCGCCGCTCGACATGCTTCCGCCGGCGCCCTCCGGTGCATGGAAGAGCTCCTGGGTCATGCCGAGGACCTCGGTCTCGAAGCGCCGGAGGCTCGGGAACGTCATCGGGTTGAGCGCGTTCTCCGAGAAGAAGCGGAGGTAGGCGTCCTTCGCCACCTCGACGACGTCGGGCCTGGTCGTGTAGACGAGGCTGAAGAGGCGTGAGCCCGCGGCGTCACCGTCGGCGCGACGGTACTGCTCCATGCGCGCGACGATCTCGTCCTTCGACGTGCCCTGCATCGGCATCTTCATGGCTACTGCTCCTCGGAACTCGAATCCGTGACCGTTTGCGATCTATGCTGCGCGCGATGAAGTCCGAGCAGGCGTCTCGGACGAGTGGACGAGGTGCGCTGCTTGTCGTCGCCGCGGCGACGCTCTGGAGCACCGGAGGCGTCGGCGTCAAGGTCGCCGTCGCCGAGCCGCTCGTGATTGCCGGCCTGCGAAGCGTCTTCGCGCTCGCGTTCATGGCCGTCGTTCTCGCGGTGTTCCTGCGACGAAGCGGCGGCGGCGCCAGCGTCGTCGTGACACTGCTTCGCCGCCCGCTCGTATGGGCCGCGGCCGCGAGCTATGCCCTGATGGTCGTTTGCTTCGTGCTCGCCGCGCGCCGCACGACGGCCGCGAATGCCATCTTCATCCAGTACACCGGCCCGGTGTACGTGGCGCTGCTCGGCGGACCGATGCTCGGCGAGCGCGTCAGCCGTCGTGACCTCGTCGTGGTGGCCGCGTGCCTCGTCGGCATGGGGCTCACGTTCGGTGGCGAGCTCGGAGGAGGGCGAGCCGCCGGCAATGCGCTCGCCGTCGTGTCGAGCTTCGGCTTCGCGGGGCTCCCGCTCCTGCTTCGTCTCGACCAGAAGAGACTGCTGGCCAACGAGGACGCGGCGGCCGCGCGCGTCGCGGGACACGCGCCGCTCGTCGCGATGTCTCTCGGCAACGCGATCGCGGCGGCCGTTGCGCTGCCCGCGATGCTCGCGCACCCGGTGAGCGGCGAGACCGCGCCCCGGACCTACCTCGTGCTCGTTGCGCTGGGCGTGCTTCAGATCGGTCTGCCCTACGTGCTCTACGCCTCCGCCGTGCGAAAGCTGCGTGCGCTCGAGAGCTCGCTGCTCGCGACGATCGAGCCAGTGCTGAGCCCCGTATGGGTGGTGCTCGCGACGGGCGAACGACCGAGCCCACTCGCCATCGCGGGCGGCGCGATCATCGTGCTCGCGGTGGCGGCACAGGGCATCTCCGCCCCGCGTCGCGCATGACACGTCAACGTCCTGCATCCGTGCCTCCACCAGAAGAGGTGGGGCCGGCGTCCGAGGCGGAGCTCGCGGCCTTGGTCGGTCGCGGGACGCCCGGCGGCACCTTGTCGGCGGGGATGAACGTCGCCGTCATCGAGCCCTTGCCCGCGCCGAGCGTGTTCGTTCCGAGCAGGACGGTGTCGGCGGTCAGGCTGCCGGTCGCGCGAACGATGCCCTTCGCATCGGGCCCGAAGAACGCGGTCATCGTGAGGCCCTGGACGGTGACGGGCGGGCTCTGCACGACCATCGTCGCGGGCGCCGTCACGACACCGGAGCCGGCGCCGTCGTCGACCGCGCAGCCCTCGACCGGGAACGAGTAGCCGGTCGGCGGCTCGACGTTCGGAACGAAGTCCGTGTACTCGTCCGACGTGCCTGCGCGAAGCGAGGGGGGCACGCACTCGGGCGCGGGGAGGAGGCGGCAGCGATCGATGTCCTTGCAACCCGAGGGGCAACGCGAGCTGTCGGGGTTCCGGTCGCCGTTCGTGAACTGCGCGACGAACGCGCCGCTCGCCGGGTCGACGTCGATGGCGCCGTAGAGCTGGATCTGTGTGCCGAGCGGCTGCTCGACCTCGAGGAGCACGAAGTAGACGCCGCTCTGGAGCTTCTCCGCGCGTGTGCCGGCGGTGCACCGGACGGCGTACGAGAAGGGAATGCGCGTGCGGTTGGTGCGCACTCGTCCGCCGGTGCCGGTGATGCCGGGCTCGACGAGCACGACGAGCTTCGGACCGACGGGCAGCGCCGAGTCGGAGACGAAGCGCACCGTGGAGCCGTCGGGGTCGACCTCGATGTGACCGCCGCGATCCCCGTCGAGCGGGTCGTGCTGGAGCAGCACCGTCAGCTCGGTGTTCGGGTCCTCGTCCTCGTCGGCGAGGTCGCCTTCGAGGTTCGTGTCGAACTTCGCGACCTTCAGGTTGAGGGTATTGATGTCGATCGGCTGCCCGAACGACAAGACGAGCGGCGCCTTCGAGTCGTAGAGGAGCCCGCCCTGGAGGCCGTCGATGGTGACGGTCGGCGGCGGCTCGAAGCGTTCGCAGGCGATGCCGGCGACGAACGAGATGGCGAGGAGGCTGGTGATGGTTCGAATGGGGCTCATCAGAAGAAGAAGGTCCCCCGGCCCTGGACGAGCACGCTGCGTGCCGCGTCACCGTTAGCGTCTTCGAGCGCGGCGCCCGGAAAGAGAATGGCAGCCTCGAGGTCCGCGGCGAAGTGCTCCATGAAGCGCCACTGCACGCGGCCGTCGAGCTCGGTGCCGTAGTAGCGGTTCGGCTTGCCGCCGGCGAAGTTGACGAGGTCGTCTTCGATGCGGACGCCGTCGCGGTGTTGCAGCGAGTAGATCGGGTCGACCACCTTGGCGGGCGCCCAGGCCATGAGGACGCCGCCGCGGAGCAGCAGGGTCGGGATCGGGTGAACGTCGAACTGCGGGAAGATCGCGAAGGCGTTGGTGAAGGAGCCGCGCGTGTCGATGGCGTCCAGCGGGTAGCTCGGCGCGCCCAGGCTGCGGAGCACCTCGACACCTGCGGCGGCCGCGCGTGCCGTCTGGTAGGCGAGCACGTGCTTGAACATGAGCAGGCCCACGTTCGTGTCCTCGGCGAACCGGAACTGCGTGAGCGGCGTGCGCGTCTGCGGGTCGGAGTCACCGGACGCGTAGTCGAGCTCGAGATATGCGGAGAAGAGCGGGCGATCCCAGCGCACGACGCCGCGCCCGCCGATCTGCGTGATGGCCTGCGAGACCGCGGCGTCGTTGGTGATGACGCGGAACGCCTCGCTGATCTCGCGCGTGCTGCCGGTGACGAAGGTGCCCTCGACGCCCGCCGTCACCTCACCGAACGTGGCCATCGCGCGCGCGCCGAACGCGTTCACCGTGGTGTCGTTGGTGCCGCTCCAGCGGTACGCGTGGAAGAGGCGGACCTCGGCGTCGGTGCCGAGCGCGTGGCGCGGCTCGAGCCAGCGCACGGCCGTGATGTAGTTCTGGAGGTCGTCCTTGAATTTCATCGGATCGCCCGTGACGAGGCGGTCGTAGGCGAGGATGAGGAAGAGCCCCTTGGTCTCGGTGGCGTCGCGCGCGCTCGGAGCCTTGAACGCCTCGAGCGGCTTCGTCGCGAAGAGCACGCGGTCGGCGCTGTTGCCGCGACGCGCGAAGCCGAAGCGGTTCCTGCGGCCGTCGCCGTCGTTGACGGCGACCGAGGCGCCCTCGGTGAAGGCCTGGCGGCCGATCCGGAAGAGGCCGATCGGCGTGATGACGTCGCCGTAGAGGCGGCGGACGGCGATCGGCTCGGCGGAGCAGAGCCCGTAGTGATAGCTGCCGGACTCGGTGCTCGGGTCGCCCGGTCTGAGCGTGACGCACGCGCGCGAGAGGTTCGGGTTGTTCGTGCCGACCTTCGCACCGGCGGTCGGCTCCGGGGCCGAGCCGAGCGTGCCGTTGTCGCCCCAGAGGACGCTGTCGAGCACGTCGACCGAGGTCGTGATGCGGACCTTGTCCTCGTAGTCGATGGCGCCGTCGAGGCGGAGGCGGTGCTCGATGATCGAGAAGTTCCGATCGCGCGTCCCGTTCAGGTCGAGCGGTCGGATCGAGACGGCGTTGGCGCGGTACTCGACGCCGCCCCGGAAGCCGGTCGAGGCACCGAGCGTCAGCCGGGCAGGGGGCGCGGCCGGATCCGGATCGGACCACGGCTCGACGGCGCTCGCGCGCGGCGCGACGAGCACGCCGCCCAGCCCCAGCAGCGCACCGAGGACGAGCGACGATGCCCTCCTCGGCACCCCCAACCGCCGCCCGCTCCTCGTGCGCATCCAGGTTCCTTTACGATGTAAAAGAGAACGCGCAAGGGCGTTCTTCATGACGCGCTGCGGCTGCGGCTAACCGGGGCCTGCGAGTCGAGGTTCATGCCCGCTTCGTGCGGCCCCGGCCAGCGGGGCCGGCCGCACCCTGGGCCGCCCGCTGGAGTGCGTCCAGGAGCAGCTCGAGACCGAAGTCGAAGACCTCGTCGTAGTGCGAAGGCTCGAGCCACGAGGAGACCGAGGCAAGCCTCGGGAAGGCCTCGCGTGCGGCCTTCGCCTCGGCGGCGAGCTCGGCCGAGCTCGCCGCGCGCTCCGCGTCACGCAGGCCGGCGAGCTCGTTCAAGGCGACGCCCGAGCAGAAGCTGCTGACCAGGCGGTAGAACCGCGCCGTCTGGCGGTCGTCGAGGCCGCCGTGGCGCGCGAGCTCGAACAGGCCCTCGAGGAAGCGGTAGGTGCCTTCGGTCGCGAAGCGACGCGTCGCGAGGAGGGCAAAGGCGTTCGGATGCCGGTGCGCGAGGCGACGGTACCCGTGGGCGAGCTTGCGGAACGCGTCGATCCAGTCGCCGGGGATGGACTGCTCGACCGGCAGACGCGAGATGAGCGCCTCGACGACCGCGTCGAGCAAGGCGTCCTTGCTGGGGTAGTACCAGTAGATCGCCATGGCCTCGCAGCCGAGCGCCGCGCCGAGGCGCCGCGTGCTGAACGAGTCCAGGCCCTCGGCGTCGATGAGCCGGAGCGCTTCGTCACGGATGCGCTCGGCCGTAAGGCCGCTGCCTGCCGAAGCACGCTTCGTCGTGCGCTTCGCAGTCGTGCGCTTCGCAGTCGTGCGCTCCGCACTGTCGCGGGACGTCGCCCGAGACGTGGAGCTCGAGGCGGGCTTCTTTCGCTTCGAAACGGCAGCCATCGGACGGATGCAGAATGCCGGTGTGGAGGCTCTCATTGCCAGCCCTTTCGGCCCAGCTCGCTCGATTCCGGTGCGGCTTGCGCTTCGCGCGCGGCGGCGGCACGCTTCTCCTCGATGTTCGCGGGTCGTTCCGCTCCGTCTTTTCCCCTCGGGGTGGCCCGGCGGCACGGTGCGCCGCCGACGCTCGCGGCGCTCGCCGCGGCCGGGCTCCACGTGGTGGGGAGCGGCCATTTTCTGCCTCGCGGCGGCCGCTACGACGTCCGGCCGTTGCGCCGGCGCCCCGTGCGCGCCTTGCGCGGAGGACCGCAGGCTCTCGTCGCGGCGTTCGGGGTACGGGACGGCGGCGTCGAGATCACGCTCCTCGCGACAGCGCCGGAGTGCCCGGCGAGCGACGTCGAATGGGCGATGGCGAGCGCGCGCGCGATGGTGGCGGTCGATGATGACCCCACCGAGTTCCTCGCCATCGCCGACCGTCACCCGCTCATCGCGACGCTCGCGAAGCGGTTCGACTGCCGGCTCGTGCGAACACCGACCGTGTTCGAGGCGTTCACACGGACGGTGATCGAGCAGCTCGTGACGACGTTCGAGGCGAGCGCATCGATCCGAAGGCTCACGTGGATTGCCGGCGCCGTCGTACCGGGCACGACGCTGCGTGCTGCGCCGACGTCGCACGCCGTTCTCGAGGTGCCTCCCTGGAAGCTGCACGCGATCGGCATCGGCTCACGTCGGAGCCGCACGCTTCGCGAAGGTGCGCGCCGCGCCGCGGCGCTCGAGCGCCTGCGCGACGTCGACCCGGAGCTGGCAGCGACGAAGCTCGAGTCGTTGCCCGGCGTCGGCCCGTGGACCGCGAACCTCGTCGCGCGTGCGGCGCTCGGATGGGCCGACGCCGTGCCGGTCCGCGATTTCCACGCGCACTACGTGGTCACCGAGGCGCTGACGGGCGAGCGGGGCGACGACGACGCGATGCTCGAGGTGCTCGCGCCGTTTCGCCCGCATCGCGCGCGCGTCGTCGAGCTCATCATGCAGGGACAGATCGCCGACGTCCTCCCCGGGTTCGAGCGCATGCGACGCCCCTTGCCGCGCATCGACCCGCATCGTCGCGAGCCGTGGAAGTATTGAAGCGACCGACTACCTGAGGCACTCGAGGCGGTAGATCTTCCGGCCGTCCGCCGTGTAGTGGAACGGCGGGTCGCACGCGCTCGCGTTCGCGTCCTCCGTTGCCGGAGCGTCGCGGACGAGCTTGACCGCGCGGACGCGGAGCTCGCGCGCGACGCGTCGGTTGTCCGCGGCCGTCTTGCGCTTGAAGGTGATCTCGGCCTCGCTCACGACGACGTCGGCTTCGAGGTCCTCGGCGCGTGCGCCGAGCAGCTCCCGCTCTTCGCCGGTCGCGCGGTCGGACGTGACGCGCGCGGCCTTCGCGGCGGCGCGCATCTGGCCGAGCTTGGCGGAGAGCTCGCTGGCGGCCTTCTCGTCGACGACGGCGGCCTCGTCGAGGAACCGCGCGCGGGTGAGCATGTCGCGGGCGCGCGTGATGGGGGAGGTCCGAGAGACGCTCGTCGCGTCGGCGACGGGGCCGCCGCGCGAGCCGCCCCAGGTCGCGAAGGTCGTCCCCGAGCCGGAGCCCGGCGCAAGGCCGTACGGGTCATCCGCGTGGGCGACGCCGGGGAGCGCGATGGCGAGCGTGAGAGCGGCGAGCGAGAGGCCCCTGGCTAGCGGCGCGCACTTCATCCTCGAAGTGTACCACCCGCGGAGCGTCGGTCAGCGCGAGGCGCGCGTCTTCGCGGCCTTGGCGGGCTTCTTCGCGGGCTTCGCGGGCTTCGCCGTCTTGTTCGCGGGCTTCGCCGTCTTGTTCGCGGTCGTCGCCGTCTTGTTCGCGGTCGTCGCGGCCTTCTTCGGCTTCGCGCCCTCCGCGCCCCCCGCTGCCATTCGCAGCTTCGTGGCTGCCGCCGTCATCTTCGCGAGAAGGCGGTCGACCTCCGCGCGCGAGACCTTGCCGCGCGGCGTGAGGCTGGGGAAGAGCGCGTCGTAGGGCACGGGCACCTCGACGTCGCGCTTCATCACCGGCCCCTGGAGAAGGATCACCCGCTCCTTCTCGAACGGCGGGATCTCGGCGGGGACGCCCTCGAGCCAGACCCAGTTGTGGTGCTCGACCTCCTCGGACTTCGGGTCGGGGAGGGTGCCGTCCGGGAGGAGACCCGGCCACGCGACCGTGTGGAATGGGACGTCCAGCATGGCCGTGTTCTTCGGCGCGTTGTCCGGATCCTTGATCGTGACGATGGCCTTCGGGTTCGGGCGCTTCGCCTTGAGCAGCCCCTGCTCCGGGGCCCCGACGATCGCGTCGAGCAGTAGGACGTAGAGCTCGGTCGTCGTCGAGAGATCGCGGATGGTGAAGCGCCACCCCTTGCGCTGCTCGAGGTGGATCACGAGGAGCGGCTCGTCGTGGAGGATGCGGAGCACCCGGCTGAACGCCGTGACCTCGTCGACGTAGTCGACGAGCGGGTCGGCGGCACTCATCAGCTTGCCGGAGGTACGCACCTTCGCACGCAGCTTGGGCGAGCGCGTGAGGCAGGCCGTGGCCGCCATGCACTTCGAGCGCAACAGATCCCAGGCGGCGGTCTCCTTGGGGAGCTTCTTCTTGACGGGCTCGCGCTCGCTCTTCACCGCCTCGTCGAGGGAGAGGTGGTCGACGCGGTCGAGGCACGCCTGCGCGAACTTCGCGGCGCCGTCGAGCGTCGCGACGAGACCGTGCTCGATCGCAGGCCAAGCGAGCTCGGGCGGCGCGCCCGACTCGACGAGCGCGCCGAGGGCGAGGAGGAGCACCTGCGCGGCGCGGCCCTCGGAGGCCTTCACGCCCTTGCCGAGCGCGGCCATCGCCGCGGCCGTGCCCTTCACGTCCTTCGGATTGAAGGCGCGGAGGACCGCGTCGACCGCTTCCCGGAGCTCCCAGTCCTTACCGCCGGTCGTCGTCTTTTGTACGAGGTGCTTAACGGCGAGGCCGAGATCCGACATGAGACCGGAATACCGCGCTCATGGGCGCGTGCGCAAACAGATCCGTGGCGACGATCGCCGTCAGGGCGGAGCGGTCACGAGCCCGGCACGGGGGGTGTCCGCGGACAGCTCGGAACTGGCGCGGACATAGGGTCACTCTCGCAACTGCGCGGGAACGCACGACGCGGAGCCTGGCACGCGGCGTGTTGTGGAGCCCTGCCATGCAGAGCTCCCACGTCAAAGCCCGCCGCTCCATTGCCGCCCTGACCGTCGCGTCTTGCATCCTCGTCGCCCTCGGCGCCTCGTCTTCGTGTGCCGACGAAGCGGGGCGCGTGGGTGCCTCCGAGGTGCCGCGCCCAGCGCGAAGGCCCGCTCCGGCTGCGTCTCCCGCGGAGGAGGACGCCCGCGCGCCGGAGCCGCCGACGATCGACGTCGGAGGCCGTGTCGTCGACGATCTCGAGGGCGCGATCGTGGGGCGGCCCGTCACCGTCGTGGACCAGCGCGGGAAACGTCAGGAGGTACTGACGGACGAAGACGGCGGCTTCTGGGCGATGGGGGTTGCCCCTCCCTATGACGTGCTCGTCGACCAGGCGCCGTCGGGCGTCGTCATCACGCCCCTCGTGTTCCTCGGCCTCCGGCGCGCCGACCCGCGGCTCGAGGTCTTCGAGCGGCAGGGGACGACGAGCCGGCCGGCGGCCCAGCCGATCCGGATCGGCGTGAAGCTGCCACCGTGCCGTGCGACCGAGGGCTCATGCTGGGTCTCCGTCGTGACCTCGTCGCCGAGTGGCGGCGGAGGCACCGCCGGTTCGTACGTCGACGGCACCGAGCATGCCGTCTACGAGCTCGACCACGCGTGGAGGGAGGTCACGACGCGACCGGCGGAGAAAATCGACGTTCACGTTCTGGTGGGCGATGCAGAATACACGCAATACGCGTACGCCGCCCTCTCGCGCGTTCCCGTGCATCCCGGAGAGCCGAGCGATCTCGGCGTCGTGGTCCCCATGCCCGTACCGTCCACCGAGCCTGTGAGCGTGGCCGGGCATACGAACGGTCTCCCTGAAGGGTGGCAGTGGACGCTCTCCTCGCAGCTGGAGCTGCCGGGCGGCGCCGCGATCTCGCTCCGCTACGAATGGTCAGCCGCCTCGTCGATGCGCCTGCCGGGTCTTCCGGGCGCCACATGGCGGGTGGGGGCGTGGGCGCAGCACCCTCCCACGCCGGACCGGCCGTACTTCCATCGCTCGTCGCAGGCATGGTCGGGGACGCTCCCGCTCTCGGCGGCCAACGTCGCCATCGACGTCCCCACGGCGCCGGAGCCGATCCGGCCCTCCATGGAGGGCACGCTCTCGCGCCGGAGCGTGGGGCTCGCCTGGGACGGGCACGTGCCCGCGCTCGCATCGGTCGTCCTCGTCGACCTCGTGAGAGGGAAGCAGCGCTTCCGAGCCTTCACGTCGGAGCCCGAGATCGCGCTGCGTCGGCTCGAGGCGCTCGGGCTGCCGCGGCTCGAGCCGGGCGAGCACGTCTTCGACCTGACGACGACCCCGGGGGCCATCGTCGACGAGCTGGTGGAGCCCGATGAGTACCAGCGGAAGAGCCGGGCTGACGTGCACGTGCCGGGGTCGACGACGTATCAGCGATTCCGCTTCGTCGTGACCCAGTGACGGCTCAGTGCGCGGGCATCTCGTCGACCCAGCCGCAGGCCGCGTCGGTGTCGAGCACCCGCGGGGTGCGCTTCGCGTAGGGCTCGTAGAAGCGCCGCCCGTCGTGAGCCTCGGGCGACACCGGCGGGCTCTCGTGGTGAAAGCACCAGTGGTGGCCGACGTGCTCCTCGAAGAGGGTGTGCCAGCGCTCCTCCTCCGCCCATTGCTCGGCGGAGAGGCGGAAGAGGACCCAGCGCATCGGCATCTCGTCGTCCGCGCGGCTGTCGCCGTGAAGGACCATCAACTGGCGCTCGCCGGCGTGCTCGACGACGGCCTCGAGCGGGCCGTCGTACCAGTCGTTCACCCAGAGCAGGCGAAGGTCGGTCGGCGCCAGCTTCGGCAGCGCGGTCAGGTCAACGGCGGCCATTCGCTCTCCTCCCAGAGAGAAGAACGATAGTCCCGCCGAGCCTCGGAAGGCCAATTCGGGAGGGTGGGCGTGCTAGAGGCCGAGCATGGCACGGCCTCGTCACCTCGCCCTTGTGGCGCTCGCGGCGTTCGGCGCACTCGCGCTCCTGTCGGCCGCGGCGTGTCGGAACAAGCCGAGCGGGAGCGAGGGCCCGCCCGAGGCGAGCACGCCCGGCGAGCCGCCGAAGGGCGAGGAGGGCGACGCCGCCGCGTCCGAAGCGTCGGAGGAGAGCCTCGTCGAGGCGGGCAACCGCTTTCGCGACGCCGAGCCGAAGGTCGTCGTCGATCCTGACGGCCCCATCGATCCCGTGTGCTCGGGAAGGGAGGTCGCGCTCGCGGCCGCCGTCGTCGACAAGCGCTGCGCGATCGGTTCGGCGCGCGCCAAGCAGCTGCGCGCGAGCCTCGAGCACGACGGCGGCGCTGCGCTGCCGCTCACGCAGCAGGCCAAGGTCGGCGCCGACGGGCGCGTCGCCCTGCGGCTCGTCAACACCGGCTCTCTGCCGCTCACGTTGCCCCTCAGCTTCTCCGCGAAGCTCCCCGCATTCACAGTCCTTGCCGAGGACGAGCGCCATACGCTCTACGAGCTCGAGGCGCCGCGCCTCGAGGTCGCGGCGGGCAGCCCCGAGGCCGCGGCCGCGAACGATCGTCCGCACTTCGCGCGCGTCGTTCTTCCTCCCGGTGCCGCGGCGACCGCGACCGTCGCGATCAACGCCGCGGTCGTACGCGTCGTGGGGCGCGGGTCCGGCCCCGAGACATGCGGTGACGCCGGACCGTGCGCGCGCGCGGGCTCCCGGTTGCCGAAAGGTCGCTACACGCTCCACGTCGGCGAGCTCCTCACCGACGTCGAGGTCGGGGCCCCCGCCCGCGTGACGTTCGATCTTCCGTAAGCGCTTCGGGAAGCGTGTCGGTGTGTGGGGAACTGTCGGAAAGTTGGCCGATCGGTCACGAAACCAGCAGGGTGGGGCAGAGGGACAGACCGTCATGACCTCCCGCCATCGCATCTCGCGTCGCAGTCTCCTGGCTGGCGCTTCGATCTTCGGGCTCGCTGCGTTCGCGTCCTCGCGTGCCCGCGCCGACGGCCTCGCGCCCTCGGTCTCGCCTTCGCCTTCGCTCCCGCCCGCACCGGCGGCGACGCCGCTGGGCTCGCGCGTCGTGCGCCTCGCGGTCGACGCGCGCGGCATCACGGCGACGCTCGACCTCGAGCACGCTCCGTTCCCTGCGAACGGCGGCAGCTACGCCGACCCCACCGTGATCGCGTTCATCCCGCATCATCATCGGGTCGCGCGCGACTCGTCGGTGTCGACGGTCGTTCACTTCCACGGCCACAATTCGACGGCCGAACGGGCGATGGTCGCGCATCAGCTCCGTGAGCAGCTCTTCGAGAGCAAGCAGAACGCGATCCTCGTCGTCCCGCAGCTCGCGGTGAACGCCGCGGACTCCGCGACCGGCAAGCTCGAGGCGCCCGGCGGCTTCGCGCGCATGCTGGCCGACGCGCTTCGTACGCTCGACGTCACGGCGGTGCGCAATGCCGCCGGTCGCGCCGCGCTGCCCGCGGGCGCGACGGTGGGCCGTGTCTGCGTCTCGGCGCACTCGGGCGGCTACCACGCCGCGGCCTGCGCGCTTCGCGCCGGCGGCGTCTCCGTCCAGGAGGCCTACCTCTTCGACGCGCTCTACGCCGACACCGACGTGTTCCGCGACTGGGTCATCGCCGGGCACGGCAAGCCGATGGGCGCGCGCCACAAGCTCGTCTCGTATTTCACCGCCGGCCGCACCGAGGGCAACACGAACGCCCTCTTCGCGGAGCTCGAGCGATCGGGCGTCATCTGCGCGCACGAGCAAGTCGAAGGCACGCTGTCGCGTGAGGAGCTCACACGCGCCGAGGCCGTCAGCATTCGTACCCAGCTCGCGCACGGGTCGGTCACGAGCGAGCTCAACAACCTGCGCGACTGCCTCTACGCGTCGGCTCTCCGGCGCAATCTGCGGAGCTCGTGGTTCGAGGCCAAGCACGGCGCGCGGCCGCTCGAACGCCGGCGCTGACCGACGCGGCGTCGCGCCTCCGCTCAGAGCGACAAACGGTTTGGCGTCGCTCTAGAGGCAGGCGCCCGCGAGGCATAGCTGCAGGGCCGCGCAAGCGCTTCCGCACGCTCCGCAGTTGAGCGGGTCGGAGGCGAGCGTGGCCTCGCAGCCGTTGGCCGCGTTCGCATCGCAGTTGCCGAAGCCCAGGGCGCACGTGAACGCGCAGGCGCCGCCCGTGCACCTGGCGGCGGCGTTTGGGACGGCGGGGCACACGGTGCACGCGGCACCACATGCGAGGACACTGCTATCAGGGACGCACGCTCCTGCACACGCATGCGTCGTCGCCGGACACGTCGACCCACACGCGCCGGCGACGCACGATGCGGCTCCGCCCATGGGAACGGGGCACGCGATGCAGGCGGCACCACACGCCGTCGCGTCCGTGTTCGCGACGCAGGTTCCGGCGCACGCGTGGAACGTCGCGTTGCACGTGTTGCTGCACACGCCGGCGGCGCAAGCCGCGACCGCGTTCGCGACCTCCGCGCACTTGTGATTGCAGGCGCCGCAGTGGTTCGTGCTCGTCATGGGGTCGACGCACGCGGGGCCACACCTGACGGGCGCGTCCGCCGGGCAGCCATTCGTGCACTGGAAGGTCGGGCCGACCGGAGCGCAGAGCGGCGCCGTCGCCGCGCACGCCGCGTTGCATGCGCCGCAGCTCGCCGATTTCGAGAGGTCGGTCTCGCAGCCGTCCGTCGCGCTCGCGTTGCAGTCGGCGTATCCCGTGTTGCACTTCGAGACGATGCACTTTCGGCCCTGGCAAGCCGCGGAGCCGTGCGCAGAAGGACAGGGGGTGCAGCTCGGACTGCCACATCCATGGTGCGGGTCGGTCTGTGAAACGCACGTACCGGCGCACCGCTGCTCTCCCGCCGGGCAGGGGGGCACTGCGTCGGGCGTCGTGGCGCCGGCGTCGTCGGGCGTCGTGGGCGGGTCGGTCGTCCCGCCGTCCTCGGGCGTGGTGGGCGCCGGGGAAGGCGTAGGGGCCGCGCCGCCCTCGTTGCTCTCGACGAGGAGGCCTGGCTGATTGTCGAGGATGGCGTTGCAGCCGACGAACGCGAGGACGACGACGCTCGACGCGATCCCAGCATGAAGCGAACGGGTCACTGGAAAGCCCCCTCGAGCAGGAGCCCCCCACCTTCTCGCGCCACGTTCGGGACTGCCCGCAGCCTGCCGGCGCGCTCCGGAGTCTCGACGCCGCGCGGTGCGGTCAACACCAGGATGAGGCCGCCCGCGATCGCCGCTGCGCCGCCGATCACGGAGATCGTCGCGATGTTGCCGTGGCGGATGGCGTCGTCGCGTAGACGCACGCCCTCGGCGTCGCAGAGGTCGCCGGAGCAATGGCTTCGCGACTCGTTGCGGTCACCGATCGACGTGAGTCCGAAGCCCACGCCCAGGCCGGCGCCAGCTGCGCCCACACCCATGAGGACCCACCCCGCGACCTGTCGAGTCGAGAACGAGCTCTCCACGACCATAGGAGGGAACGAGGTCTCGGGCATCGACGCGGGGGACGGCGCGGAGGTGACGGTCGTGACCGCTCCGCTCGCGATGGGCTGCGGCGCAATGACCGTCACCTCGCTCGTCGCGATCGCAGGGAGATCACGCGGCACGGTGACACGCGCGACCGTGCCCTCCACGGCGCGGAGGCTCGTCTCCCAACTCTGTCTGCCTGGAGCCGTCGCCGTCACGCGATGCCTGCCCGGGTCGATCGGGACCTCCGTTCCGTACGACGACGGCGCGACCGCGACACCGTCGCGTGCGACCTCGGTGCCCGCGGGGGCGCCGCTCGCCTCGATGACCAGCTTCGGCAGGCGCGCTTCGAGCGCCTGCGCGCGCTTCCGCGCGACGCTCTCTCGCTCCGCCTGGTGCGACGCCTTCGCCGCGGTCGCGACATCCATGAAGCCCGCCCACGCCGTGGCCGTCTTTCCGATGTGCTCGTTGCAGTCCGCGAGATTGAACTGCGTGCCGATCCCCGCGTCGAGCCGCATGCTCTCTTCGAACTTGGGGCACGCCTCGGCGTAGCGTCCCTGCTGCATCAGCGCCCGCGCGCCGTAGAAGAGCGACCGAGCTGCCGCGGCGGGCTCGTTGCCGTGCGGCTCGGCCTGCGCGAGGCCGGGGACGGCAAGAAGAAGAACGAGGACCGAAACGGCACGACGCTTCATCGGCGTCGGCCACCGATGCGAAGTCCGATCCAACGGACCTGGACCAGCCTTCGCGCCTCTATGGGGGGAATCTAGCGATTGCGAGTGAGCGCTAGAACAGAAGCGCCACACCGCGACGCGATGCGGCGCTGCGCACGCGGAGACTCAGGGCTTCAGACCGCCGACACCGGGCTTGTGGGTGACGACGATGTGACCGTGGCTCTTGTTGTCCGGGTAGCCGTACCGGAACGTGATGGGCGCGCTGCCTTTGAACTTCTCGTGGAAGTCGTTCATGTCCTTGTTGTTCACGGTGCCGAACGGCTCCGCGTACTCGTACTGGCCGTAGACGTCCTGCTCGAAGCCGTTCTTCTTCGCGATGCGCGGCGGCACGCCCGTCGTGTCGGAGATCATCCAGTCGGTGTGCGCCATGAGCCAGTCGCGGATGACGGAGAAGTTCGCGTCGTCCCAGAGCAAGTGGCTCGCGGCCTTCGTCATCGCGGAGACCTTCGCCTTGGTGTCGAGGTGCTTCATCAGCTGGGGGAACCGCTTCACGTTTCCGTCCGACAGATCGTAGGCGACGTGTCGGAACACGCGGACCTGGCTCTCGCCCGTCTTCCTGAAGCGGATCTCGGCGTTCGCGAACGGTCCGCCGCGGCCCGTCTTGTTCGCCTTCGCGATGTCGGCCTCGGTGAGGTAGTGGAGGGAGCCGTCTTCGTTGAAGTCGAAGTAGCGATAGGTGATCGGCTCGAAGCCGTGGATCGCCATCGCTGCCAGCGTGAACGCCGCCTCGCCGGGCACGGCACCGCGCGTCTCGATGTCGAGATTGATCGTGCGGCTGTGCGCCTTCAAGAAGAGCTTGCCGAGGTGCTCACGCAGCGTGGCGAGCTCCTTCTCGAGGCGTTTGTTGTCGGGCTTCGTGATGCCGCGGACGTCACCGGCGATCTCGAGGGAGATCGTGGTGATCTCGGTCGCGTCCGGGAAAGTCGCGAGCGCGGTGACGAGGTCGCCGCCGCCGAAGGGGTACACGACCTGCTTCGGCAGCCCGGCCGGCCTGAGCTTGGCGAGGAACGGTCCGGCGACGTCGACCCACTCGCGCTTGTACTCGTCGTACCCGCTCTTCAGCATCCCGCAGTGCGTGTCGACCATCTTCTTGTCGATGCCCGCGGGGATGAACGAGTCGTCCCCGGCGCAAGCCGCGACACGGAAGGCGGCCTGGACCTCCTTCGTGTAGAGCGTCCCTGCGAGCGGCTCCTCGGCCTGCGCGGGGGCCTGCGCATCGGCGACCGCGACCGGCATGCTCGCATCCGTTGTGGCTGTACCGGCATCCGTCACGGCGGCGAGGGTCGGCGCCGACGGCATCGACGTGGGCTTCTGCGCGCTGCCACCGGTGGACGGATCCGGCGGCTGCGAGCGACACGCGCCCGTCCCTGCGAGAAGAAGCGCGAAGATCGCGACGAGGCTGGGCGAGGCTGTACGGGGGATCTTCACGATGGGCCGAACTCTGCCAACGATGGGGCTCGTTGCCAACCGCCGTGCGCCCCCAGGGCGACACTTTTCCGTTAGCGGACCGGCTGGCAGGGCTTGGTGACCGGGACCGGGGCCGGACGCATGAGCGAGCCTGCCTCGACGCTGAGCTCCCCGGCGGCGGCGCTGAACGCTGAACGCGACGGCGGCGTCACGCAACAGAACAGGACAGAAGAGAGGTCCTGGATGCGCACCGCCGTCGCCGTGCTCGCGATCGCGAGCGTGCTCGTATTCACATCCGTGTCAGCCCGCGCCGACGAACGTTCGGCAGGAAGCGAGGTCGCCTCGGCGCGCTCGCAGATCGATGCGTCCCTTGCGCAGATGCGCGCGACGTCGCTTCGTGTTCGCGACCAGCTACGCACGGCTCGCAAACGAGGGACGAGAGCGCAGATCACGTGCGTCGACGAGGCGCTCAGCCGTTCGGACGTCGCCTTCCGTCGCGCGCGTGAGCTCGGCGACGAGACGCTCGCGGCCTATGCGCGAAGCGACCTCGACGGGGCGCGCGCCTCGCTCCGGCGCCTGGCAGAGCTCAAGGAATCGCAGCGCCTGGCCGCCACCTCGGCGACGTCGTGCGGTCCGAACCAGGTCATCCCGGTCGCCTCCGCGAGCTCCGCGACCACCGTGAGGCTCGAGATCTCACCGACGATCGCGCCCGTCCCGTAGACCTCCCCTCGGCTACTAGCGTTCTTCCCACTTCGCGGTGCGCCGCTCGAAGAACGCCTCGACCGCCTCGGAGTGATCGGCGCCGCTCCACGTGTCGACGAAGAGCTGGCGCTCGAGCGCGCGAACGTCGCGTGGGGCCGCGATCGTCTCGCGCAGGAGCCGCTTCATGTCGGCCACGGCACGAGGGGAGCCCTCGGCGATGTCGGATGCCCACGCGAGCGCGGTCGTGCGGGCGAGGCCGTTCTCGGTCACCTCGTCGACCAGCCCGATGAGCTTCGCCTCGGCTGCGGCGATCTCGTGCGAAGCGTAGAGCAAGCGCGCCGCGGTCCCGGCTCCGACGAGGGAGACGAGGCGGGGGACGGTTCCCCATGCCGTGGTCACGCCCATGCGGACCTGCTTGAACGAGATCTTCGCGCGCAGGTCGGCGACGCGCATGTCACAGGCGAGGGCGAGCTCCGCGCCGCCGCCGATGGCGGGGCCTGGCATCGCGCAGACGATCGGGACGGGCAATTCGCCCATCGCACGCGTGAGGTCCCAGCCGAGGTCGCTGAAGCGCTCGGCGTCCTGGGGCGTGTTCTTGTCGCGGAGCTCGCGGAGGTCTCCGCCCGAGACGAACGTGTGGCCGTCGCCCGTCAGCACGACGGCACGTACCGCACGATCGCGCGAGGCCTCGGCGACCGCGTCGATGAGCTCGCTCAGCGTCGCGTGGTCGAGCGCGTTCTTCGCCTGGGGTCGAGCGATCGTCCAGATGGCGATCGCCCCCTGCCGCTCCACGACGAGCATGTCTAGCTGCCGGCTCGGAGCCGTCGGACGTGAGTCGGGTCCTCGTGGCGCACGCGCGTCGGGCGCTGCTCGCCCTCGACCACCGCGTCGCGTGCGCTGCGCTGCCGCCGCTTCTTCCGCTTCGCGAGGAACTTCTCGGCGTGGGCGATGATCGCGCCTGCGACGTCGAGGCCGCTCGTCCGCTCGATGCCCTCGAGCCCGGGCGAGCTGTTGATCTCGAGGATCTTCGGGCCGTCTCGGCCTTCGAGCATGTCGACGCCGGCGACCTCGAGGCCCATGACCTTCACGGCCGCGGTCGCGGCGAGGCGGTACTGCTTCGGCAGTTCGACGCGGACGCCGAGGCCGCCGCGATGGAGGTTCGAGCGGAATTCGCCCTTCTTGGCCTGGCGGCGCATCGCCGCGACCACTCGACCGCCCACGCAGATCGCGCGGTAGTCGCGGCCCTTCGACTCGGCGATGTACTCCTGCAGGATGATGTCCTGGCCCATGGCCCAGAGGGTCTCGAGGAGGGAAGTCACCGCCTGCGGGGTCTCCGCGATCATCGTGCCGATGCCCTGAGCGCCCTGCTGGAGCTTCACGATCGCGGGCGTGCCGCCGATGAACGCGAGCGCCGCGTCGACCGAGTCGGGGGTGCGCGCGCAGACGGTCTTCGGGACGTCGATGTCCTTCTTCGTGAGGAGCTGCATGGCGCGGAGCTTGTCGCGCGAGCGGGCGATCGCGATGGCGTTGTTCAGGACGGGGATGCCCATCATGTCGAACTGCCGCACCACGGCGAGGCCGTAGTTGGTGATCGATGCACCGATCCGGGGCAGGACGAGGTCGACGGGCGGCAGTAGCCGATCCCCGAGGAACATGGCGGGGCGGCCGCGCGAGATCACGATGTGGAAGTCGAGCGGGTCCGCGACCGTGACGTCGTGCCCCCGCGCGCGCGCGGCGAGGACCAAGCGGCTGGTCGAGTAGAGACCGGCATTTCGCGAGAGAACGAGCAGGCGCATCGCGGCGTCCGCAGGCTACGCACTATCGACCCGGCCACAATGGCGACGCGATCGATAGGTTAATTACTGATTGAAATCAGTTCTTTAGGTCTGAGTCATCGGGTGCGGCGACCGTGAGCTTCGTCGCGCGCGGAGCCGAAGCGAGCTTCGCCGACGCCGTCTCCCAGCGCGCGCCACCGCTGCCCGCGCCGCCCACGGTCGCGACGCCCTGCGTCGTCGCCCGAGCGTGAGCACGCGGACGGAGCTCGTCCGTCCGGGAGGTCGCCCTGGCGCGCGGCCAGATCGCGAGCACCGCGAGCAGCGCGAGAGCGCCGAGGCGGAGCGAGCGATGCGAGCGGCCGGACATGGTCCTCCGAGATGCATCCGCTATGCCTCCACCGCCGCCGTGAGCCGATCGCGGATTCACCGCGGTTATCGGGTCTCATCGGGTGTCGGCAAGCCGCCAGGTGTCTCACGGCAGCCACGCACGAGGCCGATTGCCCGCAGGGCCCGCGACGCCGGGATCATGGCCCGGCGAACGCGGCCGGCAAACAAGCGCGGGCATGCACGACCCTGGACTGCGCCCGGCCCCCTGGTACGTTCCCCTGCGATGCGGACTCCCGAAGCCGACGACCTCGATCTGCCGCCGTTCGACGGCGCTGCCGTGGGGGAAGAGGCCAACGAAGAGCCGGACCCCGCCACGGCAGAGGACCTCGCCGAGCATCACGAGCTCGGCGACGCGCTCGATGACGCGACGTCCGAGGGCGACCCGCTCGACGAGATCGTGGTCGAGGGCGCCGAGGGCGGCTGGCTGGTCGACGCCGACGACGCCGGGTCGCTCGACGTCGGGCCGTTCGACATCTCGCTCTCCGCCGAGGTGAAGCTCCTCGAGGTCGACGAGCCGGAGCCGCTGGGGGCCGACGACGAGCTCGGCGGCGAGGAGGTCGACCACACCGACGGCGGCGAGGAAGGGCCGCTCGCGGATGACGAGGAGCTCCGCGAGGAGGACCTCCCGGCGCTGGATGCCGACGACGACGGTGACGTCGCCGACGAGTCGCTCTTCGAGCGCGGAGTGATCGACACCGGCGAGGAGCTCCGCTGGGACGATCGCGCATGGGCGCGCGTTCCTTCCCCGCAGCCGAGCGACGGCACGGAGAACGCGGATGCCGACGAGAGCGGCATGCTCGCGGTGCCGGGAGACGACCCGAAGCTCAGCGCGCGCGACGCAACGTGGAAGCGCCTCGACGAGACCGGCCGTGTCACCGCCGCCGTGCTCGTGCCCGGGGAGAGCGTCGTCGTGGCGCTCGACGGTCCCGATCGCCCCGTCCTCGTGCGCATCCTGATCGACGGCGTCGCCCGCATCATCGCGGAGATCGACACCTCGGCGACCGACGAAGACGTCGAGGCGTGGCGGGTGACGGCTCTCCGCTGGGACGCGGGCCGCGGCTGCCTGGTCGCGACTGGGCCCTTCGGCGCGCAGGCCTTCCGCCCCGCCTGAGCCGCCTCCCGGCGCAGCGGGAAATGCGCCCGCCCCGCGCGGCGTTGTTAGTATCGCGGGCCCATGAGCGTCATCGTCCAGAAATACGGCGGCTCCTCGGTCGCGGACGTCCAGAAGATCGGGCTCGTCGCCGATCGCGTCGTCGCGGCCAAGCGTGAAGGACACGATGTCGTCGTCGTCGTCAGCGCGATGGGCAAGACCACGGATGAGCTCATCGGCCTCGCCCGGCGAGCGGCCGAGACGGCCGGAGCGGGCGCAGAGCCGCCGCGTCGCGAGCTCGACATGCTCGTGTCCACGGGCGAGCGCGTGACCATGGCGCTGCTCTCCATCGCGATCCACGCGCGCGGGCACGACGCCATCAGCTTCACCGGGAGCCAGTCGGGCATCCTCACGAACGATCGGCATTTCGATGCGCGGATCATCGAGGTGCGGCCGCATCGCATCCAGGACGAGCTGTCGCGCGGCCGCATCGTCATCGTCGCGGGCTATCAGGGCATGAGCTACAAACGCGAGATCACGACGCTCGGGCGTGGCGGCTCCGACACCACCGCGGTCGCGCTCGCGGCGGCCCTCGCGGCAGAGCGCTGCGAGATCTACAGCGACGTCGACGGTGTGTACTCGGCCGACCCGCGCGTGGTCGGTGATCCGAAGCACCTCCCCGACATGGACCTCTCCATGCTCGGCGAGATGGCCGAGGCCGGAGCGAAGGTCCTCAATGCGCAGGCCGTCGAGTGGGCGCGCCGCAGCAAGATCGTCATCCACGCCCGGAAGACGGCAGACCCGGTGGGCGGCGGACGCGAGACGATCGCGAGCGACGACGGCGAGATCGCCCGCTCCCAGGACGAGAACCGCAACGTGCGCGCGATCGTCGGGATCGGCGGCGTCATGGTGGCGCGCGTCGCGTCGTCGAGCCTTCCGCTCTTCCTCGCAACGGCCGCGACCGAGGAGCTCTCGGTGGGCGACGTGATCGCCGCGGGCGACGACGCGTTCGTGCATCTGCCGCTGCTCAACGTCCCGGACTGGGAGCGCTGCGCGCGCGCGCTCGAGCGCAGCATGGGCGGAGCGGCGACGATCCTCGGCAAGCGTGCGGTGGTGAGCGTCGTCGGATACGGGCTCACCGGGACCAGCGGCGCGCTAGGTCGCGTCTACGAGTGCCTCGCGCGCATCGAGGCTCCCGCGCTGTGCGTGAGCGCGGGCCCGCTGCGGATCAGTGCGACCATCGACGAATCGAAGCTCATCGAGGCCCAGAGGGCCTTGCACGCGGCCTTCGTCGACTGAAGCGCCGCGGGTCGAGTCACGCGCCCTTGCGGGCGAGCGTCGCGACGAACCTTCGGAACCTCTTGTCGTCGGTCGCCGGCGCCGCCGCCGGGTCGGCAGGACCGACGAGGATCACGAGCGCACGAACCATGTTGCGCGCCTCGTGGAGGAGCGTGGCGTCCTGGGTGGCCTCCGCACGGGCCACGATGCGGCGCCACACGGCGAGCTGCGCGGGGGTCTGACCCTCCTCACCGTACCAGCTCGCGAGGATGCGGAGCGCCGCGGGGTCCTCCTCCGCGCCGGTGAGAAGATCGTCGATCGCCTCGGCGCGCGCGCCGAGCGCACGGCGCACGTGGGCTCGTCCGATGCGGGCCGCGCGCAGCTGCGGAAGGTGCTCGAGCGCGAGGTTGTAGACGCGCTCTGCTTCGCGGAGGTCGCCTCGCCGCGCGCGGAGACGGCCGAGGCCGATGTACGCCTCCTCGCAGGTCGGGTCGAGCGCGATGGCCTCGGTGTAGCGACGCAGCGCGAGGTCTTCCTCGTGGGCGGCCTCGTGCGCGCGCGCGATGTTCACGAGATCGAGGGCGCTGGAGGCGTGCGCGGGGGTCGCCGCGCAGAGCACGAGCGCGCATGCGCCGATGCGGCAGATGACGAGGGCTCCGCGAAGCCAGCCGGACGCGCGCCGCATGCCCGCCAGGATAGCGCTATCGTCCCCCTGATGTGGCCGTTCGGGCGGAACAAGGTCGGGAGCCGGCTCGGCGCAGCCTCGGCCGGGGCTGGCGATGGGCCGACGGCGCCCGCCCCCGTGTCGACCCTCACGACCCTCGTGTCGCCGCCCGGCGTCGTGAGCCCGTTCACGGGGATGCGTGCCTGCATCGTGGTCATCGAGCTCTGCGAGCGCATTCCGCTCACGAACGACAGCGGCGCCGGGAGCGAGGTCGTGACGGATCGCTACGACTCGCTCGGCTTCGTCGTGCTCGGGGATGTCGCGACGCTGCGTGACGAGGACGGCGACGAGATCACGATCGTCGTTCATCGAGCTCGCATCGAGCCCGCGCTCCACGCGCGAGGCGGCACGCCGATCTCTCGTGCGCCGGCGGAGGTCGTGCCGCTGCTCCGGAAGGCGACCGGGCGCGGCGTCGTCTGCTATCGCGAGCTCACGCTCGGGACCGGCGACAGCATCCGGCTGAAGGCCGTCGTCGAGCCCTCGACGAGCGTGGTGGCGAGCGGCTACCGCTCCGGCACGCGCAGGACTTACGTCGCGCGCGACGATCTTGCGCCGGTCGTGCTCGAGGAGCTCTTCGAAGCGCCGCCCTGGTGATGCTTCGGCTTCGAGTGGCGCGCGAGCTTCTCCTGGGCGAGCAGGGTGAACTCCTGCTGCAGCTCGTCGAGCTCGGCGTCGGTGAGGTGCTCGAGCCCCATGAGGCGGTTCCGGGCGAGGTCGTTGGCGCGAATCAGCTCGTCGAGCTTCAGGTGCAGCGCGTGCGAGTCACGGTTCTGCGTGTTCTGGATGAGGAACACCATGAGGAAGGTGACGACGGTTGTCCCCGTGTTGATCACGAGCTGCCACGTATCGGAGTAGCGGAACAGCGGGCCCGTCACGCCCCACACCACGATGACGAGGAAGGCCACGACGAACGCCCACGGGCTGCCGACGCCGTGCGACGTTCGGGCCGCGATGCGGCGGAAGACGTCGTTCGACGCGTAGGGCCCGCGCTCGAGCTTCGACTTCAGGTTCTTCATCGCTCAGTTGCTGCGAGCGTAGTTCAAGGAACGCGGCGCAGCCAGTGCGCGGTCCGCATGGGCTCGCTCCGTGCGCCGCCGCACGACTGTGGCGCCAGGGCCTGGATCCCGGCCTCTCCCGAGCGTGCCGGTTGCAGCGATTGAGGGAGCACGACTGCGGCACGCTTGTTGAACTCCTTTTGTCCGAGACGCCGCCGTCTGCGACGCCCGCCGAAAGGAGCCTTGCGAATGCAATCGCCGGTTCAGATCACGTTCCGAGACATGTCTCCGTCCCCTGGAATCGCTGCGCACGTGGAGAGGCGCGCGGCAAAGCTCGACACCTACTTCGACCGGATCGTGAAGTGTCACGTCGTGGTCGAGGCGCCTCATCGACACAAGAAGCATGGCCAGCGCTTCCACGTACGGATCGACCTCCACGTTCCCGGGAGAGAGCTCGTGATCTCGAGAAACCCTGACGACGCGAAGGAGGACGCCCACGTCGCCATCGACGACGCGTTCGCGGATGCGGAGCGCGTGCTCGAGGACTTCGCGGCGCTCCACAAGGTCGACACCAAGATCCACCTGAAGAACCCGCATGGCACCGTCGCCAAGCTCTTCCCCGATCGTGGCTACGGCTTCATCGCGGCCGAGGATGGGCGCGAGGTCTACTTCCACCAGAACAGCGTGCTCGGCACGCGCTTCGAGAAGCTCTCCGTCGGCGCCCGCGTGAGGTACGCCGAGGAGGATGGTGACAACGGGCCGCAGGCCAGCACCGTGCACGCGGTCAGCGAGGGCTGACGCGGCAGCCTGCCCACGACGCGCTCACGCGGTCACGCGGTCACTTCGGCGGAGGTCGCGCATCGTCGACCATCTCCTTCGCGAGCATGCGAAGGCGGCCTCCGTCGAAGGGCTTCTCGAACCGCTCGTTCGGGACCCGCTTCAAGAAGTCTCGTGCTTCGGACGTGAACGCTCCGCCGGTCAAGAAGACGATGCGGTCGGCCTGCTCGGGTACCGCCTCGAGCAGCGACGCGTGCACCTCCATCCCCGTGACCATGGGCATCATGAGGTCGCACAGGATGAGGTCGTAGCGCTCTCCGCCCTTGACGCGGTCGATGGCCTCGCGCCCGCTGGTCGTCGTCGTGACCTGATGCCGACGTCCGAGCGTGCGACGGATGGCCGTGCAGATGGCCGCGTCGTCGTCGATGACGAGGATCTTGCCGCTGCGCCCGTTGCCCGTGCTCACGCGCGTGACGACGGGGAGCGCCGGCGCGATGCCGGAGAAGCTCGGGATCGAGACGCGGACCGTCGTACCCACGGAGAGTGTCGACTCGACGGCGATGTCGCCGCCGAGGGCGGTGATGATTCCGTGGCACATGGACAAGCCGAGGCCCGTGCCGATCTCCTGCGGCCTGGTCGTGAAGAAGGGGTCGAAGACACGCGGCAGGTGCTCGGGAGCGATCCCGCAGCCCGTGTCGCGGATCTCGACGATGGCGCGACCGTGGTCGGTCCACGTGCGAACGTCGATCTGGTTGTCGTCGGCGCGACCCGGCTGGATGGCCTGGACTGCATTGATGAAGAGGTTGAAGAAGACGAGCGTGAGCCGGGCGTCGTTGGCAAGGACGGCGGGAAGTGGCCGGTAGACCTTCACGAGCCTCGCGCGGTGGCGGATCTCGTTCGATGCGAGGGCGCACGCCGCCTCGAGCACCGGATGCAGCTCGGTGCGAGAGCGCTGCTCGTCGTCGATGCGCGAGAAGATCTTCAGGCTGTGGACGATGCGGGCAACGCGCTCGGCGCCGCTCTTTGCCTCAGCGGCGATCTCGTCGAGCTCGTCGACGGCCGTGGGGGAGAGCTTGCCGCCGAGCGCACGGAGCTGCTCGCGCAGGCAATCGAGATTCGCGAGCACGTACGTCAGCGGGTTGTTGATCCCGTGCGCGACGCCCGCCGCGAGCGAGACGACCGACGCGAGCTGGCGCATGGGCGCAAACGGTGCGTGAGCCGCGGAGGGCCCGGCCGCCGGCCCGAGCTCGACGACCGCGGTCTCGCCATCGACGTGCATTCGGGCGCACGACGTCCACATCGCGAACGTGTGTCCGTCGGCGCAGCGCCAGCGAATGTCGATGGCCGGGAGGGAGGGAGAGTCGGCCGAGAGATCCCGGCCGCGGGTCGCGACGAGCGCGCGGTCTCCCTCGTGGAGGAGGTCGTCGACCTTTCTTCCGTTCAGGGCGTCGACGTCCGCGAAGCCGAGGGCGACGGCAAAAGCCGCGTTCACGTGGAGGACGACGCCGTCACGGTGGACGCACGCGGCCACCGGCAGCGCGTCGACGAGGCTCCAACGTGGATCGGACGCCATCGCTGGATTGTACGCGGGATCGTTCCATTCGGGCACGAAGAGAGCGACTGGGACCGCTTACGGTTAACCGATCCATCGACAGTTCGACATCGACTCGACAGCTCATCGATTCGCTGGCGTGAGACGAATCCGTCCGACGACGTCGATCACTCCGCGGACCGACTCGGCGATGTGCATGGCGCGGTCGCGTTGAGCGCGATCCGCGACCGTGCCGTTCAAGGTGACCTCGCCGTGATGGACGATGACCTCGAGATCGCTCGCGTCGACGTGGCCGTTGGCGGTGAGGTGCGCGCAGACCGCTTCGTGGATCCGCTCGTCACTTCGCTGCCATTCCTTCGGGCCCGATGGAGCGTTGCGCGAGGCGGGCGCCATCGGCTCGCCGAGATCGATCCGCTCTGCGCCTCGATACGCGGTGGGCTCGTCTCCGTAGGTTGGTAGACCAACACCTTGTCGGCCGAAGCTCTCCTCCGGTCGGTCCCGGACGGGGAGATCCTCACCTTCCATGTCGCCGTAAGCCCAGGGTCGAGGCGCCATATACTTCTCCTCTTCCTTCCTCGCGCGCACCCGCGCCGCGGGGGAGCTGCAACCGGCGTTCCGCGGCGCTTCGCCGTGCGGCGCCGCGTTTCCCCGAGTGAGCTGGTGGTCGAGCCGTGAGCTCGTCGAGGCAAGCCGCCTCGACGAGCGAGCGCGCTCGTGCGGCTCGGCGGGAAGGACGAGCTCTTCGAGGGCTCCGACGCGGCTACTCGGCGCAGATGGCGCTCGGCAGGCACTCGCTCACGAGCTCGGCCCCGGCGCTGAAGGACCGACCGCGATTCGGAGACGAATCCCGGTCGGTCCTTTAGCTTCTACCCAAGTGGGGCCGGAGGCCCCCTCGTCGCTACGCGACGATCCTCCCCCATCGCCTGCGGCGAATCGTGCTGCGCACGACCCTGGGAAGCCTGAACTTCCGCTCTCCCCGCGCGAAGCGCGGTTCGCCGAAGGCGAGTCTGGGGAGGCTCGTCGGCGCAGCCGATGCGGGGGACGAAGTCCCCACAAGGGTAGAACTAAATGACCGACCCTGATTCTGTCGCAGAATCCGGGTCGGGCATTTAGCCGCTCAAGGCACCTTGGTGAACCAGCTCCAGGTGAGCGAGCGGTACTCCTCGCGGATCGTGTGGTTCCAGTCCTTCGGCCAGGTCGCGTCGAAGTGTCGGTCCTCGCAGAACGTCACGCTGCCGGGCGCCCTGCATGCGCGATAGGCGACGCAGCCGTGCGCGGCATCGACCTCCTCCGGAGGCTCCGAGCAGCCGTCGACCTTTGCCCAGCGCTGCGCTGCGCTCCTACCCCATGCGAAGAGCTCGTCGTCGTCGCGCGTTCGATGCGTCACGAGCACGGGGAGCGGGCGGCAGCCGCTCTCTTCATGCCACGAGCCGTCGCCGACGGAGATGGCGCGCACGAGGTCCGGGCGCTTGCAGCCGAGGTGGTGAACGAGCTTGCCGCCGTAGCTGAACCCGAGCGCGAAGACGTGTGTGCGATCGATGCAGTATGCATCTTTCAGTGCGTCGATGATGTCGGCCGTGAAGTCGAGGTCCGTGGTCCCGACGAGGTCCCAGGCCGGTCCCTTCGAGTCCGGGTAGACGGTGAAGGCCGCGCCTTCGACGTGGTCCTCCATCTTGAACCACTTCTCGAAATCGCGACCGTTCGTGTACCAGCCGTGGAACGTGAGGACGACGGGATAAGGGCGGTTCGCGTCGTAGGACGACGGGCCCCAGACGTGGAAGGTCCGGCCCGTGCGCGTCGTGTGGGTCTTGCCGCGCGCGTCGCCGGTCGAGCCGCCGCAGCCTCCGCTCGGCGGGGCGTTCGAGGTCGTGGCGGCGTTCGAGGTCGAGGTCGGCGCAGAGGTCGGCGTAGAGGTCGGCGCCGAGGAGGAGGAGGTCGGCGCCGGGACGTCGCGCTTCGTGCAGGCGGGCGTCGTGGCGGTGGCTGCGAGCAACCAGAGGCTCGCGAAAGCGGTGGTGGCGCGTCCGGGGGTCACGATGCGCGAGCGTACCTCACGTAGGGCCCGCTTCAGGGCAGCGGCGTCGCCTTCGTGGTCATGAGAACGACGGGACGAGCATGCCACGCGGTGTGCGCGCTGAACGGATCTCCGGACACGCGCACGTGCCTGCCGGCGAGGAACTTCAGGGGAATGGCGTCGATCGAGGCCAGGTGGAGCTCGGTGACCCGCGGCTCGTCGGTGCCGAGCGCGCAGCGTGGCACGTCGAGACGGAGGATGTACGGATGCGTCTTGCCGCGCGTCGGGTGCTCGTAGACGTCGTCGACGAAGACACGCCCATCGAGCGTGATGTGCTTGCCGCGGGTCTCGTTCTCGACGTCCTCGACGTCGATGCAGGGAGTCGCCGAGGGAGCGTGGGAGACAGGCTCGGTCGGGCTCGGCGGTGCGGGAGCCGTCGGCGCTTGCGTCGCGCGCGAGGCGATCGTCGTCTCGGGGGCGTCGCGGAGCGTGGAGGGCGCCGCGGCTTCATGGGCGCACGCGAGAGCGAACACGCAGGCGGCAGAGACGAGGTGGTGCGCGGCGCGCGTCATGGAAAGAAGACGCTCGGCGCGGGGCGATCGATTCCCCACGGAGGCTCAGAGCGGGCTCAAGCGCAGCCGTCGGGCCCGCACGCGGCGCCTTCGGCGAAGGGCTCCGGGAGGGATGCGAGCTCCTTCGAGACCTGCGCGAGCGCGCGATGGAGGAGGTCGGCAGGCTGGGCGCCGGAGACGGCGTACTTCCCGCCCAGGACGAAGAAGGGGACGCCCGTGATTCCGAGCTCCTGCGCCTCTTCCTCGTCGTCGCGGACCTCCGCGGCGTACGCGTCGCTCGCGAGGGTCGCGCGGACCTCTTCGGCGCCGAGGCCGGCTTCGGCGGCGAGACGAACGAGCGTGTCGGGGTCACCGATCGGCTCGCCCTCGGTCATGTAGGCGCGGAGGTAGCGCTCCTTGACGGCGTCCTGCACGCCGCGGTCGGCCGCGAGGTGGAGGACGCGATGAGCATCGAACGTGTTGCCCGGGCGGATGTGGTCGAAGCGGAAGTCGAGACCGTCGGCGCGCGCGACCTCGGTCATCCGCGAGATCATGCCCTCGGCCTCCTTCACGGACGAGCCGTACCTCTTCGCGAGGCGCTCGACGTACCCGACGTCGGTCGGGCGTTCACGAGGCGGAGGGATCGAGCTCGAACGCGCGCCAGACGACCTCGACCGTGGGCGCATTGCCCTCGCGGGAGAGCGTGTCGAGCGCGGCCTCGAGGCGCCGCTTGCCGACGTAACACCACGGGCAGGCAATGTCGGACCAGACGTCGATGCGGAGGGGCTTCATCATGACGGGCTCCAGCTAGCGCACGAATGGCGAGCATGCACCTCGGATGAGCGGGGGTGCCGGGCGGTTGCGTGCTCGTGCTTCCGCGCGGCGGGCCGTCAGCGACCGCGTCCGTGGCGCACGCGACCGTTCGATGCGAGCCAGGTCGCGCCACGCGGGCTGCCGTCGCCGCGGGGGGCAGGGGAAGGGGGCGCGGGAGCCGCGAGTGTCTCGGCGACGCTGATGCGTGTCTGGCTGTTCTGCGTCGTCCCCTTGGGGACGACGCAGAGGTCCTCGGCGAGGTCGGGCGCTTCGACGACGGTGAGGATCTCGAAAACGAAAATCCCCCGCCCGGCCTCTCGGCCCGACGGGGGATCTCTGCGACGCTGCGCGGTGTCAGCCGCTCAGCTGCAACCGCTTCTCAGCTGCAACCCATAGAGTTGCCGCAGTTGAGGCACTTGTAGCAAGCGCCGTTGCGCACCGTGATGTGGCCGCACACGTCGCAAACCGGCGCGTCGCCCATCATCGCATCGAGCTGCGCGTCGAGCGGCGAGGCTTGCGCCGCGTGCTCGTGCGCTGCGTCGTGTCCGCCGCGGATGGCCGGCTTCTCCAGTGACTCCGCTTCCGTTGCGCTACGCGCCACGGCGGCTGCCGTGTAGCTGAGCGACATCGGAGGAGGCAGCTCGGAGTCGCTCACGCGATCCTCCTTGCGGCCGCCACCGAGGAAGCCGACGTGCTGTGCGGCCTCCTCTGCCTCGGGCTTGACGTGCGCCAGGTCGTACCGGCCCAGGTACTCGCAACCGAGCACGCGGAACAGGTAGTCGACGATCGACGTCGCCATCCGCACGTAGGGGTGTCCCTCGACCAGCCCCTGCGGCTCGAACCGCGTGAACGTGAACTGGTCCACGTAGGTCTGGAGCGGAACGCCGTACTGCAGGCCGATGGACACGCTCATCGCGAAGCAGTTCATCAGCGAGCGGAAGGCAGCGCCCTCCTTGTGCATGTCGATGAAGATCTCACCGAGCGTGCCGTCCTCGTACTGGCCGGTGCGGAGGAAGATCTTGTGGCCGCCGACGCGCGCCTCCTGCGTGAAGCCAACGCGCTTCTTCGGCAGACGAACGCGGAGGCCGGTGGGACGCGAGCCGCCCGCCTGCGAGTGCAGGCCGAGCGTGAGCTGCGTCACGTCCTGAGGCTCCGACGTCTTCGGGATGGGCGAGAGCGGGCCGTCCATCCGGACGGAGTTGCTCACGCTCGTCTCGGAGAGCTTCGCCTCGAGCTCGGCCGCGGCGCGGGCGTTGGCAAGAGCTTCGGCCTTCTCGGCATCGGTCTCCTTGGCCTTCGTCGTCGTCGACAGCGGCTGCGACGCCTTGCATCCGTCGCGGTAGAGCGCGACCGCCTTGAGACCGAGGCGCCAGCCCTCCTCGTAGACCTCGGAGACCTCTTCCACGGTCGACTCGTTGGGCAGATTGACCGTCTTCGAGATCGCTCCCGAGAGGAACGGCTGCACCGCCGCCATCATCTTCACGTGGCTCATCGGCGCGAGGTAACGCTCGCCCGTCTTGCCGCAGCGGTTCGCGCAGTCGAACACCGGGTAGTGCGACGGCTTCAGGTAGGGCGCGCCCTCGATCGTCATGCGACCGATGATCGTGTCCTGCGCCTCGTCGATCTCGGCCTTCGTGAAGCCGATGTGCTCGAGCAGGCTGAAGCGCTTCGCGCTGCGCTGCTCCTTGCTGATCCCGAGGCGGTCGTAAGTGTCCTCGCCGAGGACCCACGAGCCGAACGCGTGGTCGAGCTCGAAGATGCCGGGGAGGGCAGTCTCTGCCTTCGCGAGGTCCGCGTCGGTCAGACCGCGGTCCTTGAGGGTGCGGCGGTTGATGTTCGGCGCGACCAGCAGCGTGTTCGTTCCGCTGATGTACGCGACGATCTCCTGGCACTCGCTCGCGCTGTAGCCGAGCTTGCGGAGCGCGCTCGGAACCGACTGGTTCACGATCTTGAAGTAGCCGCCACCGGCGAGCTTCTTGTACTTCACGAGCGCGAAGTCGGGCTCGACACCCGTCGTGTCGCAATCCATCAGGAGACCGATGGTCCCGGTCGGCGCGAGCACGGTCGCCTGCGCGTTGCGGAAGCCGTGCTGCTCGCCGAGCGCGACGGCCTTGTCCCAGTCCTCGCACGCCGCGCGATAGAGCTCGGGCGGGCACTTGTCCCGGTTGATCTGGTAGGCCGCGTCGCGGTGCATGCCCATGACGCGGAGCATCGGCTCGCGGTTCTTCGCGAACCCGGCGAACGCGCCCTTCGAGGCCGCCATCTCGGCAGACGCCGCATAGGCCTTGCCGCACATGATCGCGGTGAGCGCACCGGAGATCGAACGACCCTCGTCGGAGTCGTACGGGACGCCCATCTGCATGAGCAGCGAGCCGAGGTTCGCGTAGCCGAGGCCAAGCGGGCGGTAGTCGTGGCTGTTCCGCGCGATGTCCTTCGTCGGGTAGCTCGAGAGATCGACGAGGATCTCCTGGGCCATGAAGAAGATCTTGCAGGCGTGACGGAAGCCGTCGACGTCGAAGGACTGCCTTCCCTCGCCGTCCTCACGAAGGAACTTCGTGAGGTTGATCGACGACAGGTTGCACGCCGTGTCGTCGAGGAACATGTACTCGGAGCACGGGTTCGACGCGTTGATCTTCCCGCTGTTCGGACACGTGTGCCACTTGTTGATCGTGGTGTCGTACTGGACGCCCGGGTCCGCGCAGCCCCACGCCGCCGCGGCGACTTGGCTCCACATGTCCTTGGCTTCGTACGTGTCGCAGACCTCGCCGGTCGTGCGCATGATCGTCTGCCACTTGCCGCCCGCGAGGACGGCCTTCATGAAGTCGTCCGTCACGCGGATCGAGTTGTTCGAGTTCTGACCGGCGATCGTGCGGTAGGCCTCGCCGTTGAAGTCGCTCGAGAAGCCGGCGGCGATGAGGGCGTGCGCCTTCTTCTCCTCGCGGATCTTCCAGTTCACGAAGTCGAGGATCTCGGGGTGATCCATGTCGAGGCAGACCATCTTCGCGGCGCGGCGCGTGGTGCCGCCCGACTTGGTCGCGCCCGCCGCGCGGTCGAAGACCTCGAGGAAGCTCATGAGGCCGCTCGACGTGCCGCCGCCGGAGAGCTTCTCCTGGCGACCGCGGATCATGCTGAAGTTCGAGCCCGTGCCCGAGCCGTACTTGAAGAGGCGAGCCTCGCTCTTCACGAGCTCGTAGATGCTCATGAGGTCGTCGTTCGCGGCCTGGATGAAGCACGCCGAGCACTGCGGGCGCTCGTAGGCGTTCTTCGTCTCGACCATGTGCGAGACCTTGGGCTGGGACGAGTCCCACGCCCAGTTGCCGCCCGAGCCGGTGATGCCGTACTGGGCCCAGAGGCCGCAGTTGAACCACACCGGCGAGTTGAACGCGCCGACCTGGTGGACCATGAGGAACGACAGCTCGTTCTCGAACGCGTCCGCGTCGGCCTTCGAGGCGAAGTAGCCGCCGAACTTGTCGCCCGCTTCGCGGATCGTGTGCGCGATGCGATAGACGACCTGGCGAACGCTCTTCTCGCCCTGCTTCGCATCGCCGAAGAGGCCGGCCTTGCGGAAGTACTTCGAGATGACGATGTCGGTCGCGAGCTGGCTCCACGTCGAGGGGATCTCGGCGCCTTCCATCTTGAAGACGATCGAACCGTCGGGGTTCGTGATGACGCTGGAGCGACGCTCGTAGACGAGCTCGGTCGGCTGACCGGTCACCGTGTTGAGGCCGGGCGCGCCGTTCTCGAGCGGCTCGACGCCGGGACGAGTGAAGAGGCGGGGCACGCTCGCGCCACGCGAGGCGCGGCCCGTGGGGCGCGCGCTCTTGTCGTTCGCGACGTGCACCGGCTGGGCCTTCGCCTTCGCCTTCGTGGACGAGCTCGCGCCGGCCTTGTGGGACGCCGGCGCCTTGCCCTGCGCCGAGCTCTTCCCGCCGTTGCCGCCACGCGTTGTCGCCATGTTCTTGTCCGTGCCCACGCCACCACCGGTACCGAAAGACGTAGCCATTATGAGCCCTCCATTCCAATGCCGACGCGTCGCGCGCGTCGTGCTCAGCAGCCTCACGTTTGAATCGCGAATCGACCCCACCCGCCGCGTCGCCACGTCGGGGCGCCGGTAGCCTGCGCGCGCGGGACCTCCACACAACGGAAGGCTCTGACGCAAAGCGTCAAAGTGCCCGCACGCCAGTCCCCCTCCGCCTGCCTCCACCCCCCCGTCCGTTCAGGGGGCTTGTTCGAGCCTTTCAGCCCAGGAAACACTGAACAGCCGTGTCACCTGGTGCCAACTCGATGCGAGGCGCTGTACTGATCGCCCGACCGCCAAGAGTTCAAGCGGTCCCATCCGAGCCCTGCCGCACACACAGTGCGACGGGCGAGAGACCTGTCTAACCGCTACATGTAGTGGTGTCCAGCTAAATGCAGCTACTCCATCTGGTAGCCGATGAGCCACACAGCCCCTACATCGCACACCCACTCCTAAGCTCCCGAGAACACTGAATTCCGTTCAGGTGTCTCGAACAGGTATCCAGGAGGTCAGTCCCAGGATGTTCAGGGGTTGTCCACAGGATGGACCCTGGCCTGCCGGGATCCACCCACCACCAGCGGTAGGTATGACGCGCATCCGCGGGGGCGAGGCGCCGGCCGGATTTACCGCCGGCCGAGGTCAGCGCCCGGACGGCGGCTTGCCCATGCGGCGGGTCGGGGGCGGCCGGTTCGGGTCTTCCACCGGGACCGGCGCACCGCCACGCGACATCTGCTCGATGCGGGCGCGGAGCTCCGGCGTGAGCTGCATCGTCGCCGTCTCTTCTTCCTGGTTCGGCGCGGGCGCAGGAAGCTTGAGCAGCGCGGTGAGGGCTTCTCCGCGCGACGTGCTCGAGCCCTCGAGGTCGAGGTCGACGTCGATGTCGATGTCGACGCCCTCGGGCGGCCGCACCGTCCGGATCGGGTGATCGGCGGATGCCTCGTCGACCGCGGTGGCGGCGGCTCCGAGGGGCGCCTCGAAGCGCTCGGGGAGCTCGAACTTCTTGCGGTCAGTGCGGGTCTCGTCGTCGAAGCCGTCGTCGCGGGGCCGCGTGTGGAGGGTCCGGCTCGACAGCGGGAGGCCCACGTAGGGCGTGAGGCTGTGGTCGCGCTGGCTGGCCTCGCTACGCGAGACCGGGACCGCGGGCTCGACGGGAGAAGCCGTTGGCGCCGAGCGCATCGACGTCGAGCCGCGCTTCCGCTCCTCGAAGATCGCCCGGAGCTCGTCCTGCATCTCACGAGCGGTCTGCGGCCGAGCCCTCGGCTTGCTCGATAGCGACCTCATCACGAGCGCGGAGAGCTCCTCCGGGAGGTCGGGGCGGAGGACGGAGATCGGGATCGGCTGGCCCTGCGCGATGTCCGCGAGGAGCGCCTTCCATGTGCTGCCGTTGAAGGGCCGCTGGCCGGTCAGGGCCTCGTAGAAGATGACCGCGGCGACGAAGAGATCGCTCGCCGGCTCGAGCCCCTGCTCGCTGCGGATGCGCTCGGGCGAGAGGTAATACGGAATCGAGAGCGCGCCCGAGTGGTCGTCGTCGGCGGCGACGGCGCGGAGCGCGTCCCACTGCGCCTGGACCTTCTCGAGCGGGACGAGCCGCGAGAGGCCGAAATCCAGGATCTTGAGCACCGGGCGGCAGCCCCGACGGTGCGCCAGGAAGATGTTCTGAGGACGAAGATCTCGGAGCAGGAGCTCCCGAGCGTGGACCGCCTCCATCACCGCGAGCAGCTGCATGAGGAGGTCGACGGCAGCCGCCGTCGAGAAGCGCTCACGCCCGAGCCGGGACGCGAGGGTGTCGCCCTCGAGGCGCTCCATCACGAAGAAGGGCGCGCCGTCGGGGAGTGAGCCGATGTCGTAGACCTCGCATAGCGACGGATGGAACACGGCGAACGCCGTCCGCGACTCGCCGTGGAAGATGCGCTGCAGCGCGTCGAGGCTCGTGAAGCGAGGCCGCAGCACCTTCATCGCACCGGCCCGCTCGAAGTGAGCGTGGACGGTGCCGAAGACCGTGCCGGTCGAGCCTTGCCCGAGGATGTCGCGCACGTGGTAGCGCTCGCCGATGACGTTGCCGACGAGCAGCTCGTCGCCGCTGACGAGCGTGTACGTCCCGCCCGCCAGCCGCGCGCCCGTCGCCGGGCACGTCGTCATGTAGGCTTCGTGGAGCTGACCACAGTGGCCACAAGGCGCCGCCATCGCGCTACGAAGCGTAGCTCACTTCGCGGCGGGGACCTTACTTCCGGGGGAGATCGATCTTCGGCTTGCTCGGGTGCCTCTTGTAGAGGAGGAGCGTCCGCCCGAGGACCTGGGCGAGGGTCGCCCCCGTCTTGGTCGCCAGCTCGGGCCCCGCTTCCTTGCGGTCGACCGGGCACTCCGTGCCGACCTTCACCTTGATGAGCTCGTGCGCCCGGAGCGCCTCGTTGGTGGCCGCGACGAGGGCGTCGGTGATGCCGTCCTTGCCGATCTGGACGACCGGATCGAGATGGTGGCCCAGCCCGCGGAGGTAGCGGATGCCCCCGCCGGTGATGGGGCCAGCCGGGCGCGCCGCCGCGTCCGGCTTGCTGCGCTCGTCGCCAGTCTTCTTCGTGAAGCGCGTCTTAACGCGCGTCCGGCGGGCACCGCCCGCCTTCTTCTTCGGCGTCCGGCCCGTGTCCTCCGCCGGGCCGCCGGCATTGGAGCGGCCCACGCGCGGCAGGCGCGCCGCTTCACTCGAGCGTCGGGGCGCGCTCATTTTGCAACCCGCGGAACGGTACGCATCGTCTTGAATTCCTTCTCCGGGTCCACCACGGTGACGTCGCCGTACGTGGCGAGCTCGGGCGCGATCACGTCGGCGTCCCCCGCCACGACGATGATGGCCCTGTCAGTCGTATACATCGTCTTCGCCGCGGACTCCGCCTCCGCGGGCTCGGTGGCCCGCACTTGCTTCCGGTAGGCGTCCCAGTAGCCCTCCGGCAGCCCGAGCGTCTCCTGGGTCACGACCATGTCCGCGATCGAGCCGATCGTCTCCATCCGGATCGCGAAGACGTCGCTGATGTAGCGGCGGGCGCTCGTCGTCTCGTCGGCCGTCGGCGGCGAGCTCGTCATGCGCGCGAGGTTCTCGAGGAGCCCGGCGACGGCCTGGGCCGTCTTGCCGGTCTCGGTCCCGGCATAGACGACGAGCGGCTGGTCGCCGTGCGACAGCTCGAGGACCTGCGCGCTCGTGCGGTAGGCGAGCGACCGCTGCTCGCGGACGTCGGTGAAGAGCCGGCTCGCGACCCCTCCGCCGAGGACCTGGTTGGCGACGCGGACGGCCGGCCACCCCGGAGCCTTGCGCGGCGGCGCGATCATCGCGACGTAGACGTCGGACTGTACGCTCTTCGGCCGGTGCGCGATGACCACGCGGGTCTTGGTCGGGGCGCGCGGCGGGGCGAGCTCGACCTTCGGCGGGTCGCCGCCGGTCCAGCTGCCGAACCTCCGCTCCACGAGCGGTCTCGCTGCACCCTCGTCGACATCGCCGGCGAGGACGAGCGTGGTGGCCTTCGGGACGTAGAAGCGACGATGGAGCTCGCGGACGGCCGCGCCGTCGACCTTCTCGACCTCCGAGGGGACGAGCCCGTAGGTGGCGTAGGCGCTTCGCTCGGGAAAGAGCTCGTGAAAGACCATCCGCATCGCGGTGAACGCGCCGCTCGAACGCGCGGCGCCGGAGACCTCGTCGGCCGTGCGCGCCTTCAGCTTGCGCAGCTCGTCGCCGTCGAAGCGGGGCTCGCGAAGCACCTGCGAGAGGATGTCGAGAGCCTCGGGGAGCTGGTCCTTCGTGACGGCCATCGAGAGCACGGTGGCGTCGAAGTCGGTCGCGACTCCGAGGTTCGCTCCCAGCGTCTCGATGCGGCGAAGGAGGTCTGCGCTCGTCATCGCGCGCGTCCCACCGTCCTTCAGCATGTCGCCCGTGAGCGTCGCGACGCCGGGGGAGGACCCGTAGCCCGAGCCTGCACGCACGACGACGCGGACCTGCACGATCGGCAGCGTGTGAGAGGTCACCACGTCGAGGCCCATGCCGTTGGCGAGCTTCGAGCGTGCGACGGCGGGGAAGGGGGACTCCTTCGTGACGCCCGAGGGAGGCACGCTGACGCCCGAAGCCGCCGCTGCGCCACTGCTCGCCGGGCGTGCGCCCGGCGGGACGGGGATGTCCACCTTGTTGGGGCCGAACGAGGCCGCGCTCGGGCTCGCGCATCCGGCGGCGAGCGTCCAGGCCGCCAGGAATGCCGTGACCTTCGAGGCACTCTTCGCTGCGTGAAGGCTCGTCATTTCTTCTCTCCCGGCTTCACCTCGACGAGGCTTCGCCTCGCGGGGGTCAGGTACTTCGCGACCACGCGCTTGATGTCGTCCTTCGTGACGGCCAGGTACTTGTCGAGCTCGGTGTCGAGGAGCCTCGCGTCGCCGCGGTAGAGCTCCATCTCGGCGAGCTTCTGGGCGCGGGCGAAGTTCGACTGGAGCCCGAGCAGGAAGCGAGCGCGCATCCGGTTCTTCAGCTTCTTCATGTCGTCGTCGCTCGGACCGAGCCGCGCGATGTCGGCGATCTGCGAGTCGACCAGCTTCTGGGCGTCGGCGATCTTCGCTCCGCTCGCGAGCCGGACGTCGAGCTCGAACGCGTCCGGGCCGCGGTTGTCGTTCGTGGAGGCGTCGGCCGAGATCGCCAGGCCGCGCTCGCGCACGAGCGCGCGATGGAGGCGCGAGCTCTCGCCGTCACCGAGGAGCATCGCGGCGAGGTCGAGGGCGTAGTGATCGGGCTGGTCGCTCGGCGGGATGACCCACGCGCTGAGCAGCGCCGGGAATCGCGCGTGCGAGTCCTCGACGACCGCGCTTCGCGGAGCGGGCTCCGGCAACGGCGGAGGCGCATAGCGCGGCACGTTCGGCTGAGGTCGCGCGTCGCCGAAGTAGCGCTTCACGAGCGCCATCGCCTCGTTCTCGTCGAAGTCGCCGGCGATCGAGAGGACGGCGTTGTTCGGCGCGTAGTAGGCGTCGTGGAAGGACCGGACCCAGTCGAGCTGCGCGCCGTCGAGGTCGCGCATCGTGCCGATCGAGGGATGCTCGTACGGCCAGTAGCCCTGGAAGACGAGCTCCTCGAGGCGGAGCGACGCGGGCACGTAGGCCGCGTTCTCGACCCGCATCCGGTACTCCTCCTTCACGACAGCACGCTGGTTTTCGAAGTTCTTCTGCGAGATGTCGAGCGACTTCATCCGATCCGCCTCGAGCCAGAGGCCGAGCGCGAGCTCACCCGACGGGAGCATCTCGAAGTAGTTCGTGCGGTCGGCGCTGGTCGTGCCGTTGAGCTGGCCGCCGTGGCTCGTCACGAGCTTGAAGTGCTCGCCGCGCGGGACGTTCGCAGAGCCCTGGAACATCATGTGCTCGAAGAGGTGCGCGAAGCCCGTCCGACCACGCTCCTCGTTGCGTGCGCCGACGTCGTAAACGACGTCGATCGCGACGGTGGGCGAGGTGTGGTCGACGAGCATGACGACGCGGAGACCGTTGTCGAGCTTCGCGCGCTTCACGTCGAAGTGGAGCTGCTGGGCGTGGGCGGGCGCGACGGTCGCAACGGCGACGCCGAGCGCGGCCGCGGCGATCAGGAGAAACCGAAGGCGCATTTGACGCTTCTACCACAGAGCGTCGGCGCATATTCCGCGCGCCGCGAGAGCGGAAGCTCAGTCCGAGCCGAGGCGTCGGTGGAGCGACATGTCGAGCTGGCTACGCACCATCCGCATGATGCTCTCGCATTCGTCGCTCGAGATGCGCGCGTTCAACATGAACGTGCGGCGTGTTCGAAGTAGCAGCTTCTCGCGTGCGCTCTGCACCCATCGCGCGGCGGTCGCGCGGTGGACCTGGTAGAGCGCGCCGAGCTCGTCGATCCCGAGGCCGTCGACGATCTGCTGCTTGAGGAGCGTTCGCTCGCGCGCATGCAGCGAATCGAGCGCCTCCTGGAACGCGGTCTTGAACGACGCGCGGTAGGCCGCCTTCATGTACGCGAGCTCGGGGTCGTCCTGCTGCGCGCGCGCCTCGAGGAGCGCGTCGTCGGTGGGAGTTTCGCGGTTCTCCTTGCGGATCAGCTTGAGCGCGGCGCGCATCGCCGTGACACGGAGCCAGGCACGGAGGTCGCCGGTGCCCCGGTACTCGGTGATGCGTGGCGCCACACCGGCCGGGGGATCGCCCACGAAGAGCAGACGACGGAGCCCCTGCTTCACCTCGCCGATGCGGTCCGCGGACAGTCCCATCTTCCCGAGCGCCGCGTCGACGTCGGGGAAGTACCGGGCCTCGACCTCCGCGATGGCGCGGCCGTCGCCGGTGCCGCACGCGCACGCGGCCCAGAGATCGCCGACGCGCGCCGTCTCGAGCTCGGAGGCCGGCACGCGCCCGCCGAGGAAGGCGGCGAACCGCTCGGCGCCCGCGTCGACGTCGGTCCACGAAGCCCGGGCCCGCATCGCCGCCGCCTCGAGCACGGCCTCCAGATCCGGCCTTTCCGGCTCGGGTGCCGCCTGAGACCCAAGGAATGCGGCCGAAAGGGGTCGCGCGGTGCCCACGCCACCACTATACCTCAGTCGGCAGAGCCGACATGGAGTGCCTCGACGAAGAGACCATCCTCGCGTTCTGCGCTGGCCCCCTCAGCTCACGCTCGCCTGGCGCGTCCGGCGCTCCGGTGCTCGCCGCCGCCACACGCGCGGCCGCCGAGGAGCACATCAGTACGTGCGACGAGTGCCGGCAGCTCGTCTCCGCGGTGGCTCGCTCCTCCTTCGTCGACCCGTCGGAGCTCGGCATGGGGCCTCCGCCCAGTCGCCCGCTCGTCGGTGCCGGTGTCCCGATCGACCCCGAGGAGCGGGAGGACCGACCGCCCGGACCGCTGCTGCGCGGTCGCGTCGACGCCATGGGGCCGACCACGCCGATCGGCCAGGCGGGGCTCGAGGGCTCGGGGCGTCCGAGCGCGTCGCCCGTGCAGCCCGGCCAGATCCTCGCCGGAAAATTCCAGGTCGAGCGCGTCCTCGGCCAGGGAGGCATGGGCGTCGTCGTCGCGGCGCGCCACACGCAGCTCGAGCAGCGCGTCGCGCTCAAGTTCCTCCTCCCCGTCGCGTGCGAGGTCCCCGGCGCCGTCACGCGCTTCCTTCGCGAAGGCAAGGCGGCCGCGCGCATCACGAGCGAGCACGTCGCGCGTGTCATGGACACGGGCGTCCTCGAAGGCGGTGCTCCGTACCTCGTGATGGAGTACCTCGAAGGCTTCGACCTCGACGCGGTGGTGCAGCAGCGTGGGCGTGTCACCGCCGACGAGGCCATCGAGTACGTGCTCCAGGCCTGCGAGGCGATCGTCGAGGCGCACGACCTCGGCATCGTTCATCGCGATCTCAAGCCTGCGAACCTCTTCCTGTCGAAGCGCGCAGACGGCTCGGCGCTCGTGAAGGTGCTCGACTTCGGCATCTCGAAGGTCGAAGGCAGCGGCTCGCGCTCGCAGCTCACGAGCGCTTCCGTACTCATGGGCTCGCCTAGGTACATGTCTCCCGAGCAGATGCTCAGCGCGCAGGACGTCGACGCGCGCACCGACGTCTGGGCGCTCGGCGTCATCCTCTACGAGCTCGTCACGGGCAAGCCGGTCTGGCACGCCGACACGATGCAGGGGTTGTGTGCGCTCATCGCGTCGACGCCCGCGCCGTCCCTTCTCCTGTCGGCGCCCGACGCGCCGAAGATCCTCGACGACGTCGTCGCGCGCTGCCTCGCCAAGTCGCGTGACGATCGCATTGCGAGCGTCGCCGACCTCGCGCTCGCGCTCGAGCCCATCGCGCCCGACGTGGCCCGGACGTCGATCGACCGCATCCTCCGCGTCGGGCGCAAGGATCGCGGCGTCAGCACGGGGCCGAAGCTCGCGCCGGTCGTTCCGGCGGTCGCGAACGCCGCCTCCGGCATCGCCCCTCTGCCAGGCTCGCCCGACGCGACGACCAACGGTGCGGTGCGCAGGAAGGCGCCGAGCGTCGGCGTTCTCCTCGGCATCGCGGTCACGGCGCTTCTCGTGGCGGGCATCGTCGTGAACGCGGTCGCTCGTCCGTCGCCCGCTGTCGCGCCTTCCTCCTCCGGCGTCGCGGCGAGCACGCCTCCGAACGCCGGGGCCGGCACGGCGAGCGCGCTCCCCGTGGCAGCGCCGACGCCGTCGGCAAGCGCCTCGGTCTCCGCCGACGAAGGCTCGTCCGTTCCTCTCTCCGCGGCCTCGGCAAGCGTCGCGCGTCGACTGCTGCGGGCGCCGACCGGAGCAGCCCATCCTCCAGCGCCGCCCGCGTCCGCGAAGGCGAGCGCCGCGCCGCCTCCGCCGGAGCCGAAGGCGACGACGCCCGCGCCGAGCGGCAATCGCGCGCTCACCGATCGCAAGTAGCCTGCGCGTCGCGGCGTCGCGCCGGTCAGAACAGGCGCGAGGCGATGTCGTCGGTGAAGAGCCATGCGGCGCGCGGGATGCGGAGGACGTCCCCGTCGCGCGTGATGCGTCCGCGTTCGGCGAGGCGATCGATGGCGCGGAGGCGCTCCGGCGTCCACGGGTCGAGCCCGAGGTCGGCGCTCGCACGCGCGAGGTCGACGCCCGTCGCGAGGCGTAGCCCCAGCATGATGCGCTCGCGCAGGAGCGCCGTGCCGTCGAGCTCCTCGGAGAACATGCTCACGCCGTCGCCGTCGCCGAGGGTGTCGTTCTTGATGGTGCGCGTCGCCTCGACGTAGCGCTTCGGCTCGAGCGTGTTGCGCCAGCGCAGGCCGTGACCGACGCGCTTCTCGTCACGCGCGAAGCCGAACGCCGCGCAGCCGAGCCCGAGGTACTCGTCGCCTTGCCAGTAGGCGAGGTTGTGACGCGCCTCTTCACCGGGGAAGGCGTAGTTCGAGATCTCGTAGTGGCGGAGGCCGCGCGCCTCGAGGGTGGCCTCGACGGCGAGGAAGGCGTCGGCGACGACCCCCTCGTCGGCCATCGGCAGGAGCCCGCGCTTCTTCCGTTCACCGAACTGCGTGCCCGGCTCGATCGTCAGCTGGTAGCAGGAGAGGTGGCGAAGCCCGGTGGCCGCGAGGGCGTCCGCCTGGGCGCTCGCGTCCTCGGTGGTCTGGTCGGGGAGGCCGAAGATGAGGTCGGTGGAGACGCGTGCGATCCCGGAGGCGAGCGCGGCCTCGATCGCGCGCATGGCGCCGTCAGGGTCGTGCAGGCGGCCGAGGAACTTCAGCTGCTCCGCACGGAGCGACTGGGTCCCGATGGAGAGGCGGTCGACACCGACGTCCTTGAGCGCCCGCGCGCGTTCGAGGTCGAGCGACGTAGGGTTGCACTCTACACTTATCTCGAGATCGCTCTTCGTCGGGAAGATCTCGCGCAGGCGAGACAGCACGCGCCCGAGCTCGCGCGGCTCCCAGAGGCTCGGCGTGCCGCCGCCGAAGAAGATGCTCCCGATCTCGAACGAGCTTCCGCGCTTCTCGAGCTGGCGGGCTCGGCCCTCGGCCTCGCGGAGGACGGCGTCGGCGTAGCCTGCGTGATCGATCGCGTCGCGCTCGGACGCGTAGCTGACGAAATCACAGTAGGGGCACTTCGCAAGGCACCACGGAAAGTGGATGTAGATCGACGCCAAGCGGCGACCTTAGCGAATCTTCATGTCGAGCGTAGGCGGAGCCGTCGGTGCCACGGTCGCCGTTACGGCCGCCGACGGCTTCGGCCGCAGCGCAGCGGGGCGCGGAGTCGGCGTGGGAATGGGCGTGGGGATGGGCTTGGGTGCCGCTGCGGACGAGCTTTCCGTCGCCGCCGTTGCGGGCGCCACCAGGGGCGAGATCGTCAGCGTTCCATGAGGCGGAGCAATCGCGGCCGCGCTTGCAGCTGCGCTTGCGCCCGTCGCGGGCGGAGGCGGGAGCGACGGCGCCCTGGACGCACCGCTCTCCGAGCTCCCTGCGCTGCTCGTGGGGCTCGTCGCGTCCGACGCGAGCTTCTTCGCGCCGACGTAGGCGCCGCCGAAGGTGACGAGCGCGAGCACGACCATGCCGACCGCGAGGAGGGGGCTCTTCTTCCGGGCAGGTGCGCTCGCGGGCGCCGGGGCCGAAGGCGGCGCTTCGGCAAGGGCCGACGTGCCCGTCGCCGCCGCGACGGGCTCCTTGGCCGCCGGCGCGGTCGCCGCCATGTCGGCCGACATCAGCGTCCGCATCGCGGGCGGGGGCGCCGACGTCGCCGACTTCAACGTGCGCTTTCCTGGGGTTGCCGCGAGCGCGCGGCCCATCGCGCCTGCGTCGATGAGCGTCCCGGCCGGCCCCACCGGGACCGTGGCGCCGATCAGGTGATGAAGCGCCGGCTTCGCCTCCGTCGGAGCGGTCGCGAGCTCGGTCGGAATGGGCTCTGCCGGTCGCGCCGTGATCGTCGGGCGGTCGACCTCGAGGTCCGAGTCGCTCGCGGCGGCCGTCACCGTGGCTCCGAAAGGCATGGTGTCGGCGACAGTCTCGGGCACGGCGCTCATCGCCGCCACGCTCGGCAGCCTGAGCCCACGAACGGGGCGTCCGGCGATCGCGTCCTCGAGCGCGACCACCACCACCTCCATCGACTCGAACCGCGCGGCGGGGCTCATTGCCATGGCCTGCGCGATGACCTGCCCCACGCTCCGGGTCACATCGGGGGCCACCTCCTCGAGCGGAGGGGGTATCTCCGGGCCCGCGAGCACGCCACCTGGATGCTTGCCTGCGACGAGCTCATAGGCCGTGAGCGCGAACGCGTACTGATCGCTCCGCGCGTCGACCTCGTCGCCGGTCATCTGCTCGGGCGACATGTAGCGGGGCGTTCCGAGCGAGTGGCCGTGCTGGGTCCGGAAGCTCATGGGCGCGAGCGACTTCGCGAGCCCGAAGTCGAGCACCTTCACGATGCCCTCGTCGGACACCATAACGTTCGACGGCTTCACGTCGCGATGGATGACGCCCGCCTTGTGGGCGGCCGACAGCGCCCGCGCGACGTCGACCAGCCAGCCGAGCTTTCGCGCGACAGGGACGCGGTCGTCGCCCACGTACTGGAGGAGCGGCCCCCCGGTGACGAGCTCCATCACGATGTAGAAGATCCCCTCGGCCTCGCCGACGTCGTGGATCGCGACCGTGTTCGGATGGCTCAGGCCGGCTGCAGCGCGAGCCTCGCGGAAGAGGCGAGCGACGGCCTCGTCGCCGCTGCGATCGGGGCGGAGCACCTTGAGCGCGACCTTCCGGCGCAGGCGGGTGTCCGTCGCGCGATAGACCTCGCCCATCCCGCCGCGTCCGATGAGCGACTCGATCTCGTATCGCTCGAACGTCTCTCCCACGGCGAGGGGCACGGGCCCGGAGGCTATCACGCAGACGTTATGGCGACGGAGGATCGACGCTCGGGCAGCCGATACCCACCCCGTCCACGTGTGCGCCGAAATCGACGATCAGGACGGCGAACAGGGCGCCGGAGAGCAAAGCGCAGGCGAGCGCGAGGGGAATCGTGGCGGGCTGGGCGCCGCGTCTCCCGGTCGTCATGAGCCGCGATGAACCGCATCCAGCATAGCCCTCTGTCGCCACGTTGCCCTGCGATCGGGGGGGTGTTACTTTCAAATTCGGCCTTTTCACGCGAATTCGCGGGCTCCGGCTGCCTCCCATAAATGCTTCAGGTCTCGGACATCATCGACCGCGTTCGCGCGTATCAGCCTGCTGCCGACGCGGAGATGATCAAGCGCGCCTACGAGTACAGCTCGAAGGCTCATACGGGGCAGAAGCGGAAGTCGGGCGACCCCTACTTCATCCACCCGGCGTCGGTGGCCGGCATCATCACCGAGCTCCGGCTCGACGCCGCGAGCGTCTGCGCCGGGCTCCTCCACGACGTCGTCGAGGACACGCTCGCGACGACGAAGGACATCGAGCGCGAGTTCGGTAACGAGGTCGCCTCGCTGGTCGACGGCGTCACGAAGCTCGGCAAGATCAACTTCACCTCGAAGGAAGACCGCCAGGCCGAGAACTTCCGCAAGATGGTCGTCGCGATGGCGCGCGACATCCGCGTGCTGCTCATCAAGCTCTGCGACCGCGTCGACAACATGCGGACGCTCGAGCACATGAAGCCGGAGGCGCAGGAGCGCATCGCGAGGGAGACGCTCGAGATCTACGCTCCGCTTGCGAACCGCCTCGGCATCCAGGCCTTCAAGAGCGAGCTCGAGGACCTTTCGTTCCGCTGGCTCGAGCCCGACTCGTACGCCGAGGTCGAGACCGCGGTCGCGAAGACCAAGAAGGAACGCGACAAGTACATCGCCGACACCTCGAAGACGCTCTCGAGCAAGCTCGCCGAGCAGGGCTTCGCCGCCGAGGTCACCGGCCGCGCGAAGCACCTCTACTCGGTGTGGCGCAAGATGAAGGCGAACGAGTGCACGATCGAGCAGATCCACGACATCATCGCCTTCCGCGTGTCGGTCGAGAGCGTCAGTGACTGCTACGCGTCGCTCGGCGTCATCCACTCGAAGTGGACGCCCGTGCCCGGTCGCTTCAAGGACTACATCGCGCTGCCGAAGCCGAACATGTACCAGTCGCTCCACACGACGGTCATCGGCCCGGGCCGCGAGCGCATCGAGATCCAGATCCGCACGCACGAGATGAACCGCGTCGCCGAGCGAGGTATCGCCGCGCACTGGAAGTACAAGGAGAAGCACGGCGGCGGCATCGCCGACTCCGACGCGCAGCGCTTCGGCTGGCTCCGTCAGCTCATGGAGTGGCAGAAGGACCTCAAGGACCCTGCCGAGTTCCTCGAGGGCGTGAAGGTCGACCTCTTCCAGGACGAGGTCTACGTGTTCACGCCCAAGGGTGAGGTCCGCGTCTTCCCCCGCGGCTCGACGCCCGTCGACTTCGCGTTCGCGATTCACTCGCAGCTCGGTGAGCACATCACCGGCGCGCGCGTGAACGGCAAGCTCGAGCCGCTGCGCTACAAGCTCCGGAACGGCGACGTCCTCGAGATCGTCACGGCGCCTCACCAGCAGCCGAGCAAGGACTGGCTCGACATCGCGGTCACGACGCGAGCGCGCGCGAAGATCCGCAATTTTCTTCGCCAGGAGCAGCGCGACAAGTCCCTGAAGCTCGGTAAGGAGCTCCTCGAGCGAGAGTTCCAGAAGGGGCAGGTCTCGCTCTCCAAGCTGCTCAAGAACGACAACGAGCTCCGCAAGGTGCTCGAGGCGATCAACGTCGGCAATCTCGACGAGCTGTTCATCGGCATCGGGTACGGCAAGATCGACCCGAAGGACGTCCTCGACGTCGTCTCTCCGCCGTCGATCGACGGCGCGAAGAGCATTCCGCCCGAGGAGCTGCGCGAGGGCCGCATCGCCGGCTTCGTCCGCAAGGTCATCAAGGGCGACGACGGCGGCATCCGCCTCAACGGCATCGACGACGTCCTCGTCCGCTACGCGAAGTGCTGCAACCCGCTGCCGGGCGACGACATCCTCGGCTTCATCACGCGCGGTCGTGGCGTCACGATCCACCGGCGAGGGTGCCCGAAGGCGTTCGACACCGACCCGGAGCGTCGCGTCGAGATCAGCTGGGATTCGAAGGCCAAGATCAACCGCGCCGTCCAGCTGCGGGTCGTGACCGCGAACCGACCGGGCATCCTCGCGACCGTCGGCCACACGTTCAGCAACATGGGCATCAACATCAGCGAGGCCAACTGCCGCGCCGGTGACGACGGCAAGGCCGTCAACGTGTTCACGTTCGTCTGCTCGGACCTGAACCAGCTGAAGGGCGTCATGCGCGCCTTGCAGAAGGTCCAGGGCGTCGTCGCCGTCGAACGAGCCTAGCGCTCGGGCCGTGGCCGGCCGATAGCTTCGCGCTGGCGGCGTCGGCTCGCTGCGACGTACAGGAGTACGTCTCGCTCGGCCTCCTTGCCATCGCTCGCTCTCGGCCGGTCACGGCGCGAGCGCTTGCCACGAGATTACGGAGATAGAATGACCGCGTCAGAACGTGCCGACGACCGAGAGCCCGGTGTCGCGTGCGCCGACCTGCGGGACGACGTGCATCCTGAGCGCGTTGGGCGGCGGCGGTCCTTGCTCGGTGGAGGCGGATGGGGCGCTGGCGAAGACGTAGATGCCGCCTCCGATGAGCAGCACGCCGACCACGCCGACGCCGATGGTCAGCGGAGCGCCGTCCTTCGCGCTCTGTTCGTTGGCGTTCCACGCATTGATGGCTTCGTTCGCGGTCCGGACACGCGGTGAATTCGCGTCGCCGTCGCACTTGGAGATGCGACCGCCACCCTCCACGCAATTCTTGATCGCCTCTCGCCGCGCGCTGTCGAGGCTGCTCTCGTCGCTGAGGTACGAGAAGATCCGGATCAGGCTGAACGCCACGCCACCGGCGCCGGCCCCGATCATCCCGGCGCCCGTCCACTTCTGCCAGCCCCAACCTCCGCTCGACGTCTCCGCGGGCGGCGGGGAAGGCGGCGGGGAAGGCGGCGAGATCGGCTCCACCTCACCGACGCTGACCGTGACCGGCTGCTTGTTCGCGCCGGCGATGCGTCGCTCCTTGCGGCCGGGCGCGGTGACGACCACCTGGTGCTGCGTGCCGGAGCGGAACACCTCGCCCTTGAGCTGCTTCGGGGGAACGGCCTCGCCGTCGACCGCGACGCGCACGCCGGCCGTCCGGTCGACGTCGTCGGAGATCACCAGCGTGACGTAGTTGTGCGTGTCGAGGAGCTTGCTGACGGCCTCGCTCGCTTCCTTCTCGCGCGGGTCGCCCTTGTCCTTCGCGAGCTTCTGGGACTTGCGATAGGCGTCGAGCGCGTCGCGGGTTCGGCCTAGCTGCTCGTACGAGAAGGCAAGGTTGTAGTAGGCGCCGATCGAAGGCTCCGCCGCGACGCTACGCTCGAACGCCGCGGCCGCCTTCTCGAAGTCGCGCTGGTCGCGGAGCTTGCGTCCCTCGTCGAAGGCCCTTCCTGCCTCCGTGCTGTCCGCGAGCGCTGGGGAGGACGACGCGAGCGCGGCGCCGAGCACGAGTACCGCGAGGCGCCGCCGCATGGCGCCATTGTGAGGCAAACCCACCGTGAATTGAAGAACTCGACGCGGGCGCGCTCACCGCGTGTTCATGTTGGGCGGCACCCAGGGCTTCGCCGAGGCCGGCGGCTTGGGTGCGGTCGCCGGCGGGGCCGGAGGCTTCGCGGTCACGGTCCTCACCGTGGTCGCGGCGGCAGGCGGATGAGCTACCGGCGGCTTGACCGCCGCGGTCGGCGGCGGCGCGAGCGTCGGGACGGCGGGCCGGGCGGGGGCCTCGGACGGGGCAGGGCGCTCCGGCGGCGTCGCTGCCGTCACGGCCGGGCTCGGCTCGGGCACCGCGGCCGGGGGCGTCGTATCGACCGAAGGCGGCGGCGGATCGACCGCCGCCGATACGGGCGTCGTCCCCGTCGCAACGGCGGCGCTCGAGCCCGTCGTCGTGTCGTCCTTCTTGTGGCCTCCGAGGGCCGCGGCGGCCATGGCCATGAAGCCCACGCCCGCGAGGGCGACGAGGCCCCCGAGCACCCAGACGACGCGAGGCCGGAGCTTGGCGGCGCGCGCGCGCTCGCCGGAGTCCCACGCGTCCATCGTCTTCGCGTGGCCGTCGATGTCCGGCGGCGGCTCGTTCATCAGCGTCGGGACGTCGGCCTTCTGCACGGAGCTCATCACGTGGAGAATCCGCTGCGAGGAGCCCTCCCGAGCGCTCCACGGTTCGAGCGCGGCCGCGAGGTCGGCGACGCTCTGGAAGCGCTCGTTCGGATTCTTCGCGAGGCACTTCACGACAATCGCGTCGAGGTCGGGGGGAAGCCCGATCGCCCACTTCGAGGGCGGCTCGACCGGGTCCTTGAGGACCATCGCGCAGATCTCGGCGACACCCGGCGCGTCGAACGGCACGCGCGTCGTCAAGAGCTCGTAGAGCGAGACGCCGATCGACCAGATGTCGCTCCGGGCGTCGACGTCCTTCGCCGAGCGCATCTGCTCGGGGGACATGTACTGAGGCGACCCGAAGACCGCGCTCGTCGCCGTGAGCGAGACGTCGCCGAGCGCGCCGACGGTCTTCGCGAGCCCGAAGTCGAGCACCTTCACGAGCGGCCGGCCGTCGACCGTCCTCGCGAGGAACATGTTCTTCAGCTTGATGTCGCGGTGAATCATGCCGAGCGCGTGCGCCTCGGCGAAGGCCTCGCAGGCCTGGAGGATGTAGTCGACCGCGACGTGCGGTGGCAGCGGCCCGTTCGTCCGCATGACCTCGTCGAGGTCCTGGCCGTCCAGGTACTCCATCACCATGTACGGCTCGCCGTTCTTCAGCTTGCCGACGTCGAGCACGCGCGCGGTGTGCGGGCTCTGGAGGCGGACGGCTGCGCGGGCCTCGCGCGCGAAACGCTCGGCGTTGCCTGGGTCGGCGAGCGCCTCCTTCAACATCAGCTTCAGCGCGACGCGCTGACCGAGCTGGGTGTGTCGCGCGGCGACGACAATCCCCATCCCGCCTGCACCGAGCACACGCTCGACGCGATACTTGCCGCCGAGCAGGTCACCCGGTTTGACTTGGGCCGCAGCCATTACCGCCTCCAAGCATACCAGCTCCCACGCAAGCAAAGCTTGTCCACCTGGCAGCGCAGGGCTAAGCGATGCGCTGCATGAAGGTCATTGTCGTAGGGGCGGGGCTTGCCGGTTGCGAGGCCGCTTTCCAGTTGGCGGAGCGGGGGATCGACGTGGAACTCGTCGAGCAGAAGCCACACGCGCGCACACCCGCTCAGAACACCGACAGCCTTTGCGAGCTCGTTTGCTCCAACTCGATGCGCGGCGCCGCGCTCGTGAACGCCGTCGGGCTCCTCAAGGAGGAGCTGCGCCGGTGTGGCTCGCTCGTGATGGAGGTGGCCGAGATCGCGAAGGTCCCGGCGGGCGGAGCGCTCGCCGTCGATCGCGACGTGTTCGCGAAGGAGGTCACCGCGCGCATCGCCGCGCATCCGCGCATCACCGTGACGCACGAGATCGTCAGGAAGATCCCGGAGGCGACAGCCGACCGACCGGTCATTCTCGCGACCGGCCCGCTCACGGGGGACGACCTCGCGGCGGACATCGCCGCCGCCGTCGGGGCACAGCACCTCGCGTACTACGACGCCATCGCGCCGATCGTCAGCGCCGACTCGATCGACGAGTCGAAGGTCTTTCGCCAGTCACGATGGGGCAAGGGCGCACCCGTGGACGAGAGCGCGGAGGCCGCGGAGAAGTCGGACAAGCGTGACGCGCGCGACGCCGAGGCGCTCGGTGACGAGGCGTACATCAACTGTCCATTCGACGAGGCGGGCTACAAGGCCTTCGTCGGAGCGATCGTCGCATCGCAGAAGGTCGAGCCTCGGGCGTTCGAGGAGGTTCGCTACTTCGAGGGCTGCCTCCCCGTGGAGGTCATGGCGTCGCGCGGGGAGATGACGCTCGCCTTCGGCCCGATGAAGCCCGTCGGTCTCACCGACCCGCGCAGCGGCCGCCGACCCTATGCCGTCGTGCAGCTCCGCGCCGAGGACCAGGCCGCGACCGCGTACAACCTCGTCGGCTTCCAGACGCGCATGACCTGGGGCGATCAAGCGCGCGTGCTTCGCATGATCCCCGGCCTCGAGGAGGCCGAGTTCCTCCGCTACGGGAGCGTGCACCGCAACACGTTCGTCGATGCGCCGAAGCTGCTGGACGAGCGCATGCAGCTGCGCGCGCGCCCCAACGTCTTCCTCGCCGGCCAGATCACCGGGGTCGAGGGCTACGTGGAGAGCTGCGCCGGCGGTCTCGTCTGCGCGATCCTGCTCGCGCAGGCGCTCGGCGGACACACGCTCACGCCGCCGCCGGAGACGACCGCCCTCGGCGGCATCCGCACGCATCTCATGCGCCCGAACGAGCGCTTCCAGCCGTCGAACATCACGTGGGCTTGCATGCCGCCGGCGGAGAATCGGCGGCTCAAGAAGCGCGATCGCTACCAGTTCATGTCGGAGCGCGCGCTCGTCGACATCGACAAGTGGCTCGCGTCCGCGCCGCTCGCGCGCCGCGCGTAGAGCTCTCGCGGGCTCGCGATCACGGGAACAGGCCGTCGATGCTGGCCGTGGCGGGGAGGAGCTCGAGGGTCTTCGCGCGACGGCCGAGCTCCTCGACGCTCGAACGAAGCGGGTCGTCCGTGAAGTCGATGAACGGCCAGGCGGAGTCGAAATCGGCACGTCTTCCAGGGTTCCCGATGCGCCGCCCGAGCTCCGCGTAGGCCTCGTCGCGCGTCGTCGCGGGGTCGCGCACCGCTCGCGCGACCTCCTCCGAGAGCGCCGCCACGAGACGCTTCACGCGCGGGTCGGTCGCGCGGTCGGCGCGTGCGACGAGCACCGCGGTCGAGAAGCGCCGCCCTTCCCAGAGATCGCGCTCGTCGATGAAGCGCTCGGCACCGAGCTCGCGCACGATGCGCGTAGCCCAGGGCTCGGGGAGCCAGGCGCCGTCGAGCTCGCCTGCATGCATCTGCGCGAGGATGGTCGCTCCTGCGACGGCGATCACGCGCACGTCGCCGCCCGCGGTGGCATCGCGGAGCGCGTGCTGCGCGAGGTAGGCGCGGAGGGCGAGGTCCTGCGTCGTTCCGATCTGCGTGACCGCGAGGCTCTTGCCGTGGAGGTCCTCGGCGCTCCGGATGCGCGACCGGCGCGTGACGACGAGGGAGGCCCCGCCGGAGGAACAACCGGCGAGGACGCGGAGCCCGCCCCTGCCGCCGGAGGCATGGCGCGCGTGGTGGATGACCGCCGGAGCGGGGCCGGAGGTGCCCACGTCGATCGCGTCGCCGATGAGCGCCTCGGTGACACGCGGGCCGGCGCGGAAGACACGCGACTCCACGAGGACCGGCGCGAGCGCCTGCGCGATGCGGCCCGACCCGAGACCCGCGAGCAGCGGAGCATGCGTCAGGTTCGCCATCACGCCGACGCGGAGCACGCTCGCCCCTCCGGCGCCCCAGCGCGCGAGCGCGACCCCCGTGGCCGCGGTGGCGACGGCGCCCGCGAGGCCTGCCAGGAAGGCGCGGCGATTCACGGTGCTAGCCGCCTGCTCGGGATAGTGGGCCCGGGGTGGGCCGCGCGTGGAGCCCGCACTCGGTCTTGGCCGAGCCCGCCCAGCGTCCGGCGCGCTCGTCCTCGCCGTCGGCGACGGCCCGCGTGCACGGCGCGCAGCCAATCGACAGATAGCGGCGCGCGACGAGCGGGTGCTCGGGGATCCCGTGCCGTGCGAGGTAGGCTGCCACGTCCGCCGCTGTGAGCGTGGCGAGCGGGTGGACGCGCACGAGGTGTCCCTCGGTCTCGAGGATGGCGACGTCGGCCCGCGTGCGGCTCTGATCGCGTCGCAGCCCGGACACCCACGCGCGGGCCTTCTCCCTGAGCGGCGCGATCGGGGCGACCTTGTTCACGCTGCAGCAGAGGTCGGGGTCCCTCTTCTGGATGTCGTCGCCGAAGCTCGCGACGAACGCCTCACGTGTGAGGTCGGGGCGAACGACGCGCACGTCGAGCCCGAGCCTGGCCGTCAGCTCACTTCGATAGAGGAGTGTCTCGTCGAATAGAAAACCGGTGTCGATGAAGGTCACCGGGAGCTCGCGGCAGACGACGCTCCACAGGTGGAGAAGGACGCCGCTCCGCGCGCCGAACGACGACGTGAAGAGCAGGTCCTTGCCGAAGGTCTTCGCCGCGAACGCGAGACGCTGCTCGGGTGTCGCGCTCTCGAGCCGCGCGTTCTCGCTCTCCAGATCGAGATCGAGCGGCGCGGCGGTCACGCAGCACACTCGCCTTCGCCGCTGTGGATGAGGAACCCAGCGCTCTCCCCGACGTCCGTGCGCTCGTCGGGCCCAGCCACGGCGGTGACGACGTCGCCCAGGGCGGCAACGACCTTCTTGCCGTCGACGCGCTCGAAGAACGTGGCCGGGCTCTCGCCGTGCGTGCGCTCGGCCTCGTAGTAGCGGAGCAGCCTCACGACGGCCTCGGGGACGCGCCGCGCGATGATCTTCACGACCTGCCTGCCGAAGCGGGCGCCGCGCGGGTCGACGCCTCCGCCGAGGTGGAGCTGGTAGACGGGCACGGCACCGTCACCGGTGTTCTTCGCGCCGCCGTGGAAGCCGAGGTCGGCGATGTGGTGCTGCCCGCAGGAGTTGGGGCAGCCGCTGATCTTGATGAGCGTCTTCGCGGCGTCGCCCTCGGCACCCAGGCCGTCGGCCTCGAGGCGCGCGGTGATGGCGCTCGCGACGGCACGCGACGAGGTGACCGCGAGGTTGCATGTGTCGGCACCCTGGCAGCTCGTGACGTCGCGCACGGTGTGGAGGTCGCGACGCGCGAGGCCCGCCGCCGAGAGCCTCGCGTAGAGCGCGCCGACGGAGCGCTTGTCGACCCATGGCAAGAGGATGTTCTGGTCGATCGTGAGCCGCACGGTGCCGTCACCGAGCTCGTCGGCGATGCGACCGAGCGCGCGCATCTCCTCGCTCGTGGTGTCACCGAGCCGGAGGCGGACGTACGCGGCGACGTAGCCCTCCTGCTTCTGATCGATGATGGCCGTCGAGCGCCACGCGAGGTACGCGCCGTCCTTGGGGGGCGCGTTCTCGAGCGTGAGCGGGCCGGACGGTGCGCGGTTCGCGGGCGGCGGAAGCGCGAGCTCCGCGGCGGCCTCGGCGTCGACCTCGGCGCGGACCTCGGCGTACGTGTCGCGGAAGCCCTGCTCGCCGAGCTTCTTCCTCACGTACTTGAGGCGGGCGCGCTGGCGGTTCTCCCGGTTGCCGAGGCGATGGAAGATGCGGAGGATGGCCTCGCCGACGCGGCCGATCTCGCCGGCGCGCACGAACTCGTGGAGGACGAGGGCGTCCTGAGGCGACGACGACAGCCCGCCCGCGGCGACGACGCGGAAGCCCGGCTCGCCGTTCTCGACCTTCGCGATGAAGCCGAGGTCATGGATGGCCGCCTTCGCGCAGTCCGAAGCGCAGCCGCTGAAGGCGATCTTGAACTTTCGCGGGAGCGAGGATGCCAGCGGATGGCCGAGGAACTGCCTCGTGACGGCCTCGGCATACGGCGAGACGTCGAAGGGCGCGCTGCCGCACACCTCCGCGACCTCGCAGGCCGTGACCGCGCGCACGGAGTTGCCACACGCGTCGCGCGTGGTGAGGCCGGCCTCGTCGAGCCGGCGCATGAGCGCCTCGACGTCGGTCATCTTGACGAAGTGGAACTGGACGTTCTGGCGCGTCGTCACGTGGCCGAAGCCTCGCGAGTACGTCTCGCCGACCTCCGCGAGCGCCTCGAGGCCACGCGAGTCGAGACGGCCGAACGGGATCTTCACCCGGATCATCTGGGTGCCTTCCTGGCGCTGGCCGTAGACGCCGCGGAGGAGGCGGAACGCGCGGAACTGCTCCGCCGTGAGATCTCCGCGTTCGTACTGGGCGAGCACGTCGACGAACTCGTCGACGTCGCGGGGATCGGAGAAGCGGGGCAGGTGGGCAGCAGCCATGAGTTCCTCGTTCGATGCGCGACGGATCTAGGAGTCGAGGTAGCCGAGCTCGGTGAGCCTGGCGGTGATGCGCTCCACGGAAGTGCGGAGGTCGAGCGTGCTGGTGTCGAGCGTCACCTCGGCAGCGTCGGGCGCCTCGTAAGGGTCGCTCACGCCGGTGAACTGCGGGATCTCGCCGGCGAGCGCCTTCTTGTAGAGGCCCTTCGTGTCGCGGCGGATGCACTCCTCGAGCGGAGGAGCGACGTGGACCTCGACGAAGTCGCCGATGGTCTCGCGCGCCGCCTCGCGCGTCGCCTTGTACGGAGAGATGGCCGAGACGAGCACGGCCACGCCGTTGCGAGCGAGCAGGTGCGCGACGAAGGCGATGCGCGCGACGTTGAGGTCGCGGTCCTCTCGCGAGAAGCCGAGGCCCTTCGAGAGATGCGTGCGGACGAGGTCGCCGTCGAGGAGCTCGATCTTGCCGCCGCATGCGCGCGCGCCCCGCAGCTCGCGGGCGAGGGCGTCGGCGATCGTGCTCTTGCCGGCGCCCGAGAGGCCGGTGAGCCACACGACGAAGCCTCGTGATACGTTCACGGGAGTAGCGGTGTCCGTGATAATGCGCACGTGTCCACTATAGTGGAGGAATCCTTGGCGCCACGCAAGTCGAATCAAAGTGTGAGGAACGGCGTTCCGGCCGAGGCACGCGGTGCCGTCGAGGCGTCGCTCGGCGACGATCTCGGAGCGGCAGAGCTCGCGCAGCGAGTGGCGGAGAACCTGCGCCGGAAGCGCAAGGCGCGAGGCATGTCGCTCGACGACCTGGCGCGGGCCTCTGGCGTGAGCCGCGCCGCGCTGTCGCAGGTGGAGACGGTCAAGACCAACCCGACGGTCGGCCTCCTCTGGAAGATCGCCGTCGGCCTCGGGGTACCCTTCGCCGACCTCATCGGAGAGGTGAGGAGCGGCACGAGCGTGCTCCGTCGCGGGGATGCCCAGGTGCTGCGATCCCTCGATGGAAAGCTGGAGAGCCGCCCGCTCACGCCCGCCGGCGCCTCCGCGCTCGTCGAGCTCTACGAGCTACGGCTCTCGGCGCGCTCGACGCACGCCTCGGAGCCTCACGCGCCCGGCACCCACGAGTTCATCGTGGTGCTCAGCGGCTCGATGCGGCTCCACGTCGAGGGAGAGGTCATCGATCTGATGGCCGGCGACAGCGTGTCGTTCGCGGCCGACAAGCCCCACTCGTACGAGAACGCTGGCTCCTCCGAGGCGCGGTACCACAACGTGATCCTGTACGAGCGCTGAGCGACCCTCGGCGGCCCCGCGCGGGGCTTGCTCGTGACGGAGTGTCTAGTATAGTGGATCAATGCACGCGGCGACGAAGGAGTGGCCTGCCGGCGAGGCCGCGCCCGACGTTCGTCCGGTCGAGGCCGCCGCGTCGCGCGTCCGGATGGCTGGCGAGCACTCCCGCAATCCCCGCCCGATCGCCGCTCTAGACGGCGTTTCGCTCACGCTGGGCGAGCCGGGCGTGACGATCCTCGAGAACGTCTCGTTCTCCGTCGCGCCCGGGGAGGCGCTCTGTCTCGTCGGCCCTTCGGGTGGCGGCAAATCTACGATACTGAATCTTCTCGCCGGGCTCCTCGCACCGACCACGGGGAGCGTGCTCTGGGAGGGCGCGCCCGTCACCGGACCGGCGCGCGATCGAGCTGTCGTCTTCCAGGATGCGGCGCTGTTCCCGTGGCTCTCGCTCGAGCAGAACATCGCGTTCCCCCTCGAGCTCGCGGGGGTCGCGAAGGCGGAGCGACGCGAGCGCACCGAGGAGCTCCTCCGTCTCGTGCACCTCCTCAAGTTCCGCGGCTCGTTCCCCCACGAGCTGTCGGGCGGAATGCGCCAGCGCGGAGCGATCGCTCGCGCGCTCGCGACGAAGCCGCGGATGGTGCTCTTCGACGAGCCGTTCGCGGCGCTCGACGGACAGATGCGCGAGCTGCTCCAGAACGAGGTCGAGCGCATCGTCCGCGCGACGGGCACCACCATGGTGTTCGTCACCCATCAGATCGACGAGGCCGTCCGCCTCGGCGATCGCGTGCTGCTCATCGGCGCGCGCCCTGGAAGAGTTCTCGGTGACGTGCCCATCGATCTCCCGCGTCCGCGACGCACGGGGGATCCGGGCGTCGTTCGTCTGGTCGGGTCGATCGCTGCGGAGATCCGCGCAGAGGTCGAGAAGGTCGCGAGAGAGGAGGCCGACGGTGCGTGGGGTAATGCGAACAGCCGCGACGGCGGCGATACTCGTCGCCATCTGGGCGGCGGCATCTAGAGTCGCGCAGAGCCCGCTCTTCCCGGGCCCGCTCGACGTCGCTCGCTCGCTCGCCGCGGCGCTCGTGGCAGGCACGCTCGCGCGCGCCGTCGTGACGAGCGCGCTTCGCCTCGTCGTGGGCTACGCGATCGCGCTCGCCACCGGCGTGCCGCTCGGGCTCGTCCTCGCGCGAAGCGACGCCACGAAGCGCGCGATCGGGCCGCTGCTGCTCGGGCTCTCCAGCGTGCCCTCGATCTGCTGGCTGCCCCTCGCGATCGTCTGGTTCGGCCTCTCGGAGGCCGCGATCCAGGTGGTGATCGTGCTCGGTGCCGCGCTCCCGGTCACGCTCGCGACGGAGAGCGCGGTCAGGCAGCTGCCGCCCACCATCGAGCGCGCCGCGCGGACGATGGGCGCGCGCGGCCCGACGCTGCTCTTCCGTGTGCTCCTGCCGGCGGCGATGCCGGGCATCGTCACGGGCGCGAAGATGGGCTGGACGTTCGCGCTCCGCTCCCTGATGGCAGGCGAGCTGCTCTTCGTCTCCGGCGGGCTCGGGCAGCTGCTCGAGACAGGGCGCGATCTCGCGGACACGGCGCTCGTGCTCGGGATCGTCGCCGTCATCATCGTGCTCAGCCGGGTGAGCGAGCGGCTTCTCTTCGGACCGCTGGAGCGTGTGATCGCGCGCCGGTGGGGAACGGCCATGCCATGAACGAGCTCGAGGACAGCGGAGTGAGGCTCTTGCCGCGTGGGCGCGTGTTCCTGGTTGGGGCCGGCCCCGGCGACCCCGAGCTGCTCACGATGCGCGCGCATCGCCTGCTCACGACGGCAGGCGTCGTCGCCTACGACGAGCTGGTCGCGCCCGCGATCCTCGCGCTGATACCGCCCGGTGCGGAGCGGGTCGCGGTCGGGCGCCGTCGCGGGACGTGTCCGGAGGCGCCGCCCATCCATCCGCTCGTCCTCGAGCGTGCGCTCGAGGGACGCGACGTCGTGCGGCTCAAGGGCGGCGACCCGATGATCTTCGGGCGCGGAGGCGAGGAGGCCGCCGAGCTCGCGGCGCTCCACATCCCGTTCGAGCTCGTCCCCGGGGTGAGCGCGGCGCTCGGCGCGGCGTCCTACGCGGGCATCCCGCTGACCCATCGCGATGCCGCGTCGAGCGTCTCGTTCGTGACGGCGCACAAGCGTCACGATGCCGGCGACGACGATCTGGGGGCGCGGGTCCCTCGCGAGGGAACGGTCGTGCTCTACATGGGCCTCTCGACGCTCCGCGAGACGGCCGAGTCGCTGGTGCGCGCCGGTCGGTCGGCCTCGACGCCCGTGGCGGTCGTCTCGCACGCGACGCTGCGCACGCAGCGCGAGGTCGTCGGGACGCTGGCCGACATCGCGGACCTGGTCCTCGGGGCCGAGCTGCCTGCGCCCGCGCTCGTGATCGTGGGCGACGTCGTCGACCGGCGCGTCGTGCCGTGCGCCGCAGCGGCGCCTCCTTCGCTCACGGCTTGGGCGCGGACCGCTCCTTGAACGCCTGAACGAGCTCACCGAAACGCGAGCTCATCGGCGTCTTGTCGGCCTTCCACTTCTCGCGCAGCGCGCGCGCCGCGTCGACGAAGCCCTCGTCGGGCAAGACCTGCTCGAGCACCTCGCGCAGGAGGCGTGCCAGGGCAGGGGCCTCGCCCGACGTCGAGATCGAGATGGTGACGGGCCCGCGCCGCAGGACGCCGCCGCCGTACGCGGAGGCGTTCGGAGGATCGTCGACCGCGATGCAGAAGACCCGGGCCTTCGCGCAGGCGTCGGCGACGCGCTTCTGGGTGGTCGCGTCGTCCGTCGAGGCGAGCACGAACCACGCACCCTCGAGGTCGCGCTCCTCGAAGCCTCGTCGCTCGAGCGTCAGCTCGCCCGCGTTCGCGCGCGCCTCGATGGCAACCTCGACGCGCGGCGCGACGACGCGCAGCCTCGCCCCTAACGGCGCGAGCTCGTCGATCTTGCGGGCCGCGACCCCGCCTGCGCCCACGACGAGCACGACCTTGTCCTTCAGGTCGAGGAACACCGGAAGGAGGACGCGCGGCTCGGTCATGACCTACTTCGAGCTTAGCTCGGAGCTCAGCCAGCCGAACAGGTCCGAGACGAGGAGCGAGGCCTTCGAGGCCTGGTCCTGCTCCTTCTGGAGGATGATGTCCGCTGTGCCGGAGACGGCGACACCGTTGGCCTCCGGCTTCACACGGAGGCTGAGCTTCAGGTCGCCAGGACGAACGACGGTGATCTTGAGGAAGGCGACCGACGCCTCGAGCGCCGTGGTGTTGCTGATGTCGATCGCGTAGCTCCCGTTCGCGAGCTTTCGCTGCTCGATGTGGAGCTTGGTCGTCGGCGAGTGGTCCATCGCCAGGGTGACGTCGATGTCCTGCGAGAGCCCGGAGGCGAGCGAGCCGGTCACGGCGCCCGTCTTGAGCGTGGTGAACACGGGCGCGCCGGCGGTGTCCTTCACGCCAGCGAGCTTCTGCGTGTCGACGAGGATGGCGGCGACGCGCTCGACGAGGTCCTTGCCTGTCTCGCCCTCGGCGCCTGCGACGCAACCCGCGAGCGTCGTGTGCGCGCTGCCGAGGACGGCCTCGTCCGAGGCGACCTGCGGGGCAGTCGTGACCGTCGGCTTCTTGCACTCGAGCGCGCTGAACGTGGAGAGGGCGTCGACCGACGACTCACCGCCGTGGTCCGCGTAGGTGGGTCGTCGGTCAGTCACTCCCTACGAATCGGTAGGGGACGCGAGCCGCGTCGAGCCGCGCGCGCACCGTCGTGATCGCGAGCTCACCGATGTCGCTTCCGACGAACGTCCGCTTTGCCGCCGCCGCCGCGATCAGCGTCGTGCCCGAGCCCGCGAACGGGTCGAGCACGAGCGAGCCCTCGTCGCTCGTCGCGCGCACGATGCGGTCGAGCAGCTTCAGCGGCTTCTGGGTCGGGTAGCCGGTCGTCTCCGCGAGCAGCGGCGTGTTCGCGGCCATGGCCGGACAGTCGGTCCACACGCTGCCGATCGCGCGGCCTTCGTCGGCGTAGTACCGGTAGGTCTTGTTGCCGATGATGCGATCGCGATAGCGGCGGCCTTCGTCGTCGCTCCGCTTGAAGTGCATCGACAGGCTCGTCGCCGCGAACGGAGCACGGAGCGCCGGGTCCTTGCCGTTCCAGATCGGCGCGGTGCCGCGCGCGTAGAGGAGGAGCGTCTGGTGTCCGATGCCCGGGCCGCTCCGGCTCTTGCTGCCGTTGCCCGGCACCCAGATGACCTCGCCGCGAAACCGCTTCGCGCCGAACACGCGGTCGCACACGAGCTTCGCCTCGTGCACCGCGCGGGCGTCGAGATGGAGCCACATCGTTCCGCGTGGAGAGAGGAGCTCGCGGACCACCGCGATGCGCTCCTCGAGCCATGCCAGGTACGACTCGAGCGACGACCAGGTGTCGTCGTAGGCGACAGGACCGCGCGCGCGCGCGCCCGTGACGACGCGCGCGCTGAAGCTCTTCTCCACCTTGAAGGGGGGGTCGAGATACGCGAGGTCGGCACTGCCCGCCCTGACGTGCGCACCGAGCTCGCATGCGTCGGCGCGCACGAGCAGGTCAGTCGCGAGTTCTTGTCTTCGCATCCGTGGGGACGCCCGCGAGCGTCGGTGCAGGCGGATCGATCGGTAGCACGAGCGACTGGACGAGCTCGAGGGTGGTTGGCTCGGCTCCTCGCGTCGACGCGTCGCCCGCGGCGATCCACGGGCGGACGGGGCCGGTGGGCTCGCAGCCGGCGGCGACCTCGCCCGGATCACAGGCAATGCGTACGTGAATGTGATCGTCGTGTGACTGGGCCGGTGGCGCGGGCTGCAGGAGCGTGTCCATCGCGCGGACGATCGTGTCGCCGGACTCGCCACGCGCGCGCGCCCACTCGATGAGCATCGCCTCGACGGGCTTGCTCACGAACAGCCACTGCACGCGAGACTCCGGGTCCTCCACGAGCGCCTTCACGAGCAGCCACTCGCGCTCGACGTCGAAGCGGAGGAAGCGCTTGTCGCCCTCGTCCCAAGCGAGGCCGTCGGCGCCGACGTGGACGAAGCCGCTCGACGTGACCGGCGCGCCCTCGAGGGTCGTCATGTAGAGGAGGAGGTCGGCGTCGCGGCCGGAGCGGTGTGACGAGTGCGACGAGATCTTGCCGCCGTGTCTCGCCGAGAGGTCGCCGATCGTCAGCGTGCTGCCCGGCCGTTCGCGACCCACCTTGGCCGCGGCCCGCTGGATGGCGCCGACGAAGCGCGGCGTGCCGAAGTGCCGCTCGTTGTCGGCCAGGATCCGATAGCCGTCGCCCTCGGCGGGCAGCTGGGCGGCCTTCGTGAGGACACCCCGATGAGGCATGCCGATCGAGCCGGCCCAGTGCGGAGCGAGCGGCGAGGGCGCGCGGGCGCAGCCGGTCGCTGCGAACGCGGCACCCGAGAGCAGCGCAAGGAGGGCGAACGCGCGGCGCATGGGCAGGTTCTACCCGAAAACGCCCGGCGCCAGAAATGCGTTGCACGGGAGGCTCCGAGGAGGTTCCAAGGAGTTCTCGGCGCCTACGAAACGCGCAAGAAACGCGCGTGTGAAACCTGCCCCGACGGCGCGCTGCGTCACGCGAATTCCGCCTTGCGCCTCGTCCGATTGGGGCTAGAGAACCGTCCCCTCGGCAGTCACGGTGAGCCGCCTCTCCCGTGAACGCTGGGGCATCTAGGGGAGAGTCGATGTCGCTCGAAGGACCGCGTTTTCCGCAGCTTCAGTACACCCGGGTCGAGGCCGATGCCCCGAAGCCGCAGGCTGACGACACGCTCCAGAAGGCCCTCGATCTCGCACGACAGCTCGAAGAGCTTCTCGAGGAGACTCGTTCCGTCGGCGTTCCCCCGTCCGTCGAGGACCCGCGTGCGCACTCGACGCGCATGGCGCGGGCCTTCGCGGCAAGCCTCGTCGACGAGCTCGCGGCGCTGGTGCGGCCGGTTCGCCATACCGGCACCTCCTGATCTCGACGTGACCTGACCGGTCTCGCGGAATCGCCTGGCCGTCGCCGGGCGTTGTCCGGGCGATGCTTCACCGGTCGCGCTCTCTCGTTCCGCTCCTCGTCGCCTGCGCCGCCATCTCGGCCGCGTGCGCCCATCCTTCGCTCGACGCCTCGGCCGTCGCGCCTCGCGCCGCCGCGGGTCGGACGCCGCACGTCGCCTCGTCGGGCCGAGCGCCCGCAGGGGGCGTCAGCCCGGCGCCCGTCGTGCACCCGTTCGCGAGCGCCCGCGACGGTGCCGCGATCGTGCTCGCCGGGCTCGACGGTCGCACGGTCGCCTACGTTGCCGACGAGGACGACGCGCTCGTTCGTGTGATCGACGTCGACGACGGACGCGAGCTGTCGAACGTGCGCCTCGGCGGGGTCCCAGGGCAGCTCGTCGTGCGCAAGGACGGCCGGCTCGTGGCCACGCTCCGCGATACCTCTCAGGTCGTCGTGCTCGCGGGCGGCGGCACCGAGGAGTCGCGGCTCACGATCGAGAAGCGCATCGACATCGCTGCAGACCCCGTGGGCGTCGCACTCTCGAGCGACGGCACCACGCTCGTCGTCACGAGCGGATGGGGCAGGGCCGTCACCGTGCTCGACGCGACGTCACTTGCCGTGCGTGCCGAGCATGCGGTCAGCCGCGAGCCGCGCGGCGTCGTCGTCTCGAACGACGGCAAGCGTGCGTTCGTCTCCCACGTCGTCGGCGACAAGCTCGACGTGATCGCGCTCGATGCGACGACGGGCTCGGCCGACGCGAAGGCGAGGACGTCGCTCCCCGTGAACGGTGTCGAGGAGTTCTTCTCGCGCGGGATGGGGCAGACCGAGCAGAAGCGCGCAGCCTGCCAGGGCTTCGCACTGGCGCGCGCCGAGAGCGGTCGCGTGTTCGCGCCTCACGTCCTCGTGTTCACGGGAGACCCCGCGGAGAACTCGTCCGGCTACGGCGGCGGGAGCGAGGGCCGTGAGGCGGAGGTCATGCACATCCCGGTCGTCGACGAGGACGCCGCGAAGGTCCTCCTCGGCTCGGCGCGTCTCACCGCGGGCCTCGAAGGGACGCCCGGAAAATGCGCGCTCCCGCGCGCCGCGACGGTCGGCAAGGCCGGCCTCTTCGTCACGTGCCTCGGCGAGAACGTCGTCGCGCTGTTCGACGCCGACGCCGTGAATCCGCACGACGTCGCGCTCGGGCGCTGGTCGGTGCCGTCGGGCCCCGTCGGCATCGCGCTCGACGAGGCGCACAGCCGGGCCATCGTGTGGTCGCAGTTCGCCCATGCGCTCACGACGATCGCCATCCCCGACGGCTCGGCGGTGCAGCGTCCTTTTGCCCTCTCGAGCGTGACGATCCCGCGGGAGACTCGCGCCTCGGCCAAGCTCGAACGCGGCCGCGTCCTCTTCCACTCGACCGGAGACGATCGCATCTCGGGCGACGGACGCGCCTGCGCGAGCTGCCACCCGGACGGGCGCGACGACACGCTGGTGTGGTCCTCACCGAACGGTCCCCGCCAGACGCCGATGCTCTCGGGTCGTCTCTCCGGCGCAGCGCCCTATGGATGGAACGGCGACGCCACCGACGTGTCCACGCACCTCGCGCAGACGTTCAAGCGTCTCGGCGGCAAGGGGCTCACCGGCGAGGACAAGGAGGCGCTCATGGCCTACGTGAGCGCGCTCCGCCCGCCGCCCGAGCGAAAGGCGAAGGACCCTGACGCCGTGCTGCGCGGTCAGGCGATCTTCCGCTCCCCGCAGGCCGAGTGCTCGTCGTGTCACGGCACCGACGGCGATCTCCCGGACGGCGTCAGCCACGACGTGAAGAGCCGCGCCGGCGCCGACGTGCGCACCAAGTTCGACACCCCGTCGCTCCGGTTCGTCGGCGGCTCGGCGCCGTACTTTCACGACGGTCGTTACAAGACCCTCGGCGCGCTCCTCACCAGGTCGGACGGCAAGATGGGCCACACGAAGCACCTCGCGCCGGCCGAGCTCTCGGACCTCGAAATCTATCTGGAGTCCCTGTGATGCGTGCATCCTATACTCTGTCGGCCACGGTCGTCGTCGCGGCATCGCTCCTCGCGCCTTCCGAGGCTCGTGCAGGAGCCACGGCTCCTCTCTCCTCACTCGCGGCGCTTCCGGCGCCGGCTCCGCCCCGCACACCCGAGGCGACGGCGGCGGTGGTCGGCGTCGTGGTCAAGTCGAAGGACGGATACGGCTCCACGCGCTGGCACGACGTGAACGCGGCGACCGGGCGCGGCTACTGCCTCTCGGTGAGCGAGGGCGGCTACCGCTGGATGAGCTCGTGGGGAACGAGCGCGAAGGGGACCGCGAGCGATCTCGACCTCGATCGTTTGACCGAGAAGGACGGCAAGGCGACGCTCGAGCGCACGCGTGTTCACTTCGAGCCTTCCGACGGGGCGCTGACGACGCGAGGGCGCTCGCAGGTCGAGCTCCGCGAGGTCGCGCGCACACCGGCGGGCGTCGTGGTCTGGGCGTTCCGCGAGGGGCGGGACGTCGTCGTGCTCGCGCGCAACATCGAGCGCGGCGTCGAGGCGCGGAGGCCGGGCGCTGATGAAGGGATGTTCCCGTTCGTCTCCTCCGACGGGTGCCCGTTCGCGGGCGCGAGGCTCGATGCGCGCAAGGCGGAGGGCGGGAGCGTCGCTCAGCTCACCGGCGCGCTACCGCCCGTGGGCACCGGCAAGGAGAAGGTCGTTCCGCGCTTCCTCGTCGATGCGAGCTTGAGCCGCGTCGGTCGTGACCCGGAGCCGATGCTCGCGGTGCGCGTGCGCATGCGCGAGTAGATCGGTCCCGGCGTGCCGCTGCTTCCCGAGGACGAGCCGCCGCTGCTCGAGCAGGCGACGACCGCCGAGCCCGCGAGCAAGGAGACGAGAGCAACCAGGGGGGTCGAGTGGCGCATCGAGGGCCTCCGTGGCGCGCCGGAGCCCGGCGTTCCATGTTTGACGATACAAACCCGAGAATACTACGTCGTTCGATTGGGCGACACAGCCTGGCCCGCGCTCACAGGTAGCTGGCGATGCGCGCCTCGATGGTCTTCACGGCCTCGGCGGTCGCGTAGCTCTCCGGCAGTACGTACTTCCCGTCGGTGCGGGCGAGGTACCCCTGGTCGACGAAGGCCAGGAAGGCGTTCTCGATGACGGGGCGGCTCACCGCCTCGCGAAGCTCGACCTCGCCGGCGAGGAACATGCGCTCGCCTGCAGTAATTGCGCGCTTGGCGAGGTCCTTCGGGGCGAGCGGGCCCTTCAGGAGAGCGGCGAGCGCGCGGGCCGCGACGCGATAGCCCTCGACGAAGTTGCGGACCATGCGGGCATGCAGCGATGCGCGCTCCCGGCCCTCGCCGGGAGGAGGGAAGCTCACGTTGCCGTCGGCGTCGAGCACGACCTCGCCGTCAGCCTCCATCAGCCCGAGCGTCTCGGCGAAGATGGTCTCGAACGTCGCGTCGGCGCGGAACTGCAGCTCGTACTTGAAGAGGCGCGAGAGGGCCTGCACGCGCTCGGCGAGGAGAGACGAGGGGATGACCGTGTCCCCCGCGCGCGCCGAGGCGGCGAGCGGCGTCGCGATCATCGCGCGCGACACGAAGAAGTGGACGACGAGGTTCTTCGCGATGTCGAGCGAGAGCCGATCGGCATCGGGCACGACGTAGATCGCGTCCGGGCCAGGCCGCGCGGTCTTGTCGCGATCGCGCTGGGTGACGGGAGCGCCGGGGCGGTGCACCTCGAGGTGACCGGCACGCAGGAGGAGCTCGCAGGCCTCGCGGATCGCGTTGCCCCGCAGCTCGACGCGCTCGCTCGGGGACTCGCGAGGTACTACCAGCGTCGGAGTGAAGCGGGCTCCCTCGGCATGGAGGATGCGGGCGAGCCGTTCGCAGGCCTCGACGAGCTCGGCGTGCGGGAGGCCGCGCTTCGCGTGCGTGAGCAGCGCGCTCGCGACGAGGGCGCTCGGCGTCACTGCCGTCACGCGGTTGATCTCGTTCATCGCGCGATACGCGAGGCGCGCAACGAGCGCACGCCGCCGCGCCGGCGTGAGCGGACGCGGAGTGTCGCCGATCTCGGCGAGGAGCCCGTCGATGGTGAGCAGCTCTCCGAACTGGACGTTGAGGCGCCCGTAGCGACCGAGCGCGCTCTCCGCCGCGCGGAAGAGGCCGCTCACGTCCTCCTTGCGCTTCTCGCCGCCGGAGAGCTCGTGCACGTACGACTTCTCCTCGACGAGCCGCTCGTAGCCGATCGAGATCGGACAGAACCAGACCTTGCGGCCGCCACCCTCGGCGCTCTCTGCCTGCGCTCCGAGGACGGCGTCGACCACGATGGAGAGGAGCCCCAGCTTCGGCGGCAGCAGCTTGCCCGTCCGCGACCGCCCGCCCTCGAGGAAGAACTCGAGCGGCCAGCCGTCCTTCAGGAGGCGGCGCATGTACGCGTCGACGACGGCTCCGTAGAGCCGGTCGCCGCGGAAGCTGCGCCGGATGAAGAACGCGCCTGCTCGACGCAGCACCGGACCGAGCGGGAAGAACGAGAGGTTGTCACCCGCGGCGACGAGCGGGATGGGCATGTTCGCGCGGTGGAAGATGCGCGACAGGATGATGTAGTCGATGTGCGATTTGTGGCTGGGCAGGAGGACGATCGTGCCGTCCTTCGCCGCTTGCCGCACGCGCTCGAGGCCGGGCTCGTCGATCTCGAAGCCCGAGTACATGCGCGCGACGGTCTGGTCGATGAGCGCGTCGAGCGCGCGAACGGCGTTCGGGTCGACCTCGGCCTCGAGCTCGCGCAGCATCGAGAGCGCGCGATAGCCGAGGACACGGCGCTCCGCGGAGCCCTCGCCGGCCATGTCGCGGATCACCTTCTGCAGGCGCGGACTGCGGAGGACCTGATCGCGCAGGCGATCGGAGGGCTTGCGCGCGGGGCCGAGGACGCCGCGGCGCTCGCGCTCGAGGCGACGGAGGAGCGCGTACGTGAGACGGCGCACGAGCACGTCGTCGGGAGGAGTGACGCCGCCTGCCTCGCGGGTCTCCTGGTCGATGAACGCCTGGACGTCGAGCGGGTCACCGGCGCGGAGCGTGACGTGCCGCCAGTTCGCGAGAAACTGCACGACCGTGCGGATCTTGCCCGGCCACTCGCGCGGCCCGAACAGTGCGTCGACCGCGTTGTGCTTCTGCTCGTCGGGGCTGCGAGTCCATACGAAGACCTGCGGGACGAGCAGGATCGGCGTGCTCCGCGCGCGCTGTGCCTCGAGGACGGCGCGCAGGTAGGCGTCGCCCTCGGTCTTGCCGCGCGTGGGCAGCGCGCGCGCAACGCCGCCTCGGTCACGCGCACGAGCGACGACCGGTGGATCGAGCAGGGTGGGCGGGCGCTTCAGGAAGAGCGCCGCCGAATGACCACCGTCGATGGCTGCTCGCAAGCGGCCGACGTCGTCGACCTCACGACGGGGGCGCAGCGCGGAGAGCCAGCCGCGCCCGAGGGGCTCGAGGATCCAGAGACCGAGGTCGTTCGCGAAGCGGACCTGCGGGAGGCGCAGGCTCTTCGTCAGGTAGTCGAGCGCGAGAAAGTCGACGAACGACAGGTTGCGCAGCACGTACACGACCGTGCCGCGCCCATCTGCTTCACGCACACGGCCTGCCCACGCCTGGTCGACCTCGATATTCTCGAAGAACCTCTGGTAGACCCAGGCGAGCGCAGGGTTCGGCGCGTACGATTCCGGCGCGTCCTTCATCGGCGCGCTCCGAGATCAGCCGCCGAAGGCCTTCTGCACCATCGCGACGATCTTCTTCGCGGAGTCGGTGGTGAGGCCGTTCTTCGTGTTGTAGGGCCACTGGTAGCCGACCATCGACACCTGGTCGCACGAGAGCGACACGAGGATGTCGGCCGGGGGCTGGCCGCCCGCGGGAGCCGTTCCGACGGGGGCGCCGGGCGCCGCGCCGTAGCCGATCTGGAAACCGAACTCGGCGAACATGCAGCTCTGCCTCGGCTGCGTGAAGTTCGACTCGTGGCCGAAGAGGTCGAGGATGTCGTCGTGCTGCGTCTTGTCGGTGACGGCCATCGACCCGAGGATGCGGAAGTTGTGGAAGCGCGGCACGTCGGCGGCGGCGGCCGGCGCGGGCGTCCCGCCGGGGAGGAGGCCGGGCGGAAGGAGGCCGGGCGGAAGGAGCTGCGCGCCTGCGCTCAGCCACTGCTGGATCTGCGGCGGGATGGCGGCCATGGGGACGCCCGGCGCCGCGGCGGCGGCCGGCGGCTCGTAGTTCTGGAGCCGGTAGATCGTGACCGGCTGGCTCTTCAGGTTCGCAAACGGCTGCGAGAGCGCCGACGAGCAGCCGGTGGAAGAGAGCAGGGCAACGACCGCGAGGGCCGACAGGTGGATACGGTTCATGGCGCGGCGGAGCCTACCACGAAACCCCGCGCGCGCGTCCCCGCGGGCGCGGCGCTGGGCTCGGCCCCGGGCCTGGGCTAGTAACGACCCAAATGCTTCGCATCAAGAAGATCGATCACGTCGCCATCGTCGTGAAGGACGTCGACGAGGCCATTGCAAAATACAAGCAAGTGCTCGGGCTCGAGCCTCAGGTCCGTGAGGTCGTGGCCTCGCAGAAGACCGAGGCCGTGCTCCTGCCGATCGGCGAGACGAGCCTCGAGCTCATCTCTCCGCGTGGCAACGAGGGTCTCGAGAAGTTCCTCGAGAAGAAGGGCCCCGGGCTCCACCACATCGCGATCGAGGTGGAGGGGATCGAGGAGGCGCTCGCGACGTTGAAGGCCCTCGGCATCCCCCTGGTCGACGAGACGCCGCGGAAGGGGGCGCGCGGTCACAAGGTCGCGTTCCTCCACCCGAAGGCGACCGGTGGCGTGCTGGTCGAGCTCGTCGAGCCCGACCACGAGCATCCCTGAGCCAGGGCTTCGGGGCAGCGTTCGCTGGCGCCGGGTTTGCACTGCCAGCGGCGGAACAATGCCCCCACCGAAAACACTCGAGATCCGAGTTATTCCGCGGAATTTGCGCTGGGAAGTCTCCGTAAACGGCGTCACGCGCCGGCTGATCGACTGGCTCTGCACGAAGGAGCGCGCGATCGATCACGCGATCGAGAGGGCCCGGGAGCTGCTGCGCTGGGAGCGCGACGCTCGAGCCCTGCTGATCGTCGAAGGGCCCGACCACAGCGAGGAGCGGCGAGTCTTCGTCGCACCGAGGCAGGAAGCCTCACGCCGCGCAGACGAACGCTTGCCCTTCCGTGAGGCCGGCTCGAGCGAGCCGGTCACGTACCACGTCGCGCGCTCCCGCTCCGCCTAGGGCGACCACGAGCAACCAATCGCCGCTCGCGGCTCGCTCGAGCGCTGCCGCGGCGTCGACGATCGCGTGGCCTCGTGCGGTGCGTCCGATCTTCTTCGGATCGATGTCGATGAACGCCCGAGGCGTGAGCCCGTGGGGCTCGAGCGCGCGCGCGAGCCTGCGCCCGGTCTTTCCGGCGCCCCACACGGCGAACGGACGAGCGCGCTCGCGCAGCCTCTGCGCGAGAAAGTGCGCGCGTGCTTCGAGGAAGCGCGCGGGCACGTTCTTCGGGTGCGTCCACGTCATGCTGTCCGCGCGCATGCGCCAGCGGAAGAGCACGCGCGGCACCTTCGCGAGGCCATAGCCGGCGGCGTCGAGCCGTAGCCAGAGGTCGTAGTCCACGGCCCACGCCACGTCGCGAAAGCCGCCGACCGCGTCGAGCGCGGCGCGACGGATCATCGTCGACGGATGGCAGAGCGGCGCCTCGACGAAGATCGCATTCGCGTGCTCCTCCCGCGACGTGAGCGAGCTCTGCCACGCGAGGTAGCGCTGCATTCCCGCGCCCGGCGACGGAAAGGCCTCGACCTGGACGCCGACCGCGCCGAGCCCGGGATCGCTCTCGAGGAGCGCGCGCTCGGCGGCGAAGCGGCCGGGGAGGGAGATGTCGTCGCTGTCCATGCGGGCGAGCAGCTCTCCTCGCGCTGCGGCGACACCTGCCGAGAGCGCGCCGACGAGCCCGTTCGGCCGCGTCTCCGTGGTGCCGCCCGAGGCGCCGGACGCGATCGCGCGGATGCGCCGATCGCGGTCCGCGAAGGCACGGACCATCGCCGCCGAGCCGTCGCGTGAGCCGTCGTCGATCGCGACGAGCTCGTCGTCTTCCGCCATGTCGGCGAGCACGCTCTCCAGTGCCTCGCCCAGCGTCGCTGCCGCGTCGCGGTAGGGGAGGAGGACGGAGATCACGGCGTGACGAGGAAGAGGTCGACGGGCAGGTTCGAGCCGCCGCCGGTGAGCAGGCGGAGCTCGGCGCCACCGCCTGCGCCGCCGAGGGGGCCGACCACGATCGCGTCGGTCGTCGTCGCGAGCACGTCCGTGGCGGTCGGTAGCGTGACGGTCGTCGCGTCAGTGCGCGCGACGCCGCCCCAGCCGCCACCGCGCGCCGAGATGGCCGCCGTCGCGGGCGAGGGGAGACCGAGCGCGAAGCGATAGAGCATCCCGTAGTTGCCGAGGAGCGCCTGCTTCACCCCGGTGGGCGCGTCGATCCCCTCGAGCGTGTCGTCGACCTCGTCGAGGCCGAGGCGCAGGCGCTGCACGCCCTTCAGCTGCGCGGCGCCTGCCTTCGAGGCGGGAGCGATGAGCACGTCGGCGGCGGGGAAGGTGCCGCGTTGATGATTCACGTCACGCGTGAGGAGGCCGAGGCCCGCGGTCACGGCCGCGGCGTCGGCGGCGGCCGGGACGCTGACGAAGGAGACCTTCAACGGTGCGTCGGTCACGACGTCGTAGATCGCGTGGACGAGCTCGTTCTGGGACGCGTGCAGCTGGTCGAGCGCGTCGTCGAGGAGGACGCGCGTTCCCGCGGGGACGGTGACGACGGTGGGCGCACGGTCGGCGAGCCAGTCGAGGAGCACGGTCTTGCCGACCGAGACGTAGGCCACGGACGGAGCCGCGAGGCCGCGTCGCACGATGGTGATCTTCGCGGGCTGCGCGCCCTGGTTGAGCGCGACGATCGGGAACTTGCGGAGGCTCGCTCCGCCGTTTGCATGATACACGTAAAATCGATAGCGCCCCGCGGCCACGGTGTCCGCGTAGAGCACCCCGTCTTGCGACGGCGCCTCGGGCGAGTCGGAGAAGAGCATCGTCGGTGCGTCGCTCGGCGTGCAGACGACGACCGGCAGACAGGGAGCCGTGCTCTCGTTCATGCCGGCCATCGACACGACGTCGCCAGGGGCAGCCGCCGCGAGGTCGTTCGTGAAGGCCGCGGGCGCAGCGAGCGCCGCACCGGGGCACGCGGTGCGCGCCTTCCGGAGCGTCGAGCCTGCCGGGCATGCGCCGGCGCCTGCGTCGGCATCCGTCCCGCCGTCCGCGGCGGTCGTCGCGTCGGCGCCCGACGCGGCATCGACCGGCGGCGCGCTCGGGGGATCGGAGACGGAGGCATCGTGCCCCGCGACATCACCCCCGGTGCGGTCGTCGCACGCGACGGAGGCGGAGGCCGCCGCCAGAGCTAGGGCAGCGAGCACGCTGCTCACGGCAGCGAGGGGACGAGCATGGGCTCCGGGGATCCTCACGACACTACGGGCTTACACCATTTGTGACGCCTCGAAACTCCTCACGAATCACCGTCGGATTGCGGCCCCTCCGGCGCCAGGCGCTGCGGCATCGTTCCCGGCGCCCCGTCGTGACGTCCTCGTGGCGTAGCCTGAAAGCTGCTCCCTTCGCGGCACGCTTGGTGTAAGTTCCGAGCCCATGAAGATCCTCGGGAAATCGAGAGGCGTCGCGACCGTGATCGCGGTTGCCATCGGCCTCTCTGTGGGGACAGCCGGTGTCACGGTCAGCGGTCCTGCATCCGCGCAGATCGCGCCGACCGGCATGCCCGCTCAGCCGCCCGCGCCCCAGCCTGCGAAGCCCGGACCCGCGGGACAGCCCGCGACCCCGGCCGCCGCGAAGCCGACCGCTCCCGCCGCTGGCGCGCAGCCCGCGGCCAAGCCGGCCGCTCCCGCCGCCGCCAAGCCGGTGGACCCGAAGCCGCTCATGGCCTCCGGCGAGAAGAAGTTCAAGGCCAGCGACTTCGCCGGTGCGCTCGCGGACTTCGAAGCCGCCAACGCCGCCAAGGCGTCGCCCGAGGCCGAGCGCTTCATCGGCCTCAGCCAGGACAACCTCGGTCACTACGCCGAGGCGGTCGCGGCGTACGAGAAGTTCCTCGCGAACGTCCCCGCCAAGATGAAGGAGCAGGGCGACGAGACGAAGAAGCGCGTCGAGGCCATCAAGACGATGCCCGGCAAGGTCCACGTCGAGACGACCCCGGCCGGTGCGCAGGTCACCGTCGACCTCGCGACGAGCCCGAACGCACAGCCGAACACGACGCCGACTCCGGTCGACGTCGATCTCCCGGCGGGTCGCCACACGTTGAAGATCGCGGCCGAGGGCTACCAGCCCGTCGACAAGGAAGTCGACGTCACGTTCGGCTCGAAGCAGGACGTGAAGATCGAGCTCGTGAAGAACGAGCCGCCGCCGCCCCCGCCGCCGCCCGTCGTCGCCGAGGCGCCCGCGCCCGCACCGACGCCTCCTCCGCCCCCGCCGCCGGAGCCGCGCAGCAAGGTTCCCGCGTACGTCACCGGCGCCGTCGCGATCGTCGCGACCGGCGTTGGCATCGGCTTCGGCGTGAAGGCCCTGTCGCAGTCGAGCGACTTCGACAAGAACCCCACCACGAAGAAGGCCGACGACGGCGAGAACAACGCGCTCGTCGCCGACATGATGTTCGGCATCGCGATCACGTTCGGCGTCACGAGCGCCGTTCTCTTCCTGTCGAACGACGCACCGCAGTCCGCCAAGGCGACCACGCCCAAGGCCACCGCCGCGGCGGCGCCCAAGAAGGCGAAGATCACCGTCACGCCCGCCCCCTACGTGACCCCCACCGGTGGCGGCGCGAGCGCGCTCGTTCGGTTCTGAGAGGACCCCAGACATGAAGGTCAGCAGCATTCGCAAGGGTGTCGTCTTCGCCGTCGCAGCAGGGGCGCTCGGCCTCGGCTGCGAGCTCATCGTCGACTTCGATCGCACGAAGATCCCCGTCGAGGGGAGCGACGCGGCGCTCGTCGCCGACTCGTCGATCGACGCAAGCTTCGACGTGACCCAGCCCGATACGAGCACGGTCGACGCCGCCGACGCCGCCGAGACCTCGGTGTCCGACGCGGCCAGCGAAGCCGACGCTCCCGACGGCGACTGAGCCGCTCGATGGCCGACCACGATTCGGAGACGAATCGAGCTCGGCCAGTCAGAGGTTCTTGGCGACGACGTCGACGTCCGGGGGGAGCCCCACCGGGACGTTCGCGAGCGGCGTGGCCACGCCGGGCAGCTTGCCCTCGTGGTACGCGAGCTTGAGCTCCGTGAACTTGAGCGCGCTCGCCGTCGACACGACGACGACGCGCTCGCTCGCACCGATGACGCCGCGCTCGCGGAGCTTGCGCGCGCAGGCGATCGCGACGCCCGTGTGCGGGTCGGCGTAGAGCCCGGTGCGGTCGGCGCGCGCGCAGGCATCCGCGAGCTCGCTCTCGGTGGCCTCCTCGACGACGCCGTTCATGCCGCGTAGCGCCCGCATCGCGCGCGGAGCGCTCACCGGGTTGCCGATGCGGATCGCGCTCGCCTGCGTCGGCTCGGCCACGACCGGCGTGACCTCCTCGGCGCCGGCGATGAATGCACGATACATGGGGTTGGCCTTGGCGGCCTGCGCGATGCAGAGGCGCGGGAGCCTGGTCGTGAGGCCGAGCTCCTTCGCCATCGTGAAGCCGGCGAAGAGCGCCGCGGCGTTGCCCATGTTGCCGCTCGGGATGACGACCCAGTCGGGCACGTCCCAGCCGAGCTGCTGCGCGATCTCGAGGGCGACGGTCTTCTGGCCTTCGATGCGCAGCGGGTTCATCGAGTTCGCGAGGTAGACGAGGCCGCGCTTCGCGAGCTCGCTGACGACGGCCATGCATCCGTCGAAGTCCGTCTCGAGGGCGAGGACCTTCGCGCCGTGCGCGAGGGGCTGTACGAGCTGCGCGACGCTGACCATCCCGCGCGGGAGGAGGACCACCACCGGCAGGCCCGCGGCCGCGCCGTAGGCGGCGAGCGCGGCGGACGTGTCGCCGGTGCTCGCGCACGCGATGGCGCGGACCGAGAGCGCACCCGAGCGCATCGCGTGGTTCACGACGCTGACGAGCACCGTCATGCCGAGGTCCTTGAAGGAGCCGGTGTGCGTCGTGCCGCACTGCTTGACGAGGAGCTCACCGAAGCCGAGCTCGGCGGCGAGGCGGCGCGCCGGGTAGAGCGGGGTCATGCCCTCGCCGGTCGTGACGACCGCGTCGTCGGGGACCTCGGGGGCGACCCATTCGCGCTTGCTCCACACGCCCGACGTGGGCGTGCCCTTCACGTTCGAGGTCGCGGCCCAGCGCTCGTCGAAGAGGGCGCGCCACTCCTCGCCGCTCTTCTGGCGGAGCACGTCGAGATCGTGCGCGACCTCGAGCAGCCCGTCGCACGTGGGGCAGCGGTAGATCGCCTGCGTGAGCGGGAAGGTCCCCGCACAGCCCTTGAAGCAGCGGAAGGTCGCGGTCGGGTGGGCCATGGTGGCGTAGCCCTCCTCAGGGCTTGGGTACGCAGCGGAGGAAGGGCGTTCCCGTCGCTGAGGGGCGGCAGCTCTCGTTCGAAGCGCAGTCGGAGTCTTTCGCGCAGACGTTGAGGCACTTCTTGAGATCGCCGTCGCAGTAGTCGGACTGGCAGGTGCTGTCGTCGGTGCAGGGGGTGCCCGCGACGGAATCGGCGCCGTTCGTGGTGGCGAAGCAGAACTTGAAAACGTCGCTCGGGGGGCTGGTGCCGTAGAGGCAGTGACCACTCGCGAATCCTGAGACTGTCTTGCAGCTGGCGGTGTTCGAGCAGGGGGGCCGGCAGAACCGCGTGGGCGAGCCGATGCAGTTGTCGTTTGCGCACTCGGTGTTGTCGAGACACTGGTCGCCGGGCTGCTTCACCGCCCCGGGCTCGGGGAGCGCGCAGACCCAGACGTCGTGCGTCGGTCCGGGCGCGGAGACCGTCTTCAAGCGGCAGCCTCCGCCGCCGCACTCGCTCGCGCTGCAGCACGTGTCGAAGCAGCGCGACGAGCCCGCGTCGGGCTTCTCGCAGAAGCCCGAGCGACAGTCGCCGTTCACGGTGCACGTCGAGCCGCCGCTCTTGCCGCCGGAAGCGGGCGGCTGCCGAGAGGCGAGCGTCGCGGGCACGCAGTAGCCGCCGCCGGTGCCGCCGTTGAAGCACACGTTGCCGGCAGTGCAGTCGACCGACGTGCAGCACGGCGTCGTGCAGATGGGGCCGGTGCTCGACGTGATCGTCGTGGTGAGGATGGTGCTCGTCCCGCAGAGGCGGCTCTTGCACTCGCTGTCGACGCGGCACTTCGCGCCGATGTCGAGCGGGCCCGTGGCGTCGGCCTCCTTGCCGGCGTCCTTCACGTCCTCGTCGACGGGCGCGTCTTCCTCGCCGGCCTCGACGGGATCGATGCCCGCGTCGGAGACGCAGCGGCCGCTCGCGACGTCGCAGACGAGCCCGGAGGGACACGCGGAGGCGCTCGCGCCCGCGCACTTGAAGTCGGGGACGTCGCCCGAGACGATCAGGCTGCAGCCGCCGCCCGCCACCGCGAGCGCGAAGGCCGAGGCGATCAGCCTGAAGGCTCCGCTGCGCCGCGCCTTCATCGGAACGAGCCTCCGAGCATGAGGACGCCGCCGGACGGCACGGGAGCCGCGGACGGAAGAACGAAGCCCGTGCGCTTCGGCTCCTTGGTGCGGCCGAAATAGAGGTACGCGGTGACGACGGCCGCGACGATACCGACGCCGAAGCCGACGTCCGACACGATTGCCTGCGTGTGCGCGTCGCTCTGCTTGGCCTGGAGATCGGCGTAGGTGCCGTCGCGGCCCGTCACGAAGGCGGACGGCTTGCTCGTGACCGCGAGGATGCCGAACGCAGCGCCGACGCCGAGCCCGACGATCGCCACCGACCCGGCCGTGATGGTCGCCGCGTCGATGCGTCCGTGCCGCGTCTCCTCCGGAGGCGGAGGCGTTGGCTCGACGGGCGCCGCGGTGCCGGAGGCGGTCGGCGCCACGGCGACCTCGCGCTTGGCGCCCTCGATGCGCTTGATGATGTTCTCCGCCTTGGCGCGCTCGGCCGCCGTGACGCCTTCCATCTCCATGTACTGGCGAAAATCCGCGATGGCCTCGTCGAACTTGCCGAGCTTCTCGTGGACGATGCCCAGGTTGAAGACGAGATCCTTCGCCTTCGGGTCGAGGCTGCGCGCCTGCGTGAGCTCGGCGATCGCCTCGCGGTAGGCGCCCGTCTGGTAGAGGTCCTTGGCGCGCTGGAAATGCTGCTGGGCCTCGAGCTGCTCCTTCGTCTTCGGCTCGGTCGAGGGCGTTTCCGGGGCGAGCGACGACGGCGCAGAGCTGCCGTTTCCTGTGGCCGGCGGCGGCGGGCGCGGCTGGGCCAGTGCCGGGCGAGGGTGGGAAACCGCCACGGCGATGGTCAGGAGGCCCAGGAAGATGCGCAAACAACGCGTCATCGGCTGGAAAGAATAGCCGATTTCCTTCCAGCACGGGCAGCCGATCGGCGCGCTGTAAGCCGGAGGCTGGTGGCGGCGTTGATCCGTCGCGATGGCAAGAAACCTCATCAAGCTGGGTCTCGGGGTGGTGCTCACGTCCGTCTGTCTGCGGGTCGCGACGAGGGAAGCGCGCGCCGACGATGCGACCGTGACCGTCGGCACGGGCCGCTTCGCCGAGCCGCCCGAGGACCAGAACAATCCGCCGCAGCGCGGCGCGCCGCTGGCCCTCGAGGAGCCCCGCTTCGGAAACGATCCTCGCGAGCTGCACCGCTCGCCGTTCCGTCTCCAGCTCGGCCCGCAGGGCATCACCACCGGCAAGGGCTTCGGCATCGGCGTTGGCGTCGGCGCCGACTTCGGCACCGGCTCCGTCGGCGGCCGCCTCGCGGCCTCCTGGCTCCGCGGTGAGGGGACCCGTTCCGACGGAACCAGCACGCCGACGGGCGACACCGTCGGCCTCTACAGCGGCGAGGTCACACTCGATCTCCACAAGCGCGGCCCGGTCCATCCCGTCATCGGCATGGGCATCGGCCTGCTCCACGTGAGCCGGCCCGACGCGAGCGGCGTCGGCGGGGTCGGCACCGGCCGCCTCGGGCTCGAGTATTCGCTGGGGCTCGAGGACGCGGACGTCCGCGTCGGCGGAAGCGTGACCGGCGGTCTGATCGGGCCGATCGACTCCGACGTGAAGGACCTACGCGCCTATGCGCTCGTCGGCGTCCACCTCGCGATCGGGTTCTGAGCGACCTTCGGGAGCTCGTGCCGTGTGATTCGCACGGCCTGAGTCGCTATAGTGTTCCGGCCATGGCCGAGAGCCTCGACGAAAAGATTCGTGCAATCTGCATCCAAGCGCGCAAGGCCTCCCGCAAGCTCGGCCCCAAGCCGCGCGCCGTGAAGGACGCCGCGCTCGAGGCCATCGCGAAGGGCCTCGAGGCGAACGAGCGCAAGGTGATCACCGCCAACGAGGCCGATCTCGAGGCCGCGCGCGCCAAGGGCACGACGGGCGCGATGCTCGACCGCCTGATGCTCGACGAGCGTCGGATCGCGGCGCTCGCCGAGAGCGTGCGCTCGATCGCGGCGCTCCCCGATCCCGTCGGCGAGGTCGTCTCGCGGAGCGTTCGCCCGAACGGCCTGCGGGTGACGCGCGTGCGCGTGCCGCTCGGCGTCATCGCGATGATCTACGAGGCGCGGCCCGGCGTGACCGTCGAGGCGAGCGCCCTCACGCTGAAGGCCGGCAATGCCGTCGTCCTGCGAGGTGGCTCGGAGGCCGCGCGCACGAATGCCGTGCTCGCCGAGGTGGTCTCCGGCGCGCTGGAGAGCGTGGGGCTCCCGCGCGAGGCCGTGCAGGTCGTGCCGTTCACGGACCGCGACGCCGTGCGGTCGCTCGTGCAGCAGAGCGAGTATGTCGACCTCGCGATCCCGCGGGGAGGGGAGCCCCTCATTCGCTTCGTGACCGAGAACGCGCGGGTGCCGGTCGTGCAGCACTACAAGGGCGTCTGTCATCTCTACCTCGACGCCGGCGCGGAGACGGCGGAGGCCGCACGGATCGCCGTGAACGCGAAGATGCAGAGGCCGGGCGTCTGCAATTCGCTCGAATGCCTCCTCGTCGACGCCCGCGACGCCGAGCGAATGCTCCCGCCGGTGGCCGCCGCGCTCCTGGCGGCGGGCTGCGAGCTCCGGGGTGACGCGCGCACGCGCGAGCTCGTCCCCGAGGCCGTGGCCGCCAAGCCTGACGACTACGGTCGCGAGTTCCTCGACACGATCCTCGCGGTCCGCGTCGTCGACGGGCTCGACGCTGCGATCGAGCATGTCACCGAGTACGGCTCGGGGCACACCGAGGCCATCCTCACCCCCGATGCGGGCCATGCCGAGCGCTGGCGGCGTGAGGTCGACGCGGCCTGCGTCGTGGTCAACGCCTCCACCCGGTTCCACGACGGCGGCGAGCTCGGCCTTGGCGCGGAGATCGGGATTGCGACGAGCCGCCTCCACTGGCGGGGGCCGATGGGCCTCGAGTCCCTGACCACGATGAAGTGGCTCATCGACGGCGAGGGGCAGATTCGTCGTTGAATCGAGCCTCCGGCCGCGTTTGCGCTGAAAAGGCACCGGAAACGTGCTGGATTCACGATTGACGTAGAGGATGCTTCGCGGCGACGATCCGAGTAAGGAGAGCACTTGGCCGCGAACAAACGACCCCCCCCGAAGGGCCCCGAGCGGCCGATGCTGCGCACCTCTCACGGCGCCCCTGGCGCGCGCGGCAAGAAGGCCGGCGAGACCGCCGAGCGTCCTGCACGCGCCGCCCGTACCGCGCCCGAGCGCGCGCCGCGCACGTCGCCGCGCGCGACCGGAGCCACGGCCCGCCGGACGGCTGCGGCCCCGGCCGCCGCCGCCGAGCGCGGTGAGGAGGAGGGCAGCCGCCTCAAGAAGACCTCCGGCACCAGGGTCCCCGGTGCGACGAGCACCGCGAGCGACGAGTCGCGCGAGGTCGCGATCCTGATCGCCACCGCGGGCATCGAGAAGAAGGCGTCCGGCCTCGAGGTGATCGATGTCGCCGGAAGGGTCGACTACGCGGACTTCCTCGTCCTCATGTCCGGTCGCAGCGACCGCCACGTGACGGCGCTCGCGAGCTCCATCGAGGAGGCGCTGCGCAAGAAGAACAAGCGCGCTCTCGCCGTCGAGGGCCTCCCGCACGCGAACTGGGTCCTCATGGACTTCGGCGACGTCGTGGTCCACGTCTTCCAGGACGACGCCCGCTCCGCATACGACATCGATTCGCTGTGGATGGACGCTCGGCGCGTGCCCGTGCCGATCGACGAACCGAGCAGCTGAAGCCGGCGTCGAGGTTGCGGTTCGCGGTCTCGTTCGCGCTCGTGCTGGCCGTTGCCGGCGTGCCGCGCCTCGCGTCCGCGCTCGACAAACAGGGTAGCGCGCACGGCGGCGAGGTCGGCGGCGGTGACGACGACGGCTTCGACATCGAAGGCGCCGCGATGCTCGGCGTGGCGCTCATCAATCCGAGCTACGCCGCGCGCCCCGACAACACCGGGCACGCGTTGATGCGCTACGCGCTGCACGCGGACATCGACCTCATCGGCCGCAAGCTGTCGGTCCCCCTCGACGTGAACGTGTTCACCGATCGCGACCGCAGCGGAGCGGGCAAGTTCAGCCCGACCGAGCTCGACGTCATCACGGGGCTCACGACGACGTCGAAGATCTCGAAGGGCGTCGACGGCGAGCTGGGCGCGCGTGTCGAGCACGACCGCCCCGTCGACCGTGGCGGTTTCACCCAGACGTACGCCGACCTCCGCGCGCGCGCGCTCTACTCGCTCGCCGAGGTCGTGCCCGGATTGAAGCGCGACCTCGTCGACGGTGACATCTCCGGGCACTTCGGCCTGGGCTGGTTCATGCTCAATCCTTCGTACGCCGCGCGCCCCGACAACACGGGCAACGCGCTCTTCCGGTACTCGTTCCATACGGAGCTCTCCGTGTGGAAGGACCGCGTGTCGCTCGGGTTCGACGCAACGTTCTTCACCGATCGAAGAACGCACGCGCTCGCTCCTTCCGAGCTCGACGCGACGTACGAGATCATCGGTCACGAAGGCCGTTACGAGGTCCACCTCGCCTACGAGCGCGACATGCCCGTCGACCGCGGGGGCACGGTGCAGTCGTTCGTGTACGCGCTCTTCGTCGTGGGCTTCGACCTCATCCACGACGCCGAAAAGCCCATCGAAGGCCGCGGCACGATCATCAGTCCTTAGGACGCGAAGACGGATATTTTCAACGCGGAGACGCGGAGGGCGAGAGCGTCCCGCTGAAGATGCTCGATGGCAGGACGCCAGCGCCGTCCGGATGGACGCCTGCAGGTCGGAATCGAGGAGGAAGAACCCGCGCAGGGAATTGCCGCTGCGGCAATTCCCGAGCAACCCGAGAGGGTCCTGTTCGGAAGAGGGGCGGGAACTCTCCGCGTCCCTCTCCTCTCGAGCTCCGCGTCTCCGCGTTGAAAATAGGGGGCCTTGCGAGCTTCCGCCCGAAGGTCGCCTGTCAGCTCTCTGGTTTCGGGTCGTCGCGGCGCTTCGCGACGAGGAAGGAGAGGCCGACGCTGAGGAAGTAGAGGCCGATGAGCGCGGAGGCGACGATGAACTGGCTCGACATCTCCGGGCCGGGCGTGATGAACGCGCCGATCACGAACGCCGAGATGATGGCCCAGCGGCTGAAGCGCACGAGCTGCATCGGGGTGACGATGCCCGCGAGCGCGAGGAACGAGATGAAGAGCGGGAGCTCGAAGATGAAGCCGAACGCGAGGAGCATCCGCGTCGCGAAGTCGAGGTAGCCCTCCATCGTGTTGCGGCTCATGAGCACGAGGCCGCCCGGCTCGCCGACCTGCCCGTGGAGCGAGAGCGCGAACGCCCAGAAGGACGGGAAGAACGCGTAGTAACAGAACGCGATCCCCGCGCCGAAGAGGGCCGTCGAGAACACGACGAACGGGATGATGTACCTCTTCTCCTTCGAGTAGAGGCCCGGGCTGATGAACGCCCACAGCTGGTAGAAGATCACCGGCGCGGCGAGGACGACGCCGCCAGTGAGTGCAAGCTGCATGTATCCGACGAACGCGTCGATCGGCGCGGTCGTCATCAGCTCGATCGGCGTGTTCGGGTAGCGGAGCTTCCAGGCGGCCTCGAACGGCTTTCCTATCCAGTCGAGGAGCCGCTCCTTGAAGTTCCAGCAGAGAATGGCGCCCGCGAGCAGCGTGACGCCGGCCCGGACGATGCGCTTGCGGAGCTCGCCGATGTGCTCCCAGATCGTCATCTTCACGTCGTCCTCGGGGTCGACGTGCGAGAGCTCTTCGTTCTCTTTCTTGTCCTCCGGGTCGGGAGGCTGGAGTCGCTGCGTGGCCATCAGTGCGCCTCGCTCGGTCGCTCGGTCGAGTCAGGGCTCTCGGCGACGGCCGGCGGCTCCTGCGTCTCGGCCTCGGAGGGATCGACACGCTCGGGCTCGGGCTCGGCAGGCGGCGGAGCGGGCTCGGGCTCGGGCTCGGGCTCGGGAAGGACGCCGTTCGGATCACCGAGCATGTACAGCGGATCGCGCGCGAGCTTCGACTTCGGAAGCCCCTCGGCATAGACGATCGCGTTGTCCGGAAGCGCTCCGTAGGAGTCGGCGCCGTCGCGCGGGTACTCGCGGTCGCGCACCACGTAGAAGTCGTCGCGGTAGGGGGCGGAGGAGACGGCCGCGGCCCCCGCGATCGCCCCGGTGTCGACGGCAGCCCGCTGGACGGCGTCGAGCTCGCCGCGCGCGAGCTTGCGGATCTCGTTGATGTCGTCGGCGAGCCCCTCGGTACGGAGCGCCTCGTCGATGCCGCTCTGGGCCCGCAGATCGGAGGCCATTCGCCGGAGCTTTCCGGCGTACTGCCCCAGCTTCCGCAGCATCTTGGGCAGATCCTTCGGACCGATGACGACGAGCGCCACCACGATCACCACGATGAGCTCCGAGAGGCTGAACCCGAACACCGGAAGCGAGGGTACCACAACCTGACAGCGCTCCCCCGGTCTGCTACGAGCCACCGGTCGTGTTTCCGCCCATGATTCCCCTGCAAGGCGTCACCGCCGAGGAGCTCTGCGAGGGCGTCGCAGGGCTTGCCCTCGAGGACGCGCGGCGAATCGTCGCGCAGGTGCATCGTGACGAGGACCCGAGCACACCGAGCTCGGGCATCCGGCGTGCGGCGCGGGAGGCGGTGCTGGCGCACGGGTACGTGCCCGAGCTCGAGGTCGTCGCCGAACGGCGGAGCCAGGTCGACCCGTTCGTGAAGTACGCCCTCCGCACCGCGGACGGCCACGTGATCGAGACGGTTCGCATCCCGCTCGAGGTCCCCGGACGCTTCGTCGTCTGCGTGAGCTCGCAGGTCGGCTGCGCGCTCGGCTGTACGTTCTGCGCGACGGGGCGCATGGGCCTCACCCGCAACCTCGAGACGTGGGAGATCGTCGAGCAGGTGCGCGTGGTGCTTCGGGGGATCGACGCGGAGCCTGGCGCGAGGGCGCGCGTCCACGGCGTCGTGTTCCAGGGCATGGGCGAGCCGATGGCGAACCTCGATCGCGTGCTCGCGGCGATCCGCGTGATGAGCGCGCCGAGCGCGCTCGCGATCGACGCGCGCAACATCACGGTGTGCACGTCGGGCCTGCCCGCCGGGATCCGCCGGCTCGCGGTCGAGGCGCCCAAGGTGCGGCTCGGCCTCTCCATCGGCTCGGGTCGCCGTGAGGTCCGCCGGTCGTTGATGCCCATCGATCGCGCGCACGATCTGAACGAGGTGATGAGCGCGGCCGCCGAGCACGTGGCGGCCACCGGGCTTGCGCCGATGTGGGCGGTCACGCTGCTCTCCGGGGTGAACGACACCGCCGCCGACGCGGACGCACTGGCGGATCAGGTCCTCGCATTCCGCGCGCGAACCGGCAAAAATGCGCGCCTCACCATCATCCCCTACAACGCGATCGACGCCGGCCCCGACGGCCAGGCCGACCCGTTCGTGCGTGCCGCGGACGCCCGCGAAGGCGCGTTCCGCGATGCCCTGCGAGCGCGCGGTGTGTTCACGCACAAGCGCTACAGCGGCGGCGGCGACGTCGGCGCCGCGTGCGGCCAGCTCGCGGCGCGAGCTTGACCGCAGGGCGGCCCAGGGGGCGTGTCGTGATAGGCTCTTCCTCGTGCGACCGACGACACGAAGGGCCGCGTGCGCGGGCGCGGTAGTCGCCGCAGCGCTCGCGTTGGGGGCGTTCATCATCGCGTGCGGGTCGTTCGCGGAGACCGGCTCGGGTAGCCCATTGCCGGACGGTTCGGGCGGCGCCGACGGTGCCGCGGACGCGGACCTGCCCGACGGCTCGAGCGATCTCGACGGCCCCGCGTCGCGCTATCGCTCCGCCGTGATGGCCGACGATCCGGTCGCCTACTGGCGGCTCGGCGTGCCGGTCGCTCCCGGGCTCTGCAGCGACGAACGCGGCAACCACGCCGGCACCTTCGTGCCGTCCTCGGCGATCATATTCGCCGCCACGGGGGCCCTCGCGCGTGATCCCGACACCGCGGCGAAGTTCGACGGCGACGGGCGCATCACCGTCGGAGACGAGTTCGATTTCGCGAACAACGTCGCCTTCTCGATCGAGCTCTGGGTGAAGCCCGCGACGATCCCGGCAGGCGCGGTCGCGTACCGCTGGCTGATCTCGAAGCAGTCGGGCGCCGGCGGCTACATGCTCCAGATGGCGCCGGATGGAGCGCTCGGCTTTCGCGTGATCGGCGCCGGCGTGGACGGCGGCGCGGACGACGACACGCTCTTCGCTCCGCTCGTTCACGATGCCTTCACGCACGTCGTCGCCTCGTACGACTCGACGGGCACCCACCTGTTCCTGAACGCCGTGCCCGTGGGGAACAAGCAGGGGATCGTGATCCTGCCCGACACGACGGCGAACCTGACGATCGGCGGTGCATCGTTCGCGACAGCGGAGAGCGACGCCCGTGCCACGCTCGACGAGGTCGCGCTCTACGCCAAGGCGCTCTCCTTGTCCCAGGTCCAGGCCCACTACAGCGCCGCGTTCTGAGGCCTTTCCAGCTCGCTACAAGGTGCGCTGAGCTCAGGCCGCCGTCGCCACCGGCTCTGGACTTCATCCTCAGGGCGTCTCGCCGGCCATGGGCTCGAGCTCCTCCAGCACGTCCTCCCTGAACGGCGGCGGTCGGGAGAACTCGAGCCCATCGACGGGCGTGCGCATACCACCGATCGCCAGCCGGGCGGCCGTAAAGCGTGGTATTCCGGGCGTCGGATGCGGGCGGTGGGAGGCACGAAGGGGAGGGCTGTGCGAACGGGAGTGGCCATCGCCCTCGCGTCGGCGCTCTCGCTCGCCTCCGCCCGCGCCGAGGCCTCGCCCGAGGACCTCTTCGGCTACGGCGCGCGAACGAGCGCGATGGGCGCGACCGGGACCGCGTTTGCCGGCGGGTACGAGTCGGCCTGGCACAACCCGGCGCTGGCGTCCGACGTGCGCGTGGCGAAGCTCACGCTCGGCTACACGGGCGGCCTCCTCCGGCTCGCCGCGCGGGGCGAGGGGCTCCCCGGTCGGACGTCGTCGCAGGCCGTGACGGGGACCACCATCGGCGCCGAGATCCCGCTGCCGCTCGGGGGCATCTTCGCGCACCGTCTCGGCATCGCGCTCGCGTTCTACGAGCCCACCGACGTCGTCGTCCGCGGTCGGGTCCTCTATCCCGAGAAGACGCAGTTCCCGATGCTCGACAACCGCGCACAGTCGGTGACGATCCGCGCGGGCATCGGCGCCGACCTCGGCTACGGCATCCGGGTCGGTGCAGGCTTCGCGGCGCTCGCGGAGATCGTCGGCACGGTCGTCGCCGCGACCGACGCGACCGGTCGCGTCGGCACGCGCGTCGAGGACCAGCTCGTCGCGACCTACGCGCCGACGCTGGGGGTCTCCTACGATCTGCCGCTGAAGGGCCCAGAGCTGTGGCGCGTCGGCGTCACGTATCGCGATTCGCTCGCGGCGCGCTTCTCCGTCATCATCGACGGTACGAAGCTGAGCTCGCTGCAGATCCCGCTCTTCAACATCTCCGGCCTCGCGCAGTACGACCCGGCGCAGGTCGCCGTCGAGGTCGCGAGGAAGGAGCAGCTGAGCGTCCTCGCCGCGCAGGTCGTCTACAAGCAGTGGAGCCGCTTCAACGGCGTCCTCGAGCCGACCGTCGTGTGCACCGAGGGAGGGGCGGGGGCCTGCGGGCTCATCCCGCCGAAGATCGACTGGAAGGACACGCTCGTCGTCCGGCTCGGCGCCGATCAGGGCTTCCGCATCGCGCGCGGCGCCGTGCTCCATGCGAGGGCGGGCGGCTTCTTCGAGACGACACCGCTGCCGAGCGAGCTCGCGGGCTCCGAGGCCTACAGCCAGGGAGCGAAGGGCGTCGTCGCCGTGCCCACGCGCTACTTCGACAGCGATCGCCTCGCGCTCACCGCGGGCACCGGCCTGACGCTCACGAAGCCGCTCCCGCCGATCGATCTCGATCTCTTCGCGCAGTACCACATCCTCCTTCCGCGCACGGTGACCTCGGTCGACCCGAGTGGTGGGGTCCTGAGCCAGGGCGAGTCGTCGGGTCACATCGCCGTGTTCGGCATGACGGCGGGGATCACGTTCTGATGCTGGCCCGCCCCACGCGCGCCGCGCTCGTCGCGCTCGCCTCCCTCGGGGTCGGGCTCGTTCCCGCGACCGCGCTCGCGAATCCTCCCGACACGTACGGGTTCGGCTCGCGCGAGACGGCGATGGGCAACGCTGCCTCTGCGGACACGCGCGGCTTCGCGGCGAACTACTACAACCCAGCGAACCTCGCGCGCTCGCGCGGCCTCGAGATCTCCGTCGGCTACTTCCGGGCCGACCACACGCTCGAGATGAACGGTCGCGACAACGGCGTCGACCCCGTGAAGGGCATCAACGGCGGTGTCGTCGTGCCCGGCAAGCTCTTCGGGATCCCGTTCGCCTTCGGCCTCGGCGTGCACCTCCCGGACGACCGCATCTCGCGGGTCCGCGCCCTCCGGCAAGAGCAGCCGCGCTGGGAGCTCTACGACAACCGCAACCAGCGCCTCTTTCTCGCCGCGAACCTCGCGATCGAGCCTTTCCCGTGGCTGCAGCTGGGCGGCGGCCTCTCGTTCATGTCGTCGACGCGCGGCAAGCTCGACATCTCCGGTGCGGCCAACGTGCTCCGGCCCGACGACTCGCAGCTCCGGCACGAGGTCGACGCGGATCTGACGGCGATCAGGTATCCGCAGGCGGGCGTGCGCGTCGCGCTCTCCGAGCGCATCGCGCTCGCGGCGGTCTATCGCGGCGAGTTCCAGCTCGGTCTCGATCTCTCCGCGCATCTCTCGGGCGACATCTCCGGCCTGACGACCGCGCTCTACGAGCTCGAGACGCACAGCGTGAACAATTTTCTGCCGCAGCAAGCCGTGTTCGGTGGCTCGTGGCTGCTGACGCGCGACGTGCGCGCATCGTTCGACGCGACCTGGATGAACTGGGCGGCCTACGTTCCGCCGGTCGCTCAGCTCGACGTCGTCCTCGACATCCCGCCGCCGGCAGGCGGCTGGCCGGCGACGATCTCGCCGCCGCAGACGCCTGCACCGACGCGCATCGTGCCGCTCCGCATGCACGATCGGATCATTCCGCATCTCGGAGCGGAGTGGCGCGTGCTCGACGCGCGCAAGCTCCAGGGGTTCCTGCGTGGCGGCTACGAGTACTCGAAGACGCCCATCGATCCGCAGACGGGCCTCACGAACTACGTCGATCGCGATCGGCACACGTTCTCGCTGGGCATCGGACTGACCGCTCGGGCGCTCGCGCGGGAGCTGCCGGGCTCCTTGTCGCTCGATCTCCACGCGGCGCTGAGCGAGCTCGTCAGCGCGACCACGTCGAAGGCGAGCGCCGCGGACTTCGTCGGCGACTACACCGCGCGTGGCCACATCGTGAACCTCGGGGCCATGCTCACCGTTGCGTTCGACGGCTGGGGCACGCCGCAGGAGGAGCCATGACCCGCGCCGCGACCTCGCGCTCGCCGCTGCTCGCCGCTACGACCGCCGTCGCCGCGCTCGCGCTCGGCGTGTCTTCGTGCGCGACGACGGGCGTCGAGGGGGAGGGGGACAAGAACCTCCCGACCGCCGGCGTCGGGCCCTTCCGCAAGCTGGGAATCGACGAGGTTCCCGGCATCGCGCCGTTCGTCCTCGACGACCGCGTCGCCATCTACCGGGAGCCCGCGATCCTCGCGCCGCTCAGCGCGTCGGACGACTCTCCGGCCATCCTGTACGTCGTCGGCAAGCAAGCGAGCGTCGACGTCATCGTTCGGAGTCGCGCGGACGACGGGCGCGCCTTCTTCGGCACGAGCGGAGACTTCGGCAAGACCCCGCCGGTCGTCCTTGCGGCGGACGCTCCCTGGGAGGGCGCCTCGCTCTCGGGCCCCTTCGCGCTCCACGTGAACGAGGAGATTCACCTCTACTACTCCGCGGCCGGCGGTATCGGGATGGCCCGGTCGACGGACGGCCTCTCGTTCACCAAGGTGCCGGGGCCGATCTTCACACGTGACCCTTCCTCGTCGTGGGAGACGAGCGAGGTTCATGCGCCCAGCGTGTACGTGCTGCCCGACGGTCGCGTTCGCATGCTCTACGCCTCGGGGGCGGCGATCGGCGAGGCCGAGAGCACCGACGGCATCCACTTCCGGCGCGTCGACCCGGAGCCGGCGACGCCCGGCGTCGAACCGGTGCTCCGCCCAGCGGCTCCTGCCGCCCCTGGCTCGTTGCTCCCCAACGAGAAGGGACCGTTCGACACCCTGGCGGTGGGCGACCCGTGCGCCGTCGTGCGGACCACGCAGGCGGGACGGCTACAGGTGCGTGTACTCTACACTGGAACGGACACCGCCGGGATGACGTCGATCGGGCTCGCGGGGCGCTACGGCGCCGACGGCCCGCTCACGCGACAGCCGACGCCGGTCTATTCGGTGGGCGCGAAGGAGTCCGCGCCGGCGCTGCTCGAGCTGCCCGGCGGCTCGTATCTCTACGTCCAGCAGGACCGCCGCGTGGACGAGCGGCTCACGTACAAGGCGATCGCCGCGGCCTTTTCTCCCGCCTCCGTGAAGCTTCCGGCGCCCGCGCCGTTTCCCGAAGCCCCTTAGCCTGCTACCATTTTTCGATGCTCGTGGGCCTGTTTCTCGGCGTCATCTTCGTCACGCCGATCGTGCTCACGTATCTGTTCTTCATCCGCTGGGCGGATCGCTTCGAGCCGGAGCCCTGGTGGCTCATCTTCGTCGCGTTCGTATGGGGCGCGATCTTCGCCACGCTGGGCGGCGGCCTCACCTCGTCGATCGCCTCGAACCTGACGAGCTCGCTGTTCGACCCGAAGGACGCTGACGTCGTCGGCGCCACGGTCTTCGCTCCCGTGTTCGAGGAGGGCTTCAAGGGCCTCGGCGTGGCGCTCATCGCGCTCGCGAGCGCGCTCGGCCTCCGCGAGCTCGACGGTCCGCTCGACGGCGCAATCTACGGCGGCGTGGTCGGACTCGGCTTCACGCTGACGGAGGACATCCTCTACGTCGCCAACCAGTTCGCCACGAGCGGCATCGGCGGCTTCGCCTTCCTCCTCTTCTTGCGGACGGTGCTCCTCGGCCTGTCGCACTGCACGTTCACCGCATGCACGGGGCTCGGCTTCGGTATCGCGACGGAGGCAAAGAGCTGGTGGCTCCGGGTAGCCGCGCCGGTCATCGGCTTCGGCTGCGCGATGCTCATGCACGCGATGCACAACGCACTGCCGACGCTCGGTGGCGGAGTCGGGCTCGTCATGATGCTCCTCATCTCCTGGGGCATCGACATCCTCTTCTTCGTGCTGCTCGCGCTGCTCGTCGTCCGCGACCGCACGATCGTGATCCGCGAGCTGTTCGGTGAGGTCGGCAATCTCCTGCACCCGAAGGAGCTGCAGCTCGTCTCGAGCTACTTCGCCCTCGGCATGAAGAACTGGGGAGTCCTCTTCTCGAGGGGCTGGGCGGCGTTTCGCCAGCGTCGCAAGAAGCAGCTGCAGCTCGTCGAGCTGGCCTTCATCAAGAGCCGTCGCCGGCGCGGCGAGTCGGGCGCGGATCTCGACCGGAAAGAGGCGGCGCTGCGCGCAGACATCAGCAATGCGAACCGGCTCGGGGTCTGGATCGGGAGCTGAGCGCGTCGTTCGTCGCGGCGAGTGCCAGCCCGTGACATGCCAGCCCGTGACACGCCTGCCAGAGCAGCCGTTGCTTCGCCGCTCCATCGAGCGGGCTTTCCTCACGATCCTCGGCGTGGCACACGCGTTGCTCGTGCGACACTCGATGCGCACTCGTCGATCGCTCGTCGTCTTGGCGTGGCCGCTGCTCGCTGTTGCCTGCGGGAGCAACGCAAGTAGCGACTTCGGAGGTGCAACCGCTGCACCTGGAGAGTCCGGTGCGGACGGCGGCGCGACCGCGCCGGGTGCCGCCGGCGAGCCGCCGCCCGAGAAGGAGGTCGAGTCGGACTACGAGGCGCCGGTCGCGACCGGGCGCTTCGTCTGGGTCGCGAACCCCAAGAGCGGGCGCGTTGCCTACGTCGACGCGACGACGCTCCAGGTGCGGACGATCGAGGCGGGAAACGCGCCCACCTACCTCGCGAGCGTTCCGGGAACGAGCGGCGACACGACCCTCGTGATCAACGTCCTCTCCGAGGACGCGACCCTCCTCCATGCGGACGGCGGCGCCATCACGAGCAAGACCTTCAAGATCGCGAAGCAGGCCAACAGCCTCGCGTTCTCGAGCGACGGTCACTACGCCATCGCGTGGGCCGACGCGCGGAAGGTGCCGACGGCTCCGCGGACCGAGGGCTTCCAGGACCTGACCGTCCTCGATCTGCTCGCCGGCACGTCCACGATCCTCGCCGTCGGCTACCGGCCCGTCTCCGTCGGCTTCTCGGCGGGTCAGCCTCGCGCGTATGCCGTCACCCAGGATGGCGTCGCCATCGTGCAGCTCGCCGCTGCACCGCTCGTCGAGAGGAACGTCCCCATCTCCGACACCCCGAACGAGGACCCGGGGTCGCGCGACGTCTCGGTCACGCCGAACGGGAACGTGGCCCTCATCCGGCGCGAGGGTCTGGCGACCATCACCGCCGTGGCGCTCGACACCGGAACGCGCACGACGATCACGCTCCCCGGCCCGGTCACGGATCTCGACCTCGCGGACAAGGGCGACCGCGCCGTCGCCGTCGTTCGCTCGACGTCACAGGTCGCGGTGCTTCCGATCCCGGGCGTCCTCGGGGCGCCCGCGACGTTCACCACGGTCACCGTGACGGGCGAGACCATCGGCTCGGTCGCGCTCTCGCCTGGCGGCACGAAGGGCCTGCTCTTCACCAATGCATCGCAGGTCGAGCGCGTCACGATCCTCGACCTCTCGCAGGACCCTCCGCCGTTTCGTACGGTGCGCCTCTACTCGCCGGTGCTCGCGGTGTTCAGCGCGCCGGACGCGGCGCATGCCGTCGTGCTCCACGACAAGGTCGCCGCTTCGGGCACGGTAGCGAGCTCTCCAGGCGCGTTCAGCGTGGTGCCGATCGCGAACGCGCTCCCCGCGAAGATCGTCGCCACCTTGGCGCTGCCGACGGCCGTTGCGGTCACCAACGACCGCGCTGTCGTCGCCGAACGCGACGACGCGACGAAGACCTTCGGCGCCTATCTCGCGCGCATGCCTCAGCTGATGGTCGAACGCTATCCGCTCGCCAGTCCGCCCATCGCCGTCGGCGTCGTGGCCGGCGCCAAGCGCGCGTTCATTGCCCAGCAGCACCCGGAAGGGCGCCTCACGTTCATCGACCTCGAGACGGGAGTGGCTCGCACGCTCACCGGCTTCGAGCTTTCTTCGCGCGTCGTCGACGGGAGCAAGCCATGAAGAAGATCGGACTCGTCGCGGCGGTGCTCGCGGTCGCCGCATGTGGCGATCGCCCGGACGCCTTCGACGCACGGATCGCGTCGGTGAGCGCGTTCGGTCTCGAGAACGACGTCGCGGTCCTCGACGACGCGGCACATCGCGTGGTGCTCCTCGCTCCGTCGGCCGAGCAGGGGCTCGAGCGCAGCAGCGTCGCGGTCGGGAAGGGAGTCATCCGCACAGAGGTCTCGCCGGACGGCAAGCGCCTCTTCGTGCTCTCGACCGGCGACCTGACCCGAAAGAAGGGCAGCGACGAGAAGCCGAGCCTCACGGTCATCGAGGGCGGCGCTGCGCGGCGCTATCCGCTCGAGGCGCCGCACTCGGGGCTCGCGATCGACCCGCTCGGGCGCTGGGCGGCGATCTTCGCCGCGCCGGTGTCGGCCGGGGGCCTGGCGCAGGCCACGTTCGTCGAGAACCCGAACGAGATCGTCGTCGTCGATCTGACGGCGCCTGCGGAGGTCGCCGTGACGCCGCGCACGCTCCGGAGCTTCGGCGGCCTGCCGCAACGGGTGTCGTTCACGGGCCAGCTGCTCCTGCCTGCCGGCCCGCGTCGCCTCATGGTGGTCGAGACCGATCAGGACGTCGCGCTCCTCGACCTCGACAACGTCCGGTCCAAGCCGCAGCGTCCCGAGGTCACCGTTCGCCTGACGAGCGGCGCGACCGCCATCCCGAACCGGCCTGGCGGAGTGGTCGTCGACGACGGTGAGGCCGCCCGGAGCGATGACGCCCGCATCGGGATTCGCCTGGAAAATGGCTCGAACGTGGTCACCCTCACGCTCGTTCCGAACGCGCCCGACGCGAAGACCGAGGATCCGGCGCAGATCCCGAACGACTTCCGCACGGTCGTCAATCTCACGGACGTCGGCGGCATCCCTGGCGACATCGTGTTCGTGCACACCGAGGCGGGCCTGCGCCTCGCCGCGATCGTGCCGGCGACGAGGACGGCCGTGCTCGTCGACCCCGAGACGAGCATCACGACCAACGTCGACCTGCCCGAGCCCTACGGGAAGATCTCGCTCATCACGAGCGTCGTCGGTGGCGCTGCCGGAAGCGACACGGCGCTTCTCTACGGGACGTCCGGCTCTCGAGGCGTCGCGTTCTGGTCGCTCGGGCGCGCAACGGGGCAGCCCTATCGCAGCGTCGAGGTCGTCTCGCTCTCGGCGTCCATCAGCGCGATCCTCGACGTGCCTCCACCGCGCCCCGAGCTGAAGGTCCTCCAAGCGACGGGCGCGAATGCGTTCTACGTGCTGAACCTCGCGACCCGCACGGCGTCGCCGCTCACGACGCTCGGGACACCCTCGCTGCTCGTCGCTCGCGACGGGCTGCGCCTCTGGGCGTTCCAGCGGGGCAGCTCGAGCCTGGCGCAGGTCGCGCTGGCCGACCTTCACCCCATCCCGCTGCCGCTCGACCGGCCGATCGACGGGGTCTTCGATGTTGCCCGCCGTGACGGCGGTCGTTCGCTCGTCGCGCTCGATGTTCGTGGTGCGGTCGGGGCCACGGTGCTCGACGCCGTCGCGCCCGACACCGCGGCCTCGCGCTCGTACTACGGCCTGCTCCTCGAGGGTCTGTGATCATGAAAGTCGGACTCGCACCGCTCCTCACGGCCGTCGTCCTCTCGCTCCCGACGCTCGCGCGCGCCCAGGCCGCCGAGCCGGCGGACGTCCCCGACGAGCCGGCCGCCGTCGCGCCTGCTCCCGCTCCGGCTCCCCGGGTCGCTCCTGCTCCCGCTCCAGGCCCGTTCACGTCGACGTACACGCCGCCGGCGGTCGCGCACCCCGAGGGAGCCGTTCCTGTCGCGCCGAGCCCGCCTCGCTACGACTACCTCCGCTTCGGCCTCGGCTTCCGCATCGGCTACATCGGCGACCCGGCGTTCGACACGTTCGCCGACAGCGACGTCCTCGCACAGATGTCGCTCGACGCGTCGTATGCATTCTACACGAAAGGCAAGCTCGCCATCGCGGCCGGGCTCGGCTGGGACGTCGGCTCGCGCACGGCGGGCGCCCGTGGGCTCACGACGAAGCTGACGATGCACCGGCTCACCGTGCCCGTCGAGGCACGCTGGTACTTCGCGCCCTGGTTCGACGTCTTCGCGAAGGTCGCCCCGGGTACGGGCGCGCTCTACGCACGCGTCGAGGACTCGTCGTCGCCGCGCACGCTCGAGCACGCGCCCTGGGTCTTTGCCGCCGACTTCAGCGCGGGCGCGTCGTTCCGCCTCGCGGGGACGAGCGACCACGAACAGCGCCATCCGCGCCTCTGGGTCACGAGCGAGATCGGGTACGGCGTGACGTCGGAGCACGCGCTCCGCCCGCGACCGAACCGCGACGAGGCCGACGTGCTCGGCTCCGACCAGTCGACGAACCTCGGCTCGCTCGCCGTGAACGGCGTGTTCTGGCGAACGGGCCTGTCGCTGTCCTTCTAGGTCAGCGCGTGAGCGTGTTGGCGAGGCCGGCGATACGGACCGTCGACCACGCCGAGGCGAGGCGAGCCTTCGACGCGAAGCCATTCTGGCTCGACGGCTGCGGTGCCGACGGCACCACCAGGACGCCGCCCGGGAGGTGGTCGTACGGATAGAAGTGCGCCGTGTGCGTGCCGAGCGTCTGGCCCTGCGACGACACGAAGGTCGTGAGCATCGATTTGCCGGCGTCCGGCTCCTGGTCGAGCTCGATCTCGTCCGTCCAGGTCGCGGTGCCGTCCGCGGCGACGATCGCCATGCGGAACGTCTGCGCTACCTCGCGCGTGCCCTTTGCGGTCGGCATGGTGCCGGTGCCGCTCGCGGTGCTGCCCGTGGCGCCCGACGCCGGGTTGCCGTTCAGCGCAGCGATGCGGTCGAAGAGCGCCGAGTACGTGTAGTCACTGACCCACTCGTTGGGGCAGTAGCTCATCATGTCGTGGCCCTTCGTCGGGCTGAGGAACGTCTTGGCGAAGATGTCGTAGCCCCACGAGCCGATGACGCCGCCCGAGTACGGGAACTGCGGGTCGACGCCCTGCGCGCCGCCGCACGGAGCGTGCTCGCGACCGTGGGCGTGGCCGACCTCGTGCGCCGCCGTGTTGGCGGAGTCGTCGCCCGTGTAGCCGACGCCGACGCTCGCGCGGAGGAACGACGTGTTCGCGCTCTCGACGACGGTGCTGAGGCCCGTCACGCAACCGCCGCCGCAGAACGAGTTGAACGACGCCGCCGGCGCGAGCGCGCCGTAGTAGTAGACGTCCGCGCCGGCGCCATCCGCCTTGCGCAGGTTCGTGATCGCGTTGAGGACCTGCGAGAAGCCGCTGCCGTTCGCCGAGATCGCGCTCGAGTACGTGTACGGCGCGCGCGCGGTGATCTCGACCTCGCTCGCCGGGTAGCGAGCCATGAACGTCTGCTTGTAGAGCGCGAGCTGCGCGGCGCTCACGTCCGGCGTTCGGTTCGAGCCGTCCGCCGCGTACTTCACGGGGACGACGACGATCTTGAGCTTGCCCGACGACATCGCGTCGAGGTTCTGCACGCCGCCGTCGCGCGGGAAGCGCGCGTCGTTCGTGCCCTTCGGGACGGCGCCGTCCTTTGCCGTGAGCAGCACCTGGTAGGTGACGCCCGGCGGGAGGCTGTCGGCGGGAACCTCGAAGTTGAACGTGGAGTCGATGTCCGTGTCGGTCGACTCGGAAGAGATCGACTTCGTGTCCTTCACGACGGGGAGGCGCGTGGTGCCGTCGACGAGGCGGAGCTCGGCGGTGACGCTCGTGCCCTTGTAGCCGCTGCTCGGCGAGACGTAGACGCGAACGAGGGCCGGACGGTTGGAGACGACCGGGGCGTTGCGGCTGCCCGGCGAGACGACCTTGCCGGCGGCGACGACGGGAACCTTCACGGCCTGGAAGAACGCGACGTCGGTGATCGCGAGACCCGCGACGAGCGGCGGCGCCGGCGTGTCCTTGCTCGTCGGGTCGCCGGTGGTGCTCGGGTCCGGCGTCGTGCCGTCCTCCGTGGTCGCCGTGCCGTCGCCGGCGGCGGGCGCGTCGCCCGGGTTGCCGTTCACGTAGCGCGTCTCGGTTCCTGCGGAGCAGGCGGCCGAGCCGATGATCAACGCGATGAGCGCGAGCCCTGAAGGACCGGTCGTCGTTCCGAACATTCGCATCGTTCTCTCCTCCGCTATCGATCGTCGTCTCGCCAGCTGCGCGGGCCGTGTTGTGCGCGCTCCCCGGCGCTACGACAACGTGACCTTCACGCGACCGGTGTTTCCAACTTGGAAACGCCCCCAACGCCCGACTGGATCATCTAGCGACCGTGGTCGACGAAGCCCCAGGGTAGGCCCCGCCTATGTAGCACCGGTCAGCTCAGCTGCCAGTACGATTTTTCGGTGAACAATCAGGCGTTTATGCAGGATTGAATCCTGCAGTACACCTGGAATGTTTGGCTACAACGCCCTACTTGCGTCGGTTTCTGCGCTAGCGTCCGCGCGCGTCGCCGGACCCCACGTGGCCTCGATGGCAAGGGCGGGGACGCCGGCCTTGCTCGCGGCGGGCAGGCTGCTCGCGCGTAGCGGAGCGACGATGCACTCGAGGGCATTCGCCGCGACGGGGCCGCCCGGCGCGACGCGCAGATCGGTCACCTCGGCGTTGCCGCGGGAGCCGGTGACGGCCACGAGCTGCACGGCGCCCTCGGCGAGCTCGCCTCGCTGCTCGACACGGCGCGCGCACGTCTCGAGATCGTCGGCGACGCGATCCACGAGGCGCCGCGCGTCGGCGTCGCTCATGAAGTGAGCGCCGACGAGGCCGACCGAGGCGTGCGGGCGACGCGCGACGTAGGTGTACGGGCTCGGCTCGGCGCCAGGAGGCGGAGCCGCGTCGGCCACGTCACCGCGGACGTCGTGCGTCTCGGGCACGACGTCGCGGGGCGGGGCAGGGCAGGCGGCGATCGCGGAGCCCAGAACGAGCGCGGACGCGATGCGCTTCACGCGCGTCTCAGGCGAGCAGCTGCTTGGCGATGACGATGCGCTGGATCTGCGCGGTGCCTTCGTAGATCTGGAGGATCTTCGCGTCGCGCATGAGCTTCTCGACCGGGTACTCCTTCACGTACCCGTTGCCGCCGAAGATCTGCACGGCGTCGACCGCCGAGGCCATCGCAGCGTCTGCGCCGTAGGCCTTCGCGAGGCTGGACGTGAGCGGGTCGCGCACGCCCTTGTCGAGCGCCCAGGCCGCCTTGTGGACGAGGAGGCGCGTGGCGGCGATGCGGATCGCCATCTCGGCGAGCATGGCCTGCACGAGCTGGTGGTTTGCGATGGCCGTGCCGAACGCCTTGCGCTCCTTCGCGTAGGCGACCGACTCGTCGAGGCAGCGGCGCATGAGGCCGACGGCGATCGCGCCGATGTCGGGGCGCGTCTGGTTGAAGGTCTCCATGGCGACCTTGAAGCCGTGGCCCGGGGGCGCGAGGACCTGCGCGGCGGGGACGTGGACGCCGTCGAGCATCACCTGCGCGGTGTCACTGGCGCGCTGCCCGAGCTTGTCCTCGTGCTTGCCGACGGTGAGGCCCTTCGCGTCGCGATGCACGATGAAGGCGCCGATGCCCTTGTGCTTGAGCTCCGGGTTCTCGGTCGCGAAGATGACGAAGAACGCCGAGAGGTTCGCGTTCGTGATCCACGCCTTCGTGCCGGTGAGCACGTAGCTGCCGTCGGACTGCTTCACCGCGCGGCACTGCATCCCCGCGACGTCGCTGCCGGCGGCCGGCTCGGTCGTCGCGTAGCTCACGTGAACCGGCTCGCTCATGAGCCAGCCGAAGTACTTCTTCTTCTGCTCGTCGGAGCCGGCGAGCTTGATCGGCGTGAGGCCGAGGGTGTTGGCAGTCATGCTCGTCTGGATGCCGCTGCATCCGTACGCGAGCTCCTCGGTGACCATCGCCGACTCGAGGTCGGAGAGGCCGGGGCCGCCGTATTCGGCGGGCAGCGTCGGGTTGACGAGGCCGATCTCCCAGGCCGCCTTGAAGACGTCCATCGGAAACTTGGACTCGCGATCACACTCGGCCGCGACCGGGATGATTCGCTCCTTGGCGAAACGCTTCGCGGTGTCGATCAGGGCCTTCTGCTCTTCGGTCAGCTCGAAGTCGATCATGGCGGCCTTCCTAGCACAGGAGAGCGCTCTCGCGGCTGGCTACTCGCGCGCGCGCTTCGCCTTCTCGGCGAGCTTCTGTCGAGCCGCATTCCCGCCCAGGACCCAGCCGATCACCACCCCGATCAGGAGCACGACCGGGATGAAGATGATGTGCTCGGAGGTCGGGACGCCCATCGGCTACGCCTTGGCGCTGGCCTTGGGAGCCGCCTTCTTCTCGAGCTCTGCCGCGGCGCGGTCGATGGTGCGCTCGAGGCCGTCGAGGCGCTCGCCGAGGCTTGCTTGCTTGCGCCAGAGGAGGAAAACCCACGCCATCAGCACGAGCCAGATGGCGGCGTAGGCCTCGACGAGGAGGGTCGAGCCGGCATAGTGCTCGCCACCCTCGACGGCCGTGAACTCCGTCGCGCGGTCGTCCGGGACGACGGGCGTGGGCGGTGCTTTCTGCAAGGCGAGGCTCATGTCTCCGTCCTGTCGTCGAGGCCGAGGTCGATGGCGTCCTCCTCCGCACGTGCGAGGCGACTCCGCACGAGCTCGAGGCGAACGCGCGCCCAGAGCAGCGTGCCCGCGAAGAAGGTGAAGGCGATCATCCCGAGCCAGAACGCGATCTTCATGTCGGGGTGCTGGAGGCCACCGCCCTTGCCGGTCACGACGGTCGGGTGCTGCCCGCCCCACTTCTGCACGCTGTAGTGGATGATCGGGAGGTTTGCGGCGCCGAGGATGCCGAGCGCCGCGGCGAACTTCCGCTCGCCCGGGCCGTCGCCCGAGAAGCCGCGGAGGACGCTGTACGCGACGTACACGAGCCAGCTCAGCATCGCCGTCGTCAGACGCGGGTCCCACGTCCAGAAGTAGCCCCAGGCCTTCGCTGCCCACAGCGGCCCAGTGATGAGGACGATCGCCCCGAAGACGATCGCGACCTCCGCGCCCGCTCGGCCGAGCGCGTCGCGCGCGTCGGTGGGCTTCAGCAGGTACATCACCGAGCCGATGAAGCAGGCGGTCGCGCCGATGTACATCGCGTACGCGCTCGGCACGTGAAAGTAGAAGATCTTCTGCACGATCCCCATCCGCGCTTCGACCGGTGCCTTGAGGAAGGCCCAGTGGATCGTGGCGATGAGGAGCGCCGTCGTGACGGCGAGCAGCGGCACGAACAGCGAGTCCGTCCACGCGCGCTTTCCGCTCTTTCGCGTCAGGTCCGTCACGATTCGACCCAAACTAACATGCGAGCGAGGAACGCGCGACAGGGGTGACCTCGGGGAGCACGTGCCATCTACAGCACACGGCCCAGGTCACTTCTTCCAGTTCTTCTTCGCTTCCTCGGCCTTCGCCTTGATCGCCTCGTCGAGCTCCTTGCCGTAGGCCTCGAGCGCAGGGTTTCCGCGGTCCATGTGCATCGCCATGACGAGCTGCAGCTTGGCCTGCTGCGGGTCGCCCTTCTTCGCGAGCTCCTCGACGCGGAGGACGAACGGGCGTGCGCCGGGGTTCCTCACCTTGTCACTGAGCCGCGTGCCGATCCCGACGCCGGCCGCTCGGGCGGTGCCCGACCTCGCGCCTTCCGCGTCCACGATGAGCGACTCGGGGCGCAGGATCCCGTTCGCAAGCGCCTGGTCGTACCGGACGCGCAGCTCCGGATCGGAGAGCACGCGATAGGCCTCCGTGCCGCGCTTGAAGATGTAGCCGATCGCCGCCTGCTCGTTGGGGTGGCGCCACTGGTGCCCGTCGGGGTGGAAGCTCTCGGCGAACGAGTGGAAGCCGTTTCGCAGGTCGTCGTAGGTCGCGTCAGGGGCGACGTTGAAGAGCTGGTAGTACGAGATCGAATCGAGCGCGGCGAGCCACTGACTGATCGCTTCTGCGTCCATGGCTTGGCTACTACTACGCCCCGGGGTCAGTGCGTCGGTCCGCGCGGAGTCTCGGTGCCCACGACCGGCTGCTGCGCGAAACGGTTGATCATCATCACGACGGAGGACTCGTCCGCGACGCCGATGAGCTGGAGCGTCGCGCGAGCCTCCTGGCCCGTCTGGACGTCACGTGCACGGATGCGGAGCGTGCCGTCGGCATCGACCTCGAACGTGACGGCCACGACGACCTCGCCGCGCGGCGCGGGGCGCAGCCCGGACAGCTCGACCTCACCGAGGAACGTGTTCTGCGGGAACATGTTTCCCTCGCCCTGGCCGACGCGCACGCGGACGGTCGTCTGCATGTCGCGGCCCGTGGCGAAGCGGCGCGTGCGCTCGCAGGGGATCTTCGAGTTGCGCGGGATGATCGTGTCGGTGTACCCGCCGGCCGTCTCCACGACGAGGCCACGCGGCGTGACGTCGACGAGAACGGGGGTCTGATAGCCGATGTTCTGCGGCATCCCCGGAGAACCGGGAGACACGTTCTGGTCGTAGGTCGCGCCCATCGCGTGGACGTCGAGCGGAGCCTCCGGCGGCGCCGAGTTGTAGGCGCCGAAGATCGGCGGTTGCGACGGGCCGGGCGGTGCGAAGCCCGCGGGCGGCTGCGAGGCATAGGCCTGGGGAGGCGGCGGCTGTTGCGGCTGGCCGCCGAAGCCGCCGAACTGCGCGGTGGCCGGGGGCGGAGCAGAAGGGAACGGTGCCGGCGCATAGGCGGGCGGCGGTGCCCCGAAGCCCGGCGGGCCCATGGCCCCGGGAGGTGCCGAGCCGAACGGCGTCGTCGTGCCCGGCCCGCCGCGCACCGAGGAAGGAGCCGGCTGGTTCAGCGGCGCGGTCGTCGCGAGAGGCGGCGGCTGTCGCGCAGGCATCGCGGCGGTGCGCGCGGGCTGCGGGGCAGGGCCCGTTCCTGCCGGGCTCCCACGCGCCGCGCCACCGGAGGACGGTGCGGGAGGAGGCTGCTTCGCCTGCATCGCGGCGGTGCGCGAGGGAGGCGACTCGTCCGCGATCTTCTCCATCTTGCCGAACGGCTGCGGCGCCATCTTCGGCGGGGGCTTGCCCGCCATCGAAGCGCCGCCACCAGGCTGCATTCCGAGCTGGCCCGGCTTGCGGATCTCCGGGCGCTTGCGCCCACCCGCGACCGACGGGAGGTCCGTGGGCTGAGCGAGCGCGGGCAGATCGGCCGAGTCGTCGTTCCCCTGGAGCGACGCGGGGGCCCGCGCGCCCGGGTTGGCGGCGGGGTCGAGATTCATCGTCCCGCCCTTGCGCGGGTCGGTGTGCGGGCCGGCGTCGAGGACGTTCGCCTCGGTCTCGTCCTCGAAGTTCTCGAGGAGATCCTTGCGCGCCTGGCTGAGGCCTTCGGCCTCGGCGGTCGCGCCGGAGGTCGAGATGAGCGAGAGGTCGGAGACGTGGCCGAAGCCGAAATCGGCCGAATCGGAGCCGCCCCCGCTGATCTGCGTCTCTGGCGACGCCACGCCGGTCGTCGAGATGAGCGAGAGGTCGCGGATCTCTCCGAACTTCCCGGCGACGTTGCTCCCGAAGGCATCGGGCTCGCCGATCGGCGAGGGCATCTGGGGCGACGACGCGCCCGTCATGCTGGGGAAGCTCGGGACGCTCGCGCTCGGCGTCGACATCATCGACGGCGGCTCGTCGATCGCGCCGAAGCCGGCCGAATCGGCGGCCGCGGCGAGCGTGTTCTGCTCGATGCCGGTCGCCGTGACGGTGTTGCCGCCGAAGCTCCGCTCGGAGCCGGCGGGGCCGGAGCGAGCGGGACCGGACGACGGCTGGCCGGAAGGGAACCACTCGAACGGCGCGGGGGCGTGGAGATCGGGGAACGACGCGATCGATGGATCCTCGTCGTTGCCCCCCGGCGGCGCCGGGGCCGTCGGCGCACCACGGGCTCCGAGCGGCTGCGTCGCCGGAGCGACGCCCGGATTCGTGACCTTGCGCGGGCCTCCGGGCTGCGTCGCGTTCGAGCGGGCGCCGCTGACACCGAAGGCGGGCGGGCCCGACTTGGTCTGCGGAGGAGGCGCGGACCCGGGATGGAACCCGAAGCTGGGCGGCTCGCTGCCGAACGCGGCGCCCGGCAGGTTTGCCGGGTTGGGCGCCTCGACCATGCCGGTCTGCGTGTTCTCCTCGGTGTTCAGCCCGGGGAACGTGCGCGGCTTCTGGCCGATCACGCCGGGAGGCGCCGGAATGCTGCGCTTGCGGACGCCTTCGGTCAGGGCCGCGGCCTGGATGGCGGCGCCGATCGCGACGACCTCGTCCGGGTTCACGCGATCGAGCGGGGGCGCGCCGAAGAACGCCTCGACGCGCTTGCGGATGAGCGGGATGCGCGTCGAGCCGCCGACGAGGATGACCTTGTCGAACGAGGTCGGCGAGAGGCGCGCGAGCGCGAGCGCGTCCTGCGTGACCTTGAAGGAACGCTCGATGAGCGGCGTGACCATGTGGTCGAGGTCGCGCCGCGTCATCGTGAACACGTAGTTGATGGCAGAGCCGCCGCCCCCGTGACCGAACTCCTTGAGCACGACGGTGTGCTGCTCGGCGGTCGAGAGCACCATCTTCAGCTCTTCGGCGGTGGTCTTCAGCCGCTCGAGCATCGACGGATCGGTGCGCGGGTCGTAGCGGTGAGCCTTGAGGTAGGTCTCCGCCATGCGCTCGGCGATGAGGTTGTCGATGTCGTCGCCGCCGAGGAACGAGTCGCCGGCGGTCGCGAGAACCTCGAAGACGTTGCCGTTCAGATCGAGCAGCGTGCAGTCGAACGTGCCGCCGCCGAAGTCGTAGACGGCGACGCGCTCGTTGCCGGTTCGACCGAGGCCGTAGGCGAGCGCGGCAGCCGTCGGCTCGTTGAGGATGCGAAGGACCTCGAGACCCGAGACGCGGCCGGCGACCTTGGTCGAGGCGCGCTGCAGCTCGTTGAAGTGTGCGGGCACCGTGATGACGGCGCGCTCGACCGGACCGCCGAGGGCCGTCTCGGCGATCTGCCGGGTGCGCTTCAGGACGAAGGCGCTGATCTCGGGCAGCGTGTAGTCCTGACCGCGCGCACGGATGAGCGGACCCTGGCCCGGGCCCTCCTTGAGTTCGAACGCGAACCGGGACTTCGCCTGCGCGATCTCGGGGCTACCCCACGAGCGGCCGATCAGCCGCTTGTGGCTGTAGACCGTGTTTCGCGGGTCGATGACTCGCCGCGCCTTCGCGGCGCCGCCCACGAGGACCTCGCCGTTCGGATGGAAGCTGACAACGCTCGGGAGCAGGCGCGCTCCGTGCTCGTCGGCGAGCACGTGGACCTTTCCCGAACGGACGCAGGCGACGACCGTGTTGGTCGTGCCGAGATCGATCCCGACGACGCTCACTCAGAAAGTTCTATCACCATCCGTCTCCTGCTGAGAAAGCTTTCGTTTCCGCGCTTTGGGGCGTCGGGTACGCTTTCGGTGGAGCATGACGGATGGGGCGAGATCACCGCTGACGATAGGTCCCGCCACGGTCGGCGGCTGGCTCGCGCTGCCGCGCGGCGGCTACTACGTCCGTACCTCTGCAGGCCCCATCCAGATCGGCATCCCGCCCGAGACCATCAAGGACGTCATGGAGCTCAAGCTCGACGTTCCGGTGGCCTATGTGCTGCCCAGAGACCTCTTCGACCGACGCCGCGGCCTGTCGGTCGCCGAGTTCGAGTTCCCTGCATACTACAGCTTCTTCCTCCTGAAGCGGCGGTGCCGGCTCGTCGTCCTGAACCGCGACGTCGAGCGCCGGGTCCGCGCGATCTTCCAGGAGTCGCTCTTCGGCCCGATGGGCGAGCCGCTGGCGAGCGAGTTCGCGGACGGCTACGCCGAGGCGCGCCGTCCTCGGTTCCAGCAGGAGAGCGAGTACTTCCGTACCGTCCCCGGACGCGGTCGCATCGAGGCCGACGACCTCGTCGAGTTCGTGCACGTCGACGCGGGTGCGGACGGCGAGCGACAGGCCGAGATCGCGCCCGGGGTGTTCGTCATCGACCGGGGCGACGCTCTGGTCGTGCGCGACCACGGCAAGGACATCGCCGTGGTCGGGGCGACGGTGAGCCTTCCGAGCCGCACCGCGACGACCGACCCCGACGCGAGCCCCGCCTCCTGGCTGGCTCCGTCGTTCGGCGTGACGGTGCTCGGGGCGAGCCACGGCTTCGACGTCAGCGGCAAGACGACGGGCTTCCTGCTCTGGATGGGCGGGCGGGCGATCCTCGTCGACCCGCCGACCGACACCACCGACTACCTCCACGCGCGCGGTATCGCGCCGAAGACGATCGACGGCGTCATCCTCACCCATTGTCACGCGGACCACGACGCGGGCACGTTCCAGAAGCTGCTCGAGGAGGCGCAGATCAGCCTCTACACGACGCCGCACATCCTCGGCTCGTTCCTGCGGAAGTACTCGGCCCTCTCCGGGCTCAGCGAGGACCTGCTCCGCCGCACCTTCTCGTTCCACCCCGTTCGCATCGGCGCACCGGTGCATGTGCGCGGCGGCGAGCTCTGGTTCAGGTACACGCTCCACTCCATCCCCACGATCGGCTTCGACGCGTTCTACGGAAACCGCAGCATCTCGATCTCGGGCGACACGCTCTACGACCCGGGCCGCGTGAACGAGATGTTCGAGAAGGGCATCCTCGAGCGCGCACGCTACGAGGACCTCATCGGCTTCCCCGCGCACCACAGCGCGATCCTCCACGAGGCCGGCATCCCTCCGCTCCACACGCCCACCACGGCGCTCGCAGCGCTCTCGGAGGACGTGAAGAAGAGGCTCTACCTCGTTCACATCGCCGCCAAGGACGTGCCGACCGACACCGGGCTCCGTGCGGCTCGCGAGGGGCTCGAGCACACCATCCGCGTCGAGCCCTCGAGCGCGCCGCGGTTCAGCGAGGCGATCGAGCTGCTCGAGATCTTCTCGATGGTCGACTTCCTCCGCGACCTGCCGCTCTCGCGTGCGCGCTCGCTCTTGCAGGTCGCGCGTCGCATGGTTCTGCCGGCGGGCGAGCACATCGTGACGCAGGGCACGAAGGGCGACAGCTTCTACATCATCGTCAACGGGACGGTGCAGGTCGTACGCGACGGCGTGCCGATCAAGCGGTACCGCGCCGGTGACTACTTCGGGGAGATGGCGATCCTCCTCGAGCAGCCCCGTCGGGCCGACGTCATCGCGAAGACGGACGTCGACCTCGTCGCCCTCGACCGGAACGATTTTCTCGCCGCGCTCCGCGGGAGCGAGATGCTCGCGCGGCTCGAACGGCTCGTGCGCGTCCGCGACGAGGGGGACGGCGCGTGGGAGCTCCTCGCGCAGAACTCCGTGCTCGGCAACCTCACGAGCGCGCAGAAGACGCAGCTCCAGACGTATCTCGTGCCGTGCAACGCTCACGACAACGAGGTGCTCTGGCGCGTCGGCGACGTGCCGAAGCGCGCCTATCTCGTCGCAGATGCGACGGTGACGCTGCGCTGCCCCGAGGGCGAGCTCAAGCCGTTCACGAGCGGCGCGTTCATCGGAGAGGTCGACGCGCTCCGTCTCCTCGCGCCGGCACCGAGCTCGGCGCGCGTGACCGCGACGGGGGCGCTCTTCGCGATCGAGCAGCCCGATCTCGTGCGCTTCTTCGAGGACAACCCGGGCGTGTACCTGTCGTTCCTCGGCACCCGCTTCGTGGAGTGATTCAGCCCTCGGCGCGGAGCCACGACACGACGGTCGCGAGCCCTTCGTCGAGGCGGACCCTCGGGGCCCAGTCGAGGTCGGACTTTGCGCGCGAGATGTCGGCGAACGTCGCGTCGACGTCGCCGAGAGGGACGGCCTCGTGGAGGACCTCGGGGCTACGCTGCGCCGCCTTGCCCATCGCCGCGACGAGTTCGTTCAGGGTGACGGGCGCGCCGGAGCCGAGGTTGTAGGGGCGGAAGCCCACAGGCGCGCGATCGGCGGCCGCGACGATGCCGCGGACGATGTCCTCGACGTGCGTGAAGTCGCGGCGCATCGAGCCGTCGCCGAAGACCGTGATCGGCCTGCCGGCGAGGATGGCGCGGAGAAAGGTCGTGATCGCCATCTCCGGGCGCTGCCTTGGGCCGTACACCGTGAAGAAGCGCAGCGCGGCGCAGCGCATGCGAGGCGTCTTCCGCAGCATCGCGGAGGCGACGAGCTCGGCGCCGCGCTTCGAGGCTGCATAGGGCGACTCGGGCACGATCGCGGGCGCCTCCTCGAGCGCGGGGAGGGGAGTCGCGTTGCCGTAGACCGACGAGCTCGAGGCCATCACGAAGAGATCGTGCCCGGCCCGCTGCGCGGCATCGAGCAGGTTCGCCGTGCCCTCGACGTTCACGGCCGTGTAGCGAGCGGGGTCGGTGAACGACGGCCGGACGCCGGCGAGCCCGGCGAGGTGGATGACGGCGTCCGCCTCCTGCGTGAGGCGCGTCGCGAGGGTGCGGTCGGTGATGCAGCCCTCGACGACGTCGACGTTCGCGAACTCGCGAGGCAGTGCTGCCTGGTTTTCGCGCTTCAGCGCCCTCGGATAGGGGGCATCGCTGAAGTCGTCGAGGATGCGGACGGCGTCGCCGCGAGAGAGGAGCGCGCGGCAGAGGTGGCTACCGATGAAGCCGACGCCGCCGGTGACGAGCCAGCGCTTCACGCGCCGGACCGGGTCGTGGACGGCCGGTCGGCCGTGCGGGTCGCGGCCACGCCGATGCCCTGATAGCGAAGGCCGGCGCGGAGGATCTCCGCGGGCCGCCAGATGTTGCGTGCGTCCACGAGCATGGGAGCCACGCCCGTCGCGGAGGGGAGAAGCCTTCGCTTGATCTCGGCGAAGTTCGGCGCGCGGTAGCTACGCCACTCGGTGAGCAGCACGAGCGCGTGCGAGCCGTCGAGGGCCTCGTAGTCGCGCTCCTTCACGACGAGACGGTTGCCGAAGTGCTTCGCGAAGTTCGGGCCCGCCTCGGGATCGTGGGCGACGACGACGGCGCCACGGTCGAGCAGCGCGGTGGCGAGGCGCACGGCGGGCGACTCGCGGATGTCGTCGGTCTCCGGCTTGAAGGCGCAGCCCCACAGCGTGATCTGCTTGCCCTTGACGCCGTCGAGCGCCTTCTCGACGAGGTGCGCGAGGAAGGACGCCTGCTCCTCGTTCGCGGCGTGCGCGGCCTCGGCGACGCGCATCTGGACGCCGTGCGAGCGGCCCAGCGCCGCGAGCGCCTGGACGTCCTTGGGAAAGCACGAGCCGCCGTAGCCGGGACCGGCGTACAGGAACTTCTTGCCGATGCGCGAGTCCGTTCCGACGCCGAGGCGGACCGAGTGGATGTCGGCACCCGTCGCGTGACAGAGGCGCGAGAGCTCGTTCATGAACGAGATGCGGATCGCGAGCATCGTGTTCGATGCGTACTTGATGAGCTCGCTCGACCGGAGATCGGTGACCACGAGGCGCTCGCCGGAGAGCTGGAGCGGCGCGTAGAGCTCGCGGAGGAGCTGACGCGCCTCCTCGCTGCGAGCCCCGACGACGACGCGGTCGGGCTTGAAGAAGTCCGAGATGGCGTCGCCCTCCTTGAGGAACTCGGGGTTCGAGACCACCTCGAGCGCAACGTTTGCGTGGGCGATGCGGGCCTGGACCGCGTCGCAGGTGCCGACCGGGACGGTGCTCTTCACGACGACGAGGGCGTTCTGCTTGGCGACGCGCGCGATCGTGTCGGCGACGGCCATGACGGCGCTCAGATCGGCGGCGCCGTCCGGCCCGGGCGGCGTGCCCACCGCGATGAAGTAGGCGTCCGCGTGATCGAACGACGTCGGGATCTCGCTGGCGAACGAGAGGCGCCCACCGCGCTGGTTGCGGTGGATGAGGTCGGCGAGCCCGGGCTCGTAGATGGGGATCTGCCCGTCGGTGAGCCTGGCGATCTTCGCGGGATCGATGTCGTAGACGAGCACATCGTGCCCGAGGTCGCTCAGCCCCGTTCCCGTGACGAGCCCGACATAGCCTGCACCGAAGACGACGAGACGCATGGGCCCGTACTTCTAGTGGGCCGGAGCGATCAGGGCAACCCTGGTACGTTCAGCTTGATCGAGTAGAGCCCCGTGGCGGCGGCGTTGCCACTCAGGTTCGATGTGATGAAGAGTGTCTTCCGATCACCCCCGCCGAACGTGCAGTTCGAGGGCGCGCCCTGGGGAATCGTGATCGTTCCGAGCGGGGCGCCGGCGTTGTTGAACACGAGGATGCCCGCCGCCGCGGCGACGTAGAGGTTGCCGCGATCGTCGACGGCCATTCCGTCGCCGCCGTCGGTGTCGGCGAGCTTCTGGAAGGCGCCGTTGAGCGTGCCGTCGGCGTTGAGCGAGGCTCCGAGCAGACGACCGTCACCGTTGTCCACGACGTAGAGCGTGTTGCCGTCGGGGGAGAGGGCGATGCCGTTCGGCTTGTTGAAGTCGAAGGCGAGGCGCTGAGCGCCGTCGACGGCCGCGCCGGGCGGCAGGCGGTAGACCGCCAGCTTGTCCTGACCGCCGTCGGGGTCGTTCGAGTAGCGCGGGTCGGTGAAGTAGATGTTGCCGTCCGCGCGCACGATGACGTCGTTGGGCTCGTTGAAGCCGAGGCCGTTGAACGTGTTGGCGATGTCCGTCCGGGTCGCCGGCATCGTGAGATCGGCGGTGCGCGTGAGCCTCCGCCGACTGGGCGCACTCTCGCACGTGATCAGGCGACCTTGCGGGTCGACGGCGTTGCCGTTGGGCTTGCCGGCCGTCGAGCGAAACACGCCGAGCCCACCGTCCGACAAGCGTTCGTAGAGCACGCTCGGGTTCGCATTCACGTCGGAGAAGATGAGCCGACCGCCGATCCACACCGGGCCCTCGACGAACGTGAGCCCGCCGTTGAGGAGCGTCGCGGTGAGGGGCGAGATGCCGACGAGCGGATCGGTGATCTCGGGCGCGCCGTCGTTGCCGCCGCCGCCGTCCTGTCCGGCACTCGAGCCGTCACCACCACCGCCGCTGTCGAAGCAGCCCTCGCTGATGCAGCCGTTGGTGCGCGGCCCCGCGTCGGGCCCGGTCTCGCTGCAGGCCACGGCCACGGCCGTCGCGGCGCCCGCGGTCAGGAGGACAAGGATCGGCCACTTGCGACTATTCATCTAAGCCTCCCCGACAGACTAGCAGTTACGACGCGACGAGCTTGCCGTCGTCGGCGACGAGCGTCCCGTCCACCCGGACGGAGCCGCGAGCCTGGCAAGCCGCGAAAGACGTGCGCGCCGACCACGTGGCGCCGGTGAGCTTCGCCATCGGATCGCCGATCACGAGGTGCAGCCCGACGCGATTCTGGTCGACGGTCACGTCACCCGTGGGGTCGCCGATCTCCGCGTTCACGCCGATGACGACGAGGCCGACGTGATCCGAGTTGGGCGCGATGTGGAGCATGTTCTCGATCTCGCGGACGAGATTCGGAGAGCTCGGGGCGATGACGTTCATCACCCGGCAGTCGACGATCTCGAAGACGACCGGCTCCGCGAGCAGGCCCTCGCGAGCGCCGAAGTACTCGCCGACGCTGGCGTTTGCGACGAAGGTGCCCGAGATCGTCTCGGGACACGTGATCAGCGAGCCGGCGGGGAGGGTGACCGACTCGCCGGGCTCGAGGCGGCCGAGGCGTGCGACCCAGCGCCGGGGCGGGCCGAACTTGAGGGTGAGCTTGGTACCTTCGGGGCTCTCGCAGGTGATCTCGCGAGCGATCTCGAGCCTTCGCTCCATCGCTTGGCCCTGCTGGGCGAGCTTGCCGAAGTCCTCGTGCAGCGCGGTGGCGAAGGCGATCGGGCTGATGCCCGGCATGTGGGCGTGCCGGCCCTTGCAGGCCGCGGCGACGTGGAGGAGCTGCTCGCGCATCGACGCCTCGCCGTGCGGGGCCGAGGCGACGAACGCGCTCGCCTGCGCGGAGAGCATCGCGCGACGCACGCCGTCAGGAAGCACCTTGTGCGGGCGCTCGCCGGAGTGGTTGGTCGAGTAGCTGCGGAGCTGGTCGAGCCGGAGCGCGGAGACCTCGGCGCCCGCCTCGCGCCCGGCGGCCTCGAGGGCCGCGAGCATCGGCTGCGACTCCGCGTCGCCGACGACGACGAACCGCTCGCCCTGGACGAGGCGGATGCCCGTCCGGACGAGGACGTCAGCGGAGCGTCGGAGGTCTTCTTCAGCGATCTGCCTCATCACGGACTGCGCAGAGTACACGATCACCACTGGATCCAACCGGCGCTCGTGGCCGCGACCAGCAAGGCCGCGACCAGCGCCACCTCGACCGCAAAACGGGCGGTCTTCTTGAGGATCCGGTAGCCGACCACCACCAGGATGGCGCCGATGATCAGCGCGGGCAGGCCTGTGTGGAGCGAAAGCCAGCGGATCGCGAACCGCCCGGCGGTCGCGAGCGTGGCCCAGGGCATCGTCCAGAGGCGGAGCACCGGCGGAATCGTCGCCTGCCGGCCGCGTGCGGCCAACTTCGCGTACACTGCTGCGCCATGAAACTCGAAGACCTCAAAATCATCATCACGGGCGGCGCTCAGGGCATGGGACGCCATTTTGCGCTGCGGCTTGCCGAGGCGGGCGCTCAGGTCGCGGTCGGCGACGTGAACGAGGTCGGCCTCGCCGAGACGCTCGAGGCCGGCAAGACGGCGACCAAGGGGAAGATCCACGCGCGCCGCCTCAACGTCGCCGACGAGGCCGACGTCGCCTCGTTCGTCGCCTGGGCGCACGGCGCGATGGGAGGCCTCAACGGCCTCGTGAACAACGCCGGCATCCTCCGCGACGGCCTCCTCGTGAAGAAGGACCGCGAGACGGGCGCCGTGAAGGTGCTCTCGAAGGAGCAGTGGGACGCCGTCATCGGCGTCAACCTGACCGGCGCGACGCTCATCACCCGCGACGTGGTCGCGAAGATGGTCGAGACCAACCAGCGGCCTGGCGTCATCGTGAACATCTCGAGCATCGCCCGCCACGGCAACCGCGGTCAGTCGAACTACACCGCGGCGAAGGCCGCTCTCGCCGCCAACACGGTCACTTGGTCCAAGGAATTCGCGGCCTTCGGCGTGCGCGTCGGCGCGGTCGCCCCCGGCATGATCGAGACGCCCATGACCCAGGGGATGAACCAGAAGGCGCGCGACGGCCTCGTCGCCGCCATCCCCGTCGGCCGGATCGGCCTGCCCGAGGACATCTGGGTCGCCGTGAAGTTCGTCCTGGAGTGTGACTACTTCAACGGCCGGTGCATCGACGTCGACGGCGGCCTGTCGATGTAACGCGACGCGGCGGCGCTTCGGGGCGAGGCAACTTGCCCCGAAACGCCCGTGTCAACGCCCGTTCGCGTGACCCGATTTCGCAGCCTCGTCCGCAAAAACCCCTTGCGAGACCGAGAGTTATCCGTCAAGAGTGGAGAAGTGTCCACTGTGACGGATTTGTGAACTTTCGATGGCGATCGCCGAACTGACCGAAGAAGCTTACGTCGCCGAAGAGGCGGCGACCGAGGGGGCCGGTAGGGTTCGCGTCGCGGTCCATGATGCGTCCCGGATCGAGTGGTCGCTCTCCGTCCCGCTGCCGGACGACAAGGCGCTCGACTACACGCTCCGCGTCGAGCTGCAGATCCCGCAGAACACGTTCGTGCGCCACGCGCCGTGGGACCAGATGCAGGCGTTCACGCGCCTCGACGGCCCGGCGATCGCGACGGTCCGCGAGGGTGACGTCGTGTCGATCGATCACCTTCGCCGCGGCGCGCTCGCGATGGCGAGCCAGCTCGCGCGCGCGAGCGACGGCTTCGCTCGCCACTGTCGCCTCGCCGGCTCGCTCTTCGCGACCGCCGCACATAGCGAGCTCGAGGAGGCGCTGACGATCTGGATCGAAGCGGCCGTCCGGATCTCGCTCGAGGCGCGCGAGCGCCTCACGAATCCTGCACCGGACAGCGTCGAGCCGGCGGAGCTGGTGCGCGAGCGCAAGCTCGTCGACGAGTACATCAGCGTGCGGCTCCTCGAGGCCCTCGCCGGAGCGGGCCGCGGGCTCACCGGCCTCACGCAGTCGCGATCGGCGAACACGCTGCGGATCAAGGCGGCCATTGCCGCCGTCGAGTCGCGCCTCGCCGAGGTCCTCTCGGAGGAGCTCGCCTATCGCGAGGAGCGCGGGTTCGGCAACGCCGACCCGTCGTCGCCGCAGGCTCTCGAGCGTTATCTCGAGCGGTCGAGCCGCCTGAAGAAGCACTTCCAGGAGGTGCTCTTCCTCGACCCCGAGACGTTCCACGTCGCCGAGCGCGCGTACCACTGGATCGCCGGCTTCGTCGCCGTCGTCGCATCGACATGGGCGTTCGCCTGGCAGATCGCGCTCCTCAATCAGGCGAACCAGTCGAGCTCCGCCTCGACCTTCAGCACCGGCCTCATCACCCTCGCGCTGATCGCCGGCGTGGTCTACGCCACGAAGGACCGCATCAAGGAGATCGGCCGCAACTGGATGACGACGCGCGTGCATCGCGTGTGGGGCGCGCAGCGCATCACGCGGTATCGCGCGCCCGCCCGCCGCCTGCCGGGGCGTGACGTCGTCGTGACGGCGCGCGAGTCGTTCGACCAGGGCGTCGCGAACCTGCCCGACCCCCTGAACGCGGAGAGCGGCGCGACGGTGCCGGTCGCGGTTCTCTCCTACGAGCACAAGGGCAGCGTGCTGCCCCACAAGCAGCTCGTCGCGTCCGGCGTGCGTCGTGTGAAGCACGTGTTCCGCTACGACCTCTCGCCGATGTTCGGCCGCATGGACGACGCGATGAAGCCCGTCCCCGTGCTCGACGAGGTGAGCCGCAAGGTTCGCTTCATCGATGCGCCGCGCTGCTACCGCATCCCGATCCGCGTGCGCGTCGAGTGCGGGGGGCACACGCACGAGGAGCAGTCGGTGCTGGTGCTCCACAAGCGCGGCCTCGAGCGCCTCGATCGCGACGAGGAGGAGCCCTCGAACCCGTCGCTCGCCGAGATCGGCATCGAACCGAATTGAGCAGTCTTGTTGGGGGCCTCCGGTCCCCCTCGCCGCTCCGCGGCGAGCCTCCCCCAGGGAGAATCGGCGCTGCGCGCCGACCGGCGTGCGCAACGCACGCCGTTTCTCGTGATCACCCCGCCAGCGAGCGATCGCGAGACCTCACAAGGGGAAAGCTCACAGCCTCGCGCGACCAAGGCGCGAAATCGGCGCCGTCTGCGGCGCCGCTCGCCGAAGGCGAATCACGCCGGAAAGTCCACATCGCGCAAGGCTCGCGAAGCGAGGGGCGCAGCCCGTACTAGCCTGGCTAATGAGGCTGCTCGATCGGCGCATCGTCCTTCTGGATGCACGACGACAGGTCGAACAGCATGAACTCGAGCGCCTTCTGCTGCGCCGAGAGGTCGGTCGTCTTGCAGCCGTCGGGGAAAGCAGCCTGGGGATCGTCGCTCACGCCGCCCTGCTGACCCGCCGCGACGTGGATGTCGCTGACGACGACACGCCCACAGACCGCGTCCGCGGCGGCGCCGATCGGCGTGTTGAACGTCATGTACTCGATCGGCTTGTCGTTCGGCGCGGCGGCGTTGGCCGTGGGCACGGTGATCCAGCTCAGTGACTGCGCCGAGACCGCGTCGATGTTGTGGCGGGCGTCGTAGATCGGAAGCTTGCCGCCCACGAGCGCTTGCTGCTTCGTGAGCCATTCGTTCATCGCGATCGCCTTCGGAAAGGCGTTCGAGATGTCGCCGTTGACGGCGGTGGTCGCCGGGTTCGCGGGGATGGCCGGAGGCGTGCGCTCGTTGAAGCCGGTGACGCCGTCGACCGGTGCCCACGAGGCGACGCCGCTCACCGTCGCGTCCGTCGACTTCGAGAACCACGCGTAGTGGTAGTGGGACGCGAACACGCGGCCGCCCGTCTTCGCGTAGCTGTAGAGCGCGTCCCTCGCGGCCTGCGGCTTCGTTCCGAGGTTCTCGTCGCCCTCACAGGAGAGGAGGACCACGTCGTACTTGTTCAGGTTCGCCGTGTCGCTCCAGAGCGGCTCTGCGGCCGGGAACGCAGCGCCGCCGCTGACCGCCGCGGAGAACTGGCCGGACGCGTCCTTGAGCGTGCCCTGCGTGAAGCCGCCACCCTTGTAGAGGTGGATGCGCGCCTCGCTCCCGGCGATGCCGAACTCGCTGTCGTCGAGGCCGATCTTGCGGAGCAGGCACTGGAGCGGGTCGGCGCCGCCGGTGGTCAGCGCCATGCGCGGGATGTGACCTTCGCTGCGGTTCCTCGGGAGCCGCGTGATCGCCCCGTCGAGCGGGGTCGAGACGCACTTGCCGACCGAGGGGATCTCCACCTGACGGCGCCACTTGCCGATCTGGATGACGAGCGGGATCTTGTCGCCGATCGGAACGTTGTCGAGCTTGAAGTTGCCGCCCGTGTCCGTGAGCGTGATCGCAATCGGCTTGCCGGTCACCTGCGCGTCGCACCGGTCGCAGGTGCCGGAGCCCTCGGTGATGGCCGCGAGCGGGGCGTTCGGGATGTAGACGGTCGCGTTGTAGATCGGCACCTTGCCCGCGGGGTCGAGGACGGTGCCGGTCACGCTGGTCGTCGCGCTGTTGTCGCACGGGAGCTGCTGGCACTCGAGGCCGACGCAGCCCGGCTTCGGCCCGCCCTCCTGCGGGCACGTGAAGCCCGTGCAGCCGCCGTCGCTGCCGCTGCTCCCGCCGTCGGCGGGCGTCTCCTCGTTGTCGCTACCGCAGCCAGGAGCCGTGAAGATCGCGAGACCGAGCGCGGTGATCGCCCGACGAACAGGGAGAGTCCGTACCCGGGTACCGTACCTCGTCCGTGGAGCAGCTCTGATGATGAAGCATTTTGGAAGCCAGTGACCAGCAAAGCGCACGTACCTGTTTAATAGGCGCGCGGTTCGTCGCAGAGAGGCCGCAGGTGGTCGGTGCGCTTGCCACTGAGAACGGTCGCGTGACCACCCCGCGCCGGAGCGACTATGGTCCGCGCCTGCATGGAGCGAGAGCGCATCTGGCCCTACCTCGGTGAGGAGCACGTCCTCTACGAGGACGACGACCTCATCGCCGTGCACAAGCCTGCGGGCGTGCCGAGCCAGGCCGCGAACCCCGATCGCCCGGACGACATCGTGATGCGGCTCCGCGCCTTCCTCGCGGCGCGCGAGGGCGGCAGCCGAGAGCCGTACCTCGGCGTCCATCAGCGACTCGATCGAGATACGAGCGGCGTCCTCCTCTTCACGAAGCGGCCCGAGGTCAATGCCGCGCTCGCACGCCAGTTCGAGGGGCGCACGCTGAAGAAGCACTACCTCGCCGCGGTGACGGGCTGGCCGGCTCACGCGCGCGAGATCACGCTCGACGACCAGCTGCGCAAGGGCGACGGCGGAAGAATGGAGGTCGTCGCCGTTGCTCGCGGCCGCGCCGCCATGCGCCGGCCTCCCGGGTCGCGAGGTCCGCAGCGCCCGAGGAACGAAGTGGGCACCGGGAGCGGCGGCGGGGCCCAGCGAGCGCTCACCCATGTCCGCGTGAAGACGCGGAAGGACGACCGTGCGCTCCTCGAGCTGCGGCTCGAGACGGGGCGAACGCACCAGGCGCGCGTCCAGCTCGCGCACGCCGGCGCTCCGATCGCCGGCGATCCGATCTACCGGGGCGCGCAGGCGCCGCGCCTCATGCTCCACGCGGCCGGGCTCGAGCTCGAGCATCCTCGCACCGGCAAGCACCTCGTCATTCGCGACGAGGCCCCGGCCGACATGGTGGACTACGTCGCGCGCGGCGATCGCGGCGCCTCGGTCTACGACGACGTCGCGGCGCTCGATCGTGCGCTCGCGCTCGCCGTCGAGCGTCGGTGGGCGCTCGGGCGAAGCGCAGAGCGCGATCCGGAGGAGCGTCGCACCACGGCGTTCCGGCTCGTGAACGAGGAGGGCGACGCGCTCCCCGGGCTCGCGGTCGACGTCTACGGCGAGCACCTCGTCGCGCAGCTCTACGTCGGCGGCATCTGGGAGGAGGAGGCTCGGCGCGAGCGCGTCCTCGATCGCCTCCATGCGCTCGGCTTCGACGGCGTCTACCTCAAGCTGCGGCCGAAGCAGGCGAACGTCCTCGTCGACACGCGCCGCGACGATCTCGCGCCGGCGCTCCCCGTTCGTGGCGTGCCGACCGCCTCGAAGGAGATCGAGATCCGCGAGGAGGGCGTGCCCTACCGCGTGCGGCTCGGCGACGGCCTCTCCACGGGCATCTTCCTCGACCAGCGGCCGAACCGCCGGCTGGTGCGCGAGCTGTCGAGCGGCGCGCACGTGCTCAACCTGTTCTCGTACACGTGCGCGTTCAGCGTCGCGGCTGCGCTCGGCGGCGCGGCGCGCACCGTGAGCGTCGACGCCTCGGCGCTCGCGCTCGAGTGGGGGCGCTCGAACTTCGAGGCGGCAGGGGTCGCGCTCGGCACGGGGCCGAGCGCGGCGCACTCGTTCGTCGCGGAGGACGTCTTCGCGTGGCTCGCACGCGCCGCGACGAAGAAGGAGCGCTTCGACATCGTCATCGTCGACCCGCCGAGCTACTCGTCGACCAAGAAGCGGCGCTTCGTCGCCGAGAGCGACTACGACGATCTCGTCGTGCTGGCCTCCCGCGTTCTGGCGCCCCGCGGGAAGCTGGTTGCATGCTGCAACCATCGAGGCCTCGCCCGCGCGAAGCTGCGTCGCTTCGTTGCCCAGGGGATGCATGCGGAGAAGCACGAGCTCGCGCAGCTGAAGGACCTCCCCGACGCGCCCGATTTTCCGCCGCCGCTCGGGCGCGAGCCCCACATGAAGAGCGTGCTTGCGACTCTTCTGTGATGATTGTGTCGTGATTACGACAGGTTGAGGCGTTCGAAAGGAACGACTGTAAGAACCGCCCGCGGCCCTCGTTTCTTCCGCATGGAGAACGCGATGGTCAGCCCCCGAAGGTCGCTCAGCAAGAAGCTCTGGTTGTTCGTCAGCCTGGTCCTGTTCCTCGCGGGATGCGGCGGAGGCAGCCTCGGCAGCAAGTCCTCTCCCAACGCGCCGGCGGCCGAGGGGTACGGCTCCGGCAGCCACCCGCAGTCCCAGCCTGGCTACGCGCCGGGCGAGGTCAGCGTCCAGTCCGAGGGCGCGGCCAAGTCCGCCGCCCCGCCGCCGCCCGCCTCTGCGCCGCGCTCGACCGCGTCCGGCGCGTCGGCCGACTCGAGCTCGCGCCGCTTCGAGCCGACTCCGGCTCCGGAGTCGCGGCCCGGCCTCGGTACCGAGTTCGGCGAGGCGCGCAACTCGCGCGTCCACGACGTCAGCTTCGTCCGCGAGGCGGGTCGCCCGTTCGCGGTCGCCGCGCTCAACTACAACGACCGTCGCGGTGTCGATGCCCTCGCGGCAAACGCGGCCCGGCGCGACTCCGCTCGCAGCGTCTCGACCGGCGGCGGCGCGGTCACCATCTCGATCCGCGACGCGAGCGGCGACCCGCTCGAGGCCGTCCACGTCGGTGACCGCACGTTCGTCGTCGGTCAGGCCGGGCAGCGCTACTCGATCGTGCTCCAGAACCACACGAGCCACCGCTTCGAGGCGGTCGGTACCGTCGACGGCCTCGACGTGATCAACGGCAAGCCCGGCACCTTCGACAACCGCGGCTACGTGCTCATGCCCTTCGCGACGCTCGAGATCGAGGGCTTCCGCACCAGCACGAGCGCCGTCGCCGCCTTCCGCTTCGCCTCGGTCGCCGATTCCTACGCCGCGCAGACCGGCAGCGCCCGCAACGTCGGCGTCATCGGCATCGCCTTCTTCGGCGAGAAGGGCGACTCGTTCGTCCCCGAGAGCGAGACGCGGCTCCGCGACTCCGCCAGCCCGTTCCCTGCCGACCCGCGCTTCGCGCCGCCGCCGCGCCGCTGATTCACTACGCTTCTCCAGAGCCTGATTCGAGGGCCGCGAGCTTCACTCGCGGGCCCTCGAAGTGCTTTCGAACGACCGCGAAGTAGAGCGCGGCCAGCACGACGATCGCTCCCGCGAGCATCGAGGCGGGGAGCTGATTCGGCGGCAAGCTGCAGACGAGCAGGACGACGGCGCTCCACGCGACGGCGACCCACGCGACGAGCACACCGAAGCGACGCAGGTGGAACGGGCCCATCGTCCTCCAGGCGCCACGAGGGCGAGCGATCGCGCCGAGCAAGATCGGAACCGCGTAGCTGACGTAGAGGCTCATCGTCGCCATCTTCGCCATGGCGTCGAAGAGCGAGTCGGAGAACGGCGCCGTCCCGAGGACGAGGAGGAGGGGACCGACGGTCGCGATGCCGATGGCGACGAGCGGCGTACGCGTGGTCGGGCTCACACGGCTGACCACGCGGGAGAAGGGGAGCCCGCGATCCCTCGAGAACGCGTACATCGTCCGCGAGGCGCTGGTCACGCTCGAGAGGCCGCAGAACCACATCGCCGCGAGCGCGAGGCCCATCGCGACGCGGCCGAAGCCGTCGCCGAGCGCGACGCGCATGACGGTGAGGGCCGCATGCTTGTCGCTCGCGATGGCGGGCAGATCGCGGATGGCGAGGGTGATGGCGGCGAGGAGGAGGTACCCCGCGACGGCGCTGACGGCCACGCTCGAGAGGATGCCCCACGGCGTGCGGCGCGCCGGATCGTGCGTCTCCTCGGCGAGGTGGGCGGAGGCGTCGTAACCCGTGAAGGTGAACATGCTGAGCACGAGCCCGTTCGCGAAGCCGAGCAGCACGCTCCCGTCCGCGCGCGTCGTGAACCCGGTGTGCGCGAGGAACGAGACGGGCTGTGCGCGCCCGAAGGCGAGCAGTGCGCCGACGAGGATGACGACGCCGAGGATGTGCACCGTCGCCGAGAAGTCGTTGAGCCAGGCGACGAGACGCACGCTGAAGGCATTGAAGAGCGCGTGGCTCGCGAGGATCACCGCGAGCAGCACGAAGGGAGCTCGCCCCGACAGGCCGAGCGTCGCCGCGAGCTCGCTCGCACAGCCGAAGTCGATCGCTGCGACGATCGCGACCTGGCCTACGAGGTTCATCGCCGCTGTCATCCATCCCCAGCCCGCGCTGCCGAGCAGTGCCGACCAGTGATAGAGCGCGCCGGCGGTGGGGAAGGCGCTGGCTAGCTCGGCCATCGCGAGCGCCACGAACAGCGTCCCGACGCTCACGATCGGCCAACCGAGGCCGAGCGCCGCGGGGCCGCCGGGCCCGATCGCGTCGGCGTAGGCCGTGATGCAGCCGGTGAGCACGCTGATGATCGAGAAGCTGACGGCGAAGCTCGAGAACCCGCCCATCCGGCGGAGGAGCTCCTGTGCGTAGCCGAGCCGGCCGAGCGCGCCCGCGTCGCCCGAGCCGCCTGCATCCCTCGAGCCACCGCCCGCCATGCGCGGAGCGTATACCTTGACGCCCGCCCCACGATGAAGTCCCTTGTTCGCCGGTGGCCAAGGACGAAGACGAGATCATCGTTCCGAAGAAGTCCAGGTCGACGAAGGCGTCTTCTTCGGCCGGCGGCACCCCCTCGCGCGCGTCTCCTCAGATGCGCCGAATCATGCGCACGACCGCAGCGGTCGGCATCGCGCTGGGCGGCTTCATCACGCTCGTCGCGGTGATGGGCGTCGTCGGGCTCGCGGTCGAGAACATCTGGGCGCGCCTCGTCGTGGGCCTGCTCGTCGTCGTGGGCCTGCCCGCATTCCTCGCCGACCGTCTCCTCAAGCGCTCCGACTCGACGCTCGCGACGCGTGGCGGTCTCGGCATGGTCGGCGACGTCTTCGCGATCGTCCTGCTCGGCATCGCCCTCATGCTGGTCGGCGCGGACGCGATGACGTCGAGCCTCTTCGCGCACGAGGGCGACCTCTACGCGAAGCACGGCTCGACCGGGTTGGCGCGCGCCGTCTACTTCATCGCAGGCGTGAGCCCCGTCTTCCCGGGCGACAAGCCGATCGCCAAACCGAACGGCTCGGCGTCGGCGTCGGCGTCGGCGTCGGCGTCGGCGTCCTCGTCTGCCGCGCCGGCCCCCTCGGCCCCGAAATGACATGGAGCGCGTGACATGAAGGGCTACGCCACGTTCTTCCTGATCGCGGTCATGACGCTCGGGCTCGTGTTCCTGCTCGTCACACGCTCGCGCAAGGATCACCCCGCGCCCGGCGTCGATCCGGCGTTCATCGAGGTCGCCACGGCACCGGACGGGGGCGACGGCGGAGCCACGGAAGGCGGGCCCAGCGTCGCGCTCGCCGACGCTGCGCTCGAGGCGGCGGCGCCTGCGAGGCCGGTCGAGCGACCCCTGCGCGTGGCCGCGCTCGGCTGGGAGCTCGTTGCCGCCGGCGTCGCCCTCACGGCCGCAGACGGCGGGGCCACCGGCCCGGCGATCGAGCTCGCGCCGGAGACGACGCTCGACGCGATCGAGGCGCGCCTGGCACGCGGCGGTACGGATCCTGTCGGAGCCGACGTCGCCATCATGCCGCTGCCCGCGTTCGTCGTCGCTTACGACCGCCTTCGCGCGCTCGACCCGCGTGCGTTTGCGGTCGTCGGCTTCTCGCGCGGTCGCGAGGAGGTGCACGCTGCTGCCGGAGCGCTCCTCAAGGCACCGCCTGGCGCCGACGAGGTCAAGCTCGTCGCGCTCGGGCCGGCGACCGCCGCCGACGCGACGGCCAAGGCCGCGGGCACCGAGTCGGCGACCCTGCTCGGCCTCTTCACCCTCGACCTCCTCGGCGTCTCGCCCGCCCGCGTGCGGCTCGTCGCGCCCGGGGCCGCGGATGCGAAGGCCGCGCCCTTCGCCGCTCTCGCACGGGGCGCCGCGGACGAGCGGAAGCTCGCGTTCACGACGGCGGATGCGTCGCACTTGATTCCGATCGTCGCCGTGGCGCCGAAGAAGGTGCTCGACGAGAACGAGCCGAAGCTGCGCGAGCTCACGAAGGCGTGGCTCGACGGGCTCGAGCGTTCGCGCAAGGACGCGTCGAACATCGCTCGCCGTCTCGCCAACAAGGAGGCGCTGCCGCTCGGCGCCGGGGTCGGCGGCGCGCCGGAGGCGATCTCGCTCCTCGAGCGCCTCGGCCAGATCGAGCCGGTCGGCCTCGCGCAGCAGCGCACCTTGATCGGCGCGATGGCGACCGGGCCCGTGACGCTCGAGACCCTCGCGCAGCGCACCTGGATGCTCGCACGCGCCGGCGGCCTCACGACGAGCGCGACGCCGAGCCCGCTTCCGATCGACGAGCGTGTTGCGGCGGCGATCGCACCGGCACCGCCGCCGAAGCACACCCCCGAGGGCGACGCCGGTGCCGCCGACGCCGGCGCGTTCGCGCCGCTTCCCACTGGCACGACGCCGCTCCTCGTGTATCGCGCGGTCGACCCGCAGTCCGATGCCGCGTCGGTGGCCGCGCAGATCGGCTTTCTCTCCGGCGTGTTCGAGCGAGCCGCCTTCCGCGTCACGGCAAAGGGCGGAGACAAGGCCGCGCGGGCGATCGCCGCGCAGGCGCGCGACCGCTTCGATCTCGCTCCGTCGCGCCTGACGACCGCTGCCGGCGAGCCCGCGGGGGCGTTCGCGGTCGTCGAGGTCGTCTCGCTTCCCTGAGTCGCGGACGGGCCCGCGCGTCAGCGCGTCACTTCAGCGCGTCGAAGAACGACCACGTCACCTTGCCGGCCTGGCTCCACAGACCGTGGCCGAGGCCCGGGACGCGGCACACCCCGACGGGCTGGAAGCAGCCCTGGAGCGCAACGCACGGCGGGACGAGCGTGCTCGTCGTGCCGCTGCCGCAGCGGTTCGCGAAGCTCCAGTGGTCGATGCTCTTCTGCCCCTCGGCCGGCGGCACGGTGCCGTCGCTGTTTCCATGCACGACGAGTGAAGCCACCGCCTTGCCGGGGCACACGAGGTGTCCGGTCGCGTCGTACGTTCCTGAGGTCTCGTACGGGCCGCCCCCGGCGTGCGTGACCACCGCGCGGATGCGCTCGCCTCGTTTGCACGCGAGCTGGTTCGCCATGTACGCGCCGTTGCTGAAGCCCGTGACGAACACGCGGCGCGCGTCGACGCAGAGCGCGTTGTGCGCGAAGAGGAGGATCGCATCGAAGAGCGCGACGTCACCATTGCTCGAGGTCGGCGCGTCGAGACTCCACGTGCCGCCGCTCGCCTCGGGATAGACGAGCAGCGCGTGACCTCCCGCGACCTTCTCGAGATCGGTCTGCGAGCGCGCGCCTGCCGCGCCCCCGCCGCCGCCGTGCAATACGACGACGAGCGGGTAGGGGACCTGCGGCGAGTAGCCGTCGGGCACGACGAGCGTGAATGCGCGGCTCTTCCCGAGCGCGCTGACATGCTGAGCCGACGCTCCCGCACGTGATGCCTTCCCACAGCCCGGCGAACCCACCGATGACGGCGCCGCCTCTGGTCTCGACGTGCCCGTGCCCGTGCCCGTGCCCGGCGTGCTGGTGCTGGCGTCCGTACTCGACACCGTTGGCGGCGCGGCCTCACGCGGTGCGCAGGAGAGCGCCAAAAGCGCGCCCATGACCACCCAACGAACCCACGACATAACCGCGAGACTACCTCACGAGCGAGAGGCGCGGTCCGGCTCCGAACGCGACCATGTGGCCGCTCTCCTCGGCGACATAGACGTCGCAGCGCTCGTCGACGCGGAGAAGATCGGGAATCGCGTCGCACGGGCCGACGCTGCCGAGATGGGCGCCGTCGCTCGGGCGGAAGATCTGCACGTCCATGTGCGGGACGAACAGGGCGCCCGAGCGGAGGACGGGCTCGAGCTTGCGCGGCGAGTCCGAGTCGAGGCCGCCGGGACCGAGGCTCTGCTTCCAGCGAGGTGTACCGAGCGCGGAGTCGATGCCGAGGAGCTCGCCGCTCGGCGTGTTGCCGATGAGGAGATCGTCGACCGCGAGCCAGGACGTGCCGACGGGGGCGACGGGCGTCTCCGTGTGGAAGAGGGGCGCGCCGGTGGCGCGGTCGAACGACGAGAGACGAAGACCGCGTCGGTCGCGCACCGCGACGGTGACGGACATAGCGGTGACGAGCGGAGCTCCCTCGACGGTGCACGGCGAGGAGGGGATGCGCGCGCTCCAGCAGGCGCGGCCCGAGAACGGGTCGATCGCATGGAGCGTGGCCGCGCTGCTGACGCCGCCGGCGACGGCGAACATCATCTCGTGATCGACGGTGGGCGCCGAGCAGAAGCGGAGCCGGTCGCGCGCGCGCCAGACGACGGCGCCGGTCTGGACGTCGACGGCGGTGAGCGCGCTGTCCCCGGAGGCGACGTAGAGGAGCTTGCCGACTCGCTTGAGGCGGAGCGCGCCCGCGCGGCCCCATGCGTAGCGCCAGCGGGCCTCGCCGCTCCGGAGGTCGATGGCGACGAGGTGCTTGTCGCCTTCCGTCACGATGAGGAGCCTCGGCAGGCCGGCCGTGTTGACGACCGCTCCTGCGCACGGGCCGCTCGAGCGCGGCGCGATCCAGGTGCGGAGCGTGACCTCTCCGGAGGAGAAGTCGTGGAGAGCGATGGCGCCGTCGGCGGCGATGCGCGCGATTCCCGCGGGCGTGACGACGCTCGTGGCGCGCGGCGTGCTCCGGCGCCACATCAGCTCGCCGCTGGTGCGGTCGAGGCAGAACGTCTCGAGCGCCGCGCCGATGAGGATGCGATCACCGCAGAGGAAGGTCGCGCGGAGGTCGATGCCGGGCACCATGGCCCGCCAGCGCTGCGTGTAGCGGAGCCGCGCGGCGTTTCCGATGGCAGCGGCGTCCGGCTTCGTCCTGGCGGCCTGGTGCGCGAAGGCGCGATAGGACTCGGGGGCGAGGTTGATGCGCGAGTCCTGGCGCCGGACCTCGCGGAGAGAGTCGCCGACGGCGCGGACGTCACGACGGAAGGCGGCGAGGCGGAGATTGCCGCCCTGCGTCCGATCGCGACGGACGAGCGCGCGGACGAGGCTGCGCCCGAAGGCCAGGGCGGACTCGACGACGTCGAAGAGGGAGAGCTCCGGGAAGGTGGAGACCATCCCGTCGCGCTTGAGCTTGCCGTCGGCAGAGAGCGAGCCGGGGCTGATGGTCAACGCGGCGGGCGGAACGTCGGCCGCGGCGGTCCGGAGTCCGAGCATGGCCCCACCCGCATCGACACGGGCGAAGAACGGCTGGCCGCGCTCCCAGGCATCGAGCGCGCGACGCGCGAGGTCGAGCATCCGTTCGGCGAAGAGGAACGGGTACATCTCGCCGAGGTCGACCGTACGGCCGCGGATCTCGGCGCGCATGCGGCCCCGGACGAGGAGGGCGTGGAGGTCGGCGCGCTCGACGCTCGGCTCGAGCGTCGTCGCAGGGGCCGGACCGGGACGCATCGAGAACTCGGCCGAGAAGGAGATCGGCGCGTCGCGATCGAGATCGACGGACACCGCCGACGAGGCGGGGACGTCCGTACCGAAGTCGGTCTGGTTCTCGCGGGCCTCGGCGAGGACGCGGCGGACCTCCGTGAGCTCGTGCGCGAGGGGAGAGCCCGCGGGATGGCGGGCGACGGTGGCATCGAGGGCGTCGACGACGCTCGCGCACATCTCCTCGAAGACGACCGCGCGATCGTAGACGAGCACGGTGGGCTCGTTTCCGCCGCGGTAGACGCTCAGCGTCGCGGTCTTCGCCAGGCGCTCGACGCAGAGCTCCCACGCGTCCTCGTAGAAGCGCACGATGCGCTTTCCGCGGGCGACGCGCACGAGGTCGGTGAGGGCCCACGCGAGATCGCGCAGGACGCACGACGCGTGCTTCTCCGCGACGCGCGCAGTGACGTTCGCACCATGGATGAACAGGTCGAGGACCTCGTTCGGCCGCACGCGAGCCCCGCCGGAGGCGGGACCACGATCGACGACGATGCGTCGACCTGAACGCGGCACAGCAGAGGGGGCTTGGCCCCTCGATGCGCTTGCGTCATCGGGCAGTTGGGAGAGCTCGGGCTCGACGAAGATTTCGAAGCTTCGCATTCGTCTCGGCAACCGACCCGGAGGCGTCCTTAGTGCAGACGCGTTTTGCGCCGGCAGGAGGTCGGTGGATGAACGAATCCTAGGAAGTTACGCGCCGTAAACGTAGTTTTCGACGGGTGATGCAGAGGAGTGGACAACGCGCTCGCGGCGCTGCTACGGGCCGCCCGTGACGACCGGGAGGGCGACGGCGCGTGCGTTCGTGCTGCTCGGCGCGGCATGCGCGCTCGTTCCTGCCCTGGCCATGTGGGGCTTCACGGTCGACGACGCGCTCATACCCGTGCGGTATGCACATAATATCGCGTCCGGCGCGGGCTACCGTTTCGACGCGCGCGGGGCTTCCACCGACGGAGTGACTCCGCTGCCGTGGGCGCTGCTCCTTGCTCCGCTCTCCAGCCCCGACGGGCTCGTGGTGCTCGTCCGGGCGAAGCTCCTCGGGGTCGCCGCCTGGGCCGTCGGGGGTGGCGTGCTGGGCGCGCGCGTCGGGGCGATGGTCCGCGGCCGTCCGCTGCCGCAGGTCGTGACGGCGGCCCTGGCGCTGCTGGTGATGGGCCTCGCGTTCCCGATCGGAGCCTGGGCCGCGAGCGGCATGGAGACCGGCCTCGCGACCGCGCTGGCGACGGTCGCCGTGGCGCGGCTCGGGGTGTCGCGCCCGAGCGCGGTGGCGGCGACGGCCGGTGTGGTCGCGGCGTTTCGCCCGGAGATGGTCGTATGGGCGATCGCCCTCGCGGTCGGGGCGGCCGTCCTGGGTCGTGAGAGCGATGCCGAGAAGGAGCGAGGCGTGCCCGCGGCGGCTCGGGGCGCGGCGCTCGCCGCTGCGCCCTTCCTCCTCTGTGCCGCGATCAGGCTCGCCGTCTTCGGCAGGCCCGCGCCGCTCGCGGTGCTCGCGAAGCCGAGTGATCTCTCTCACGGGGCGCTCTACGTGGGCGCGGCGACGCTCGTGCTGCTCACGCCGCTCCTCGTGACGGCACCGCTCGCGCTCGTGCGTGTCGCGCGTCAGGACGCGGCTGGCCGTGACGTGGCCCTCGCGCGGGTCGTCGTGATCGCCTTCGCCGCGCATGCCCTGGCCGTTCTCGCGGCGGGCGGCGACTGGATGCCGTATGCGCGGCTCATGGTGCCGGTGGCTCCGTCGCTGGTGATCGCCTTCGTTGCGCTCCTCGGCTCGTCGCGACTGGCGTTCGTCGGCGCGCGCCTCGCGGCCGCGATCGTGCTCGGCGCGCTGCTCGCGGTGCGCGCCGCGCCGGCGGGCCGTGGCGTGCACGGCGACCGCGCGGACCTCATCCGGCGCGCGCGGCCGGTTCTCGCGGGCGCCCACGTCGTGGCAGCCCTCGACGTCGGATGGGTGTCGGCCGCGACCGATGCGTCGATCGTCGACCTCGCTGGCCTCACGGACGCATCCATCGCCATGCTGCCGGGCGGGCACACGTCGAAGCGCGTCGACACGTCGATGCTCCTCGACCGCAACGTCGACACGATGATCGTCTACTCGGACGTTCGTGTCGTCGAGCTGCGCATCGTGAGGTCGGAGCTATTCGCCGCTCGCTTCGAGAAGACGGCCGAGCTTTCACTCGGCTCGCGCGGCGCGTTCTACACCGTCTATCGCCGGCGCCAGTGACCCTCGAGCGCCTTCAGAGCGTGGTCGTGTCCGACTCGACGCCGAGCAGCACGCGACCGGCGAGGGTCGTCGCCACGTCGTTCACCATGATGTGGTGCGTGACGACGTGCGCGTCGCGGAAGTGCCGCTGGAGCGGGCTCTTCGAGTAGATCGCGGCGCCCCCGCCGGCCTTGTACGCGATGGCTACGACCCCCGCCGACTCCTCGGCCGCGTGGCAGGCGGCCAGCCGCAGGCGTGCGCGCGTGACGAGAGACGGGGCCGCCACGGCCTCCTCGACGGCCTCGTAGAGGAAGGCCCGGGCGCTCCGCAGCTTCGCCTCGGCCTTTGCGACGTCCATCTGGACGAGGTCGCGGTGCGCGAGCGTTCGCTTGCTGCCCGGGGGCGTCTTCGACTTCGCCATGGCGACGAACGAGTCGATCGCGGCGCGGGCGATGCCGAGGCCGACGGCGGCGACGCCGGACGCGAGGACACCGAAGAATGGAAGAGTGTATCCTGCATGCGTCGGCGTGCCCGTCAGGAGCGAGAAGCTCCGCTCGCGCGGGACGACGACGTCGGTGACCTCCACGTCGTGGCTGCCCGTGCCGCGGAGCCCGCTCGTGTCCCAGGTGTCGATCACGCGCGTCTCGTCGGCGCGGAAGAGCATGCTGCGTACGTCGGGCGCCCCGTTCGGCAGGAGCTCGGCCGGACCACCCTCGCCCATGACGATGGCGCCGCCCATGCGCCACTTCGAGTGCTCGCAGCCGCTCGAGAAGGGCCACCTGCCGGTCACGCGATAGCCGCCGTCGGTCGCGACGGCGCGGCCCATCGGCGCGAAAACGCCGGAGGTGACCGCGTCCTCGGGGCCGTACACCTCGCGGGCCACGGCCTCGTCGAGGTGCATGCTCATCAGCCCCGAGGTCGCTCCGACCATGGTGCACCAGGCGGCCGAGCCGTCGGCGCGAGCGATCTCCTCGATGACCGCGACCATCGTCGCGGGATGCGCCTGCGAGCCGCCGAAGGTCTGCGGCACGAGGAGCTTGAACACGCCCGCGCGCACGAGCGCCTCGACCGCAGCTGCGGGCAGTCGTCGGTCCTTCTCGATCTGCACCGCGAGGGGCGCGATCACCTCGGCCGCGACGCGGGCTCGGGCGAGAATCGTCTCGTCGATCATCGTCCGAACGTAGGTGACGTCGAGCACGCGCGCTACGTCGACCGCGGGCTACTTGGGGGAAGCGAGGTTCGTTCGCGTGACGACGATGCGGACGCCCGAAGGGGTCGTCGGCTCCGAGAGCGCGGGATGCGTGTCCGTCGGGCGAGCCACCGGGCCGCGGCGCGCGTGCACGAGGCCGCGGACGAAGTCATCCCATGCGGTGCGGTCCGGCCCCGAAAGGCCCCAGAACTGCAGGCCGACGCCCGGCTGGTGGGCCTCCGACGCGGTGACGCCGTCCGGATGAGCAGGAAGCACCACGTGAACGGCCATCGCGTGGGCCTCGAACTCGCGCCCGACGAGCGCGACCCGCAGCTTCACGAGCGAGCGAAGCGGCGGCGGATCGTTGGTGCAGACGAACAGCCCCTTGAAGCTCACGTCCGAGGTCTCGAGCTCGAGCGGCTTCTTCCCCCGGTAGACGGTGACGGGCACGCGCACGTCCACGCGCGCCTCGCGCCGGAGGTTCTCGTTCGTCGACGGAGACTGACCACTGGCTGCGCTCACGGGACGAATCAAGGTTAGCGCTTTTGCTCCCGCCTGCCACGCAGTCACGAGAGACAACGTGCCTCCTGGTGTCACCTGTTCGGGTGACCCCTATGCGGTCTGCCGCTGGGTTTGCGTCCTGCGCCGTCGTCAGCGCGGCCGCGCAACGGAGCGCGGCTGTTTGGCGCCGCCGACGAGCCCGAGCACGAGGAGCCCGGCGAGGAAGGCGCCGAGGCCGAAGGCGAGCGCCTGCAGCGGCCGGTCGCCGTGGAACGCGCCCTGACCAGTGCCCCAGGCCACCCAGCCGAGGCCTCCGCCGACCGCCCCGAGCACGAGCGCCTTCAGCACCGTCCCGAAGCGGTAGACGAGCCACGCCGGCAGGACTCCGACGAGCCCGAGCACGATCGGGAACACGAGGTGCGTCCGCTGGCCGAGCAGCGGAAGCACGTGGCCGTGGGAGACGAGCTCGCGTGCTCCGAGCGTCGCGGCGTAACCGGCGCCGACGCCGGCGAGCGCGAAGAGGAGCGCGTAGCCGAAGGCCGCGAGCGCGACCGAACGCGCTGCGCTGCGCTCCGTGGCCTGCCTCTTTGCGGTGCGCTCGGCCCTCTCAGCGGCGGCCTTCGCCGCGGGGTCGAGCGCCTTCGGCGGATCCGTCTTCGCGCGCGCCTCTTCGGCCCTTCGCTTGGCGTTGCCCGTCTCGGGGCTCGTGTCCTTGCGCGCGCGAGGGGCGACGTCGACGGCGACGGGCGGAGGCGTCGCGGTTGCTGCTGCACCCGCGGACTCGGCAGTCGCGAGCGCGTTCACGAAGGTCGCGCGATCGCCCTCGGCCGCGTCGTCGCGGATGCGGAGCCCGTGGCCGTGGGCCTTCGCCCGCGCGAGGAGTCGCGCCTTCTCTGCCTCGTCGAGGTCCGCCTCGCGCGTGAGCGCCAGCACGTGCCGCGCGCCGCCGAGGTCGGCGAGCGCTCGGTTCCACTCGGGGGAGCCCTGCTCGGCCTCGGTCTTCGCGCCGCGCCCGGCGTTGCGGTACCAGACGTCCGCCTTCTCGGCGTCCGCCTTGTAGTGGATGCCGAGCTCGTACAGGTTGCCGAGGTAGACCTTCGCCGGGACCGAGCCCTTCTCGGCGGCCGAGCGGAGGCGCATCGTGCCCTCCTTGAGGTCCTGGGCAACGACAGAGCCGCCGTTCATGTAGAAGAGCGCGACGGCGTACTCGGCCTCCGCGTTCCCGAGCTCTGCCGCGGCCCGGTAGGCCTCGAGGCAGCGGCTCATGTCGCGACCGCCTGCGACCGTCCCCGAGCGGAACCCCTTCGCGAGCGCGAGCAGGCCCGCCACGTCGCCGTGCGTGCGCAGCGCGCCGAGATCGCTCGGATCCGGCGCGCCCTCGGCGAGCTCGGACTCGTCCGCCTCGTACGGATCGCGCTCCGACGCGCTGGCGTCGGGCGTGGACTGGGGAGGGCCTTTGAGGGTCATGGCGTTCAGCCGGGGACGTCCACGCTCTCCACGCGCTTCAGCACCTCGGTGAGATGCACCACGCGTGCGTCTTCGATGTTCGCAGAGCGCGAGCCGCCGCTGCGGACGTAG
>Ga0105047_10000029_pt1 | contig 162044 bp, 133 predicted proteins | sample MAT04_FD_78384 | JGI IMG/M metagenome (GOLD analysis project Ga0105047, IMG submission 78384) | Freshwater microbial communities from Lake Fryxell liftoff mats and glacier meltwater in Antarctica - MAT-04 (megahit assembly) | ecosystem: Environmental > Aquatic > Freshwater > Ice > Liftoff...
AAGTCGCTCTCCTCGGCTCCCCCGAAGGTCGGCGCTCGCTCCGTCGCGCCGCTCTTCAGCGAGCCGCCCCCGGCGGCATTCGCGGCGGACGTGGGCTCGTCGAGCTACGGCGTCGTCTCCTCCATGCCGAACGGCTTCAAGCTCGGCAAGCGCGCCATCGCGGGCATCGCTGCCGCGGCCGTGGCCGTCGTCCTCTGCAGCATCGGCCTCGCCGCAGCGTTCAAGGGCGAGGAGCCCGTCGCTCATGCGGCGAACGCGGCGATGGCGCCCATCGCTCCGCCCGCTCCTGTCGCCCCCGCCATCGTCGCCCCCGCGGCGCCCGTGGTCGCCTCGGTCACGGCCTCGAGCGCGACCAGCGACGACGAAGAGAAGGTCTCCACTCCCGCGAAGGGCAAGAAGGCCGGCAAGGGCAAGAAGGCCGGCAGCAAGGCTCCGAGCGGCTTCGTCGCATCGGCGAAGAGCAAGAGCTCGTCCGAGACGCTCGTGTCGAAGCCGGCACCGAAGGCGGCGGACAAGTGCGGCTGCAAGGGCGACTTCACCTGCATCCTTCGCTGCACGGCGAAGGGGAGCTGACGCGAAACCGCGGGGCTCCCGACTCTAGGGACCGTCGCGACCGTCGCGACCGTCGCGGCCGTCGCGAGGCACACGGACGATCGGCAGCGCGAGCACGCGTACCCGGTCGTCGCTCGTTCCCACGCGCGCGCGTGACAGGGCGTCCTCGTAGCGCTTGAAGTCGGACGCGGCCCCCAGCACCACGCGCACTTCACGGGCGCCGGCGAGCGCGCGCCCGCGACCGTCGATGCGAACGACGCCTTCGGCGTCGATGGCGACCTTGGCATCGACGGCGTTCGGCTCGCCCTCACCGATCGCGAAGACGTAGGCGACCACCTTCGTGGGCACGCGCGCGGCAGGGCGAAGGACGAGTTCGAAAGGAAGGGCGCCGCTCGCCCGCACCTCGAGCCGGCCCTGCGCCTCGCCGGGCGCGGAGATCGCGTAGTCGGGCAGCGCGGGTTGCGCCCCGTCCTCCCGCGTGAGGTAGACGACGAGCGCGACGGCGCTCGCCAGGCCCACCACGTACGCGCCGCGGCGCCTCGCGAAGCCCATCGCTCGCGCTCCTACCGTCGGGCGGCTCTCCCGTTCATTCGCATCCAAGACAGCCGACCTTAGCGGAGCTTTCACGCCGCGGGGCGCGCCTTCGCGCCTCGCGCCACGACCCGCACCTGGGTTAAGGTCGGGGCCATGCAGGGCAAGGTCGCGATCGTCACCGGCGCGTCGACGGGTATCGGGCTCTCGGTCGCGCGCCTCTGGGTCGCGCGGGGCGGAAGGGTCGCGCTCGTTGCGCGCACCGCTTCGACGCTCGAAGCCGCCGCGCGCGACCTCGGGCCGAACGCCGCCGCGTTCCCGCTCGACGTCTCGGACCTCGCGGCGCTCGAGGCTCTCCCGAAGGAAGTCGTCGCGAGATTCGGCCGCCTCGACGTCGTGGTCAACAACGCCGGGCTGAACCATCGCGGCGAGATCGCGAGCTTCACGGCGACCCAGCTCGCCGCGATCATCACCACGAACCTCACCGCGCCGATCGTGCTCACGCGCGCGGCGCTCCCGCACCTCGAGCGCGGCGGCTCGATCATCCAGGTCGCGAGCATCGCCGGCATGGTGCCCGTGCCGCACGAGGCGACATACAGCGCCTCGAAGGCCGGCCTTCGCGCGTTCGCGCGCTCGGTCGCCTACGAGCTCGAGGAGCGCGGAATCCACGTCGGGTGCGTGTGCCCCGGCCCCGTCGACACCGGCTTCCTCGGGGATCTCGAGTCGGTCCCCGACATCGTGCTCTCGCAGCCGATGATCACCGCCGACGACGTCGCCGAGGGAGTGCTCCGCTGCATCGACGAACGGCTCGAGGAGATCGCGCTGCCTCGCCGCTCGGGCCGCCTCGCCACGATGGCGTACCTGATGCCCGACTTCGCGAAGCGAATCCGCCCGGTGCTCGAGAAGCGCGGGGCTCGCAACAAGAAGGCCATCCTCGCGAAGCGTCGCTCAGTCTCGTGAGCGACGCGGCTTCGTCGCTTCGTAGAGCGCGATGCCGCTCGCGACCGCGACGTTGAGCGAATCGAGCGTCGGCGTCATGTCGATGCGCACACAGCGCGCCCGCGCCAGGATCAGCGGAGGGAGCCCATCGCCCTCCGTCCCGAGGAGGAGCACGCGCCCCCTGGCGGACGTCGCGGCGCTCACGACCGCGTCGAGCGTCTCGTCGCCGCGCGCAGTGAGCGCGAGCGCCTCCCACCCTGCCGCCGCCACGGTGTCGAGCATCGCCTCACCCGACGCACAGCGGGCAAACGGCACCACCAGCGCGCCGCCGACCGACACGCGGATCGACTTGCGATAGAGCGGGTCGCACGTCGCGGCGTCGAGCAGCACGCCGCGCGCGCCGAACGCGGCAGCGCTCCGGAACACGCTGCCGACGTTGTCGTGGTTCGTGAGCCCGACGAGGCCGATCGCGAGGCCACCGCCCGAGAGGAGCGACTCGGGGGCGAGCGGCTTGCCTCGCTCGCCGAGCGCGAGGATCCCACGATGGATCGCGAAGCCGACGACCGCATCCATCACCGGCTGCGCGACGACGTAGACGGGGACGTTCGCGGGCAAGGCGTCGATCGCGTCGCGGAGCGCCTCCACGCGCCGCTGCTCGACGAGCAGCGATCGAACGCGAAACTGCGTCTGCCGCGGCGAGGCGAGGACGCGCACGACGACCTCCCCTTCGGCGACGAAGAGCCCGTCACCACGCCCGGCGAGGTCGCGATCGCGCAGGCTCACGTAGGGCTCGAGCTCGGGGCGCGCGAGCGCCTCTGCGAGCTCGGAGCCGCCGGTGGCGGTGATCTCGACGAGGCGAGCGACCATCAGGCGCGCGTCAGCCGGGTGAGGAGCTCGCCGTGCTGCGGGAATCGGGCGTGTAGCGTCGCGCGTGGCGGCATCTCGAAGTCGGCGAAGTCGAAGCCCGGCGCCACGGTGCAGCCGCAGAGGGCGTAACGCGAGCCGCGCGGCACGGCGGCCTGCCACACGCCCGCGGGCACGACGTACTGGGGGCGCTCGCCCCGCGCAAAGTCGCGACCGAGGACCTCGATGCGGTGGGTCCCGGCCTCGTCGATGAGATGCATCTCGACGGGATCACCCTCGTAGTGGTGCCACACCTCGTCGGAGGTGACGCGATGAAGCGCCGAGAACGCGCCCGCAGGCAGCAGGAAGTAGATCGCCGTGTGCGCGGCGCGCGCGCCCTGCGGCAGCCCCTGGAGGACGAGAGGCGCGCGGAACGTCTCCCGGTAGAAGCCGCCCTCCGGATGCGGCGAGAGCTCGAGCTCCGCGACGAGACGCGCTGCGGCGGTATCCATCTCGCGCACCCTAGAACAGCCTCGCGTCGCGCGCACGGATCACCGGTCGCGCGGTGCCCCAGGCCCAAGCGCGGTCCAGATCTCGTCCGCCCACTTCGATGCGCCGCGTTGCGTGGGATGAATGGCGTCGGGCTGTCGTTCGATGACGAGCTCGTACGAGCTCGTCCAGCCGCAAGGCGCTGTCGTACGCGCGAGGAGCGCGATCAGCCCATTGTCAGGGCGATTGATGGAGAGTGGACCGACCCACCAGCACGGGCGACCGCCGACCTGCTCCACGATCGAGCGCACGTCCGCCTCGTACTGCTCGGCGTGAAGCGCCGTGAGGTTGTTCATGCCGAGGGTCAGGAGAACGACGTCAGGCGACTTCTGGCGGACGAGCTCCTCGAGCTTCCTCGAGGTCGCGAAGCTGTGGAGCCCGGCGCTCGCGTCGGTGTGCGCGTCGTACCGGACGCCGATGGTCTCGAAGCGGGTGCTCATCTCGAGCGCGAGGCCCTGCGTGAAACCGAGCGTCGAATCGCCCACGTGGAGCACGCTCGCGGCCGCCGCAGGCCACGGGAGGTTCGCGCGGACGCTCGCGTCGACGACCGCAGCCGGCTGCGGGGCCTCTGGCACGCTCGCGACGGGCGCCGGCACCACCACGTGCGCGGGCTCCGCAAGCGGACGTCGCGCGCCACGGCTGCGGTGCCAGAACGGCGCCACGATCGCGAGCGCCGCGAGCGCCGCGAGCACGAGCCACCACGCCGGCCGGCGCATCATCGCGCCGGAGCATAGCAAGGAGGTGGCCCCTCCGCGGGGCGCGGGTCAGCGCGGCGCGCGAAACACGCCCTTGCCCTGCTCGGCCCAAACGACTGACGAGGAGTCCGCGGCGAAAGCGGTGATCGTCTCGCGCCCGCAGGCGACCAGCTTGTCGTCGGTGCCCTTGATGGCGTGGATGCCGTTCTTCAGCGCGTCGGTCGGGCTCGACGGGAGCGAGCGCACGAACACCGTGTCGGCGCCGAAGAGCGCCGAGCCGAGCAGCGTGGGCGCGGCGACCTTCTGCGCGTCGAACACGGTCTGGAGGTCGTCGTCACCGAAGCGTCTCGTGCACCAGGTCTGGATCGGCTCCCGTTCGGCGGCGGTGTGTGCGTGCGTGCGTGCGTGCGTGCGTGCGTGCGTGCGCAAATCGCCTTATAATCAAGCGGTCGCGAGGGTCGCGCGGGCCGTGCGCTCCGGGACGTCGGTGATCCCCACCTCGCGAAAGGCGCCGCCGCGGGCGAGCGACTCGCTCGCGTACTTCGAGGTCGAGAAGACGACGCAGTCGAAAGGCGGGCGGCCGAGCACCTCGGCCGCCTCGTCGTGGAACGCGCGGCAGATGACACGCGCGCGCTTGTTGAGGTCGCGGATGCGGTCGACGCGAACCAGGTTCTTGCCGAGGTCGTCGTCGCACACGACGACCATGTCGGCCTCGGCGACGCCGGCGGCGGTCAGCTTCTCGAGATCGTCCGTGACCTCCGCGAAGCTGTGAGGGATGCGCTTCTCGGCGAGCGCGTCGACGACCCGCGCGCCTACGTTGTTCTTGCCGAGGACCACGACGGCCCGTGCGCGAGCCTTGATGGCCTGCCCCTGGATGAACGACGCCGCGAGGCGTGAAGTCGACACTGCCCGAGCGCGGTACGTCTTCGCGAGGACGGCGCCGACGTCGTCGTCGGGACACCGAATGACGAGCTCGCAGGTGGCGTTCACCTCGCGGACGAGGCGGCTCGCGACAGCGGCGGTCTCGAGGTCGTCGGTCGCGATGACCACGACCTTCGCGCTGCGGACGGCGGCTGCCTCGAGGACCGCGCGCTCCTGGGCGCTGCCGATGACGAGCGGGCGCTCCTCGCTGACGAGGGCCGAGACCAGGGAAGCATTCTCCTCGATCACGACCACGGAGCGTCCGGCATCCGTGACGAGGTCGGCGATGCGCCGACCGAGGTTCGTCCAGCCGATGACCACCACATGGCCGCTCGCGCGCTGCGCGAGCGCGCGGCATGTCTGCTCGGGCTGGTACCTCCGCGTGACGTTCGTCACCACGACCGACGCGATGGCGCCGAAGACGACCACCTCCGTGAACGACTGGTAGACCGACGGCCACCCGCCGGACGCCTTCGATACGCAGAGCGCGACGAGCGCGCCTGCCGAGCGGTTGAAACCGAACGCCCGGACGAAGACGGCGTAGTTTGCGACGAGCCAGGCGGCGATGAAGAGGAGCGCGCCGCGGTTCTGGCGGAGCGCCAGGCCCACGCGGACCCCGAAGCGGCTTGCCTTGGAATTCATGCGCTGATCGATGCGAGCGTGCCAGCGCCGGCGACAGGGGAAGAGCTCGGGATTGACGCGTTTGCTCCTGCGCCGTCACCCCGACGTCACCTGAAGCGATGCGGTGGTGGTGGTTCTGCCGACGTTCCGCGACAATGGCGCGCGAATGCATCGCCTCCGTGGGATCTTCTTCACGCCCGATGGGCGGCAGCGCCTCTTCTTGCCGGCGCTCCTCATCGTCGTCGTGACGTTCGCAACAGGTCTCGGCGCGCTTCGTGCCGTGCAGCGAACCCTCCCGGACGAGGACCGCGCCGCGGCGCTCGCGAGGACGGGGAAGTTCGCGCTCGCCGAACAGCTCTACGTCCGCCTGCTCCGCGAGAAGCCGAGCCTCACGACCGCGATCGCGCTCATCGAGAACCACCAGCGCGCGGGCATGATGCTGCGCCTGCGCGGCCGCTCGGGGCCGGGCTCGCCCGGTCCGGGCCTCGGTAGCGACGCGTCGATCCACGGCGAGGACGCCGTCATGACCGACGAGGCGCTCGACGAGCTGCTCGACAAGACCCTGCCGGCCGAGGTGTCACTCCTGACACGCTTCTGGCGGGCGGTCGACAAGGGGACGGTACCGACCGCCCTCCACGACGCGGTCGTGGAGGGCGCCACGAAGGAGCCTCCCCTCCCCTGGTACAACCACGCGCTCGCACGCGAGGCGTTCCATCAGCACGACCTCGACGAGGCCGCGAAGCGATTCGAGCGCGAAGGGCTCGCCTTCCCGGAGCGTCACGAGGACCTCGACCGCGCGCTCGTCATCTGGATGGAGGCGGACGCGTGGGACCACGTCCGTGAGCGCATGCAAGATGCACGCGTCGCCTCGGGCGCGGCGCCCATGACGAAGTACCAGTTCGCCGTCCACGAGCGAGACTGGCGTTCCGCCGCGAAGTGGCTCGGTTACGGATGGCGACCGCGCTTCACCGCCCCGAGCCTCGTGATGACGGCGGTGGCGGCGCTCGCCTGGGGGTTCTTCTGCGCGCGGCTCGGCAAGCTCGGAGAGAAGCCGCTCCGGCGCACGCTGTTCTACCTGCTCGCGTTCGTGCTCGGCGTTCTCAGCGTCGTACCGACGGTGTGCCTCATCGCCGTCGAGGAGGCTCGGCTACGGCTCGTCGCGACCGGGGACGCGACGCGCGACATCCTCTTCTACGTCTTCGGCGTCGGGCTGCGCGAGGAGGCATCGAAGCTCCTGCTCTTCACCCCGCTGCTCTTCATCGTCCGAAAGTGGGGCGACAAGCTCGACGTGCTCGTGTGTGGCGCGATGGTGGGGCTCGGCTTCGCGGCCGAGGAGAACCTCGGCTATCTCGCGGGCGGCGACCTCCACACGGGGCTCGGGCGTTTCCTCACCGCGAACTTCCTCCACATGGCGATGACGGCCATCCTCGCTACGGCTCTCGACGATTTCATCGACGACCGCGAGAAGCACGCGGCCGAATTCTCGCGCACCACCGTGATGGTCGTGGCGATGCATGGCGGGTACGATTTTCTCCTCTCCCACGAGGAGTTCGGCGGGTCGTACTTCGCGATGGCGGTCTTCTTCTTCCTCGTGAAGATGTTCCTCTCGGCTGTCGACCATGCGCGCCGGAAGGCAGACCGCGGGATCAGCATCACGCAGGCATTCGTGGTCGCGCTTGCGGTGGTGACCGGGACGAGCGCCGTGTACGCCGTGGCCGCGGTCGGGCCCGTGCACGGAGCCATGGTGATGGCCGAAGGGCTGCTCGGGGTCGCGATCCTCATCTACGCGTTCGTGAGCACACTGCGCGAGATGTGAGCCCTATCCCTCCGCTCGTGCGTGAGCACGACGTCGCCGGAGGCGAATCGGGGGAGGCCTCCAACACCTGGTGTTGGAGGGAGCCCGAAGGGCCCCACAAGACAGACGCCGTCAGGTCGCGAACGAGGCGCGACCCTGGCAGGTGGTCACCGCCCGAGCAGTATCGGCATGTAGTGGCTGATGCCCGAACGGCTGGAGACGATCGTGATGAGCTCGGAGTTGGTCTTGCCGGCCGTGTTCACCGTGATGGTGAGGTAGGCCTTCTGACCGTTCTCGCCCTCGGTCACGTCGAGCTCGAGGTCGACCCCGCCGCTGCTGCGGCCGCCCGCGATGCCGCCGGAGATCGCCTTGATCGTCCACGGGCCGAGCGGGCCGTCGCTGTAGAAGCCGAGCGGGATCTGGCGAGGCTCGCCGACCTTGACCTTGATGCCCTTGGTCGTCGCCACGTCACCCCCGAGGCTCGAGAGGTCGACGTCGATGTCGTCGAGCGCGAGCGTGGTCACGTTGAAGTACTTCTCGCCCTTGAACACGGGGACGCACGGGTCGTGGCCGGCCTTGGCGCTCTTGTTCGACCACTGGCGCTGCGCCGTGAACGTGAGGTCGCTGTCGCCAGGGGCAAGGTCGGAGTCGCGATAGAACTCGCAGGCGTCGCCGTTCTCGCTCTGGAACTGCTGGAAGAACTCCCACGCGAGGTCCTCGTCGCGGAAGCCCGACCACGCCGGCCGCGAGCGCGGGTACGGGTCGGTCACCGCCTCGGCGAGCTCGTGGCTCGCGGAGAGCGTGATGTGGTCGAACTGGCTCCCACAACGCGGGACGATCGCGTACGCGGTCGAGACGCCGTTCACCTTGGTGCTGTCGTGGTAGCCGCCGATGCCCTGCGAGCAGGCGCTCCTGCCCTGGAGCATGAGCGACGTCGCCTTGGGGAGATAGACGATGTAGACCGGGTCGGTCCCGGCCGGCCAGGCGCCCTCGGTCTTCGCGATGTTCGCGTTGACGAACGTGGCGAGCTCCGTGTCGCTCATCGAGGCTGGCGGCGGATCGGAGATGTGAACGTGGTTCGCCTCGCCGCTGACGGCCGGACCCACGCCGTACTCGGACGTGACGTCCTTCCAGTACTGGCCGGTGCCGATCGTGTCGCCGACCGCCTCGAGCTCCGCGACCTTGTCGTCGGCCGTCCACGTGACCGTGATGATGGTCGGGCTCTTGAGGATGGAGCCACCGTTGTTGCGAAGCTGCCCCATCGCCGGCGTGAAGGCCGGGTACGTCCCGCTCGGCGCGCCGTGGTCGAGCACGGGCGCAGGCGGCGCGGCCGCCGGCGGTGCAGCAGGCGTCGGCTCGGTCTCCGCCGGCACGCTCACGGGCGCGGGCTCCTCGGTCGTTGCGCCGCAAGCGACGGCGAGCGACGCGAGCAACGAGGCGGGGATGATCCCGAGCATTCCGAAGAGGGCGTGGTTCTTCATGAGCGCGCGCACCCTAGCATCGAGCGGCGCGATTGCCCCTCCGAGGACCGTCTCTAACGGGGCACGACAGCGTTTCCCAAACCGCCGTCTGGACGCCCATTCGTCGCCAATTCATCGAGCTGTGACGCAGGTTTGCCGCGCAGGCATAACGACGGTGACCGAGCGCGCCAAAGTGGGATCCGGCCGCCTCGATGTTGCCGAGGACAACGGCCCGCTCGGCGGAGCGTCACGCGTGACGAGGTCCTGAACGGAGTACGAGAAGCGCGCGGCACGACGGCGAGCGCGAGCGCAGCCTTGAAGCTGCCGACGAGTCCAAAGCCAGGGGCGCGCTCCGACGTCATCGACCCACGATGGCGGCCGACGCCCCCACCGCAATTCGTTCACCGCAGCGTCACCCTGCCGCACCGTCGCCTTGGCGCCCTCTCGTCTCCCCCACGGGCGACAACGCCCGGCACGAAACAAGGCCCATGATCGAGACCATGGACCTTGTCGCGTTTCCTGGTGGGCGCAGAGGGATTTGAACCCCCGACTTCAACCGTGTGAAGGTCGCACTCTACCGCTGAGTTATGCGCCCAGGTGCGGGGAGAGGATTACCCCAGCGCGATCGGGCTTTCAAGCTCGGTCAGCGTTCGTGCGTTCGTCCCGCTCAGAGGGACTTCTTCGCCGCGGGGGCCCCGGCGTCGGGTTTACCCGGCGCAGAGCCGGTGCCAGCGCTCGAATTGCCGGTCGTTCCGCCTCCGCCGCCGAGCGACGTGGAGCCGCCCTCGCACGGATAGCCGTCGGCGGATGCCTTCAGGCTGCCATCCTGTTCGTGCTTGAAGAAGCGCAGGGCGGCCTCGACGTCCTGGGCCGCGAGCGGATGCTGCCCTGGACGCGTGCAATAGGCATGGGTCCAACCGACCTTGGCGAGGCCGTCGTGGAGCTCCTTCGTCTTCGCTCCCTCGACCGCATCGTCCGACGCGGAGAGCAGCATGATGGGGACCGGCTTGGCAGCCTTCGACGCGGGCTCGAGCGGGCCTCCGCCGGCGATGGCATAGGCCTGCGCCGGGAAGAGACCGTGCTCGGCGAGGTACGACGCGAAGAACCCGCCGTTCGAGAAGCCGAGCACGTAGCGCTTGTGCGAGCCGGCTTCGAGGATCGCGTCGACCTGCCAGAGCACGCGGTCCCACTCGGCGACGACGTTCTTGAACGCCTGCGGGTCCTCCGTCTCCTGCGGCCAGCAGAAGTGGTCCTTCAGCTCGGCCTTCCAGGCGCAGAGACCTCGCTTGCCGCGAGGGACGACGACCGCGAACCCGCGGTTCACCGCCGACCGCACGAGACGCCACTCCTCGGGCGAGCCATGCCCCGCGTACATCCCGTGCAGGTACACGAGCACCGGCGTGTCCTTCGTGGTGGTCTCGGGCACGGCGAAGCAGGTGTCCTGCGGGCCGACCTCGAAGCCGTCCGGGCACCACGAGTCGGAGGCGCTCAGCGTGGACACCGGTTTGGCCGGCGTGCAGGACGCGGGCGAAAGCGCGACGACCACGGCAAGCGGCACGCCGAGCACGACGGAGGCACAGGCAGTCCTGAGTTTCGTCCTCATCCCCTGCCCCGCACTCTACACGAGCTTTGCGCTCTCGGCCTCGTCGAGTCGATGTGTGGTGACTCGCAACAGCCGGTTCCAGAGCTCCTCGCGACCCGCTCCGGTCTCCGCGCTGGTCCCCACCACCTTGACGCCGGCAGCCTTCTCGATTGCCGCGAGCCGCGGCTTCTGCTCCGACTTCGACAGCTTGTCGAGCTTGGTCACCGCGATGAACACCGGGAGCCCCTTGCGGAGACCCAGGAACTCGACGAGATCCGCCTCGTCCTGCTCGACCCCGCGGCGAGCGTCGACGAGCACGACGACGGCCTCGAGCGTGGTTCGCTCCTGCAGGTAGCCTTCGAGCAGCTTCTTCCAGTCGCGCGACTCGGTCTTCGAGACCTTCGCGTAGCCGTAACCGGGAAGGTCGACGAAGACGAGCTTCGGGCCGCCTGCGACCGCCACGTCGAAGAAGTTGATCTGGCGCGTGCAGCCCGGCGTGCGGCTCGTGCGGGCGAGCCCCTTGCGAGCGAGCATCATGTTGAGGAGGCTCGATTTGCCGACGTTCGAGCGCCCGGCAAAGGCGATCTCCGGGCCGACCGGCGCGGGGATCTGCTCGCGCTTCTGTGCGCCTGCCGTGAACTCGGCCTCGCTGATGCGGACCTCTTTGGTCGCTGCTTTCGTCGGTGTCGCCATGAGATCCGGCCACCCTAGTCGCGCCGGGCCCGGCGCGCGAGCCTGCGACGAATCGGCCCGGAAAGCTCGACCAGCTCGCGCGAGCCGAGGCCCCACACCACCGCGAAGTAGAGGGCGCCGAACACGACCACGCCCGCGAGGCCGGGGAGCGCCCGCTCGACGGGCCCGCTGCCCATCCCGGAGAGGATGCGTGCGGCCCCCCATGCCGCCGCCGCGGCGACCAGCGAAGCGAAGGTGATCCGGGCGGTCGAGGAGAACAGCTCACGCCCCCGGATGGTGCCGAGGCGCATCTTGAGCCCGACGAAGAGCAGGACCATCTGCACGGCGCTCGAGCCCGCGACGGCCATGCTCACGCCCACGTGCCCGTAGGGGCCGCGCAGCCAGAGCGCGAGGGCGACGAACGCGATGAGGTCGAGGGCGCTGACGATGACGGGCGTCCGGGTGTCGCCCAGCGAATGGAACGCGGGCACGAGCTGGCGGACGGCGGACACCGTGAAGATGGCGCCGCCCTGCCATGCGAGCGCCCGTGCCGTCTGCTGGGCGGCGAGCGCGTCGAAATGGCCGCGCTGGAAGAGAAGGACGACGACCGGCTCGCTGAGCGCGATGAGCGCGGCGCTGCAGGGCACGGCCACGAAGAGCGAGAGGCGCATGCCGTGCGCCCAGGTGTTGGCCAGCTCCTCCTTGTCTCCCTTCGCGGCGAAGGTGGCGAGCGAAGGGAGCGCCGCGGTCGAGAGCGCCATCACGAAGATGCCTTGCGGAAAATCGCAGAGGCGCGAGGCCCAGAAGAAGTAGCTCTGCGCCCCCTCCCCCAGCTCGGAGAGGAAGCGACGCGAGAGCGTGAGATCGACGTAGTAGATGCCGAGGCCGAACGTCATCGGCAGGATGCGCCGGAACATCTCGCGCACGTGCGGGTCACGGAGGTCGAAGATCGGGCGGCCCGCGTAGCCGATGTCGCGGAGGGCCGGGAACTGGGCGATGACCTGGAGCACGCCTCCGAGGAGGACGCCGATCGCGAGCGCGACCGACGGGTCGATGCCGCGAGCGGTGAGCGGGTCACGCAGCGCAAAGGCCGCGCCGATGAGGGCCACGTTGAAGAGCGCCGGCGCGAAGGCGGCGACCGCGAACTTCCTCTTCGCGTTGAGCGCGGCCATGCCGAGGGCGGCCGTGCCCATGAAGAAGATGTACGGGAACATCAGCTGCGTCAGGGTCGACGTACGCTCGAACTGCCCGGGCGTGGCGTGAAAGCCGGGCGCGAACAGCTCGGTGAGCGGACCGGCGAAGAGCACGCCGAGCACCGACACGACGACGAGCGCCAGGAGCGAGACGCCGCGCGCGCGCGCGAAGAAGGCACGACCGGCCTCGTCCCCGCCCTTGGCCAGACGCTCGCTCAGCACCGGGACGACGGCGCTCGATACGGCGCCCTCGGCGAGCAGCTGCCTCAGCGTGTTCGGGATCGTCAGCGCGACGGCGAACGCGTCCGTCTGTCCGCGCGTGAAGAGGGCGGCGATGGCCATGTCGCGACCGAAGCCGAGGACGCGCGAGGCGAGCGTCCCCGCGCCGACGATGCCGGCGCGACCGACGAGCTTCTCACGCTCCGATTTCCCTTCGGCGGCGCGAGCAGCCGCGTCGTTCGCGTCTTCGCCCTTTCCCGTGCCCAAGGCTGACCTTCTCTTCGCTCTCGAACTCAGGAACGCCTCAGGAACGCGGGAGCTCGCCGCGCTCTTCCTTCGCGGCGCCCGGCCGGCACTCGTCGCAGTGACAGAGCGCGCGCAGGTACTTGTACGAGTAGAGGCCGCTGCCGTGTCCGTCGAACCACGTGAGCTGCAGCGCGTAATTGCCGACCGGGTCGATCGCGTCGAGCTCCATCTGGATGTCCGAGGTGGGCTTCACGAACTTGATCGTCCCCTCGTGCCCCTGGCAGCCCGCGCACGGACAGTAGCCGCGCAGGATGTCGTGCGGATAGACGCCCTTGTGCCCGTCGGCCCAGTCGATCTCCGTCACCTTCGCGCCGCGCGGGGAGCGAATCGCCTTGGCCTTGATCCGCGGGTCCATCACTTCTTCGGTGCGTCCATGCGCGCCCGGAGCTCGTCGAGCCCGCCCATTCCGGCGGTGGCTCCGACGGCGGAGATCGCCTTGGCTCCGAGCTGGTGGCCCACTTCCATCGCGCGCGACCAGAGCTTCGGATCTTTCCAATCGGCCGTGCCCGGCTTGGCGCCCGCGCGGACGAGAACCGCGACGAGGCCCGCCATGAAGGCGTCGCCGGCGCCGGTGGCGTCGATACACCGGACGCGCTTCGTCGGGAACGTCACCTGCCCGTGCGGCCCGACGCAGGCGGCGCCGTTCTCGCCACGCGTGAGCACCCAGGTCTTGCCCTTGGCGTTGTCCTCGAGCCAGGTCATGCCGCGCTTGCCGGCGAGCGCGCCGAGGTCCTTCTCGGAGCCCTTCACGACGGCGGCGCGCGACGCGAGCTCCGCGGTGGCGGCCTTCATCTGGTCGACGTCGTCCCAGAGATGCGCGCGCATGTTGAGGTCGACGATCAGCGTGCCCTTGGCCTTGTCGAGCGCATTCAGGAACTTGGTCGTCGCGCCACGGAGCGACGGGAGCATGCTGGTCGAGCAGACGACCGCGTACTTCACCTTCGACATGCCCGCGGTGACTTGGGCCTCGTCGAACGAGAGGTCGGCGTTCCCCTTCCGGTAGGGCACGAACGTCGGCTCGCCGGTCGCGTCCCGCGCGACGAACGTGAGGCCCGTGCGCACGCCCTTGATGCGCGCGATGCCCGTGACGTCGACGCCGTCGGCCTCGAGAAGCGCCTTCAGCGCGTCGCCGAACTTGTCGTCGCCGACGCCGCCGATCGCCGAGACCTTCACGCCGAGGCGCGAGAGGATCGTCGCGACGTTGGCGGAGGCGCCGCCGAGCTCACGGCGATACGTGCGGGCGGGCGCGTCCTTTTCGGGCTTGGCATCGCCCTCGAAGAAGTCCCAGAGAAGCTCCCCGAAGCAGGCGACGTCGCTCGGCGTGGTCACGATGAGGGAGAGCGTACCTTTCACTTCGCGGAATGCGGATCGAAATCCGCGTGCGCGCTCATCGCGTCCTCGAGGATCGCGATGAGCTCGTTCGCCTGGGCGGGCGTCATGACGAGCCCCGGTTCACGTGCCTGTGCGCGGAGCGCGAGCGTGCGCAGCGCGGCGCTGATCGTTCGCCTCGCTCCTCCGCACGTCATGCAGACGAGCCCGCCGCCGGCCGCGTCGAGGAACGCGGGACGGCCCTCAGGACAGGGCCTTCCGCAGCGGACGCAGCGCTCGAAGTCGATCGCGTAGCCGACGTCGGCGACCAGGCCGAGGCCGAAGACCGCGAGGTGCTGCAGCGGAGGAAACTGCGCGTCGAGCACGTCGAGGAGCGCGCGCAGCGACTCCCACGCCGAGGGCTCCGGTGTGCGGGCGGGACAGAGGTGCCGGACCCAGCGAAGCGCGCGGCCTGCGGCGTCCATCAGATCGAGGTCGGAGACGATGCCCTCGCGCGCGCGGACGATCCGTGCCTCCTTGAGGACGCAGAGCTCCTTGCCTTTGTCGTCGAGCGAGACGAAGAGCTCGTGGATCGGCTCGAGCGCCCCGCCGAAGCGCTTCGTCGACCGGCGCGCTCCACGGACGGCAGCCGAGAGCTTGCCGTCCGTCTCGGTGAAGAACGTCACGATGAGGTCCGCCTCGCCGTAGGCGACGCTGCGCACGAGCAGCGCTGCGGACTCGATGCGCTTCACCCCAAGCGGCTCGAACCGAACAGCGTGTGCCCGCTCGGTGACTGCTGCGAGAGCTCGGGCGGCATGTCGCGACCGCGCGGCTTGAGGACGATCGACAGGGCGAGCGTGAAGAGGATGAGCAGCAGGACGAGGGCGATCGCCACGCCGAAGCGGCGGCTCTGCCCCTCGCGGGCGGCCTGGACGGGCGACGCGACCGGGAGCGGGTTCACGTCCGCCGCGCCGATGCGACGGCTCGCGGAGTAGCGGGCGACGACGTCGTCCGGCACGAGGCCGACGGTCTGCGCGTACGACTTCAGGAAGCCCTTCACGAAGACCTCGCCGGGGAGATCGTCGAAGTGATCCTGCTCGATCGCCTCGAGGGTGGTGAGCGGAATGCGCGTGACGCGCGCGACCTCGGCGAGGCTCATGCGCTTGGTCTCGCGACGGTGCCGCAGGGTCGTTCCGACCGTCTCGATGGTCACGTCGTCCTCGTCATGGGCACTTGGCTCATTGGTTGGGCGAGCTCACGAGTGAGGTCGCGGGCGGGCTCGCAGGCGAGCTCGCGGAGGGGGTGATGGGGGGGCTGGGCGGGGTGGGCGTCGCGGCAGGGGCCGTGGGGGCGATGCCCAGCGTCTGGATGCAAAGCTTTCCGGTCGGTGTTTCCGCGGAGATGTCCCGGCACTTCTCGCAGTCCTTCTTCCACTCGGCGTTGCCGAGCTGCTTCCGCACGCGGCAGCGGCCCCACCACGCGTCCTGGAGGTTCTCGCAGGCCGGGTCGGCGGTGACGGCGTTCGTGAAGCTCGCCTCGGCCGAGGGGAGGTCGCGCTTCTTCTCGTAACAGAGGCCGAGACGGTGGTGGCCGACGCAGAACCGGGGCTCGGCGACGGCGTTCTTCAGCGAGGCGATGGCGGCGTCGACCTGGCCGTCACACAGCTGGGCGTCGCCAAGATTGCCCCACGCGAAGTACGGGTGGACGTAGGCCGGGTCCTTCGTGAGCGGCTCGAGGACCTGGATGGCCTCCTTGCAGCGCTTCTCGTTCACGAGGGTCTGGCCGAGGAGGTTCTTCGCGTCGCGGAACTCCGGGTTCGCCTTGAGGGCGGCGCGGGCGTAGCGCTCCACCTCGGTGAGGCGGCAGTCCGGGGCGGCGACGCCGCGGTTCGTCGAACAGAACGAGAGGCTGATGACGGCGCCGAAGTACTGCGCCTTGTCGTTGTCCTCGTTCAGGGCGAGCGCCTTCGTCGTGTGGTCGAGGGCCGCGCGGACGTTCCCCTTCTCGAAGAGATCGACGGCGAGCTGGTACTCGGCCTCGCTCTGGCGCTCGGTGCTCTGGGCGTTCGGGCTCTGGCTGCCCTTGTTGGTGCAGCCGGCGAGCGCGACGCAGACGAGGACCGCAGCTGCGAGGAAGCGTCGCAGCCGCGAAGGCGTGCCGCTTCCGCGCGACGCTGTGGAGCGTGCGCGGGGGAGTGCTGCGCGGAACTGGGGCGAGCGCGACCGCATGGACCTCGGGAGTACACCGTTTATTCGGCCTGGACAGCGCCGTCAACCCTGAACAGTCACGGCTCAAGTCCGCGCGACCACTACAGTTTTTGACCGCATCAAGCCTCGCGCGCACCTTCGGCTGACGCGCCGCGTCGTATTTTACCGCTCTCCGCGGAGCTCTTCCTTGGAGCCGAGGAGGCCATAGAGACGCCGGAGGGCCTCGAGGTCGGGGATCTCGACGCGCTCGCCGACGATCCGTAGGTACTGCTGGTCGCGGAGGCGCTGGACGGCGCGCTTGACGGTCTCGACGTCGAGCCCGACGCGGCTCGAGAGCTCGACCGGCGACACGCTGAGGTCGGCCGTGCCGGAGGTGGCCCGGGCCATCTTGAGCAGCGCGCTGATGACCTTGGACTGGGTGTCGCGGAGCATGAGGACCTCGATCTGGTCCTCGGCGTCGCGGAGGCGCCGAACGAGCTGCGTCAGGATGCGCTCGGAGAGCGACGGGATGCGCTCGACGATCTCGCGGAGCGCGGCGCGATCGAGGACGAGGGCGACGCCCTCGCTGAGCGCGACCGCCGTGGAGGACCGGACGGCGCCGTCGAGCAGAGCGCCCTCGCCGAAGAGGTCGCCCGCCTGGAGGACCGAGAGGCTGCGCTCGACCATCCGCACACGCTTCAGCAGGCGGATGCGACCGCTCTGGAGCAGGTACGCGGCGGAGGCGGGGTCACCCTCGCGGAAGAGGACCTCGCCCTGGGCGAACGGCCTCCCGTACTGCTCCAGCAGCGCGCGCACCTTCCCGTCGCCTTGATCGTCGAGGTCGACGAGGGTGTCACGACCGCGGACGCGCTCGCCCGGGGCGGGCACAGCGGGGCCGGAGGGCCCACGCGAGTCGGCGCGAAGCTCGGGGTTTTCGCGGGGATCCTGCGCCACGGCAAGGACGATAGAGCATCCGTCGGGGCGTCTCAAACTTTGGCGGCGGGGGCCGTTGCGTGGTCGAATGCCCACCGTGAGAACGGCCCGCGAGCAGCGCACGACGAAGGAGACGAAGGTCGACGTGTCCGTGGGGCTCGACGGGAGCGGAACGGCCGACGTCGTGACGCCCATCCCGTTCCTGACGCACATGCTCGAGCAGATCGCGAAGCACGGCCTCGTGGACCTCACGGTTCGTGCGGAGGGCGACGTCGAGATCGACGGCCACCACACCACCGAGGACGTCGCGTTCACCCTCGGCAAGGCGGTCGCGACGGCGCTCGGCGACAAGGCCGGCATCGCGCGGTACGGCTCGGCCACCCTCCCGATGGACGAGGCGCGCGCGACGTGCGCGATCGATCTCTCCGGACGCCAGTTCTTCGTCTGGGAGGTGGCGATGCCGAAGGCGAAGCTCGGCACGTGGGACACGGAGCTCGCGGAGATCTTCTTCGAGGCCTTCGCCCGGGGCTGCGCATGCAACCTGCACGTCGTGCTGCACGCCGGGACGAACCTCCACCACATGACGGAGATCTGCTTCAAGGCCCTCGCGCGGGCGCTGCGGGTCGCAGCGGCGGTGGACCCGAGAGCGGTAGGAATCCCTTCGACGAAGGGCTCCTTGTAGAAACGCTCTACTGCTTCGTCGCCGCGATGACGACGTGCGGATACGGCAGCACGTCGGGGACGCGGACCATGCGCACGTGGAAGCCGAGGGACGTCAGCATCTCGCCCCACTCGCGGTGATGGCGGTACGCGAGAGGCTCGTCCCACCCGACCATCGCGCGGTCCATCAGCTCGGTGAACTTGAGGCCGAGATGCGGCTCGGTCGTGATGTCCTTCACCACGAGCACGCCGCGCGGCGCGAGGAGATCGCGGAGGCGCTCGAGCATCGGGAGCTGATCAGCCGCCGGGATGTGGTGCATCACGTCGAGCACGTACGCCCCTGCGAACTGGCCCTCGAGCGCGACGTCGCGAGCGTCGCCCGCGATGAACTGGTTCTCGAGGCCGAGGCTGAGGCTCACACGCCGTGCCATCGCGATGCGACGCTCGTCCGGATCGACGCCCACGATGCGCCGCGCCGGCTGCGTCTGCCCGAAGTAGGCCGAGAAGAGACCGAAGCCGCAGCCGATGTCGAGGATGCGCCCCTCGTCCGGTAGCAGCAGATCCATGACGCTCAGCAGCTTCGGGCGAAGGATGGAGAAGCGCACGTTCGCGTACGCGCGCTCGAACAGCGGCAGAGCCCGCGCGATCCGTCCGATCGCCGCGCGGCCGTAGACCTCCGGCGCATGGAACGACTTGCGCTCGCCCATGCCTCGCGAGATCGCTCGCATGAAGCGAGTCGAGACGGGCTCTCGCCGGTCGTTCTCTGCAGGGTGCGCGGAGTTGGCCATCGGGGCGCCCCTTACCACGGCGGGGACGCGGGCGGGAACAACGGCCTGGAGGGCTGGAAACTACGGAGCGACGGCCGCCGCGGGCACCGACGGCTCGCTCTGTGGCCCGCCGACCGAGGTGATCCCCTCCTCTGCCTTGCGGTCCCAGATCGTCACGAGGAACGTGGCCAGCATCGAGAGGAACTTCACCGCGAGCTCGTGATCGTCCTCGAACAGATCGATGAGCCCCTCACGCGTCCCGCGGAGCGCGACGACGGGCTCCTCCGTGGTCAGCTCGTTCCAGCGGGGTAGCCCCACGAGTGACTCGGCGCCGCCGACCACGTACGCGGGCCCGAGGTGATGGACGAACTTTCCGTCGCCCCACCGCGTGCTCAGCATCCCCTTCACGATGAAGTACGAGTGCTCCGCGAGATCGCCCTCGCGCCACAGCACCGTCCCCGCGGGGAGCCTCAGCTCGACGAGCTTGCGCGCGAGCGTCGAGAGCGAGTTGACGTTCGCGGTCGTGAACGCGTTCATCCGCCGGAGGAGGAAGATGCGCTCGACGATCCCGAGCTCGCCCTCGCCGATCAGCTTGTCGAACGGCACGACGGGCGGCACGAACGGAGGGGGCTGGTTCACCTTGTTCTCTGCGACGAGCCGCTCGGCCACCCAGCGGATGTGCCCGAGCAGCACGGCGAAGTGGTCCTCGAAGACCTCGTCCATCGCGTCAGCCCGCACCTCGAGGGCCTCGACAAACGACTCGGCGACCGCCGAAGTGCCGCCCGCCTGCCGCGCGAGATAGGCGAGGAACCCGACGCCGCCCGGGCCGCGCACGGTACCGATCCGCTTGCCCTTCCGACGCAGCGTCACCGTCCCGGTCGTGAGCAAGTAGAACGAGCGCGGCGGCTCGTCCTCGCGCAGGAGGATGTCGCCCCGCTTGAACGTGACGGTGCGCAGCGACGCGGCGAGCTGGGCGATGTCGTTCGCCGGTAGCGTCCGCAGCGTCGGGACGGAGCGAAGGCGCAGGATGCGCTCGGTGACCTCAAGCTGGCGCACGTGAGCCCCCTTCCCCGCTCTCGGGCGCGAGCACGTCGCGGACCTTGCCCATCAGGCGCTCGCCGAGGCTCTCGGCCAGCGGGTTCGTCTCCGCGCGCGCGGCCCGCGGCACGGTGCTCGGGTCGATGCCAAGCTCGACCGCCCGGTACTCGGCGAGCGTGCGCATCGTCGTGCTGCGATGCGCGAGGATCTCGAGGATGGCTTGCTCGTACGTGAGCGCGACGGACGGAACCGGAGTCGGCGCACTGCCGCCGTCGCCGACGAGCGCGAGAAGCCGCCCGCGAAGCGGCTGCTTCACGATGTTCTCCAGGAGCTCCAGGCTGCTCGCATGCGACTTCGGGTTCTTGCTACGCAGCCCACGCCAGATGTCGTCGAAGGGCACGCCGTGGATCAGCTCGAGGAGGAGAAAGACCCTCTGCGTCGCGTGGAGCTCCTTGTCGTGCACGAGGTCCCTGAGCAGGTGATGTGCCGCATGGAGTGGGTCGAACGGGACGCCCGCACGCATCGACGCGGGCGACGCCTCGTCGCCTCCTGCCAGCGCCGCGCCCCAGCGCTGCAGCTGCTCGGCATGATCGAGCGTCTGCTCCGCGGCGCGCGTGAGCGGAGTCGGGTCGAGGTCGAGGTCCGGATTGCGCCGGCGTAGCTTCACGAGCCCGCGAATCACCTTGAAGCGCACGAGGCCGTCGTACGCATTCTGCAGATGGCGCGAAAGGACGCGCGACGCCGCGGTCGGCTCGAACAGGCAGATCGTGCGAGGCAGATGGCTGCGGATGTCTCGCGGCATCTGCGAGGCCGAGAGCGCCTGATCGAGGGCGTCGAGCGCGCCGGGGATGGTCGTCAGCGCCGCGCGCGCTTCCATCCGCAGCTCGTGACGATTGAGCATGCGGACCAGAGACGGAAGAAAGCGCGGGCTCTTGCGCACCGCCATGGCGCGGGCGACCTCCAGCCGAACGCGGATGTCGGGCGGCCCCTCGGCGAGGTTGGCGGGCGCCTGATCGGCCCGACGCGCCACCGGTTCACCCAGCCCGCACGGCGCGTCGCGGTACGTCCCGGCAACCTCGTCGAGCTCGATGAGCAGCTCGTCGAAGCGGTCCGCGACGGAGTCGGCCGACCCCTGCCTCGGGGCGACCGCGCGGATGGCACGCGCGAGCTCGGCGGCCGTCTGCCACGACTTCGTCTTCATCGCCTCGGCGAGCCGAGCCTCCGAGTCGGCCGCGTCGATCCATCCGCGCGCCATGAGCGCGACGAGCGCCGTGACGGAGACCTGCGGGCACTGGTCGGCGAGGCGCTCGAGGAGCAGCTCCTTGTGCGGGAGGACCGCGGTCCGCGCGCGCAGCGCGGCGGCCGCCACTTCACGATCGGGATGACCGTTGAGGCGGTCCGCGATCGACACGAAGTCGACACGCCCCATGTCGGTGAAGATCTCTAGCGCGCGCATCACGACGTCGCGGCTCGGGTGATAGAGGATCAGCGCCGGGATGAGCCGCTCGCGATGCTGCTCGGCGAGGAGCTCGAGGGAGGCAATGACCTCGACGTCCAGGCTGCTGTTCAGTCCAGCGAAGAGAGTCTCGAGCGCGCCGAGGTCGAGCTCGGGCAGCTCCGCCTTTCCGCTGAGCCCGCCCGCCTTCAATGTCTCCCGGAACACGTCGAGATACGCCGCGCGAATCGCGAAGACGAGCGAGACCCACAGGACGGCAAGGCCGAGCACGATCGCGCCGAGCGTCATCGGCACGGCGGCTCCCAGCGCCACGAGGCCGAGGATGCCCACGGAGGCGATGGCCTGACCGCCGCGCGAGCCCACGAGGTCCACGACGGGCTTGATGCGCTCGCGGATGCCGTCGGGCACCGGCACGAGGAGGAGCTCGGTGCTCGTCTTGTGGAGCGAGTATCGCAGCGCGCCGTCGAGCCCCCTCAACACCACGGACGCGACGAGGAGCCCCCCCGACACGAGGACGCCGGACGCGGCGACGAGCATCGCGGTCGGAAAGAAGAAGAGCGCCTTCTGCACGCCGGCGCGACGGAACACCCACGGCGCGACGAAGAGCTGCGCGACGAGCGCGAGGGCGTTCGTGATCGCGTAGAAGGTCGAGAGGAAGTTGCCGAGGAGCCGCGTATCCCGGATCTGGCTCGCGACCTGCGACTTGAAGAGATAGTCGGCGATCGTCACCGTGATCGTCGACACGAGCACGATGCCGAGAACGCGCCTGGCGAACGCGTTCTCCCAGAGGAGACCGATCGTCGCGCTCATCGGTCTCTTCGGAGCTTCGCCGTCGTCGCGGTGCCCGCGCGGTCTCGCCCCTGCGGCGTCCGCCGGTAGCACGATGATGAGGCACGGCATGGCCGCGAGAACGAAGATACCCGCGGCGAGCAGCACGGCCGAACGAGGCGACATCAGGCTGTTCGAGAGACGCGCGAGCACCGCGCCGAGCACGCCGCCGAGGACCGCGCCGCCGCCGATGAAGCCGTAGAGACGCTTCGCCTGCGTCATCGTGTGGGCGCGCCCGAGGAGCGTCCACACCTGCACCATCGCCCAGGACCCGAAGAGCCCCGTCCAGATGTAGAGCGCGTAGAGGACGGTGGCCGTCGGTGTCCCGCCCAGGAGGAGCGTCCAGAAGACCGTCGTGATGCACGCCGCGACGACGAGCGACCCGGCAACGCCGAGCTTGCTGTCCGCGCGCGCCGCCTTGATCTGCGACAGGCCCAGCGCGATCGTGACGATCACGAGGTACATCCAAGGCAGCCGCGAGGCCGGCATCTTTGCCAGGAAGAACGCGTCGCGGGCCGTCTCGAGCAGCGTGTGGCCCGTCGTGATGGCGAGCAGCGTCGCAAAGGCGGCAAACGTGTTGCGCCGCTCTCCTTTGCGGACGTCGAGGATCCCCCGCAAGCTGCTCATCGTTTCGGCCGACCCCTCCCAGCGTACCCGACCTGTTCAAGGGTCCTTCTGCCTAGGATGCCGTCCACTGCGGCATCGTCTCGCTGGGCAGCCGAGCTCAACCAGGCGCGAGCTTCACTCGAGGGCGCGCTTGAAGATGAAGAAGCACTCCTTCGAGTTGCCTCCCCGCTCGCGATCGAAGCTGGAGATGAGCTCCCAGCCCTCCTTGCCGGCCTCGTTCAGCTTCGCTTCGAAGTCTTCCTCCGTGATCTCGTAGATGTCGAAGGTGATGCGCTTGTACGCCCACTTGGTCATGACCGAAGACTAGATCACCGAGCGCGGTCCGAGGGACGAGAATCGCGCTCCGGCGCTCAGCGTGAGGGCGAGGCGACGTCGCCCGTGCGATGGCCGACGAACGTGGCAAGAATCGTCTTGTCCGCGTTGCCGACGTGGACGGTCGCCGTCCAGAAGCCGTGGTCGATGCGGTCGATCGTGGCGTCGAGCGCGCCCTTCTCGGCGGGCGCGTCCCACATCTGTGCGCTCCCGTCCTTCATGTGGAGGAGCGGCAGGTCGAGGCGCTTGATCTGTCCCTGGACGACGCCGACGAGCACGTCGAGGCCGAGGTTGCACATGTTCTGGATCTCGGTCTTGTGGTCGACGCAGATCTTGCCGGGACCGACCGGGTCGATGCAGCGCTTCGACACCGCGTCGGCGACCGATGCGCAGTCGATGACCTTGCCGAGAGCATCGCGGAGGTCCACGGCGCCGAACTTCTCCTTCATCAGCTTGTTGGCCGCGAGGAGCGCGAAGGAGCCGATCGGGACGTTGAACCCGTGGTCGCCGATCTTGAGGCGCGCCGTCTCGAGCTCGGGAGAGCGCTTCTCGAGCGAGACGGCGTTCGCCTTGACGCTCTGCTTCTCGAGCGACTTGAGGACCTCGGGCGCGTTGATGACGTTGCGCTTGTCCGACCAGTTGTAGGCGACGCCGGCGAACGTGTGCGAGGCCTGCGCGTCGCCGATGGCGTCGCCGACGGGCAGCTCGAGGGTCGTGACGAGCTCGAACTTCGTCGTGATGCTCGCGAGGTCGTCGAGCATACCGGTGAGGTTCTTCGCGAACGGCACCGTCTTGTAGAACGACTTGATCATGTGCTCGTCGATGTACCCGAGCACCTGGTCGCGGATGAACGAGGGGATCGCGTTGAGCACGTTCGGAACGACCGGCACGTTCGCGGCCGCAAGGAGGTCGACCATCGTCTGCGACGGGTGCTCCTTGAAGTTCGAGAGCGCCTTCAGCGTGTCGTTCGCCGCGTCCGGGAACACCCCCGTCGACGTCAGGTCGAAGTAGTTCGAGAGCTCGTAGACGCCGTCGAGCTTCGGCGCGAGCGGCTTGCCGTCCGCACCGACGGGCAACCCGTCGGGACCGAGCTTCACGCCGTTCGGGCCCTCGGTGGTACCGCCGGAGCCGCGGGTCCCGTCGGCGCTCATCGGATCGGGCGCGCCGTCGTCGGTGCCTCCGCAGGCGGCGACGACGAAGGCGATCATCACGACGGGGAGTGCGCGAAGGGTCAGGCTCATACCTGCACCTACAGCAAAGCGCGTACCGTCCCGTGCGGGTGCCTTCCCTGCACGGAAGAGCTGAGATTCCCCGCGGATCTGCCATGGAGCCGGGTCCCGGACGATCCACGTTGCTGGCCAGTCAACGTCCCGCCGCGCACCCGGGACGGGCTCGCGATTGCGCAAATCCGCGCGCACCCCTCAGGGGCTGACGGAGCTGACGGCCTCGGCGAGAACGAGGATCACGACGAACGGCACGAGCACGACGACCGCCGAGAGCAGCCCGATCCCGGCCGCCGCCCAGCCGGAGCCGCGCTTGCCGCCCATCGCATGGTGCTGGCGCACGAAGGCATCCTGTCGGGACCTCGCGATGGCCGCCATGAGCAGCAGCGGCCCGATGCTGAACGGGAAGCGCGGGACGCCGGCGGGGAGAAGCGACGCCACGGTGAAGAGAAGCCCCGTCCGACGAGGCCCGCGAGCAACGTCTTCACCGCCGCGCCCGTGCGGCCGATGCGGTGCTCGTTGATCGCCATGATGACCGCGCCGCCGAACGGCGAGCCAGGAAGGTCGCGAGCCCCACGAGGTTTGGCGTGTAGAGCGCGGCATCGAGCCTCGTCGCGAGCGGAGGCCCCGCGGTCATGGCGGGCCCCGGCAGACCCAGTGGAGCCGCGTACGGATTGGCCGCGTAGGGGTTCGGGCCGTACGGAGGAGGCGGCGGACCGTAAGAGCCGTGCGGGGCGTTCATCGTGAGGAAGAGCCCTCTCGCCCGCCGAGGTCGCGCTCGAAGTAAGGTCGACTCGAAGAATCGACCTCACGGGGAGAGCGCGTCACTTCACGAGCGATTTGCAGCCGAGGAGGATCTCGACCTTCGCGGCGCCGCTCTCGACCTTGACCGCGTCGCAGGTCGCGCCGCAGAGGATGATCTTGGTCGGCGTCCCGCCGGTCGCGGGGTCGATGTCGTAGTACCAGCCCGGGCCGGTCCCACATGCCGCTGCATTCGCCTTGTAGCCGAGGAGCTCCTGCTTGCCGGCGCCGTCGGTGTGCTGGACGTTGACCTTGTCGAAGTCCTGCTGGCCCGCCTCGGACGGCGGGATCGCGTACTCGCAGGGCAGCGTGGAGCCGCGGATCGTGTCGAGCGCCTTCTGGAAGTCGGCGGCGACGTTGCCGCCGGTCGTCACGATGAGCGCCTTGCTCGTGCCGCCGCCGGCGGCGAGCGCATCGAGGTTCGCCGTCGCCGTCGCCTTGGCGGCGTCGGTGAACACGCCGATGACGAAGGTCTTGATCTTGGGGGTGCCGCTCACGCCGCCCGCGGCGATGGCGGCGATGCCGGGGATGTCGAGTGGAGCGCAGCGCGTCGGGAAGCCGTCCGTCGCGAGAACGAGCACGACCGTGTGGGTCGGGTTCGCCGTCGCGTGCGCCTTGGCGAGCGCGATGCCGCTCGTCACGGCCACCGACGTCGGCGTCAGCGCGTTCGGAGGGGGGTTGGGCGTCGCGTTGATCGCGCCGGTCAGCGCCGCGGCGTTGCCCGGCAGCACCGAGATCGGCACCTTCGCCGGACTGTAGTCGGCGGCCACGCACTCGCTGCCTTCACACGAGCCCGTCGTCAGCGCCTGGCACGAACCGCCGCCGAGACCGCACGCGCCGTACGTCGGGTCGCCGACGAGGCAATTGTTGCCGCCGAGGATGCCGTTGCAGACGCCGAGCGGATAGCAGGCGGCACCGCCGGCACAGTCAGCCGCCGAATCACAGCTCGTGATCGGCGAGGTCGCCGTGGCCGGATGACAGGCCTTCAGGAAGCATCGACCCAGGCTCACGCCGCCTACGGTGCACTGGGCGTTGCTGCTGCACGTCGCCGGAGTGCCGGGGTGCTCGATCGGGAAGATCTGGAGACCGACGCCGAGGCCGGCCGACTTCGGATCGGCGAAGAACCCGTTGAGCGCCGTCTTCACGGAAGCCCACTTCGTGGGACCGGTTCCGTTCGCGCCTGTCTTCTCCATCATCGAGCCCGACGCGTCGAGCATCACCAGGAGGTCGACGGGGAGCTGCTGGGCGGTCTGCGTGGTGGCTCCGCATGCGCCGAGCCCACCGGTCGTCCCGCTCGTGCCGCTGCTCGACGACGTGCCGAGGCCGCCACTCGCGCCACCGGAGGTTCCAGTCCCCGACGTCCCCGAGGAGCTTGCGCCGCCGCTCGACCCTTCCTCGAAGCCGCTGTCAGGGTTCGAGCCACAAGCAGAGCCGACCACGAGTGCCAGCACCCCGACGGCAACGAGAGTGACGAGCTTCTTGGACATGACGAGACCTCCGACCGAACCGAAGGGTAGCGCTTCCCCCCGGGTCGACGCGAGTTGATGTGGAATGCAACGGCCCGAGAAGACGATGCAAAGGCAGAATATGCAAAGGGCCCGCTGCGATGTGCAGCGAGCCCTTTGGGTCGTCGTGGAGTGCGAAGGAGGGGACTTGAACCCCTACGGTGTTACCCGCTAGCACCTCAAGCTAGTGCGTCTGCCAATTCCGCCACCTTCGCTCTGTGGGGCATGGGAAGTAATCAAGGTCGCGAACCGAGTCAAGTACACGTTTCGACTAAGAGTCCTTTAGGTCACCGCCGACGGACGGCGCGCGCGAGAACGGCGACCACCTCGCGGACCTCGAACGGCTTCCGGACGAGCTCGATCGTGAGGCCCGCGACCATGTCCGGCGTCGCGTCGGCGTTGCCAGTGACGAGAACGACCGTCGCATGCGGGCTGCAGGCGCGGAGGGCCGCCAGCGCGCCGGCGGTGTCGGCGGCGATGGGCGAAAGGTCGACGAGGGCAGCGTCATAGGGACCGTGGCCGAGGGCCTTCGTGAGCTCCTTGGCTGTCGTTGCCGTGGTGACCATCGCCCCGCGAGCCTCGAGTGCGGTCTCGAGGAGCTGGGTCACGCCGACGTCGTCCTCGACGACCAGAAGGCGCATGCCGGAAAGATCGCTGACGCGGGCCGTGGAGACAGGGGGCCTCGGGACGGCGTCGAGCCTGGGCCACCGGACGAGGAAGCGGGCTCCCCCGCCCTCGTGGACGAGCAGCTCGACGTCGCCGCCCCACGCCCGCGCAAGGGCGCGCGAATGGCGGAGCCCGACGCCCGTGCCTCCGGGACGGAGCGAGTCCCCGGCGAAGATGGTCTCGCGCCGCTCGGCCGCAACGCCGGCCCCGTCGTCGGCGACGACGATGCTGCATCGCTCGTCGTCGGCTGTGACCGTCACCTCGACTGCGCTGCCGCGGGGGGCATAGGCGAGCGCGTTGAGAACGAGGTTCGTGAGGACCTGCGCGACGTCGAGCGCGCCGGCGACCGTTGCGCCCCCGTCGGTCGCATGCACGGCGAGGCGGACCTCCGCGCGCTGTGCCTCGACGACGAGGGCCTTGCAGATCTCATCGACAATCGCGGAAGCCTCGCGCTGCTCGTCGATGCGCGGGCTCCCGATCGCGTGCCTTGCGAGGTCACGCGCGATGCGCGCGCGCTGCTCGACGATCGTGAGCGCGTAGGCGACCTCCTCCGGCGTGGCGCCGGGGGCGCGCGCCTCACCGACCCAGCCGAGCAGGACCGTGAGCGCGTTCGACACGTCGTGGAGGACGCCCGCGAGATCGCGGTGGGGGTCCGACGGCTCCGTCACGGGGCGGAACGCTACGACAACTCCTCGGCCACGTCACCACGGGCCTTCACTGCGCCGCGGCGGAGGCCTCGGCGCTCACGACTCCCTCGGCCTCGAGGCGCGCGAGCGTCTCGCGCACGATGCGGCTGTGGTCCTTGTCGTTGGGGTGGAAGCTCGGTCGGAGGTACTCGCGGATGCCGCGTACGAAGACCCGTGTGAAGATGGGCTTCGACATCGACAGGCCGTCGCGCTCCGCGACCTTGCGCAGCGTGCCCAGCTCGCGCGCCGCATCGCGCAGCGTCATGCCGTCCTGCGCGAGCAGCGCCCGCGTGGCCTGCACCCAGAAGCCGCCGAGGACGACGGACGCGAGCACCATGCCCGTCACGCGCAGCGCGTAGCTCGGGTGGACGGCGCGAAGCACGTCGAACGCGACCGCCTTGTGCTCGAGCTCCTCGAGGGCGTGCCACTCGAGCAGCTGCCGCATGATCGGGTGCGCGCCTTCGAGGTCGCCGGCCGCGAGCGCGTCCTCCGCCATGATCGCCGTGAAGTGCTCGAGGGCCACGGTGACCGCGAGGCGGAGCGCCGGCGAGGTGCTCTTCTCGATCCGACCGTACGCGAGCGCCTCGTAGGGCTTCAGGATCGCGTCGATGTCGTAGCCCTGCTCGCGCAGCGTGTCGAAGAACCGCTCGTGCGCCTGCGCGTGGCGTCCCTCCTGGCCGAAGAAGCCCCGCACCTGCGCGAGCAGCTGCGGGTCGTCGAGCTGGTCCATGTAGTGACGGACGCTGCGCACGAAGAAGCGCTCGCCGGCGGGAAACAGGAGGTTCACGCCGTTCGCGACCTGGGTGGCGGCGGTGCTCCCTGCGAACCAGCGCCTGGGGACGTTCGTGAAGCCGAGGCGGGGCGTGCGCGGCGTGGGCGTCGACGATTCATTCACGGGCAGAACCTCCGTTGACTCTCGTTCAATAGACGATAGGACGTATTGAACTACAGTCAATAGAGCGTTAGACTGTTTCCTGCGATGGCGAGCGTGGTGAAGGTCTCCCGGCGAAAGGCGGCACACGGCCTCGCGAGCCGCCGCGCCGCGGTGCGCGAGCCGCGCGTTCGTCTCGAGGTCGAGGAGCGCCGAAGCCAGCTCGTCGGGCTCGGGCTCCAGCACTTCGGAGAGCGGGCCTACGACGACGTGTCGATCGACGCGATCGCCGACGCCGCCGGCATCTCGAAGGGGCTCCTCTATCACTACTTCCCGACGAAGCGCGCCTACTACGCCGCCACCGTGAGGGAGGCCGCCTCACGGCTCGTCGCGAGCACGGAGACCGACGACGGCGCTCCCCCGCTCGCGAGCCTGCACGCGGGGCTCGACGCGTACCTCGCGTACGTCAAGGCGCACGCGAAGGCGTACGCGACGCTCATGCGAAGCGGCGTCGGCGTCGACCCGGAGATCGCGCGCATCGTCGACGAGACGCGCGCGACGTTCGTCGATCGCCTCACCTCCGGCTTCGCGGTGAGCGAGGCGACGGGGTTTCTCGACGCGCCGCTCGTTCGCCTGGCCCTGCGCGGGTGGGTCGGGTTCGCCGAAGCCGCGAGCCTCGGGTGGGTCGAGGCCATCGCCGCGGGCACGCCTGCCCCCTCGCAGGAGGAGGTCCGCGAGCTGCTCGCCGGGGCGCTCATGGAAATCGTCCGCTCGGCGCTCCGCGGGCTCGCGGCGCGCGCGGGCGCCTGAACGAGACCGCGGAGCGACGCCGGGCGAGACCGCGTGCGGTTACGCGGTTTTCGGCGGCGTCCTTGCGAAATCGAGCGAACGGCGTCGGTGAAAGGAGACCGCGGTGTTCCGCGGTGAGACTGCTACCGATCTTCGCCGATCCATCTTGAGACTCTTGAGAGAGGGACGATGCTTGTGTTGTTTTAGAAAAATTGGCGGGCCGTGCGACCGGTGCTCCGCTGCCCAAGAGGAGGTCTTGCGATATGAACCGTGCAATCTTCGCGATGATGCTGGGCGCTGGGATGAGCCTGATGGGCTGCGCGGCCGGCGTAGACGACCCGGTTCCGCAGGCGCCGGGCCCCGAAGAGCAGCGTGATCCCCCGACCGTCGCTCTCAGCGGCGAGCTCCGCGATCCGCAGCGGCAGCTGATCAGCGGCATCGAGATCAACAACGGCTTCGGCAACGTCCCGGCGAAGCAGATCCCCCCCGGACCCAACCCGGTCCCCGAGCAGCACTGAGCGAGTCTCCCGGGCAAGCGCTTCTCTCGCCAGCTCCTCGCCGCTTCAGCCCGGCGCGGGGTGTGGCCTAACGAGCTCGGACCTCGGCCCCGTGCGACGGACTGCTGCCTAGTCCCAGGTACCCTGTCTAGTTCTCGACAGCCGATGAGGACTGTCGCTCTTCCCTGTTCGTGACAGCTTCTCCCTCGCCGCCAGCTCCGTTGGCGCGAGCGCGTCCCGCCGCCGGGCCATCGGACCGAAGGACCGCCAGCGCACGTCGAGCCGCCTCGACCGTGATGTCACGGGCCTCGACGATGATCGCCGCCACGCCCTCGACCTCGCCGCCCTCTGCGCCGGCTGCGAGCGCGACGGAGCGAGCGTGCAACGCCATGTGACCGCGCTGGATGCCGTCCGTCGCGAGGGCGCGGACCGCTGCGAGGTTCGACGCGAGGCCGACCGCTGCGGCGACCGCAGCGAGATCGCCCGCCGCCTCGACTCCTGCGATCTGCAGCGAGAGGCGTGCGCTGGGGTGCACGCGGAGCGTTCCGCCGACCGTGCCGAGCGCGAGAGGCATCTCGAGGAAGCCGGCGAGCGCGTCGCCGTCCCTTCGCCAGATGGAGAGCGGCGAGTACTGGCCAGAGCGCGCCGCGAAGGCGTGAGCGCCTGCCTCGACGGCGCGCCAGTCGTTGCCGGTCGCGATCACGACGGCGTCGACGCCGTTCATGATGCCCTTGTTGTGTGTTGCGGCGCGGTATGGATCGAGCTCGGCGAAGCGCGAAGCGTTGACGATGCCGTCGATGACGGCCTGGCCGTCCATGTCGTCGGTGGCGAGCATCTCGGCGGAGACGCGGCAGCGGACGCGCACGCAACGCTTGTCGCAGAGGTTCGAGAGGATGCGGAGGCCGACGCGCCCGTGCGCGAGGCTCGCGAGCCGATCCGCGACCGCCTCGGCGATCGTGTTGATGAGGTTCGCGCCCATCGCGTCGCGACAGTCGACGATGACGTGAACGACGATCATCTCGTCCGAGGGCTGACCGAGCGTGCGGACCTCGAGGTCACGAGCACCGCCGCCGCGCGCGCAGAGGCCCGGTACGGCACGGTCGGCCTTCGCGAGGATCTCCTCCTTGGCGGCGAGGATGGCGCGCGTCGCGCGCTCGGCGTCCTTCACGTGCGTGAGCTGCACCTGGCTGATCATGAGCGGCGCGTCGATCTCGGCGCGAAACCCGCCGCCCGCGCGGACCATCTTCGCGGCGTTCGAGGCCGCGGCGACGACGCTCGGCTCCTCGACGACCATCGGGACGACGTGGTCCTTGTCGTTGACCCGCACGTTGAGCGTCACGCCGTACGGTAGGCCGTACGTGCCGAGAACGTTCTCGACGAACTTGTCGGCCGTCTCGGCATCGAGCCCGCCGCGGTCGAGGGCGCGTGCGATCTCCGAGGCCTCGACGCCAGTAGCTTCGGCCACGAGCTTGCGACGCTCGCTCACGGTGACCTTGTAGAAGCCCGGCAGCTGCGAAGTTCGCTTGTTCATGACGTGGAGGTCGCCCCGCTGACCCCGGCGACGAACGCCGGAGGCTGCGTGACGGCCCTCACTCCTTTCTCATCCAGTGCGACGTCGATTTCGAAGAGTCCGAGAGCGAGTGCGCGTTCGACGAACGCTGCAGAGGGAGGTGCGCTTCCCACGTACGCCGCGACGTCCCCGCCGCCGGCGCCCGACACGCAGAAGGCGGCGTCGCTCGAGGCCGCGAGGTCCTCGAGCACTTCGAAGCCCTTGGGCACGATCGGCGCGCCCGCGCCGACGCCGAGCCGGAAGAGGCCGCGCGCGGCGCGACGGATCGCGACGATGAGCCGTTCACGACTGCCGACCTTCACGGCGTCCGCGGCCTCGTGGGCGATGGCCTCGAGGTCGTCGAAGCACGCGCGATAGGCGGCCGGCGAGACGGCCGCGAACCGGTCGACCTGCCCGCGGAGCTCGGCGGTGCTAGCGCTCGTTCCGCACGCAAAGACACGCACGAGCGTGCCCTCGGGAAGCGACCTGCGCTTCCAGGTTCCCGGGATGTACTCGAGGACGCCGCCGTGGACGCTGGCGGCGACGTCGACACCGCTGCCGCCCGCCTGGGCCGACGCGTGCGCGGCGCGCGCGCGTTCGAAGAGCGTCGTGCGGAACTTCTCGTCGTCGAGGTCGGCGCCGCGCTTGGCCTCGCGCGCGGCGAGCGACGCGACGAGGATCGCGGAGCTCGCTCCGAGCCCGAGCTTGCGCGAGCCGAGGAAGAGCGAGGAGGCGTCGACGTGAGGCGAGTCGACGTCGCCGAGCGCGGCACGAACCTCGGCGCTGGGCGTGGGGTTCGTGCGAGAGCCGTCCGCGTAGGCGCCGCGGCTCGTCGCCATGACGATCGCGGGTGCGCCACCGAGCACGGCGTAGGCACCGGTGAGAACCAGCTTGCCGGGCGCGAAGACCTTCACGACGCGGCCCCCTGCGCAGGAACGGCGGGAACGAGGCGAGCGCCTTCACCGGGCGTGGCCTCGATGAGGCGGAGCACGCCGGGGACGCGCTCGAGCCGCGCGCGCGCAGCGGCGACGTCGGAAGCGCGAACGAGGCACTTGAGATGGGGCCCCGCATCGATGGTCGCGTAGGTCGAGAGCCCAGCCGCGCGCATCGCGCGGACCTCGGCGAGCGCCGCGAGCGTCGCCCCGGTGACGTAGACGATCCCCGCGGCCATCGCGCACGCATGCATCGCGAGGGCACTACGCTCTGCGAGCTCGCCGACGCGCGCGAAGTCGCCGGCAAGCAGCGCGGCGCGCATGAGGCGATGTGATTCGGGCGCGTCCGCCACCCATGCCGCGTAGTAGGGGCTCTTCGCCTGCGTCGTCCCCATACCGTCGGTCGACGACGTCGCCTTCTCGGCCTCGGTGGTGACGCACACGAGGACGCGCAGATCGAGGGCGGACGGGCCCGCGACGGCACGCGCGGCCCCCTCCGACTCGAGGCCACCGTCGAGCTCGACGAAGCCGCCGAACAGGCTGCGTGCCGCGCTGGCGGAGCTGCGACGTGCGAGGTCGGCCACCTGCTCCGCGCTCCAGTCGAGGCCGGCCGCGCGCACCGACGCGAGGGCGAGCGCGGCGAAGCCCGAGGCGCTCGAGGCGAGGCCGCTCGCGGTCGGAAAGTCGTTCGTGCTGACGATGCGCGCGCGGGAAGAACCGACCGACGCCGCGGCTGCAGCGCGTACGCGGTCGAGCAGCTGCGTGGCGCGCACCTTGGTGCGAGCGCCGGACGCCTGCGAGACCCCGTTGAGAACGAGCTCGTCGTCGACGAGCGTCGCGTCGAACGCGACGGTCGTCGTCGTGCTCATGCCGGCGAGGGTCACGGAGAGGCTCGGGACGGCCGGGACGTTGCCGTCCCGTTCCCTCTTTCCCCAGTACTTCGCGAGCGCGATGTTGGGATGAGCGACCGCCGTCGCCGTGCGGACCTGGCTCATGGCGACTCCGCCGCCGCGACGCGGCCCCGGTGCTTCGCGAGGAGCTCGAGGACGTTCTCCACGTCGGCCTTCACGGTCGCCGCGAAGCCGTCGAAGCCCTCGTTCTTCCAGGCCGCGAGCACGTCGGCTCCGCGGCTGGCGGTCTCGACGAGCGCGACCACGCAGCCGCCGCCGCCCGCCCCCGTGAGCTTCGCGCCGAGCGCGCCAGCGGTGCGCGCCGTCCCGCACATCTGCTCGATCTCCGGCGTCGAGACGAAGAGCCCCGAGAGGAGCATCTGGTTCAGGTCGAGGAGCTGACCGATCGCCTTGAGATCGCCGTCGGAGATCGCGAGGCGGGCGTTCTTCACGAGCGTGTGGATGGCGTCGAACGTGCGCTGGGTGGTCTCGGGGCGGCGCTCCCTCATACGAGCGACCGACTCGACCATCGACTTCGTGCTCGACGACTGGCCGCTGTGACCGACGCAGAGATGGAGTGACGTCGGCACGCGAACGCGGTCGATCTCCGGCGCCCCTTCCGGCGAGCGCGTGTACTGCACGCAGCCGCCGAGCGAGGAGACGGCCGCGTCGATCCCCGACGGGTTGCCGTGGAAGACGCGCTCCCAGGCGTCGACGCGCGCGGCGATGGCCTCGGGCGCGGCCGACGGGTCGATCGCGCGAGCGACGGCGACGCCGAGCGCCGCGGAACAACCGAGACCGCCGCCCGGAGGCAGGTCGGCCTCGGCCGCGACGCTGACCGCCGCGACGGGAGGCTCGCCTGCCGCGCGCTGCGCCGCGCGGGTCGCTGCGAGCAGGCCGTGGAACGCACGGGCGAGCGGCGGCGATTCGTCGTCGGCAGCGTCGTTCACGGTGACGTCCCAGCCGCGCACGTACATGACGCTCCGCGCGGCTCCCTCCGGGGTCGGCGCGGCCTCGGCCCAGGCTCCGCGATCGATGCCGACCGCGAGCGCAGGCACGCCGTAGACGACCGCGTGCTCGCCGAAGAGGATCACCTTGCCGTGTGCCGTACCGCGGCTCATGCCGAGCGCTCCCCGAGCGCGCGAACCGCGCCCGCGAGCCACTGCTTGCCGCGCGAGCCGCTGGGCAGATCCATCGATTCGAGCGCCGCGCGCGCCTCGGCGAGGAGCTCCGCAACGCGCGCCTCGACCCGCGCCTTCGCGCCCGAGGACTCCATCGCCATCACCACCTCGGCGACCTCGGCATCGGAGGCGTCGTGACGGCCGAGCACGCGACCGAGAAGCGCCTCGGTCTTCGCATGCCCGCGCATCTCGACGATGAGCGCGGTGCGCTTGCCCTGTCGGATGTCGTTGCCGACGGGCTTGCCCGTCGCGCCGGTGTCTCCGAAGGCGCCGAGCAGGTCGTCACGGAGCTGGAATGCGATGCCCAGCGGGCGCCCGTAGCGGGCGAATTGCGCGACGCGGGCGTAGGAGGCGCCGGCGAGGTGCGCGCCGAGCGCGAGCGGACCGGTCACCGTGTAGCTCGCGGTCTTGAGGGCGTGGATGACCTCGACGCTCGCGGCCGAGGACATCTCCGCGAGCTGGCCGGTGACGACCTCTTCCTGGATGCGGGCGAAGGCGCGCGCCGCGGCGAGGACGCGCTCGGCGGGCAGCTTCGATTCGAGGAGCGCGATCTGCGCGAGGCCGCAGGCGAGGTCACCGGCGAGGATCGCCGCGGAGTCGCCGAGCGCCTTCGACCCCAGGCGCTCGCGCAGGTGAACATGAACGGAGGGCCCGCCGCGACGCACGTCGTCGTCGTCCATCCAGTCGTCATGGATGAGCAGGTAGACCTGGAGGAGCTCGATCGCGAGCATCGCGCTCTCGACGTCGGCAAACGCACGAGCGTCGTCGGGGGAGGACGCGCCCTCCGAGGCGACGTAGGCGGCGGCAACGAGGGCCGCGCGCATCCGCTTTCCGCCGCGCACGGCGAGCCCCTCCACGGCCTCCGCGGCCGCGCCGGTCTCGGCGCTCACGGCGCTCGCCGCGGCCACGTGGGGCTTCAGCCAGACGCCGAGCGAGCGGTCCACGTACCCGCGGACGTCGTCGAGCAACGTCGCGAAGGTGACGTCGGCGGCGTTGGCAGCAGGCTCCGGGGTCATGTGCAGCGATCCATGGACTCGATGGGTAGGGTGTGCCAGTGTCCTCGAGACGAGCGGTCGAGCGAGCGCACCGAGTGGTTCCATGACGCCGTTGGGCTCGTGAAAACCGAGGACAGAACGCTCAGCCCTACGCCTTTTCAATAGGTGCCACCCGCGCGGGCGTCAACCGAGGTCTGTTTTATTTTAACGTGCGAATTCGCGCACTTTCAATTTTCTCTGAACGTTTTCGCAAGAGTTTCGGGTGCTTCAGATGAGTGAGATCGGAAAGCGAAAAGCGGACCACCTTGCGCTCTGCGCGACCGATGCGGTCGCGTTCCGCGACAAGACCACGCTGCTCGAGCAAGTGCGGTTCATTCATGACGCACTTCCCGACCTCGACGCGGGGGCGCTCGACACCTCGTGCACGCTGCTCGGCAAGGCGCTGAAGGCGCCCCTCCTGATCGCTGCGATGACCGGCGGCACCGACCAGGCCGCACGCATCAACCGGGAGCTCGCGTCGATCGCAGAGGAGCACGGCTTCGGCTTCGGCCTCGGCAGCCAGCGCGCGATGCACGTCCGCACCGACGCCGGGACCAAGAGCTCGTACTCCGTCCGCGAGGTCGCTCCCAACGCGCTCGTTCTCGGGAATCTGGGCGTCGTCCAGGCCCGGCAGATGACCCTCTCCGAGATCGAGGCCCTGGTGCGCGCGATCGAGGCCGATGCGCTCTGCATCCACTTGAATCCGGCGATGGAGCTCGTACAGCCCGAGGGCGACCGCGATTTTCGCGGCGGCCTCGACACCATCGCCGCTGCGGTGCGTGAGCTTCCCTTCCCCGTCGTCGTGAAGGAGACGGGCTGCGGCCTGTCGCGACGCGTCGGCGAGCGTCTGCTCGGGGCCGGCGTCCGTCACGTCGACACGTCAGGCGCCGGTGGCACGTCGTGGGTCGCCGTGGAGACGAAGCGCGCCGAGGCCGTGGCAGATCACGCCGCGCGCGCCCTCGGCGAGGCACTCTGGGACTGGGGCATTCCGACGGCCGCGAGCGTCGGCATGCTCGCCCCGCTCGGCTTCCAGACGATCATCGCGACCGGAGGCCTCTCGAGCGGCCTCGACGTCGCACGCGCGATCGCGCTCGGTGCGAGCGCCGCGGGCATCGCGCGTCCCGTTCTCAAGGCGCTCACGGCAGGCGGCCGCGCGGGGGCCGTCGCCTTCCTCGAGGAGGTGCTCGCGGAGCTGCGCGCGGTCATGCTGCTCACGGGAAGCCCCGATCTTGCCGCCCTCCGGAGCGCCCAGCGACTGATCGGCGCAGAGCTGCGTCTCTGGATCGACACCCCCTAGTTCGTTCTGCGGTAAGCTAGCTGCCCGTGTCGTCTCTGCCGCCCCCGGAATTCCACTGCCTCGTCGTCGAGGACTCGCCGATGATGCGGCAGCTCCTCGTGTTCGCGCTCTCCCGCGTGAAGCAGCTCAGGGTCACCGAGGCGGACGACGGCGTCGACGGTCTCCGCAAGCTGGCGACCAACAAGTTCGACATCATCCTGACCGACATCAACATGCCGATCATGGACGGGCTGAAGCTCGTGAAGCGCGTACGGACGGACCCGGTCCACAAGGACGTACCGATCGTCGTCATCACGACCGAGAGCGCCGAGGAGGATCGCCAGCGTGCCCTCTCGCTCGGCGCGAACGCGTACATCACCAAGCCCATCCAGGCGCCGCAGGTGATCGCGAAGGTCAAGGAGCTCCTCGGCATCGAGTAAGCCCGTCGTGGTTCGTTTTCAGGAGCGCCCGCGGGGGGCGCCGATTGAACAGGCGGAGACGCTGAGGCGCGGAGACGCTGAGGCGCGGAGACGGCGCGGAGGGGTCTCGCCTCGACCGATTCCTGGACCCTCGTGGTGCCGGGGAGAACCCGCAAGGCCGGGTTCACCCCGGTGGGGAGACTCGATCCCGCACCGACAAGGTCATCCCTCGCTCCAGTGTCCCGCCCTGCATCGGACACCTCCTCATGCGCGCCGTCGATGGAGAGATGTCCGATGCATGGCAGAACAACGGAGCGAGGAACGACGTCGCGGCGTGACGGGGAGGACCCCTCCACCGGAGGGAACCCGGCCTTGCGGGTTCCCTCCGGAACGACGAGGGTCCAGTGAGGAAAGAAAGGAGGGGTAGGCCCTCCGCGTCGTCTCCGCGTCCCCGCACCTCCGCTTGTTCAATCGGCGAACCGCGCGAGCGCGCGTGCTAGTTTTCGCGGGCTCCCATGGCGCGCGTGCACGTGAAGATCTGCGGTGTTCGGACGGGCGACGACGCACGCGCTTGCGTGGAGCTCGGCGCGAGCAGCATCGGGTTGAATTTCGTGCCGTCGAGCCCTCGGTGCGTGACGGTCGGCGTCGCGCGAGAGATCGCGCGGGCCGTGCACGCATCGGGCAGGAAGGCGATCGTCGTGGGCGTCGTCGCCGACATGACGGTCGAGGTGATGCGCGCGCTCGTCCGCGATGCAGAGCTCGACTGCCTGCAGCTCCACGGTGACGAGAGCCACGACACGCTCGCGGCGCTCCTTCCTCACGCCTACAAGGCGACACGAATCGCGACCGCGGAGGACGTCGAGCGCGCGCGCGCCTATCCCGGCGAGTATCTGCTCGTCGACGCGAAGGTGCCCGGCGTGCTCGGCGGAAGCGGGACGGCGTTCGACTGGGCGCTCGTCAAGGAGCTCGCCGGCGAGCGCCGATTGACGCTCGCCGGCGGCCTCGACCCCGACAACGTGGCGCGCGCGGTTCGCGAGGTGCAGCCCTACTGCGTGGACGTCGCGAGCGGCGTCGAGCGCGCGGGCGCCCCCGGCGAGAAGGACCTCGCCAAGGTGCGCGCGTTCATCGAGGCCGCGCAGTCGGCCTGAGCCGCCGCGTCGGTCAGTTGCCGGTGCCGAGGTCGCAGCGCGCGATGATCTCGGCGCGCATGTCGCGAACATGCTCGATGCCGTCGAGCAGGCGATCGGCGGGTGTCTCGCCCTTGGCGACGAGCTCCTCGAGGCGCGTGAGATGCGCGCGCTCGTCCTTGCCCGAAGGCGAGAGGAACGCGCGACGCTCGAGGCCGCCGGCGGCCAGCGTGAGCACCTTCTCGGCGACCGGCTGGAGCGTCGCCCCGCGGAACCGCGCCCCGAGCCCCTTGTTCCACACTTCCTTGCGGGTCGCGTTGACCTCGTCGTACGTCCAGTCGGCCGTGAGCGCGTCAGCCTCGGCGAGCGCCTGCTTGTCGTAGAGGATGCCCGTCCAGAGCGCGGGAAGCGCGCACGCGAGCTTGGCGCCCTGCGAGTCGGCGCCGCGGACCTCGATCGTGTTCTTGAGGCGAACCTCGGGAAACAGCGTGTTGAGGTGGGTCTTCCAGTCGCTCATCGTGGGCTTGTGGCCCTGGTAGCCGCTCTTCCAGAAGCTGCGGAAGCTCTGGCCGGTGTTCGCGAACTTCTGACCGTCGCGCTTGAACATGAACATCGGGACGTCGAGCGCCCACTCGACGTAGTCGACGAACTTCGAGTTCTTCTTCCACACAGTCGGGACGAGGCCCGAGCGGTCGGGGTCGGTGTCGAGCCACACCTTCGCGCGCATGCTCTTGCCGCCGAAGGGCTTTCCCTCGACGAACGGCGAGTTTGCGAACAGCGCCGTCGTGAGCGGCGACAGCTTGAGCGCGACGCGAAGCTTGTGCATCGCATCGTCCTCCGAGAGGTAGTCGTAGTTCGCCTGCACCGTCGCGGTGCGGAGCATCATGTCGAGGGCGAGGCCGCCGCGCGTGGGCAGGTACTCGCGCATGATCGCGTAGCGCTGCTTCGGCACCATCGTGAACTCCTCGCGGGTCGCGAAGGGATGGAAGCCGAGACCGAGCCACTTGATGCCGTGACGCTCCGAGAAGGGCGCGAGCTCGGCGAGGTGACCGCAGAACTCCGCGCAGATCTCGTGGCAGTGCGTGAGAGGCGCGCCGGAGAGCTCGAACTGGCTGCCAGGCTCGAGCGTGATGCTCGCGCCGTCGCGCAGGAGCGCGAGCACGGGACCGCCCTCGACCTCTGCCTCGGGCTTCCAGCCCTTGGTGGCCGCGAGCTCGTTCATGATGGCGAGGACGCCCGTCTCACCGTCGTACGGCACCGGATCGCCGGAGGCGAACACGCCGAACTTCTCCATCTCGGCGCCGACGCGGAAGCGCTCCTTCGGCTTGATGGACTCGTGGAAGAGCGACAGGAGCTCGTCGTACGAGGTGATCGGCTTGTCGCTCTGGTGATCGGCAGTCACAACGTTTGCCATTCCCGGCTGGGATGCTCCTGAGGTCGCTTCGGTTGTGACCCCCGGAAAGAAGGGTCGACAGAAAGGGTCGGCCTTTATAGCCCGGGTTTCCGGAACCGAGACCGGAAAAGACCACACGGCCGCGAGGGGGGCAATTGGGCCCCAGGCGGCTCGGGCCGATGCTCCTCCTAGACGCGTGCGCGGCGAACCGGGATGGTCGGCTTCGCCGTCTTCTTGCGGTCGAAGATGCGCACGCGGCGGATGAGGAGGTCGAGCAGGTAGACCGCGAGCGCGGCGCCGATGAAGCGCGACCAGAGGTCCTGGTGGTAGCGGATCGTCTCGCCCGCGGGGTCGAACACGGCCTTCGCGTCAGGGTCCATGCGCCCGCCGGTGATCATCGCGGTGCGCGACAGGGTGACGAGATCCGGCGCGAGGGCGAGGTACTCGCGCGGGTACGGGTTCGTGACGTGGCCGAAGCTCTCGGCGACCTGCACGCTCTTCTGGCCGCCCTTGCCGTCATCGACGCCCTTCTCGAGCGACGCGTGCATGAGGAACGAGCCGAAGCGCTCGAGCGGGAAGTCCGACTCGTAGCGGCCCGGCGCCGTCTGCCTCATCGCGATCTTGCGCGTCTCGCCGTTCGCCTTAGGGTCCGCCGAAGGCGGCCCGTCCTGCGCCGAATGCGCCCCAGAGTGCGGCCCCTGCACCGTGAGCTTCGCGTCGAGGCCGTTCTGGAAGCGATCGTCGCCGCCGATGGCGTCGATCGAGGCCTTCACGTGGCCCGTGGCCGCGTCGATCTCCGCGCGCATGTCGTACTGCTGCCGGCGCTTCTGGCGCATGTGCTCGCGAATGAGCTGCCCCCAGAACTGGCCATAGCCCGGCCAGCGAAGCCACTCGACCGCCCAGAGGTTCTTCACGTCGCTCGTCCACGCGAGCGACCAGCCGAGGCCGACGTGCCAGCGCGCGAGGATCGGCTCGGCCACCTCGCTCTGGAGGATCTCCTGGGCGGGCGGCGGCTTCATCTTCGTCGCGACGTACCCATGCAGGAACGGAGCGGAGCGCATGTCGATGCCGCGCAGGAAGTCGGCGGCCGAGACGACCTTCGGCTGGAAGTACTCCTCGACCGCGGCGTTCCTCGAGACCATCTCGGTCTCGCGCGTGAACACGCGCGGGAGCGACTGCGGATCGGCGACCTTGTAGAGACGACCTCCGCCGCCGTCGGAGATGAGGCGGAGCAGCTGCTCGTCGATGCCGGAGCCCAGGCCGACCGCGGACGCCGTGATGCCCTCGGCGGCCATCGCCTGCACGAGGTCGCGGATGCCGTTGTGCGGCGCCTGGCCGTCGGTGAGCAGGATGACGTGCTTGCGGCGCGCGCGCGTCACCGTGAGCGTCTGGTACGCGGCGTCGAGGGCGCTGAAGATCTCGGTGCCGCCGCCCGCCTGGATGCGCGAGATGTCACTCTGGATGCGAGCGCGGTGCTTCGCCGGCGTCATCCGAACGACGCGCGTCGGGGCCGAGTCGAACGCGATGACCTCGATGAGGTCGTCCGAGGCGAGCGTGTCGGCGGTGGCCTTCGCGGCCGCCTTGGCCATCTCGATCGGCAGGCCGCTCATCGACCCGGACCGGTCGAGCACGAGCACCATGGCGACCTGCGGCTCGTCGCGACGCTTCTCGGCGTCCATGCGGACCGGGAGGATCCGCTCGATCGTCGAGTGCGACCAGCCGCCGAGGCCGAAGCCCGCCTCTCCGCCGGCGAAGAGGAAGCCACCGCCGAGATCGCGGACGTAGCTCTCGATCGCGTCCTGCTGCGTGAGCGAGACGTTCTCGGCGGGCGTGTCGGAGAGGATCACGAAGTCGTACCGCTCGAGCTCGCGGATCGAGGACGGGATCTCGCGCGGGCTGCGGATGTCGACGTCGAACTCCTGAGCCGAGAGCGCGGACGCGAGGTAGCTCGCGCGAGCCGCGTTGCCCTCGGCGTAGAGCACGGTGGGGCGACCGGGAACGGCGACGGAGACCGCAAAGCGGTTGTTCTCCTTGAAGCGGTCCTCCGGGATGTCGGAGAGCTCGAGCGCGTACGTGACCTCGCCGGCGACGCGCACGACGCTCTTGAAGGTGACGTCGTTGTCGCCCGGCTTGAGGTCGAGCGTGCGGATGCCGTCGAGGCCGTTGATCGCCTCGCCTTGCTTCAGCGTCGCCCGCACCTTCTGGGGGCGGCTCGAGAAGATGTTCGCGTGGAGGTTGAAGGGCTCCCCTACCCGCACCTTCTCGGGGGCGCGCGGGTCGCGGAGCGCGACCTCGCCCGGGACCGGGCGGTGGTACGGGATGGTGAAGATCTTCACCCCGAAGTCGCGGGCGCGGTTCGCCTCCGCGAGGATGTCGCCGTCCGTCTGGACGCCGTCGGTGAGGATGACCGCGCGACGCAGGTATCCGGACGGGTACTGGCCATAGGCGAGCTGCATGGCGCTCGCGAGGTCGGTGGCGGCGCCGAGGCCGGTGCGCTTCGCGGCGTTCTTCGGGTCGGCGGCGGCCGCGGCGTCGATGTCGTGACGCTCGAGCGCGGGCGACTCCTTCGCGTCGTCCGCGATGGGGACGACGCGCGGCCGCTTCGCGAACGTGATGACGCGCACGAGCGCATCCGAGGGCTTTCCGTCGAGACCCTTCTTGATCTCGGCTCGGGCGTCCTCGATCGCCGCGTCCGGGACGGACTCGGAGACGTCGACGAGGTAGACGGTGCAGACCTTCTGCGTGGTCGCCGTGCGCGCGAGGCGCGAGAGGCCGAGCGCGAGGAGGGCGACGAATGCGATGCGCAGGAACGCCGAGAGGATCCGCTGCGGCCACGGGAGATCGGCGAGCGAGCGACCGATCATCCAGAGGAAGAAGGGCGCGAGCAGCGCGAGGCCGAGCATCTTCGGCGCGAGCAGCTCGTAGTCCGTGCCCTCCCTCTTCCACGCGAGGGTGGCCGCGCCGGGATGGAGGACGCCCTTCCAGTAGAACCACACGCCGACGAGGCCGACCACGCCGGCCGCGACGCCAAACGCGAGCCGGCTCTTGTCGATCTCGCGACGAGCGCGGAGGCTGGCGGCCATCTCGACGAGCGAGCGAGCCGCGAGGAACGCGCACCCGAGCGCGACGAGGAACGTGGCGTAGAGCTCGGGCGTGAGAAAGCTGACGAACCGCTTCCCCGCGAACCACCCGGCCGCGACCAGCGCCGCAACGATCGCTCCCCAGATCAACCGAGCTCGGCTCATACGGTGATCCTCCGGTGGTAGGTGATCCACTCGATCAACGTGAGCAGGATCGCGGCGAGCAGCAGGTAGATCCAGATCTCCCGTCGCACGCCGATCTGGAATCCGCCGAGCGTCCCGGCCTTCTTCCCGTCGATCACCAGCTCCTTGGCTGGCTCGATCGAGCTCTCCTCCGCATCGAGCAAGTTGGCCGCGAACGACCCCGTGGTCGCGGTGGGCCCAGCTCCGGACGTGCCCGTGCCCGTGCCCGGTCCGGTTCCGGGCACGGCAGAGGCCGCCACATCGTTTCCATCCGCCCCACTCAGCTCATAGAACCCAGCGCGCTCCCCGAGGTACACAGCGCGCCCCTCGTGCACGGGCACGAATAGCTCGGCGCCGCCCGGCGTCTTCAGCCGCGCTTGCCCGCTGTTCGAGACGACGGGCACGCGCCACACGTCGCCCGTGCGGAAGCTCGAGATGTACTGCGAGTCCTCGTCGGTGAACCAGTTGATGCTGTTCAAGAGGAGGAGCGGCCACGCCACGCGGAGCGGCAGATCGCTGTCGCGCGTGTCGAAGCCCATGGCGACGAACTTGAAACCGCCGCGCTGTCCGGCAATCAGGATCGGCCCCTGATCGCTCGCGCCGACGACCTTGTCGCCGGCCTCTGGGACGAGCTTGTGGCCGCGCGAGACGTTCACGTCATCGAGCGCGGTCCACCGAACGATGGGGTGCTTGCGCTCGATGCGGTCGAAGCCCGGCTGCTTCAGCTCGGCCTCGACCTTGACGGGCGAGCCCGGTCCGCGCGGGTCGAGATAGATCGCGTTGCCGCGCGGCGCCTGTGCGGGCGTCGCGCCGTCGAAGATGACGACGTCCTGCTTCACCCCGCTCGGCGCGATCTTCTCGACGTACTCCTTCGGCGAAGCGACCTGCACGTCGAGGTACTCGTCGAGGAGCAGCGCGGCCTCGAGGTACGTGTTGCCCGGCGACACGACGAGCACCTTCGCGCGCCGGCGCTCGGGGAGCAGCGCGTAGGCGTGGTCGTCGGCCGGGAGCGAGTCCTTGCTCCCGGGGAGCGGCGCGATCTTCGCCTCGAGCGTGCGGCTCGCGCCGGACAGGTTCGGATAGAAGCGCGGAAGCCGCTCGCCGGGCTTCAGCCTGAGCTTCGTGAGGTCGACGAGGTTGTTGTCGCCGAGGAGCGACAGCTCGATGTCCTCCTGCTCGGGGCCAGTGTTCGTGACCTCGAGCATCACCTCGTACCGGCTCTTGTCGAGCGGGTAGCGGCGGACGGAGAACGCCGTGATGCCGACGTTGCGCGCATCCTTGGCGCCGCCGCCGATCGGCAGGTACGTGAGCTTCACGTCCTCGGGAACGTGCACCTTGCCGGACGCGTCGACCGCGTCGCCGAGGCGTCCGTCGGAGACGACGACGATCTCGGCGTTCTCGAGGCCGCGCACCGAGTCGGTCGCGAAGCGGAGGGCGCGCGGAAAATCGGCGCGCGCGTCCGTCGCCTTGATCGCGTCGAGCGCGCGCTCGAGCTCGGAGGTGTCGCCGCTCATCGGACCGAGCGGCGTGATGGCCGCGTCCATCTGCGCGACGAGCATGCGGTCGGAGCCGCCGAGGCCGCGAATGACCTTCTTGACCTCCTCCTTCGCAGCGCCGAGGCGCGTGGGCGACACGTCGGTCGCCTGCATCGACGCGCTCGCGTCCACGAGCACGACGAGGTTCCGCCCCTTGATCAGGGTCGCGGCCGCCCGAGGGTCCCCGAGCGCGAACGCGAGCAGCGCGAGCAGCGCGAGCTGGACGAGCAGCGAGAGGAGGCGCTTCAGGCGCGAGAAGAGGCTCGTCGCCTCCTTGTCGCGGAGGATCTTCTCCCAGAGCTTCGAGAACGGCACCGCAACGGTGCGGCGTCGCAGCTTGAGGATGTAGAGCGCCGTCGCGAACACCGCGGCAGCGCCGAAGATCGCAAGAAGCGTCGTAAAAGGAAGGCCGGCGAGGATCATGGTTCGGTGCGGCTCAGCGGAGGAAGCCGCCGCGGCGGAAGACGCGAAGGATCAGCTCGTCGAAGGGCATGGACACGTCGGCCTGGATGTACGGGACCTGCTTCGAGGAGCAGAAGCGATCGATGTCGGAGAGGTACTCCTGGTACGCGTGCTCGAAGCGCTCGAGCACCTTCGCGGTGACCGTCACCTCGCGCTCGTCCCCGGTCTCGCAGTCGTAGAGCAGCACATCGCCGGCGAGCTTCGGCTTCGCCTCCTGCTTGTCGACGACGTGAACGACGAACGGGTCGAACTTGTTGTAGCGGAGCACGTTGATGCCGCGCTCGAAGCCGTGCGGGTCGTAGAGGTCGCTCGCGAGCACGACGAGCCCGCGCCGCTTGTTCTGAGCGACGAAGGACTTGAGCGCGTCCTCGAGGTTGGTCTGGCCGTCGGCCTTCAGCTCCTTCAGGAACCGGAAGACCTTGAAGATGCGCGCCTTGCCGCGCGTCTGGGGCATGCGGCCCATCACCTTGTCGGTGGTGGAGGAGATGCTCACGCGATCGAGGTTCGCGAGGCCGACGTAGGCGAGCGCCGCAGCGACGCGCTTGGCGTAGCGGAGCTTCTTGGCATCGCCGAACCCCATCGACGTCGACGCGTCGACGATGAAGTAGATGGCGAGATCCTCCTCCTCCTCGAACAGGCGGAGGAGAAGGCGATCGAAGCGCTGGTAGACGTTCCAGTCGAGGTAGCGAAAATCGTCGCCCGGCTGGTAGTCGCGATGGTCCGCGAACTCGACGCCCGCGCCCGTCTTCTTCGTGCGTCGCTCGGCGCGCATGCGCCCAGCGAACACACGCTTGCTGACGAGCGCGAGGTAGTCGAGCTTCCGCTGGAAATCGTCGTCGAAGAGATCGTCGTCGCCGTTGCGCGTGACGACGGGCCCCTTTCGACCGAGTACCGAGTCGAGGAACCCCATCAGGACAGGCCGACCTGCGCCTCCGCCTTGCCGGCCTTGGTCTCCGGCAGCGCCTTGATGATCGCCTCGATGACCTGGTCGGTCTTCATGCCCTCGGCCTCGCCCTCGAAGTTGAGGAGGACGCGATGGCGGAGCGCGGCGAGCGCGACGGCGCGCACGTCGTCGATGCTCGCGGCGAAGCGGCCCTCGAAGAGCGCGCGGATCTTCGCGGCGAGGAGGACCGACTGCGCGCCACGCGGCGAGGCGCCGAAGCGGACGAAGCGCTTGCAGATCTCGGGCGCGTCCGGGCCGTCCGGGTGCGTGCCCTGCACCACGCGGATCGCGTAGTCCTGGACGTGACGTGCGACGGGCACGCGACGAACGAGGTTCTGCATGCGCAGGATGTCCTCACGGTGCAGCACGGGGGTGCGCTCGGTGCGCGCGGCGCCCGTCGTGAGGTCGAGGATGGCGTGGAGCTCCTCTCGGTTGGGGAACGGCACGTGGAGCTTGAAGAAGAAGCGATCGAGCTGCGCTTCGGGCAGCGGATACGTGCCTTCCATCTCGAGCGGGTTCTGCGTCGCGAGGACAACGAACGGCTCGTCGAGCACGTGCGTTCGCTTGCCGACGGAGACGCGGTGCTCCTGCATGGCCTCGAGCAGCGCGCTCTGCGTCTTCGGCGTGGCGCGGTTGATCTCGTCCGCGAGGACGATGTTGGCGAAGATGGGTCCCTTCCGGAACTCGAACACCTTGCCGCCCGCCTGCGTGTCGTCGATGACGGTGGTGCCGAGGATGTCGGCGGGCATGAGGTCCGGCGTGAACTGCACGCGCGAGAACTGGAGGCTCAGCGCCTCGGCGAGCGTCTTGACGAGCATCGTCTTGCCGAGCCCGGGCACGCCCTCGAGGAGCGCATGACCGCCGGCGAGCAGGCACATGAGAACGCCGTCGACGACGCCCTCGTTGCCCACGATCGTCTTGGCGATCTCGTCCTTCAGCGTCGCGATGGACTTGCGGAACGCGTCGACCTCGGCGCGGACATCATCTGATTCGGTCATTTCATCTCCAGAGAATGAGAGCGAGCTCGTCTCAAGGACCTGCGGGCGGCGCGGGCGCCGGCGCAACACTTCCGCCGCCCTCTTCGCGCGGCCGGATCAACTGAAAATAGCGACGTACGTAGAACCGATATCCGCCGGGGATCTCGTCCTTGTTGAGGGCCTCTTCGGCGACCGTGTGGTACTCGCGATAGACCTTCTGGTAGCCGCGTGAGGCGAAGCCGCGCTCCGCCGCGCCGAGGATGACCTCGCTCCGGCTCCCGCCCTGCCCCGTGTCGTTGCCCTGGACCTGCGTGTCCTGCACGCCGACCTTCGGATTCGTCGCGCCGCCCTGGACGTTGCTGTCGTGGCCGGTGCCCCAGCCTGGGCCCTTGCCCTGGCCCTGGCCGCCTTGACCGCCGGGCTGACCGCCCTGGCCGCCGCCGCCCTTGCTGGCGCTGATCATCAAGATCTTCTCGCCGTTCGGTCCCAGGATCCAGGTCTCGCCGCCGCCCTGACCCTGACCCTGGCCCTGACCTTTGCCCTGACCCTGACCCTGACCGCCGGCCTGCTGCCCTTGCCCTTGCCCTTGCCCCTGACCCTGACCCTGGCCCTGACCCTCCTGGCCTTCGCCTTCCTGGCCCTGCCCCTGCTGGCCGCCCTGGCCCTGGCCCTTCTGCCCCTGGCCGCCCTTGCCCTGGGCCTTCTGCTGGAACGTTCGCAAGCGGCTCATCTGACCCTGACCACCCTGCGACTGCTGGCGCATCATCTCGCGGAGCTCCTGGAGCTTCTGCCGTAGCTGCTCCTTCTCCTCCTGGGTCATCTCCTCCTTCGCCATGCGATTGAGGTCCTGCGCGGCGTCGTCGAGATCCTGCGCCGACATGTTGAGGTCCTTCATCAGGTCCTCGGCGGCCTTCTGCAGCTCGCGGTCGAGCCGATCGAGCTCGCGCTGCGTCTTCGCCTGCTGCTCGGCTTCTCGATCGAGCCGCTCGAGCTCGCGCTCCTTCTTCTGGAGGAGGCTCTTTTCCTGCTCGTTGGCGCCGGCGTCGCCCATCTTCTGCTTCTGCTTCAGAAGATCCTGCTTCATCTCTTCGCGCTTGTTGTTGAGCGCCTCGGCGCGCTTCGCCTGATCTTCGCCGGCCTTCTTCAGCGCCTCGCGCATCTTCTCGAGCTGCGCCTTGTCGACGCCCTTGCCCGTCTCGCGGAGCTTCTTCGCGAGATCGTGCATCGCCTTCTCGGCTTCGCTGAGGTTCTTGTTCTCGAGCGCCTCGCCCGCGGGCTTGGTCATCTCGCTCTTCTTCAGCTCCTCGCCCATCTTCTTCAGGGCTTCCTCGAGCGCCTTCGAGTCGGCCTCACGGCCCTGCATGAGGCGGTCCTCGAGCTGCTGCATCTTGCGGAAGGCCTCGGTGCGGTCGAGCCGCTTGTTCGCGAGGTCCTCGATGAGCTGGTTGAACTCCTGCGTCGCGGCCTTCGCCTCGTCCGTCTGCATCCGCTGATCGATCTCGCGGAGGAACTCGCGCATGGCGTCGAGGTCGTCGGCGGTGACGTCGACCGCGTCGATGGTCTTGGCCGTGTAGACGGGCTGGTGCCTCCGGACCTCGAACACCGAGATCGCCGCGAGCGCGCCCAGCATCAGGACCAGGTACGGCCATTCCTCCGGGACGCGCATGGGCACGGCGCGACGCGGATCGACCTTGTCGGCGTGCGCGACGGCGTCGTCGATCGCGGCCAGCATGAACGGCGTGCGCTCGGCGGAAGGCAGCTCGCCGAAGGAGAGGGCGCTCGACAGGCGGTCGGCGAGGCCGTGGAACCGGTCGAGGGCGACGGCGCCGGCGCGGCGCGGCAGCGGGCGTGTGTAGGCAACGATGGCGACGACGACGACCTGCAAGCCAGCAATGATCAGGCCGGTCCTGGCGAAGCGCTCCGACACGACGCCGGCCTTGCGGAGGATCAGGACGAAGGCGGCCGCGACGAGGCCCACGGCGAGCGCCTTGGCGCCCAGCTCCAGGGCGCGCCTGGTTCGGAGGCGTGCCTCGGCCCGCCGAGCCTGGCGCTCGATGGCGCCGAGAATCACGGGCTCGCTCTTCGCGTTCATTCCTCGCACCATCGGTTCGGACGTTCGACCCGTGACAAAGTTCCCCCGTGGGCGCGACTTGCGAAGTTGAGAGGTGCCAGCAGGCGGGTTTCGAACAGCAACGAATGAACTCTCGGGCGATGCCTTCCCTTCCATGGTAGCAGCCCGCGCGAGGGACTGGGGCCACTGGAAGTACGCGCGGCTGCGGCGATTTCATTCCCGGACGCAGGATGTCGCCTTTAGGATGCAGGTTCCGTGACGGCCCCGCGCGCGACGTTGCCCGAGCTTCCGAAGGTCGAGCTCGAGATGCTGCACGACGCACGCATCGGTGAAGGCGGCTTCCTCGTCCTGCGAAGGACGGAGCTCGTCGCCGTCCAGGGTGGGGAGCGCTCGGCGACCTTCGCGTACGACGCCCTCGACCGCCGCGCGTTCGACGCGTCGGTCATGGTGGCGCATCATCGCGAGGGTGGTCGTGTGCATGTGTGGTTGCGAACCTGCCTCCGTCCTCCGCTCGCGCTCCGCAGCGATCCGATGACGGCCGTGCTCTGGGAGGTCCCCGCCGGTCTGGTCGAGCCCGACGAGAGCCCTCGCGCGGCCGCCGCGCGCGAGATTGCCGAAGAGCTCGGCTTCCACGTCGCGGAGAGCGCGCTGCTCGACCTCGGCCCTCCGTCGCATCCGGCGCCGGCGCTGATCGGCGAGGCGCATCACTTCTTCCATGTCGAGGTCGACCCGACCACGCGCACGGAGCCCGAGGGCGACGGCTCGCCCGTCGAGTCCGGCGCCGTGATCGTCAGCCTCCCGCTCGATGACGCGCTCGAGGCATGTCGCCGCGGCGAGATCCGCGACGAGAAGACCGAGCTCGCCCTGCGGCGTCTCGCGGAGGTGATCGCATGAAGGTCGCCGTCGTCCAGAAGCGGACCACGTACCGCAAATTCGTCGTCGAGGAGCACGACCCGCTCCTTGCTCGCCTCCTCCGCCGTCACGATCCGACGGTCATGCGCCTGCGCTCGTCGCACGAGGCGCACGAGGAGACGGTGCGCGAGGTCGATCGCGCGCTCGATCAGCTCGGCGCCGACGTCGTGTTCCGCGGCGGGCCGCGCGGGCGCATCCCCGCGCGCGTCGACCTCGTCATCACGATCGGCGGCGACGGCACGCTCCTCGCGGCGTCACACCAGATCGGTGACGGCGTCCCGCTGCTCGGGATCAACAGCGCTCCCGATCATTCGATCGGCTTCTTCTGCGGCGGCAAGCAGGGCAACGTTCTCTCGACGTTGCGCCGCGCCATCGACGGTCGGCTCCCGCGCAGCGAGCTCACGCGCATGCGCGTCGACCTCAACGGCAAGACGCTCCACGCGCGCATCCTGAACGAGGCGCTCTTCTGCCATGCGTCGCCCGCGGCGACGTCGCGCTACATCCTCCGCGTCACGCGCGGCAACGGCACGTACGTCGAGGACGACCAGCGCTCGAGCGGCATGTGGATCGGGCCCGCCGCCGGCTCGACGGCCGCGCAGCGCAGCGCCGGCGGCAAGGTCCTGCCGCTCGGCTCGCGTCGCATCCAGTACGTCGTGCGCGAGCCCTATCATCCGATCGGCAAGCGCTCGCGGTTCTCGGTCGGTCTCCTCGACGAGGAGGGCAAGCTCACGCTCCGCAGCAAGATCCGCGACGGCCGCGTCTTCATCGACGGACACCGCATCGTGCACGCGGTGACGATCGGCGACGTCCTCGTGATGCGCCGCAGCGCCGAGAGGCTCACCGTCCTCGGCCTGGCCACGAAGCGCCGGCACTGACGGCTAACGCACCGCGTTAGCCGTCAGCCGATTGTCAGCGCCCCATCACAATCGCGAGCCCCGGTCGGAAAGAGTCGACTAAGCGCTGCCGCCGCATTATTTCCGGGCCCTAGATGGGTTTCGAAGTCATCGGCACCGGCCACTTTGTCCCGGGCGAGCCCGTCACGAACGCGGCCCTTGCGCGCGTCATGGACACGTCCGACGAGTGGATCTTCCAGCGTTCGGGCATCCGCCAGCGTCACTTCGCAGGCGAGGGCCAGGGCGCGAGTGACCTCGCGCTCGAGGCCGCCAAGCGCGCGCTCGAGATGGCGAACATCACCGCCAAGGACCTCGACTACATCCTCTTCGCGACGATGACCCCCGATTACGTGTTCCCGGGGTCGGCCGCGGTCCTCGCCGCGAAGCTCGGGCTCGAGGGCACCCCTGCCCTCGACATCCGCCAGCAGTGCGCGGCGATGATCTTCGCACTCCAGCTGGTCGACGGCCTCATCAAGGGCGGCGCGGCCAAGACGATCCTCTTCGTCGGCGCCGAGGCGCACGCCGGCTTCATGCCCTGGGAGGACTGGGACATCGTCGAAGGCAAGCGCGTCGGCGAGCCCACGCCCGAGGCACGCGCCCGTGCGAACGAGCATCGCGCGCTCGCCGTGCTCTTCGGCGACGGCGCCGGTGCGATGATCTTTCGTGCGACCGACCGCGACGCCGGCCTCGTCGCAGCGAAGGTCCACACCGACGGACGCTACGCCGAGACGCTCTACGTGCCCGGCGGCGGCTTCCGGACGCGTCCGTACTGGAAGGCGACGCACTTCGACGAGCAGGCGCACATCCCGCGGATGGACGGTCGCGAGCTCTTCAAGTTCGCGGTCACCAAGCTGCCGCAGACCGCGCGCAAGCTCTGCGAGGACACGAAGACGCCGATCGAGTCGATCGACTGGTTCCTCGCTCACCAGGCCAACGCGCGCATCAACAACTACGTTCGCGAGCACCTCGGCGTTCCGCCCGAGAAGATGCCCATGAACATCGATCGCTTCGGCAACACCAGCGCGGGCACGCTGCCCATCCTGATCGACGAGTGCACGCGCGACGGGAAGCTGCAGAAAGGCGAGCTCAACATGATGCTCGCCCTGGGCGCCGGCATCCACTGGGGGTGCGCCCTCGTGCGCTGGTAGCCGGCGGACGGCGTTGCCAGCGTAGCGAGGGGCGCCGCCTGCTGGGCCATGCTAAAATCCCCGGCATGAAGCTTCTTCGCACCTCCTTGCTCGCCGCCGTACTCGCGGGAGCTTCAGCCACTGGCGTGCTCGTGCCGACCGATGCGCAGGCGTCGGTGTCGATCGCGGTCGTGTTCGACGCCCTGGTAAGGGACGCGGACACCGTCGGGGTCGTCACGCCGGTCGACTCGAAGAGCGTCTGGGAGGAAGGCCGCATCTACACGTACACGCGCGTGAAGGTCGAGCAGGGCGTCGCCGGTGAGCTCGCGACCGGGAACGAGGGCTGGGTCCGCACGATGGGAGGCGTGGTCGGCAAGATCGGCCAGCTCGTCGACGGCGAGCCGGTGTTCACCGCGAACAAGTCGTCGCTCGTGTTCATGCGGAAGTTCAAGATGTCGGGTCAGTGGGAGGTCTCGGCGCGCGCGCAGGGCCAGTACCCGATCGTGGTCGACGACAGCATCAAGGACACCTCGCGCGGTCGCCGCGTGATGCGGTCGAGCGCGGTCGGCGTGCTCCTGCCTCCGAAGACGCCCAGCCCCACCGAGACCGTCACGGCCGGGCCGCCCGTGGCTCCCGTGGCTGCAGCGAAGACGGACGCGAACGGCGCCACCGCGGAGGCGACGCCGAAGGCGCGGCTCGCCGGTGAAGTCCTCCACGATCGCGCCCTCGACGACGTCGCGCGTGAGGTCGCGACCGCGTGGAAGAAGGCCCATCCCGTCGTGGCTCCGAGCGACGCGAAGAAGTGACCGTCGTGGCGTCCAGATCGCGCGCGAGCCTCGCGTTCGCGTTCGCGTTCGGCGCTCTCGGCGTCGCGGCGCCGCGCGCGGCCTCGGCGTTCTGCCGGACGACGACGGTGCCCGTGGTCGCCGACTTCCAGCCCTCGCCCACGAAGTGCTGGGATCAGGGCAACCCGCTGTTCTGGCGGAACTCCTGCGTCGGCTACAGCGTCCAGCGAAGCGCCAGCCGACAGGTCGCGTTCGAGGACGCGGCGAACGGCACCTCCCGCGCCTTCACGAAGTGGACGGGCGCGAGCTGCCCCACCGAGGGCACCGGCCGCTCGCGCGTGAGCATCGACGTGCGCGACCTCGGCCCCGTCGAGTGCGGCGAGGTGAACTACAACCAGAACGGCGCCAACCAGAACGTCATCGTGTTCCGCGACGAGAAGTGGCCGCACAGCGACTCGAACAACACCCTCGCGCTCACGACGGTGACGTTCAACCCGGAAACCGGTGAGATCTACGACGCGGACATGGAGGTCAACACGCACGACCAGCGCGTCACGCTGACCGATCCCGTGCCGCCCGACGGCTACGACTTCGCCAGCATCGTGACCCACGAGACAGGACACTTTCTCGGCATCGCGCACTCCGGCGACAACCGCGCCACGATGTTCGCGAACTACACGCCCGGCGCGACGGCGATGCGAAACCTCACCGCCGACGACGTTGCCGGCATCTGCGCGGTGTATCGCCCGGACGGCGCGCGCACCGTCCTCAACGGCAAGGTCACGCCCGGCCCACAGTGCGACCCCACCCCGCGGCGCGGATACACGAGCGCGTGCGAGGAGCCGACGACGAAGACATGCACCGGCTCGTCTCAGGTCGCCGCAGGGTCGCCGGTCACGCCCGGATGGGTCGGCGTCGCGCTGGGGCTTGCCGGCGTTCTCGCCGCGCGTCGGACGCGCCGCTCGCGTCCGACCCGTGACGACGGCTGACGCCCCCCGTGGTAGACCGTCTGCCCCCTGCCTGTGGCTGACGACTCCCCGAGGCTGACGGCTCCTATGACGGCTGACACGCGCGAAAACCCCCTCCTGATCACGCGTGAGGACGAGCTCGACCGCGTCGCCCGAAGGCTCGCCAAGAGCCCGCGAGTCGCCTTCGACCTCGAGTCGAACGGCATGCACGCGTATCGCGCGGAAGCGTGCGTCATCCAGCTCGAGTGCGAGGGCGAGGTCATCCTCATCGACGGGCTCGCCACCTCGCTCCTGCCTCTCGGCGACCTGCTCTCGTCACCGGACACCGAGAAGATCGTCCACGACGTCGCGTTCGACGCACGCATCCTCGCCGAGGCCGGCGTGAAGCTCGCGAACGCCCGCGACACGTCGCTCGCGGCGCGCATGCTGAGCATGCCTGCGACGGGCCTCGCTTCGCTCCTCGAGAGCGAGCTCGGCGTGAAGATCGACAAGAAGATGCAGCAGCACGACTGGGGCGAGCGCCCGCTCACCCCGGCGATGCTCACGTATCTCGCCGGCGACGTCATCCACCTCTCCGAGCTCGCCGATCGTCTCTTCGCCAGGGTCGCCGAGCGCGGCATCGCCGCGGAGGTCGAGGAGGAGACGCGCTACCGCCTCGCGCAGGCCATCGCCGGCGCCGGTGTCGAGGACCCTCGCCCCGCTTACGTGCGCCTGAAGGGGATCGTCCGCGTCCCCGAGAACGAGCTGCCGATCCTCCGCCACCTCGCGAACATCCGTGACTTCTCTGCGCGCGAGCTGAACGTGCCGCCGTACAAGGTGCTCGGCCCGGACGTCCTCTTCGAGATCGCCCGCGCGAAGCCCGAGACCCTCGACGAGCTCGGGCGCATCCGCGGCGCGATGGGCGGGCGCCGCGCGCGCGCGATCGCGAACGACATGCTCGACGCCGTCGCCGCGGGCATCGAGGACGGCGCGATCCCCGACGAGGAGCGCGTCTGGTTCGACAAGGTGAAGATCCCGGGTGCCGTCTTGCGAGCGCGACGCGCGCGCGAACAGCGCCTGACGCGCTGGCGCAAGGAAGAGGCGAAGAAGCGCGGCGTCGACGAGCAAGTCGTGATGCCCGGACACTGCTTGCAGGACCTCGCCGACGTGTCCGAGCCGTCGCTCGAGGCGATCGCCCAGGTACCGGGCATCGGCTCGTTCCGCGTCGAGCGCGACGGCGCCGGCTTGCTCGCAGCGCTCAGCGAGCAACCCGCCGCGCAGCTCGAGCTCGCCGTCGCGGAGCCCGAGCCGGAGCCGTCAGCGTGAACGGCGGCGACCTCCTCGTCGTCGCCGGCGAGGCCTCCGGCGATCGCGCCGGAGCGGCGGTCGTCGCGAACCTCCCCGAGGGCGTGCGTGCCTTCGGCATGGGCGGCGCGGCGCTCGCGGCCGAGGGAGTCGAGCTCGTGGCCGACCTCCGCGACAGCACGGCCCTCGGCGTGGCCGAGGTCGCGCGTCGGGCGTTCGGTGTCGCGCGCGCGTACGCGCTCCTTCGCGCGGCCACCGCCCTGCGAAAGCCCGTCGCGGCGCTCCTTGTAAACTACACCGAATTCAACGCGCGACTTGCCGAGTCGCTGTGGGCGAGCGGCACGCGCGTGCTCTGGTACGGCGCCCCGCAGGTCTGGGCATGGCGTAGCGGCCGCGCGGTCCCGCTCCGGCGTCATCTCGATCGGATGGCCGTGATGCTTCCGTTCGAGGAGGCCCTCTGGCGCAACGTGGGCGTCGACGCACACTACGTGGGGCATCCGTCGCTGGAGGAGATGCGTACGGACCGCGTCGCCGCGCGGGAGGCACTCGGCATGACACCGCGCGCTTGGGGTGTGGGCATCCTCCCCGGCAGTCGCCCGCACGAGGTGAGACGCCTCCTCGAGCCGATGCTCGCGGGCTACGAGCGGGTCCGCCGCGACCACGCGAGCGTCGACGCACGCGTGCTCATCGCGCCGAGCCTCGACGCGACCACTCGTGCATGGGTCCAGGCGACCGCAGATGCCGCGCGCGTCGACACCGTCGCCATCGAGGCGCGCGCCGGCATGGGCGCCGCCCTCCCCGCCTTCGACGCCGCGCTCTGCGCTTCGGGCACCGCATCGCTCGAGTGCGCGCTCGCGCGTGCCGTGCCCATCGTCTGCTACCGGGTCGGCTGGGCGACCGAGCTCGGGGCGCGCATGTTCGTGACGACGCCCCACGTCGCGCTCCCGAACATCCTGCTCGGCCGTGGCGCGTTTCCCGAGCTCCTCCAGCGGCAGGCGACGACGGCGCGCATGAGCGAGGAGCTCGCGCGCGTCCTCGAGGAGCGCGAGTCGTTCCTCGGGCCGTGCGCCGAGGTCGAGAACGTGCTCGGCGGCAAGGCGTCGGCCTCACGCGAGGTCGCGCGCATGCTCGAGCCCTGGCTGGCAACGCGGGCCGCATGAGCGCGCGTCGCGGGAAGCGCAACGCCGAGGCCGAGGCCCGCGCGAAGGCGAAGGCGGCTCGGGCGAGGTCACGCTCCGAGGCCGAGGCCGAGGCCGCGGCCGCAGCGATCGCTGCCGCGTTGCCCGTGGAGCCCGAGTGGGGCCTGGCCGCGCTCTACGCGCTCGTGGCGATCTCGGTCGGGATGCTCGGGGTGCGCTTCTATGCGGCGGCGCGCGTCGGGTTCGGCGACAGCGAGGCGCTCTACGCGTGCTGGGCGGCGCATCCTCAGCCTGCCTTCCTCGATCATCCCGGGCTCGTTGGGCTCGTGTCGAGGCTCATCGGCGAGGGCTCCTCTCCGACCCCGCTGCGGACGCACGCGGTGACGTCGCTCCTCGCGACGCTCGTGCCCTGGCTGATGTTCGTGGCCGCGCGGGCGCTCGGCGCCGCGCGTGGCCGTGCGGCGCTCGCGGGCCTGATCGTCGCGATCATCCCGGAGACGGCGGTGGGCCTCTTCGCGCTGACGCCCGATCTGCTCCTCGCGTTCGCGTGGCTCGGCGTGCTCGCGCTCGCGGGCCTCGCGATGCGTGCGACGGCGAGCGGGACGCGCTCGGCCGCGGCCTTCCTCGGCGCGGGCCTCCTCGCGGGCACCGCGTCTGCGTCGAAGATCTCCGGGCTGCTCTTGATTGTGGCGCTTGTCGCGACTTACGCCTCCGTCGCGTTCTCGAGCATCGACGCGCGCGCGCGGACCGCCGTGCGAACGATCTGGCCCTGGGCAGGGCTCGCCGCGGGTCTCGTCGTGCTCGCGCCGATCGCCCTCTATGAGGCGAAGCTCGGCTGGCCGATGCTGCACCATCGGCTCGTCTCCACGCAGGGCGGCGCGGGCCTCGCGCTCCGGAACGTCGGCGCGCTCGTGGGCGGGCAGCTCGGGTACCTCTCGCCCGTCTTCGCGGTGCTCGCGGTGCTCGCCGCCATCGACCTCGTTCGCGAGCGCTCACGAGATGCCGTCTCTCGCCTCCTCTTCCTCTCGTTCGCGGTCCCGATCGTGCCGCTCGTCGTGCTCTGCCTGTGGAGCCCCGTGGCGGAGCCGCACTGGGTCGCGCCCGCGCTGCTCGCGCTGCCGCTCCACGTGGCGCGTCGCACCGGCGAGGAGCTGGGCAAGCTCGGCTCGCGTCGGCTCTTCCTGGTCGGCGCCGGTGTCGCGGCGACGCTGACCGTGGCCGCGCATGCATGGGTGCTCGTCCCCGAGTCTTCGCGGCTCCTCCTCGCCTCCACCGATCCGAAGCTCGACATCTCGAACGAGCTCTACGGATGGCCGATGGCGCTCACCGCCGTGAAGGAGCACATGGCGACCGCGGGTACGCCGTTCGACCCCGAGGGTCGCGAGGTGGTCGTCGTCGGTCCTCACTGGACGATCTGCGCGCAGCTCCAGGCGGGCCTCCCCGGCGTCCGCGTGGGCTGCGCGACGCCGACCCCCGACGACTTCGACGGCTGGCTTCCGCGCGCGCAGTGGCGTGCCGCGGAGACCGTCCTCTTCGTGACCGACAACCGCTTCCCGGGCGACGGCGCCGAACAGCTCCCCGGCCACGTGAAGGGCGCGCAGAGCCGCGTTCGGGTGTTGCGCGGCGGCCGGAGTGCGCGCGTGTTCGAGCTGTCGCTTTACGAACGGCGGGCACAGGGCTCGCTCTAAGGGCGCACGGCGCGGCGAAAGGGCGGCTCCGGTGCGCGGCCCTCTCCCAAGTTGGGCTCCGCCCCTCGCTTCGCGAGGCTCCCCGGGATGCCACCTGCCCGGCGTGATTCGCCTTCGGCGAACGGCGCTGCGCGCCGGGGACACGCCTGCGTCGCGGGGTCCCCAGGCGTGCCCTTCGACGGTCTCCCCACCGACCGAGGTCCCGCCGCTACCGTGCGCGCGTGAGAGGGCCGCGCCCCTACGACGCTTCGCCGTCCGTGCTGCGAGCTCGGAGGCCTTGTGGCGTTGTTCGCATCGTTGCCCATTCATCCGTTCATGGGCGGATCGACTGATCGGCAGAGGCGCGAGTTCTTGGTTCTTGGTGAGCGTGACCTGGCGTGGGCGGCGTGATGGGAGTTCGGAAGCCCAAGCCTGCCCTGGCGTCCGTGCGCACTCAACCCGCTCGCCGCGCCGCGCGTCTACCTCTCTACATGCCGGCGCCCACACGCCGAGGTGACGGGCATCATCAGGGGATCGCTCAGCAGCAGCCCGTTCCACGGCAGCCAGAAATCGATGGCCAGTCGTGGCGCTGCCCGTGCTTGGTGGATTGCTTCATGACTACCGGCGCGCCGCGTGAGCGGATCGCATTAGGAGCCAGCACGCCACATCGCCTTCGAGCGCGAGCAGGAACGCTCCGCCCCGATGGTCGAGAGTCGATCCCCATGCCTCTTCCCTCTTCCTATGACCTCCGCTCCCGGCCCCGCGCCCTCATCGAGAACAGAAGCTCGCGACGATGACGGCTTCACGTGGCTGTTGTTCTCGGGAATCAGCGGTCGTCGGGGCTGTGGCCCGCGCCCTTCGCCCATTGAGCAACGGCCTCTCGGCGCGCTCGGACGAAGGCCTCGAATCTTCGTTGGCGTTCTGCGGACTCCGGATCCTTCCGATCCATCAGGCGCGCAGCGTCTCCATGGTGATCGGCGGCTCGCTTGTAGAGACGCAAAGCCTTCGCTGTCTGGCCACTGCCCACGCAGGCATTTCCCACTTCGGTCTCGATCAGGGCGAGCGTGGCAAGCGGGTCCGCCCAGCTCGGGTCGTCGCGCGCGGCGCGGCGACAGAACCGCATCGCGAGCATCCGGTCATCGTGCGTTCGTGCGGCAGAGGTGCAATCCATGAGGACTGCTGCGGCTGCCTCCATCAGCCCCAGGCTCACCAGCTGCGCACGGCCGGCCAGGTACTTACGCAACGCCCCAGCGAGGTCCGTAGGAGCAAGCTGGTCGCCCGCATCGACCAGCTCGCGCGCGAGCTTGAGGGTGGCGTTCGGATCCTTCACGGAACTGCTGGAATCGGGAAGCCCGACGGGCCGAACGGAGCGCAGAACCCCGAACGCTCCTGTGCGACGATCGATAGGCCGGCCTTCTCCAAGCACTTGGCCTCCGCCGCCGCGCTTGCGCCTCGACACGCCCACTTGGGAAAGAAATCGAGAGCGTGGTCCTTGAGACATTGCTGGTACGCGATGTCGCCCTCCTTTTTGCATGCGGCGCGAATCGGGCCTTCGTCGTTGCTGAACGGCCCGCCACGACCCGGCATGCCGCCGATCGCCTGGCACGCGTTCGGGTTCTTGTCGCAGCCCTGTTGAAGCTTCTCCTTTTCCTCCTCCCAGCATTGGGACACGTTGCCGGTGTTCACGAGGCAGCCGAGGAACGAGCTTAGATTTCTTCCCTCGGGATCGCTGTAGCGAGCGGGATTCTGATTCGGCCAGCTCCAGAGCGTCCATCGCTGGTCGAAGAACGCGAACTCATCCACGCCCAGAAACACCCCCAGCTCCGGACTCCACTGCCTCGCCCGCACGTCATACGTGCCTCCCGCGACGGGACTAAACCAACGCCCCTTCCATCTGAGCGGCTGCGTGATGCTCGTCGTGTCTTCGAGCGTCTGCCCGAAGGCCGAGTACCTGTACGCGCCGAGGCTCGCGCCGCCGCTCGCACGAAGTCCTCTCACGTTCCCGGCGAGATCCAGCTCGTAGTAGGCCGTCGTGCTCGTCGCGGCGACCTTGATGCGGAGCGGATGGTCGATGCCGTCGAAGAGGTACGCCTCTTTCACGGCGCCTGTCGCGGTCAGCGTGGCGACCCGGTCGAGGCCCTCGTAGACGTAGAACTCCTTGCTCGCGCCCTGCAGCTTCGCGACGCATCGGAAGTCCGTCGCGACGTCGTACGTCTCGCCCACCGCCGGGATCGGCTCCTGGGCCTGGCGGAGGAACCCCTCTCGGCTCCACGTGAAGGTCGAGCCTCGCAGCGACGTCACGCGGCCGCCCGCATCGAGCGTCACCGGGAGCCCGCCCGCACTCGCCGGCACCGCCGCGTCCGCGAGGCCCGCGCCGTCGAGGCGCGGCCTCTGGTGCGCCAGCGCCACGCCCGCATTCACCTTCAGCGCGCCCAGCGCATTGTACTCGTAGTCCTCCACCGCCACCGCGACGCCGCCCACTTCGCGCGTCACCTTCTTCAGGCGATCCAGCGCGTCGTACTCGAGCACGTCCACGCCGTCCGGGTCCGCCATCCGCGTCGGGTTGCCCACCGCATCGTATTGCGCCGTGTAGCAACGCTCCGTCGGTCCCGAGTACTCGTAGCAGCGCGACGTGATCCGGCCGAGGTCGTCATACAGCTGCGTCCGCACGTGGCCGTCCGGATACGTCAGCGAGCTCGGACGGCCCATCTGGTCGTAGCCGTACGTGTACGTGCCTTCGCCGGTGACCGTCTGCGTCTGCATGAGCCCACGCGAATCGTAGGTAAAATCGTGCGTGCCGTCGCGGTTCACGAGCTGCGAGAGGCGGCCGTCAGGTCGGTACGCGTAGGTCGAGGTCACGTCGCCGCCCGTGAAATCCAGGCCCGGGAAGCGCCGCAGCAGGAGCGTGGGGCGACCGCCCGCATCGCGCGTGTAGGTCTCCTGGAACAGCGTGTCGCCAAGGCCGCCGCTCCCGAAGCCGTCGGTCGTGCGGAGGTCGAAGTCGAAGTTGTGTGTGAGGGACGCCGCCTCCGTCGCGCTCGCGCTCCTCGACGCCGAGAGGCTCTCGAGGAGCGGGCGGCTCGTGTTCACGTTGTAGTCGCGGAGGTCGTTCCAGAACGCGCCGGTCACGCCCGGCGGCGTCGCCGCGGAGTCGAACGCGAAGGTCGCGCGGTCGTCGCGCCGCGTGAGGCGATTGGCGACGTCGAACGTGTGCGTGAAGCCGAGCGCGAACGTGGCGTCGCGATACAGGCTTATCCTCGGGGCGGCGCCCGCCGGTTGATAGGCATTCTTGCCGATCTGGTAGTCGCCATTCCGGAGCGAGCCCGTGAGCGAGATCGCCGGTGCGGCCGCGTCGCCGCTGCCCGCCATGAGCGACGGGCCGGTCCACGCGCCCGCCACCGGCACCGTGTACGTGCTCGCGTGCGTGCGGCCCAGCGTGTCCACCATCGCGAGCACACGGCCGAGCTGATCGTGCGACCACGTCGTGTCGCGCGCGAGCTTGTCCGTGAGCTTTTTCAGCTCGCCCGTCGTCTCGTACGCGTAGCTCTCCACGAAGCCATGCGGATCGCTGACGGTCGCCAGGCGGCCTTCATGGTCGTAGGCCATCAGCCACTCGACGCCCGCAGGGAGATCCGGCGTGTGGATGCTCGTGACGAGGTTCTCCTGCGAGCAGCCACAGCCGGCGTTCGTGTAGCCGTAGGTCGTCGCGTTCGCGAGCGCGTCGCGCGTCTCGGTCACGCGGTTGCGCGCGTCGTACTCCGCGTACGTCGTCGCTGTCCCGTCGCTCGTGCTCGTGACGTTGCCCGCGGCGTCGCGCCCGAGCGCCATCGTGCGGCCGAGCGTGTCCGTCCAGCCCATCTCATTGAGCGAGCCCGGGAGCTCCGCGTACGCGTACGTCCGCGTCACGCCGTGCTCGGTCGTCGTGGCCGGCAGGCCGTCGGCTCGATACGTCCAGCGGCGCTCGCGGCCGGTGGTCGCGCCCGAGGCGAGGCCTGGTTGGCGGTCGAAGATGCGCGTCACGTGGCCGAGTGCGTCGCGCTCGTAGTGGTCGGCCATGTTCGACGGGCCCTGGAAGTCCTCGAGCAGCCAGCCCAGGTCGTCGTACTGCCAGCGATGGAGATCGTTCCCGCCGCCCGGTCGCGTCTCGCGGATGGGGCGGCCGTGCGCGTCGAACGCCATCGTGGTGCCGAGCTGCACGCCGTTCTGAGCGCGTGAGGCCACACGGAAGAGCCGGTTCCTGCGGTTCGAGACGCTGTCGAGAAACTGGGAGGCCCCGCTCACGCTCGCGATGTCCTGAAGCGTCGTCGCGTAGGTCACCGTGTCGACGCGCGTGATCCCGTCCTCGACGTGCGTGTCCTGTTCGACTTCGCCGCGGAGGTTGACCACGGTGTCGTGCGAGACGCCGCGCGCGTCGACGTACGAGCCACGGCGCTCGATCTTGCCGGCGGCGTTGAACGTCGGCGGATGCGAGAGCGCGGAGTCCACGACGGTGACGGCGCCCTCGGGACGCGTGGCCGTGTCGAGCGTCCCGTCGGGGCGGTAGATGTACTGCGTGAGATCGCCTCGCGGGCTCCGCTTCTCGGTCATGCGGTGCTCGGCGTAGCCGAACGCGTGCGTCTCGCTGCCCGGCTCGGTCACGCTGACGAGATCGCCCAGGCCGTTGACCGTGACCGAGGTCACGCGGCCGCGCGCATCCGTGATGCTCTGCAGCTTGCCGCTCGCGTAGCTGAAGACGGTCTCGCCGCCCGCCGCGTCGGTCAGGCGATCGATCGCGTCGCCGCGCGCGTCGACATAGGAAGCCGTCATCACGGTCTCGCCCGTGCGCTTGCTGCGCTGGACCAGGCGTCCCGCGTTGTCGAAGCGCTCCACCAGCTCCGCCGAGGTGTCCGTGAGCTCGAGCTGACCGCCCGCGAGCTTTCGCAGCGTGCGCGTCGGCTCGTGCTCGCTCGACATCCGATCGATGTCGAAGCGCACCAGGCTCGCGCCGCCGGCGATCTCCGAGCGCGAGAGCGCGGTCTGTCCGGTCAGACCAAGAACGCTGATGCGCTGCTGCGTGGGCCGGAACGTGAGCTCGTCGATGCCGCCCCAGAGGACGAGGCTCTCGCCCTCGCGCGCGACGGGATCGAACGCGGAGATGCCGTAGGTGGTGGCGACGAAGAGAAGGCCGTCCTCGGTCATGCTGAGGCTGAGCGGCTCGCGGAGCGAGAACTTCACGCCCGGCTGACGCTCGCCGAGCGGCGCGACGTAAGCGCCCTGGCCGTCGCCCATCACGGGCTCGACGTGGCTCGCCGCGACGATGTTGCCGCTCCCGTCCGCGCTCACCGCGTAGACGGTGTTGCGGCCGCGATCGGCGACGTACAGCGTGCCGTCGGCGCCGAAGGCGAGGCTCCGCGGATCGGCGAACGTGACGCCCGACAGTGGCGCCTGCGGGAAGAAGCGCACGTCGCCTCCCGTCGCGAGCGACATGCTCTCGACCGTGCGCGCCGGATCCGTGAGACGCACGCGGTACAGGATCGGCGCGGCGAGCGACGCCGCGTAGAACACGACGTCGTCGCGCGCGGCGACGCTCGCCTGGGAGGCCCGGCCGCCGGGCGCGCGCGTCGTGAGCACGCGCTGCGCGCCGCCCGCGTCGATCTCGAGCAAGCGATCTTGAAGCGCGACGATGAACTCGCGGGCGCCGCCCACGTACGCGATCGCCAGCGCGTGCACCGGCACGTTGAAGGAGAGGCCCGAGACGGCCGCGGTGGTCGTGCCCGTGACGGCGTCGACGCGCTCGATGCTGCCGCTGTCGTGCGCCGTGAAGATCTCGCCCGTACGCGGATCGCGCGCCAGGATCTGCGTTCCGGCCGTGGGCAGCGATTTGGCATGCGCGCGGGGGGCGAAGCGCTCGGTGCCGCCGTCGCCCGAGACGAGGTAGGCGAGATCGCCGTCGCGGTAGACCCGCGACACGTCACTGACGGCCCAGCCTGCCCCGAACGGCGAGGTGAGCCGGTGGTGAACCAGCGTCATCGTGTCGAGCGTCGCGAGCGGGCCGTCCTCGAGCGCGGTCTGGGTGCCCGGGCTCGCGAAGTCGCTCACGCCGAACGTGCCGCCCGAGGCGATGCACGAGCCGGAGGTCTGCGCGCGCAAGCTGAGATGGGTCTTGTAGAGCCCCGAGCCCGACGTAGAGGTCGGGGAGAGCAGCGGGAGGTTCACGTAGCCGCCGAAGTCCGCCTCGCTGTTGAGCGGCCCCATCGAGAAGCTCTCGATCGTCGTGGCGCCCGCGAGCGACCGTGTGAGGGTGAGCGGGACAGCCGGCGTGTCGCCGAAGCTCGTCGTGGAGCTGACGCAACGCCCGGGCTGCGCAGGCACGGGGCTGAAGATGTCGGCACGCGGAATCGCGTTGATCTCGAAGCGTGTTCCTTGCACCGATACCGCGAAGGTCGAGTGGTTCACGGCGGCATAGTCGCTCGGCGCCGCTCCGAGGCGACGCGAGCCCGCCAGGCCACTGTCGTAGGAGAGGTGAACGCCGAAGTCCTCGTTCTTCACGCGATAGGTGGGGAGCGCGAGGTCCTGGCTGACGCCGCCGCCGAGACGCGCGCAGCTGCTCCCCGTGTCGATGCCGCAGCACGTGTTGGGCGCGCACTTCGGCTTCGGTGGCGGCCCCGAGCCAGGCTTTGGCGCGGGCGAGGCTACCTTCGCCGCGTTGCCGTCGACGTCCGTGAAGTGCGTCGTCTGGAACGAGAAGCGCGTGCCGTCCCAGGTCGCAGTCGCGAGGTGCTCCCAGCGACCGTGCTCGAGATCGTAGAAGCCGGTGGGGATCGCGAGGTTGGTCGGGGCGTTGCGCCAGTTCGCGAGGCGTACCGTGACCGGCACCGCGAACGTCGTCCCCGTCGGCTCCAGCTCCATACCGAACTCGGTGCTCGTACTCGCCGGCAGCTCCGCCGGCATCTCGTCGCGGTTCACGATCGGCGTGATCCGGATGGGAACCGTCGTCGTGAGCGCACCGGGAGGGATGACCACGGAGATACGGTTCTGCGAGTCGCTCGCCGTGCCGCCCGCGGGACCGATGTTCGTGACCGCGGGATCATGCGCAACGAGCTTGATGACGCCGAGGTCCACGGCGTTGCCCGGGTGAAGCCACGCGTCACGGTAGGCCGGAAGATACGAGCTCGTTTCGATCCGCACGAGCACGTGGAGCGGAGGCGTGCGATCGACCTCAACCTCGGGGAACGTCGTCAGTCGTACCCGGAATGAGCCGTCGGACGCCGTCGACGCAGAGACGTCGCCACGCGGCGGGTTCGCGGGCGCGCCCTCGGCAGGCGCGTTCGTGATCGTGAAAGACGCGCCCGTGACCGCGCTGCCGTTTGCGAGAAGCTGGCCCATGATCGAGGCTCGCGTCTCGAAGGGGGCATCGCCCTGCCCCGCCACGGGCGTGGGGTCACAATGTGGAGTCGTCGTCTGCGTGCAGCCCGTCGTTGGCGCGCAGCCGTCGACGACACAAAGGTTGTTCGAGCTGCAGACGAGGGGCAGACCGGCAACGACCGTGCCCGTCGGAGAACACGTCTCTGTGCCATTGCACAGGTCCGAGTCGGGCACGGGCGTCCCGCTGGGCTTCGGCGTGTGCACGCAGCCGCCCGCGGCGACATCGCACGAGTCCGTGATGCACACCTGTCCGGAGCTACAGTCGCGCGGCGCTCCACCGGCGCAGGTGCCGCCGATGCAGGTAGAACCGACCGTGCACGCATCGACCACGCAGGTCGTGCCGTCGAGCGCGGGGATCTGCACGATGCCGAGCAGTGGATCGCACGCGCTCTCGAGACACGTCGTCGACGGCGGGAGGGTGACCGAGACGCCGCTGCAGTGGCCGGCGCCGTCGCACGCGTCGAAGGCCGTGCACGCCGAGCCGTCCGAGCACGCCGTGCCCGCAGGAAGTGGCGACTGCTGGCAACCCGACGGAGTGCAGGTGGCGGTCAGGCACGCGCCGCTCGGCACGCACGTCGCGGGCGTGCACGCTGGCGCGGCGTCTACGCCAGCGCCCGTGTCCACGCCGGTATCCACGCCGGTCCCCGTGTCGGCCGGAACGCTCGCGTCCGTCGAGGCGTCCGGACCGCAGGGCGCGGCCTCGGAGAGCGTGATTCGCGCCGTCGCGACCGTGTTGTCTTCGAGCTCGAGCGAGACCTCCTCGGCACGAACGATGTCGCCCGCATGTCGGCCATGACTGCACGAGACGAGCAGCGCGCGATCGTTCGGATGGCCTGCGCCGCCCTTGTACTTGCACTCCACCTCGCCGCCGGAGGCCAGGTCGAACGTCAGAGTGACACGGTGCGCGCCGTTGTTCGTCGTCCCCGAGACGGCGATCTCCGAAGGGATCGCGACGCGCATCGGCGGCGAGAGCTCGCGCTCGTCGTCGCCCTGGCAGTCGTCGTGCCCGTGTCCGTGCTCGCGTCGGTGGTCGCGTCCGTGCTCGTGTCGACTACGTGAGGCCTGGAGTGTCACCTCGCGACAGCCGCCGTCGCTCGTCGCGGCGTCGAGCGCCTGCGATTGCTTCCCGAGATGCTCCTCGTCCTCGCCGGAACCACAACCTCCCGCGCTCCCGAGGACGAAGACCGCGGACAGCGCGAAAGCCGTGAAAACGACCTTCGCCTCGCTCGGACGTAGCCGGTTCCGACCTCGAGTCATCGAGCCCCCTTGGGTGACGCACGCTGCGCCACCAAGTCCTAGCGCTAGCAGGCGACAGCGATTCGGTGAGCGATGACCTCGCGCGTGAGCTCATTTTCGTGGGCGGCTGTATCGCGAGCTGCGCGCGTGTCCTCCTGAAATGCATGCACAGTACATGGTGCGGAATCCCGCGAGCTCGATCGAGATCCTGCGAAGAACCTGAGATCGGCGTCGCAGAAATTACCTCTGGGGGTAAGAACGCGCGTTCACGCACCCGCGGAATCCAAAATTTTGGACACCGTCAGGGGGTTGACGAAGAGGCCGCCACGCGCTCAGGGACAGGCGGTCGCGCGCGCGGCTCGTTGCTGCGGATGGCATTGCAGGTCGAGCTCCACGCCGATTCCCGTGGTCGGCCGCGCGAAACGTCACGAGCGGAAAGGTCACAGAACCTCGCATCGCAGGCGTGAAATCGGCGCCGCTGCGGCGCCGTTCGCCGAAGGCGAATCACGCCGGAAAGTCCACATCCCGGGGAGCAACTGTCTTAAGTCAGATTCCTCTCAGGCTCCCAGGGTGAGCCGTCCCGCAGGACCGCGTTCGCGATGGTGAGGAGTTTCCTCATGCATGCGATCAGGGCGACCTTCTTCGCTTTTCCCGCGGCGACCAGGCGCTTGTAGAGCGCGCTGAGGCGAGGGTTGTAGCGAGCAGCCGATGACGTCGCCATGAACAGGACGGCACGGACGTCGGCGCGGCCGCCCCAGATCGCTCGCTTGCCTCGCATCTTGCCGCTGTCGCAGTTGTACGGCGCGACGCCAACGAGCGCGGCGATGGCGCGCCGGTCGAGCGTGCCGAGCTCGGGCAACGAGGTGATCAGCGTTGCCGAGAAGACGTTTCCGATGCCGGGTACGGACTGGAGCAGGTCGTCCTTCTCACGCCAGATGCTGCTCGCGCGGACGCGCTGGCTGATGTCCTTGTCGTGGTCCTTGATGCGCTTCTGGAGCCATTTGATGTGCTCCTCGAGGTCCTTTTTCGTCTTCTTCGACGCGTTCACCCGTAGCCGATTCTGCTCGGCCACCCTCATCTCGATGAGCTGACGACGGCGCACGACGAGCTCGTTGAGCTCGCGCGTCTCCTCGTCGGGCATTGCTCGTGCGGCGGGCCGCATCGCATCAGCGAACTGAGCGATAATCGCCGCGTCGAGCGTGTCGGTCTTCGCGAGACGGCCTGCTGCCTTCGCGAAGTCCCGCACCTGCCGCGGATTGACGATCGCAACGGCAACGCCTGCCGTTGCAATCGCCGCTGCGACGGGGGTTTCGTACCCTCCCGTCGCCTCCATGACGACGAGGGTTGGTGAATGCTCACGAATGAACGCGACGAGGTCCTCGAGGCCATCGTCGGTCGCGAAGCGCTTGGCCTCGCCGCTCGGTCGTACGCACACATCGACGTGGGTGCTCGCCACGTCGATCCCGATGAAACGTTCGTTGTCCGCCACTGAGTCCCACCGCTTTCTGCTCAGCGGCAACCTCCGGCGCAAACCCTTCCTTGCGATTCGAGCTCCTCGCGGGCTCAGGCAACTGTTCGGGCTTTAGCGCCGGAGGACGGGACCCGGGCGTCCGTGCTCCCCACGGTCTCGCCACCCAGGCTCGCGTTGGACTGCACCGGGTCCTGCCTCCGAACGAGCCAATTATGGATCAGACCCCCTATACAAGGCTCGCGAAGCGAGGGGCGGAGCCCCACCTGGACCTACGCCGAAGTGGAAGGCCGGGGAGGCATCGCCGACAGACCCGCATCGCGGATCAGCGCCATGTCGTCCTCTTCGTCGGGGTTCGGCGTCGTGAGGAGCTTCTCGCCGTAGAAGATCGAGTTCGCGCCCGCGAGCATGCACATGAGCTGCGCCTCGCGTGAGAGCGACGTGCGACCCGCGGAGAGACGAACGCGCGCCTTCGGCATGAGGATGCGAGCGACGGCGATCATCCGCACGAGGTCGAGCGGGTCGACCGGCGGCATGTTCGCGAGCGGAGTGCCCTCGACGGGGACGAGCGCGTTGACCGGCACGCTCTCGGGCTGCGGCTCGAGGTTGGCGAGCGTGCGGAGCATCTCGCAGCGGTCGTCGATGCTCTCGCCCATGCCGATGATGCCGCCCGAGCACACCGTGACGCCCGCCTTGCGGACGTTCTCGAGCGTACGCAGGCGATCGTCGAACGTGCGCGTCTTGATGATCGAGCGGTAGTTCTCGCGGCTCGTGTCGAGGTTGTGGTTGTAGGCGTCGAGCCCCGCCTCGCCGAGGCGCTTGGCCTGATCCTCGGTGACCATGCCGAGCGTGACGCAGGCCTCGAGGCCGAGCTCCTTCACGCCGCGGACCATCGAGAGGACGCGATCGAACGCGGGACCGTCCTTCACCTCGCGCCAGGCCGCGCCCATGCAGAAGCGCGTGGAGCCGAGCTCCTTCGCGCGACGCGCGCTCGCGATGACGTGCTCGACGTCGAGCATCTTCTCGGGACCGACGTTGGTGTCGTAGTGGCTCGACTGCGGGCAGTACGAGCAGTCCTCGGCGCAGCCGCCCGTCTTCACGCTGAGCAGCGTGCAGAGCTGGACCTCGTTGTCCGGGTGGTGCTGGCGATGCACCGCACGCGCCTCGTCGAGGAGCGGCAGCAGCGGACGGTCATAGAGCGCACGGACCTCGGAACGCGAGAATTTCTCGGTCATTACGGGGCGCACCCTACCCGAAATCCGGAGGGGCCGCCAAGCGTGGCGATTCCGAGCACGCGCGCCCGATGCGCAGTGGAGTACGCGCCGTTCTCCCGCGATTCCAGCGCATTTACGCGAGGCTGCAGACCCGAGTTGTGGGGCAGAGGCTCGCGGCGTAGGACACGCGCATGCTCCGACCCGACGGCTCGGTCTCCGGTTTCCGCCGAGCGTCGGCCATACCCCTGGTCGCGTTCGCGCTGGCGGCGCTCCTCCCGAGCGCGGGCTGCGCGGTCGACGCCGAGGACGCCCCGTTCGAGCTTCACGGTGGAGAGGCCTCGGTCCGCGTCTCCCTCGAGCCCTTCGAGCTCACGATCCTCGACGCGCGTGGCGCCGCGGTGCTGCGCACGCTGACCGGCGGCGCGAGCGACGCCTACGGGAGCGCGAGCGCGACGCGCGACGACGGCATCGACAACGTGAAGGTCATTCCGGGCTGGGACGCGTTCGTCCCCGACGAGAAGGCCTGGGCCCACGCCAGCTCCGCGAGTCTCCTCGAGCGCACCGAGACGAGCGCGTCGTTCGAGCTACGAACCGAGCAGGGCACCATCACCGTCGCGGTGAAGCTCGAGGGAGCGAAGGTCACCGTCGCCACCACCTCCCGTGGAGGCGAGCCGCGCTGGAACAAGACCTCGCTCGCCTTCGCCCTCCGGCCCGACGAGCACTTCTTCGGGCTCGGCGAACGCTTCGGAAGCGTCGACCATCGCGGCCTCTCGCTCTACTCGTGGGCCGAGGAGGGACCGCTCGGCGGCGGTGAGGACAAGCCGCGCGACGAGGTCACGCCGTACCCGAACGGCCCATCGATGACCTATTTTCCCGTGCCGTTCTTCATGTCGAGCGCGGGCTACGCGATGCACCTCGCCACGACCTACCGCACCGAGACTCACTTCGGCAGCGAGCGGCCCGACGCCTGGCGCGTGGCCGCCAACGACGCGACGCTCGAGACCGTCGTGTACGTCCACGACGACCCCCTACGCTCGCTCGACGACTTCACGCGAGACACCGGCCGCTCCTTCGTGCCGGCCACGTGGGTGTTCGGACCTCGTCGACGAGTCGGCAACGGACAGATGGCCATGGGCGTCGACGAGACGGTGCTCCTGCGGCAGAAGCACGTGCCGACCACCGGCCTCGATGACGCCGTGCACCTCCTGCCGGCTCGCTCGGAGCTCGGTCGCGAGCCCGAGCTCCGAGCGTGGGTCGAGCGCGGTCACGCCGCGGGCTACAAGGTGATGGCCTACAACAACCCGTACGTGTCGATGACGATCGACAGGGCGAAGGACGACCTCGCGTACGGGCGTGAGCACGGGCTGTTCGTGCTCGACGCCGAGGGCAAGATCGCCGAGACCTTCTTCATCTCGGGCCAGGCGCAGACGCTCGCCACGATCGATCTCACGAAGCCCGAGGCCGTCGAGTGGTTCCAGCAGCTGCTCCGTCGCTCGCTCGCGCTCGGCTACGACGGCTGGATGCACGACTTCGGCGAGTACGTCCGCCGACCGTGGAAGTTCGCGGACGGCCGCAACGGCGAGGCGGTGCACAACCAGTTCCCCGTGCTCTCCGCCAAGGCGGCGCACGATCTCCTCGTGGCGGAGAAGAAGGACGATTTTCTGTTCTTCGTTCGCTCCGGCTACACCGGCACGGCGCAGTACGTCCCCGCCGTGTGGGGCGGTGACGCGGAGGCGACGTTCGACGACACGCAAGGGATCCCTTCGGCGCTTCGCAGCGGCCTCAATCTCGGCATGAGCGGAGTCCCGCTCTGGGGCAGCGACATGACGGGCTACAAGTGCCTCACCGATTTTCCGCGCGACAAGGAGGTCTACCTCCGCTGGGCCGAGCTCGGAGCCGTCTCGCCGATCATGATGGAGCAGAACGCGTGCTCCAACCCGATCGGCGCGGCGCGCACGAAGTGGGTCCTCTGGAACGACCAGGAGACCGTCGACGTCTACGGCGCCATGGCCCGGCTCCACACGAGGCTCGCTCCCTACTTCGACGTGCTCGCGCGCGAGTCGCACGCGACGGGGGCGCCCATCATGCGCCATCCGTTCCTCTATCACCCGCGCGAGCCCGAGGTGTGGGCGGCCGAGAGCTCGTTCTACCTCGGCCCTTCCCTCTTCGCGTCGCCGGTGGTCCACCGCGGAAGGACCTCGAAGGACACGTGGCTCCCGTCGGGGAAGTGGGTCGACCTCGACGACCGCACCGTCTACGAGGGCGGCAAACGCGTCTCGATCCCTGCGCCGCTCGCGAAGCTGCCGCTGCTCCTGAAGGACGGCGGCATCGTTCCCATGCTCGATGCCTCGATCGACACGCTCGCGCCCGCGACCGATCCGTCGGTCGTGACGCCGGCGACGGTCGCCGATCGGCTCGACGTGATCGTGGCGCTCTCACCCGGGAAGGAAGCACGCATCACGCTCGCCGACGGTACCCAGCTCGTCGCGCGTCGCAGGGCGGGCGCAAACGCATCGAGCGGCTATCCCGCCGTGACGCCCGACCAGATCGCGATGTGCACCGGCAAGCCGGGCGGCGAAGGATGCGTCGTCGTGAACGAGGAAGGCGCCGTCTCGCGCCTCCGGCTGACGACGCCGCTCGCGACGGTGAACGACGTGGCGCACGAGGACGTCGAGCTGTCGGCGAAGGGCCCGGTCGCCCGCCGCATCCGCTGGGACGTCCTGCGCACTCGCTAGGCAAGGCTACTCGTCGGCGTCGTTGCCCGGGTCGGAGTCGCGGCTGAACATGCGGCCGATCGTGTTGCGGCCGATCTCGAGACGCCGCGCGGCCTCGGCCTTGTTTCCATCGCATTCCTCGAGCGTCGCGGTCACGTAGCGCCGCGTCGCCTCCTCGAGCGACAGCCCGAGCGGGATCGACACCCCTGCCCCCCCTGCCACGACCGGTGCCGCGGCTCCGACCCCGACCCCGACCCCGACCCCGACCCCGACCCCGACCCCGACCCCGACCGGCTTCCGCGCCCTCGGCAGATGGGTCGTCCCGATCCGCCCATCGGGCGCGAGCACCACGGCGCTCTCGATCCAGTGCTCGAGCTCCCTCACGTTCCCGGGCCACGTGTGCGCGCGCAGCACGTTCATCGCGTCCGCCGACAGCTCGGGCGCCGGCCGCTTGTAACGCTTCGCGTACATGTCCGCGAAGTGCTGCGCGAGCTGCTCGATCTCGGCGACCCCGCGCGTGCGCAGCGGGGGGATCTCGATCTCGACGACGCGGATCCGATAGTAGAGGTCCTCGCGGAACTTCCCCTCCGCCACGAGCCGCTCGAGATCTTGATGCGTCGCGCAGACGACGCGAACGTCGGCGCTGAGCGACTGCCTTCCGCCGACGCGCTCGAACGTGCGCTCCTGGAGGAACCGAAGGAGCTTGCCCTGCACGTCGTGCGGAAGATCTCCGATCTCGTCGAGAAAGAGCGTGCCGCCCTGGGCCGTCTCCACCTTGCCCGGCACGCGGCGATCTGCGCCCGTGAATGCGCCTCGCTCGTGGCCGAACAGCTCGCTCTCCACGAGCTGCACCGGGAGCGTCGTGCAGTCGACGGTGACGAACGGCCCGGCCTGTCGCGTCGAGTTGACGTGGATCGCCCTCGAGAACAGGCCCTTGCCGGTGCCCGTCTCGCCGCGCAGGAGCACGGTCGCGTCGGTCTGCGCCGCGAGCGTCACGCGCTCGTACACCGCGCGGAGCTCGTCGCTCCGCCCGACGATCCGGTTGAACGGACCGCGCAGGGTCAGGCCCGCGCTCGACGGCTCCGCCGGACGGAGCGTCGTCAGCGAGAAGGCGCGCGCGATCTGCGTCGCGAGCGCGACGAGGTATTGCTCGTCCTCCGCGTCGAAGCTGCCGCTCGTGCCGTCCGCGGACGGCGCGCGGTTGAGCACCTGCACGACCCCACGCACCGGCCCACCGGCCTCCTCGCGGATCGGCACGGCGAGGATCGCCTTCGTCGTGTAGCCCGTCGCCTTGTCGACCGACGGATCGAACCTCGAGTCCGTCGCCGCGTCCGCGATGCGCACCGGCTCTCCGGTCCGCGCGACCCACCCGGCGATCCCGCGCTCGAGCGGCAATCGCAACGCCGGCAGCTCGGGCAAGAGCGCAACGCGGCTGACGAGGTCACCGTGCTCGGCGTCCACGAGCCAGATCGTCGCGCGCTCTGCCGCGAGCGCCTCGGCCACGCGCTCGCACGCGGTCCTCAGGAGTGCGTCGAAATCGACCTCGCGCGTCAGCAGCGAAGCCAGGTCGACGAGGAGAGACAGACGATTGACGCGGTTCACGTGGAAGGCCTGGGGCGTGCCGGACGCGTCGCCGCCCGCGATGGGCGGCAGGAGCGTACCTCTACCGAAGGTAGCGTTCGACATGAGGTCATGCATGCGAATCGTCACCCCTCAGGCCGCCCGCCTTCCCACGAAAGGGACCCCGAGATCGAGCACCATCCCTTCCCTTGCGGCGACGCTCGACGCGAAGAGCGACTGTGCGCCCGCCTCGAGGTCCGCGACCTGGGCGTCCGTGCGCATCGGATCGTGGTGGAAGAGCACGAACTTCCCGACGCCGGCCGACCGCGCGAGCTCTGCGCCTTCGACGTAGGTCGAGTGGCCCCAGCCCACCTTCGTCCGGTACTCCTCGGGCGAGTACTGCGAGTCGTAGACGAGGACGTCGGCGCCCTCGGCGAGCTTCTTCAGCGCCGGGTCGACGCACGCGTAGTGCTCGGTGTCGGTGGCGTAGACGAGGCTCTTGCCCTCGTGCTCGATCCGATACGCGACCACGCCGCCCGGATGGTTGCCCTTCGCGACGGTGACCTTCGCCTCGCCGACATCAAAGGTCTCCCCGAGCGTCACCTCGCGCGTCGCCAGTCGCGCGCCGATCTCGTCGAGCCGAACCGGGAACACCGGCGCGGTCATCTGGTGCGTCAGCGCCTCGCGCACCGACATGACGCCGTTGGCGTGGCCGACGATCGTGAGGTCGGCCTGCTTCATGTAGACGGGCACGAAGAACGGAAGCCCCTGGATGTGGTCCCAGTGGTAGTGCGAGAGGAGCAGCGTGAGCGCGAGCGGCTGGCCCTCGCGCAGGTCGCGCAAGAGGTGGTTGCCCAGGCTTCGCAGCCCGGTGCCGGCGTCGAGGACGATGCGCGTCTTGCCGCACGTGACCTCGACGCAGCTCGTGTTGCCGCCGACGGCCGCCGTGTCCGGCCCCGGTGAAGCGATGCTGCCGCGAACACCCCAGAATCGAATACGCATGGTCGTTCTCCTTGTGGGGCTCTGCCCCTCACTTGGTGAGCCTCCCCGAGGCTCGACCTGTCCGGCGGGACTCGCCTTCGGCGAACGGCGCCGCGGACGGCGCCGGTTTCACGCCTGGCGATGGTCGAACCTGCGAGATGGGCTCCCTTACTGCAGGCTCCCGGGCGTCCCCTTCTTCAAGTCCGATGCCAGCGACGAAGTGCCGTGAATCCTGGGGCCCGGGCGGCCGCCGCCCCGGGTCGGCGCTCTTCCGCGGCACGCGCGAGCGCCGTTTTGGTGCACCCCGGGCGGAGGTCCGGCGTTATCCTCGCGCCATGTCGAGACGCGTCCTCATCGCTGACGACTCGGCCGTCGCGCGAGTGTCGGTCGCGCGGCGCGTCAGGGCGGACGGCATCATGGTCGAGGAGCGCGACTCCGTCGCGAGCGCCTCCTCGGTCGATGTCACCGATCTCGCCTGCGCGCTCCTCGACCTCGACCTCGGCGACGGCCTGGGCACCGAGATCGCCGAGCGCCTTCGCGCCGGTCACGGCGCCCTGCCGATCGCCTTCTTCTCGAGCACGAGCAGCCCGGAGGTCCTCGCGCAGGCGGCGGCCTTCGGCCCTGTGTTCGCCAAGCCCGACGACCTCGACGAGGCGATCGCCTGGGTCTGCAGGAACGGGCGCTGAGTCTTCGCCGGGACGAGCATGTCGTGCAGCGGGCTCTGCATCCGCGCGCGCAACGCAGTGAGCTCAGCGCCGGTGACGTCGACGAGAAAGAGTGACGTGAAGCCGTTCGTGCCGCTCGGCGCGAGGGCGACGATGCCGAGGGTGCTGGAGCGCAAGCGCAAGGACTTGCGATCGATCGTAGGGCCTCCCGCCCTCGACGCAACTTTCGAGCGTTTCGCGGCGCTCGAGCGCTCAGAAGCTCGCTGCGGCTCGCGCGACTTCCTTGTCGATGATGCCCGCCTGAAGGAGCTGCTTCAGGTGCATCTCGAAGGTCTGCATGCCGTAGGGGTGCGTGCCCTTCTCCATCAGCTCCTTCATCGAAGGATTGCCCTCGGGCCGCTTGATCGCCTCGCGTACCGTGCCCGTCGCGACGAGCACCTCGGCGGCGAGCACCATGCCCGACTGATCCTTGCGGGGGACCAGGCGCTGCGCGATGACGCCCTGGAGCGTGTCGCCTATGCGCTCGCGCATCTCCTCCGTCGACCCGGGCTGCCCCTTGGGCGCGAGAGCGAGCATGCGGCCGACGGTGCGCGTCACGTCTGGCGTGTGCAGCGTCGAGAGGACGAGGTGTCCGGTCTCCGCCGCCTTCAGCGCGATGTCGAGCGTGAGCTCGTCGCGGATCTCGCCGACGAGGATGACGTCCGGGTCCTGGCGGAGCGCGGCGCGGAGAGCGTCGGCGAACGTCGTCGTGTCGATCCCGATCTCGCGCTGGCTGACGCTCGACTTGTCGTCGAGGTGGAGGAACTCGATAGGGTCCTCGATCGTGACGATGTGCAGCGGCTGCGTCTGGTTCAGGTGACCGATCATCGCCGCGAGCGTGGAGCTCTTGCCGTTGCCGGCGGCGCCGACCACGAGGACGAGGCCGCGATCCTTCTCGGCGAGCGGGCCGCACGAGGCCGGCGCGCCGAGGTCCTCGAAGGTCGGGATGCGCGTCGGAATCGCGCGCATGACGATGCCGATCGTGCCGCGCTGCCGGTAGATGTTCACGCGGAAGCGGCCGACACCCTCGGCGGCATAGGCCGCGTCGTGCTCGCGCAGCGTCGAGATCTCCGCCCGCACCTTCGGGTCCTTGATGAGGACGCGGGCGATGTTCTCCGTGTCCTCCGGCCGGAGCGGCTCGGTGCGGAAGAACACGAGGTCACCACGCACGCGCGCGGCCGGCGGGATGCCGACCTTGAGGTGGACGTCGCTCGCCTTCGCGGCGACGGCTTTCGCGAGCAGCTGGTTGATGTAGGTGGCGTTGCCATAGACGCTCGACAGCGGCTGCGAGGAGTCGGACATCTCGTCTGAGACCATATCCGAGGTCGCGAAAGCCGGGATGATCTTCGCGCGGGTACCCCGCCCGACCGGGTCTGGCCCGCCGGGTAGCAACGACCCGTCAGCGGGCGTCGAGGTCGCTCGGAAGCTCCTGCTTGGGGCAGGGCATCATCCGCAGCGCCCGCAGCGCGAGGATTCTACGCTCGCGCGCCCGCTCGCCGTCGCGCGCCATTGCCCCCAGCTTCTCGCACCCCTCACGTAGCTCAGCAGCGTCCTCGACGTCCTCGGCCGTGCGGCGACGGGCCGCGAGCTCCACCGCCGAATCGAGGGCCAACCGCGCGTCCTCGTCGTCGGGCTCCGACGCCGTACGCACGAGGTAGGGCAGCTGCGCCCAACCCCGCGCGAACGCCATCGCGCGGAGCGCGGTCTTCCTCAGCTCCGGGTTCGCGGCAGCCTCCACGAGACCCGCCGCGCCCTCATGGGTCGCCAGAGACGCGAGGTCCTCCGTCTTACCCTCGCGCGCGCTCGTCCACATCGCCACGTCGCGGACCGCCGCGGGCCCGGCCTCCGGCGGAAACGACGTGCGACTGACCACGGGCGCGCTCGACGTGCCGGCGGCCACGTTCGGGTCGCCGGCGCCGCCGCCCTTGTTGCACGCACTGCACGCGGTCGCGACCGAGGCGATGGAAGCCAGGGTCGCGAGCAGCACGAGCCCAGACCTCACCCCCGCGGCGCGAGCGGGCCCGCTCACGATCAGCTCTGGACGACGTCGAGCGAGCGCTTGCCCGCCTTCGAGGCCGTCGCGTCATCGTCGAGCTTCTTGTTGTAGTCGTCGACGGCGCGGTTGATGTGCATGCTGCAGAACTTCGGGCCGCACATCGAGCAGAACTCGGCGGTCTTGAAGTACTCGTCCGGCAGCGTCTCGTCGTGCATCATCGACGAGACCTCGGGGTCGATCGAAAGGCGGAACTGCTCCTTCCAGTCGAACGCGTAACGCGCGCGGCTGAGGGCGTCGTCGCGGTCGCGTGCACCCGGGCGATGGCGGGCGACGTCGGCGGCGTGCGCGGCGATCTTGTACGCGATCATGCCCTGCTTCACGTCGTCCTCGTCCGGGAGACCGAGGTGCTCCTTCGGCGTGACGTAGCAGAGCATCGCGGCGCCGGCGGTGCCCGCCATCGTCGCGCCGATCGCGCTCGTGATGTGGTCGTAGCCAGGGGCGATGTCCGTGACGAGCGGGCCGAGGACGTAGAACGGCGCCTCGTGGCACAGCTCCATCTCCTTCTTCACGTTCATCTCGATCTGATCGAACGGCACGTGGCCGGGGCCCTCGATCATGACCTGGACGTCCTTCTCCCAGGCGCGCTTCGTGAGCTCGCCGAGCGTCTTCAGCTCGGCGAACTGCGCCGCGTCGCTCGCGTCGGCCAGGCAGCCGGGGCGGAGCCCGTCACCGGCGCTGATGGTCACGTCGTACTTCGCGCAGATCTCGAGGACCTTGTCGAAGTGCGTGTAGAACGGGTTCTGCTTGTGGTTCTCGATCATCCACTGGGCCATGATCGAGCCGCCGCGCGAGACGATGCCCGTGATGCGGTCCTTCACGAGCGGCAGGTACTCGACGAGCACGCCGCAGTGGATCGTGAAGTAGTCGACGCCCTGCTGAGCCTGGTGCTCGAGCATGTCGATCATGTCCGCGGCGGTTAGCTTGCTGACGCTCTTCACCTGCGTGAGCGCCTGGTAGATCGGGACCGTGCCGATCGGGACCGGCGACTCGCTGATGAGCACGCGGCGGATGCCGTCGATGTCGCCGCCGGTGGAGAGGTCCATCACGGTGTCGGCGCCGTACTTGAGCGAGATGGCGAGCTTCCTCCGCTCCTTCTCGACCTCGCTCGTGACGGCGCTCGAACCGATGTTCGCGTTCACCTTGCACGACAGCGCGATGCCGATGCCCATCGGCTCGAGGTTCGTGTGCTTGATGTTCGCGGGGATGATGAGGCGCCCGCGAGCGATCTCGCTGCGGACGAGCTCGGGCTCGACGTTCTCGCGCTTGGCGACGTAGAGCATCTCCTCCGTCACCAGGCCCTTGCGGGCGTAGTGCATTTGCGTGACGACCGGCCCGCTTCGCTTCGAAACCCACTCGGTGCGCATGGGGGCGACTCTTAGGCCGAGGCCCGTGCGCCGGCAAGCGTCACGAGCTCAGCCCGCCTTGCGACGCGTGCACCGTTTTACTCTCCATCGCTCCGATCTACGCCGCCGCTGACCGGGCGAGGAGTAACATCCCTGACGCGAACCGCTCCTCCCCGCGAAACGAGCTTCACCATGCGGGCGATCGGGCGCACCATGAGGGGGAATGCGATCGGGCGTCGCTGCAAAACTATTCGCTGCTTGCCTCGGGTGCAGCCTCGTCGACCTCGCGGTGCTCGACTTCGTCGTCGGCCCGGCCGCGCTCGGCGACGCGAGGCCAGTCGCGGAGGGGCAGAGCGACGGCGCCCTCGTCGCGCCGACGGCGGCGACGCCTGCGACCGCGCTCGTCGACGCGAGCCGCGAGGCCCCTGCACGCACGGCGCCCGCGCGCCGCGTCGTCGCTCGGTTCGACTCCGATCAGCCGAGCGCCGACGACACGGAGCTTCGGGCGCTCGCCGCATCGATGCTCGCGGACCCGACCGCCGAGATCGTGCTCGAGGGTCACACCGACCAGCGCGGTGACCCGGAGCGCAACCGAATGCTCAGCCTGGAGCGCGCCAGGTGGGCCCAGGCACGCCTCGTCGAGCTGGGGGTGAGCTCCTCGCGCATCGCGGTCGTCGGCGTCGGTGCGGAGCGCCCGCGCGAGACCGGTGACGGCGACGCGGCCATCGCGAGCAACCGTCGCGTCGAGGTTCGCTGGATCACGGGGACACCCCCTTCCGAGAACGGGGACAGGTAGACATGGACGCGCTTGCCACACTCTGGCTGACGTCGATCATCGGCGCGGCGGGCTTCACGGCGACAGGGTTCTTCCTCGCTCGAAGCCGCATGGCGCGCGAGGAACCCGCGAAGGAGAAGGAGCATGTCGCGCGCGCGAGCGTGCGGCCGTCCACGGCCGCCAGTGCTCCGCCGTCGGAGGCTCCGAAGCGGAACGAGAGCGCGCGACCCGAGCCCGTCGCGGCGACACCGACGGTCGCGCCGAAGCGGGCCGTGGCGGTGTCCGAGCGCCCGCGCGATCCGCGACGCGAGGACGACGACGCCGTCGACGCGAGCCGCAACGAGGTCGACGTCCTCGACGCTCATCTCCGGAAGCCGAAGACCACCGACGCCCTCCTCCCGCCCGCGGCCCCGCCGCCGTCGGCCGAGAGCATCGAGCTCGAGCACCAGCTCGATGCCCTGCGCGTTGAGCTGCGAGCGGAGGTCGTGGCACGACACACCGTCGAAGCGCGCGCGAAGGAGCTCGAGGCGCGTCTCTCGTCGATGTCCCAGCAAGTCGCTGCGCTTCGCGCGCGAGGGGCCGCCGACGCAGGCGCCGTCCGGCGCGACTCCGCGCAGCGCGGGGCCTCGCTCGTTCCCGGGGCGAACGTCGATCAGCGAAGCCGCCTCAGCACGCGCGCGCCCGGCTTGTTCGCGGAAATTGACGAGCTCAAGGCCGACATCGCCAGGCTCACTGCAGAGAACGAGTCACTTCGCGCCTCGGCGCTCGGTGCTCCGGCTCCGGCCCCGCGCTCGAGCGGTCCCCGGTCGGACCTGATCGTGCCGGACGTGCTGAAGCGTATGGTGGAGCGCATCGCGCGCATCGACAACGTGCGCGCGGCCGCCGTGGTCGAGAGCAACGGGCTCGTCCTCGCGAGCTCGGGCGAGCGCTCCGAGGCGCTCGCGGCGTTCGGGAACTACATCCGCGACGCGGCGTCACGCTCGACGCGCCTTCTCCCGCTCGGCGTCGCCGAAGAGGTGACGGTGCGCGACGTCCACGGCGTCATCTTCTCGACGCGCATCCTCGGTCGTCCGGAGGCCGAGCTCGCGCTCGTCACGCTCGCGTTCTGCCCGATCCCGGTCGCCGAGCTGCGTGAGATCGTCGGACAGACCCCCGGCCTCGGCGCCGACGCCATCTCCGCGAGATAGCCCCGGACGCTCACGTCGCGGGGACGAGACCCAGCAGCAACATCCGCGACGCGAGGCGTGGGCCGGGGCGCGTGTACCGGACGTCCTTGCCCTTGCCTGATCGCGTGGCGCCGCCGGCAACGACGAGCGCCGCAAGCGCGCGCTGCGCCGTCCTCTTCGAGACGCCCGCGTGCTCGGCCAGCCCCTGCGCGGACCACGAGGCGCCGTCGCCGAGCAGCATCGCGATGCGCGCGTCGTCGTCGTCGGACGGCGGCAGTAGCGTCATCACCTCGCGAGGTGACACGAGGATGTAGCCCTCGTCGGTCGAGACTGGCTCGGCGATGCCGGAGAGCAGCTTCCGCAAGCGCCCGATCTCGACGCGCAGTCGCGAGCGATGCGAGGCGTTCACCTTCTTCGTGTCGAACGCGCGAGCCGCGAGCTCGTCGCGGCCGACTCCGCCTGGCCACGGGCGCGCGAGGGCCAGGAGGAGCGCGAAGAGGATCGGCCGCTTGGCGAGCGGGACGGAGACACGTCCGCCGACGACCAGCCTCCGACACGCGTCGACGAGGAGCACCTCGCCGCTCGACGCGGCCTCGATCGCGAAGAGATCGGCCGTCCGCACCACGCCATGGCGCTCGAGCCGGGCCACCGGCTGACTGAGCTCGACCTCCAGCGCGACGAGTGCGCGGGCGAGCAGCTCGTTCGGCGCCGCGGCCATCGCCTGGCGCGCCTGCTTCAGCGCCTCGCGGGCCTCACCCGCGAGAGTCGCTCGCACGGCGATCTCCGCCTTCGCGAGCCATGCGACCGCGCGCACCCTGGCCGGGAGCGCGCCGTCGCCCAGGACCTCGCCGACGATGTGGCGAGCCTCCGCGAGCCGGCCCCGCAGCACCTCCGCGCGGGCGAGCACCAGGCGCTGCATCGCCGCGTTGCGGGCGTCGCCGAGGCGAGCGAGCTCGTCGGCGGAAGCTCGTGCCGCGCGGGCCGCCGGTGCGGGGTCGCCGTCCGACATCGAGATCTCCGCGAGGGCCGCCTGGATGCGCGCTCTCGCGAGCGGAGCCTTGGTCAGGCGCGAGCCACGGAGGAGCGAGCTGCGCGCAAGCTCGAGGTCACCGAGCTGCGCGTACGCGATCCCGCGGAGGGTGAGGCCGAGCGCATCGTCGGCGCGCCCGACGAGCCCCAGCGCGCGGAGCGCGTCGCCACGTGCGAGCGCATGGCCCGCGGCCGCGTGGGGGTCGTCGCGGTGGGGACGCGAGGGGTCAAGGCACGAGCATCGCGCCGGGCGCGCCCGCTGACAACCTATGGCACAATGGCGCCCATGCCCCAGGACTCGCAGCTTCGGGAGCTCTACGAGCTTCGCAACATGGTCGACGAGCTGATCGAGGAAGGACTGGTCAAGCACTGGAGCGTGAGCGAGGTGCTCGGTGCGCTGCTCCCTCGCCTGACGAAGACGCTGGGAGCCAACGGCGCGTTCGTCGAGACCTACGGCGAAGACCTCGCCCTCCACCTGTTCACGAGCAGCGACGACTCCCACGCCGGCGGAAAGCCCCTCTCCATCCCGAGCAAGGCGGAGATCTTCGACCGGACGAGCGAGGCGAAGCGTGAGCGGGTGAACCTCGTCACCGACGGCACCATGGTCATCGCGCAGCACCTCGACGTCGCCGGCGCCTGGTTCGGCCGCGCCGGCCTCGTCTGCCCGACCGACGCCGACCCCGTCCGCCTCGCCGACGCGCTCGACGCGATGTGCGAGGTCCTCGACAACTACCTCTTCACGATCCGTGCGGCCCGCGAGAAGCACACGGTGATGATGAAGCTCGGTCGCGCGCTCCGGCATCGCGTCCTCGGTGAGGGCGTCAAGGAGGCCGTTGCGGTCCTGGCCGAGGCCATCCCGATGGATCGCATGGTCCTCGTCTACGTCGCCGAGGAGAGCGCCACGAAGACGCTCCACGTCCAGATGTTCAACGGCGCGACGCTCGAGGTCGACACGCTCAGCGCGCAAGGCGCGACCCTCGCGCCCGTTCGCGTGATGGGCCGCGACTACCTCAACGGCACCAACGAGGACCTGCTCGAGCATCTAGGCGTCAAGAGCGCCGCCGAGGAGGTGCTCATCAACGGCATCACGAAGAGCGTCGTTGTCGGCAAGATCGTCGTCACGTCGAGGTCGCCGTCGTTCAACACCTACGATCGCGAGCTGCTCAGCGCGTTCGCCGGCTACATCCGCCAGCGCGTCGTCGACTTCAACAAGGAGTGGCGGTCGCTCGCCCTCGCCTTCCGCCCCGACGACGTCGGTCGGCTCCTCCAGAGCGACGACTACGAGAAGCGCTTCCTCGCTCCGCGCGAGGAGACGGTCGGGGTCGTCTACATCGACATCTCGGGCTTCACGAGGGTCTCCGAGACCATCCTGAAGACGCCCGCGAAGGTCGCCGAGCTCGTCGAGGAGTGGAGCCGCGACGCCGTCGACATCGTCTGGCAGCACGGCGGCGTATTCGACAAGATGGTCGGCGACTGCGTCATCGCGCTCTTCGGTCCTCCTTTCTACGAGGAGACGCCCGGCGAGCGCCTCGCGCGCGCCATCCAGTGCGCGATCGACGTACGCGCGATGACCAGCGAGGTCCCGAAGCGCGTCCAGTTCGAGTCGCTGCGTGCCGAGGGGCTCGCCGTGTCTACCGGCGTGCATCTCGCGCCGCTGTTCGTCGGGTCGTTCGGACCGAACTCGAACTTCACCGGCTTCTCGAGCGGCATGAACAACACCGCACGCCTCCAGGGTTGCGCGGGCCGGAACGAGATCCTCGTCATGGACGAGGCGATCGCCGCTCTCCCCGCGACCCACCCATTCAAGTTCGGCGAGCAGCGCGCGATGACGGTGAAGAACGTCGCCGACCCCCTCAAGTTTCGCTCGCTCGAGAAGTAGAACGAAGAGACAGAGAGTCGCGGGGGCGCGGAGGCAAATTTTCGCGCAGGGAATTGCCGTCTTCGGCAATTCCCGAGCATCCCGGGAGGGTCCAGTGAACGATGGAGGCGAGACCTCCTCCGCGTCGTCTCCGCGCCCCGCGCCTCCGCTTGTTCAATCCGCGAGGTCGCTCAGTCACTGCAGCAGCGGAAGCCGATTTCCTGGCCGCGGCGGTCGCGCGTCGCGCCGCGCCCGTCGACGCGGCAGTCGAGGTTGACCCCCGCGTTGAGGAACGCGCCGCCCTTCACGAAGCACTCCTCCTTCGCGGGGCCGCCGTCGCCCGGACCGGCGGCGTCGCCTCCGGCATCGGGAGGAATGCACGGCCCGTCGAACCACTCCCACAGGTTTCCGACCATGTCGTAGACGCCGGTGAACCCACCGTTGCAGCCCGGCTTCGACTTCACGTCGAGCGTCTTGCCAGCGTCGTTCTCACCGGTGTTGCAGGCCAGGGGCTGCTGGATCCCGCCGTACGGGTAGCGGAGCTGCCCGATGTTCGAGCACGCGAGCAGCCACTCGTGCGAGTTGAAGTCGCCGAGATCGGCCTCGCTCACCTTGCCGACGAACTTGCCGCCCGCGTGCTTGCCGCACAGTCGCTTGCCGGCCCAGGCGCAGTACGCACGCGCATCGCACCAGTCGACACCGGCGATCGGGATGTTGTCGCCGCCGCCCGACGCCGCCGCGTAGCTGGTGTTCCACGCGCACTCGGGGGGCTGACCACCGGCGTCCGCGCCCTTGGCTGCCGTGAACTCCGCGTACTGGGAGACCGTGACCTCGCTGCTGTCGATGCAGAAGTTGTTGGCCGTGTTCCCGACGCGGACCATCGTGGGGCCGTGCACGCTCGTGCACGGGAGCGCGGCGCCGTCGAACGGGACCGACGAGTCGGGGAGCGTCGTGGAGGCGTCGGGGTTGTCGACGACCGAGGACTCGGTGCCTGCCTCGCCGACGCAGACGCCTCCCTTGCACTCGCCGATCGAGAGCTCGTCGATGCCCGCGACCTTCGCACACGCGGCAACGAGGCCGAGCGCGGCAGTGACCAGTGCGAGACGCGCGAACCGCCGGGGTCGCCGCTCCTTCGCCGTGCCCTTGTCGTTGCTCGCGTCGGCGCTCATCAGAACGAACCTCGCACGCCCATGCTGCCTGGACCGACCCAGACCGCGCTGCGCTGCGACCTCGAGTGTAGCGCCGTTTCCGACTTCGTCCTCGGCAAGAGGAGTCCCACGACGCCGCACACCGCGCCCACCCCGGCGACGGCGAAGCCGATCGTCGAGATCGTCGCGAGCGAGCGGGCGCTGTCGAGATCGTTCTTCGCCGCAGGATCGCAGATGCCGTTCGCGCACTGGCTCTTCACCGTGCCGGCCTCGGCCAGCGTGAGCGCACCGGTGACGCCGCCGACGGCCAGCCCCGCCACCGCCAGCCCGAAGCCACCGAACACGAGGACGCTCGCCGCGGGCGACCGCTCGGTCCCGCGTGGTCCCTCGACACCGGCCCGCGGCGGCGGCGGAACCGTCGACACGAGGACCGGATTCGGCACGGGGAGCGTGAGCTCTACCTCCTTGCCCTCGTGCTCCGCGAGCTCGACGGAGGCGCGCTGCTCCGCGTTGTCCGCGTTCTTCGCCACGACGGTGTGCTTGCCGGGGTTCATCGCGACCGGCTCGCCGAGCAGCAGCGGCGCGACGTCGATCTCGTCGACGGTGACATGCGTCGCGGGCCCGCCCTTCACGACGATGCGGACCGTGGGGATGCGCGGCTTGAGGCTCCCTTCGAGCTCCTTTGCCTCCCGGCGCGCCTTCTCGAAGATGCCGGGCTCGTTCCGCTCGCGCGGCATGCGGGTGACCTCGAGCGCCACGTCACGGGCCTCGACGAGGTGACCGAGCGCGAGGTGCGCCTTGACGAGCGCGAGGCCCGTACTCGGGACCTTCATCAGGCCGTGGGCCTTCTGATAGGCCTCGAGCGCGCGCTCCTTGTCTCCGGTGCGCGAGCGCTCCTTGCCCTCGTCCATGAGGCGGCGCGCCGTCTCCTTCTGCGCCGCGGTCGGGGCGGCCGTCGCGCGGCTCGCCGAGGACGCAACGGTGAGGATGGCAGCCGCGGCTGCGAGGAGAAGCCGTGTCCTAGAAGCCATACTCGTCGCCGTCGCCCGGCTTCGCTCCTGGCTTCGCAGACGGTTTCGCCGTCGACGGTCTGCGCGCCGAGCCGGCCGCCGTAGCCGCGCCTCCGTCTCTCGCCACGTGCGCCGAGCTCGCGGCGACGGAGCCGTCGCTGGTGGTCAGCCCGGTGGACGGCGCGCTCCGCTCGCTCCCCGCCGCCGGTACGCCGTCGGTCGTCGTGACAGACACGGGCACGCCCGTGAGCTCCGCGCTGGCCACGACCTTCACGGTGCTGCTCGACCCGGCCGAGGCGGTGGGCCTCTGACCGCGGCGCGTCACGAGCACGCCGGCGACCACTCCGAGGACGGCGACGAGGGCGAGCACCAGCACGCCGGCGAACACCTTCGCGGCCGAGGAGCCGGGCATCGGGTGCGAGCTCATCGAGGCGGCGCCGATCGTGCGCATCGACGGCCCGGTCTGGAGCGTCTCGACCGCCGAGGGATAGGGCAACGGGAGGAACGGCGTCGAGCCCGCCAGAGCACCAGAGGCAGCGGAGATCGGCGTCCCGGGACGCGTGCCGCCCGCGCCGGGCGCCGAGCCGTCGTTCCCCGGCATGGCGCGCGCGGAGAGCGGGGCGACGAGCGTCGCCGCGTTGAGGTGGCCCTCCGTCGCGGCACGCATCGCCCGCTCGATCGCGTCCTTCCGCTTCGCGGTGCGCTCGCGTGAGAAGTGAGAGAGCACGCTGGCCACGTCCTCGGCCGTCGCAGCCTGGCCGGTCGCGAGCATGGCCTGCTCCAGCGCACGACGAAGCTCCTCGGCCGTGCCCCAGCGCATCGCGGGATCGCGCGAGAGCGCGCGGTCGACGATGTCACGCACGAGATGAGGCACGGTCGCCGGGAGCGGAGGATAAGGAACCCCCGTCATCAGCTCGTGGAGCGCCGCGAGCTGGCGCCCCTCGCCGGTGTCGCGCACCGCCCGCCCCGCGAGCAGCTCGTAGAGCACCGCGCCGAGGCCGTAGACGTCGGCGCGTCGATCGAGCGGCTCGCCTCGTGCCTGCTCGGGCGCCATGTACTCGAGCTTCCCCTTCAGCGTTCCCGCCTCGGTCTCCTCGCTCCGCCGCGAGGCGGCCTTCGCAACACCGAAGTCGATCAGCTTCGTCGTACCGCGCACGGTGACGAGGAGGTTTTGCGGAGAGACGTCGCGGTGGACGACCTGCAGCGGGTGGCCGTCCTCGCCGACGAGCTCGTGCGTCGCGTGGAGTCCGGCGCAGGCGTCCGCCACGATGCGCAGCGCAACGCCCATCGGGAACATCACGTCCGCGGTGCGCACGTCGCGATAGACCTTGCGCAGCGACTCGCCGTCGATGAGCTCCATCGCGTAGTAGAGGAGCCCGCCGTCCTCGCCGATCTCGAGGATGCGCGCGACGTTCTCGTGATCGATCTGCGCGGCGATCTTCGCCTCGTCGAGGAACATCGCGCCGAACTGCTGGTCGTGGGAGTACGTCGGCAGGATCGTCTTCAGCGCAACGAGACGCTCGAAGCCGTGCTTGCCCGTGATGCGCGCAAGCCACACCGTTCCCATGCCACCCTGCGCGAGGACGCAGAGCAGCTCGTAGCGGTCGAGTCGATCCCCCGGTGCCAGTGTCGTGCGCGCGTTTACCGAGGGAGAGGTGAAGCTCCCCATATCGGATAAGGATCCCTCCTCGCCCCCACGAACGCAAGCCGATGGCGCATCGCGCCGATCCGCTCACAACGTGCGAGGACGAGGCGGGCTCAGCGGCCGATCTGCGGGTGCAGCTGGCTCTTGCGCTTCTTCACGGGCGCGGGGCGTAGGCAGCCGGCCAGGTAGACGCCGCCGTTCACGGTCGACCAGGTGCGGAAATGCTTCAGCGTCGTCAGCCAGCGGAGGACGCGAGGCCCCTCGATGGCGGGACGGACGCCGCACGCTGCGGCGTGCTCCTGCGCGTGCTGGAAGGCGTCGGCCGTGCGGCGCTGCACGGCGAGCGGCGAGTTGCGCTCGCGGGAGACCTTGGATGCGCCCTTGCCGATGCGCGCGCGCTCCTGGGGGTCGGCGATGAGATCGAGGACGGCGCGGCCGAACGATGCGTCTGCGTCGTCCTCGCTGTCGCCGCCGTTGCCGGGCGAGAGAAGGACGCCGTTCACGCGATCCTTGATCTGCGCGCTGACCCCCATGCCGTCCGCGAAGGCGACGGTGGGCGTACCGCACCAGAGCGCCTCGCTGAGGACGTTGCCGTAGGTCTCGCTGAGCGAGCCGTGCACGAACACGTCGGCGTAGGCGTAGTAGTCGGGCATCCGCGTGAAGGGCACCTCGCCCGGGAAAAAGACGCGATGCGCGACGCCCTCTTCCTTCGCGATGCGCTTGTAGAGCTCCGTGTCGGGGCCCTCGCCGAGCATCGTGAGCGTGGCCTCGCGATCGACCGGCGCGACGTGCCGCGCGAAGATCTTGATGATGCGGTCCTGCGCCTTCTCGCGCGTGTGACGGCCGGCGCAGAGGAGACGCGAGCCGCGCCACACGGAGTCGCTCGCGTTCTCGAGGTGCGCGTACGGGTCGCTGCCCATCGGCTTGTCGAAGATCTCGGGCTGAACGGCGCGCGGGATGACGTGAATCGGCGCGGTGACGCCGCGCTCGCGCCAGTAGGAGCGAAGGCCCTCGGAGAGGACCACGAGGCCGTCGGAGTTGTTGTAGATGCTCGAGAAGAGCTTCTCGTACGGGCGCTTCAGCGCGAACTCGACGCCGGTGTTCACCCAACCGAGCTTGGCGATGCGCTCGGGAAGGAGCACGTCGTAGGCGGCGGCGAGGTGGGTCGTGTTGACGCAGAGCAGCGGGATCCCGCGCATCTTGCGGAGCCACACGCCGAACTCGAGGAGCAGCGACGTCGTCTGGGCGAAGACGATGTCGAAATCCCACCGGCTCGCGTCGTAAACCCAGGATTCCAGCGGCATCGGAATGTGCACGCCGGGGTAAGACTTGAGCGGAATGCTCGGGAGCTCGATCGTCCCGGGAGCGAGCTCATCCGCGGTCGCGTCGGGGTCGTGAGGGCCGATGACTGTGACTTGGTGACCACACCGACGCAATTCTTGGTACAGGAACCGTGTCTGAAACGCTGCACCGTTGGCGTAGGGGATTCGCGTGAAATCGCTGAGAATCGCAACCTTGAGAGGGCGCCCGTGCCGGGCGGAGAGCGCCGCGAACGGCGTTTCGCTCTGCTGGTTGGCGGCGGTGTCTCTCCCTGAAAACGCGGACCGCGGGAGCGAGCCCCCCACCCGCGCGTGCGTAAGCAACTTCGCAGCGTCGTTCGAGGAGGTCCCGTGAAGGTTCTCGACGTGACGGAATTCTATTCCGAAAGGGGCGGCGGGGTTCGAAGCCATTTGACGCTCAAGTCTCACGTTCTGTGCCAACTCGGCCACGAGCACGTCGTCGTCGCTCCAGGGGCTCATGATTCGGAGAGCACCGTCGGTGACGATGTGGGTGCGGAAGCAAACGGGGCCCGTCTAGCACGGTCAAAAGCAAGCGCACGCGTGATCCGGGTCGGGGGCCCCGCGTCGCCGTATGATCCGACGTACCATCTGCTGCTGCGATTCGACAAAATCGCGGAGATCGTCGCTCGGGAGCGCCCGGACGTCCTCGAGGTCCACTCTCCGTACCTGGCCGCCCTCGGCGCCATGCGGGCCAAACGTGCGACCTACGGGGTACGGACCTTCCAGTGGCATTCCGACTTCATCGACACCTACGCCGGGGTCCTGGAGGCGCGCCTCTCGCGTGACGTACCGATGCTCGGGCCGACGACATGGTCGCGCGCCATCGGCCCCGGGTCGCAGGCGACACGGCCGCTGTGGGGCCTCGTGCGATCGATCGCGCGCCGCTGCGACGCCACGCTCGTCGCCGCCGAGTGGCAGGTCGCGAAGCTCGTCTCGCACGGCGTCCCGCGCGTCGTGCGTGTGCCGTTCGGGATCGAGCGCGACGTGTTCCGCCCCGACGCACGGAGCTACGAAGCGCGACGCGAGCTGCTCGCCCTCGCCTCGCACGACACGCGCCACGACGACGCGGTGATCCTCGTCGGAGTCGGGCGCTTCGCCATCGAGAAGCGATGGGACGTCGTGATCGACGCGTTCACACGGCTGCGCGCGCGCAATCCGAAGCGCGACATGGTCCTCGTCCTCATCGGCGACGGTCCCGAACGCGCCCGCATGACGGCGCGCGCCGCGGGCTCTCCCGACATCGTGATGCCGGGCTTCGTGAAGGGTCGCGAAGCGCTCGCGCGGATGCTCGCCAGCGCGGACGCGCTCGTGCACGGCTGCCCGTTCGAGACCTTCGGCCTGAGCATCGCCGAGGCGATGAGCTGCGGGCTGCCGACCGTCGTTCCCGACGAGGGCGGCGCCTCCGAGATGCACGAGCCGGAGGCCGGCGAACGATACCGCGCGCTCGACGTCGAGGCCTGCGCCGACGCGACCGAACGCTTGCTCGCGCGCCTCGCCACGGACGCCGACTCCGTGCGGGCGGCGGCGGTCGCGGCCACGAGCCGGATGCCCAACGTCGTTCAGCAGTTCGAGGGACAGATCGCGCTCTATCGGCAGCTCCTCGACCGCCGCCCCGCCCGCGCCTGACGGCCGCGCCCCGCTCGCCGCGTATGCGGAGGTGGGACCGATCGACCGTACGAGCTACGCCTGAGGTTGAACTCCGGCCGGCGAAACGAGACCATCCCCCCATGAAGAAGTCCCTCGCGCTCGGCTCCGCCCTCGCCGCCCTTCTCGCTGCCGGTACGGCGAGCGCAGCGGTCACGACCTACAAGGCGACGCTGAACGGCAAGCAGGAGACGCCCGCCGTCACCACGGCCGCGACCGGAGCGGGCACCTTCTCGTTCGACGACGCAAACAACGGCGGCAACTCGAAGGAGCTCACCGGCACCATCGTGCTCACGGGCATCGGGGCCACGACGGCCCAGCACATTCACCTCGAGGCGTGCGGAGTCGCCGGGGCCGCGGCGATCACGCTGCCCGCTCCGGCAGGCAACACCATCACGATCCCGAACAACACGAAGCTCAATGCCACGCAGGAGGCTGCGCTCAAGGCCGGCAAGCTCTACGTGAACGTGCACACGGCCGCCCATCCGGACGGAGAGATCCGCGGCCAGATCTACCCGACCGCTAGCGCTCTCGTGTGCAACGGGCCGAACGATGGGGGCGTCCCCGCGACTGACTCCGGCACCGACTCGGGCACGAGCGGCGGCACCTCCGGGACGAGCGGCACGTCGGGGACCTCGGGGACGTCTGGCACGTCTGGCACGTCCGGCACGTCGGGTACGTCCGGCAGCAACGGCGCGACGACGACGCCCGCCGACGACGCGGGCGCTCCTGCCGAGGGCGGCGGCGGCGGCGACGACGGCGGCTGCTCGACCGCCCCGCGCGAAGGCACGGGCAACGGCCTCGCGCTCGCCGGGCTCGCCGGCTTCGCGGTGGCGCTCGTGATGCGCTCGCGCAAGAAGCGCGGCTAGCGGTCAGTCCGCGAGCTTCTTCACGACGGCGACGAGGCCCTCGGTGACGCGCGCGAGGCGCGCGTAATCGAGGGTGTCGGGACGATCACTCATCTGGTGATAGTGCGGGTTCCGGAACGGCGCCGTGTCCGTCACCATCACGCCCGGGTAGCCCACCTGCCAGAACGACCACTGGTCGCTCCATCCGACTCCGGTGACGAACGACGGCAGCGAAGCGCCTTCGGACGGGAATGCCTCGGTCTCTCGAAACGTCCGTATCGCATCGTGGACGACGCCGCGCGAGCCGAGGTTGCCGACGAACGCGACGAAGTCGCCGCGGTCCGGGTAGAACGAGCTCACGATGGGCGGGGACTTCTGCGAGCCCGGCTCGTCGCGGTAGTAGCCGAGAGTCTCGAGGCTCAGCATCGCGACGATCGCGTCGCCTCGCGCCTTGCACGCCTTCGCGTAGACGAGGCTGCCCATCTCCGGGTTCCAGAAGTACGGCGGCTCCTCGTTGACGAACGCGACGAAGCGGATCGTGCGCGCCGGCTTGTGACGGCTCGCCGAGAGGGCGCGCGCGATCGCGAGCATCGACGCGACGCCGCTCGCGTTGTCGTCCGCGCCCGGCCCGCCGGCAGCCGTGTCGTAGTGCGCGCCGACGACCACGACCTCGTGCGCCTTCCCGCCTCCCTGGAGCACGGCCTCGAGGTTCTCGACCGTCACGCCCTCCGAGGCGTACGGCAGGCGCGTGACGCGGTACCCGTCCTCCCGCAGCGAGCCCTCGATCATGGCTGAGGCGCGCTCGAGCGTCCCCGCCGAGCCCTGGCTACGATCGCCGCGCTCACCGACCAGCAGCGTCACGTCCGTGCGAAGCCGCTCGGCGAGCTGCTCGCGCTCCGGGCCGAGGGCGGGCAGCGGCCCGCGATGGCTCCGGCCGGGCATCACCATGGCGAACCCGAGGAACCCGCCCGCCAGCAGGACCACGCCCGGATAGAAAATCAGGCGCCCCTTCGTCCGCCGCGATCTTCGCTGCCACCATGCGACCACTACCGGCATCCTACTGTGCTAGAAACGCGACCATCCATGGCCAATAACCTCGTCGAGAACCTGGGCAAGGAGCTCGAGCAGATCGACCGCGAATACGCTTCCGACTTCGCGGGTCACTCGCGCCTCACTCGCGACATCGGACAGATGGAGCGCATGATCAAGAAATGCGCCTCGATCGTCGAACAAGTCGACAAGATCCCGAGCGCAGCTCAGGGTCCGGACCTCGCGCGCGTCCGTGACGCCGCAGCGCAGAGCCTCCAGCTCTACCAGGCGGAGCGCGAGGCGATTGCTCGTGCTCAGGAGGTCGGCCCCTCGTTCGAGAGCTTCTCGATGGAGGCCACGAGCGCGAACTTCGTGTTCGCCCGCTACATGCGCCACTTCGCCGGCAAGGATCGCTCGACCCGCGACGTCGCTCTCCTCGGCGAGATGGTCGAGGACCTGCGCCAGATCGAGAAGCGCATGAGCCAGCTCCTCACGGAGACCAAGGGCAGCGCCGACTTCGAGAAGGACCGCAAGGTCGTGCGCGAGAACCTCGCGCAGTACCAGAAGGAGATCGAGCTGGTCGAAGGCGCCCAATCCAGTGGCACGCCCGACGACCAGGCGAGCGTCCTCGCCTCGCTCGCGAACAACCAGTTCTCCGTCTACCAGACGCACTTCGCCGGTGAGCCGCGCGTCTCGCGCCGTCCCGCGCTCCTCATGCGCGTGGTCGCCACGCTGAAGAAGATCCGCGAGCGCATGACGACGCTCCGCGACGGCGGCCTGAAGGTCGAGTTCAACGACAAGAACATCGCGATCGTCGAGGACCGCCTGACCACGTACGAGAACGAGCTCGCCGAGGTCCGGAAGATCCGGCAGGCGACGCCGATGACCGACATCATGGGAGAGCTCGGCGGCGCCGCGAACAAGCTGTTCGACGAGTACCGCGCGAACTTCGCCGACAAGCCGCGCCCCCAGGCGGACCTCCAGCGCCTCGCGAACATCTGCGACAAGCTCGGCGAGCTCCGCCGCCAGATGGTCGACATGTCGCTCGCCGAGGACAGCGAGATGAACCAGAATAACCTCGACATCGTGACCGAGCAGCTCGTCATGTTCGAGGGTGAGTTCGAGGCCGTTGCGCGCGCGCAGCAGGCCTGGATGAAGTAGCGACCGCGGCCTCCGTCCCCTCCCTCATGCCCGTCCACGTATCGATCCACGACGTGTCGCCCGCGTGGGAGAACGAGGTCGAGCTCGCGCTCGACGCGGCGCACGCGCACGGCGTGCGCCCTGCGCTGCTCGTGGTTCCGGACTTCCATGGGCGCGCGTCGCTCGCCGATCATCCGGCGTACTGCGAGCGCCTTCGGGAGCTCCAGGCGGAGGGCCACGAGATCTACCTGCACGGCTACTACCACCGGGCGCGCAGCGAGGGCGGGACGGGCATCGCCGGGCGGGCGAGGCACGCGTTCGCGCAGAAGATCGTCTCGGGGGGCGAGGCCGAGTTCAGCGACGTCTCGCCCGAGGAGGCGCTCCGGCGTCTCGACGACGGCGAGCGCATGCTCCGCGACGCTGGCCTCGCGCTCACCGGCTTCGTCGCCCCTGCCTGGTCGATGCCCGGCTGGGTCCTCGCGCTGCTCGGCGAGCGCGGCTATTCGTTCACCGAGGACCACACGCGGGTCTACGACCCGGCGAGCAAGCGCTCGCGCGCGAGCCTCGTCCTCAACTACGCGAGCCGCACCCCAGGCCGCCTCCTCTCGAGCGTGGCGTGGTGCAGGATCGCACGTCCGGCAAGGCGCCTTCTGCCAGCGCGCATCGCAATCCACCCGGCCGACATGAAGTATGCGCTGCTGCGCGGCGAGATCGAGTCTCTCCTCGGCTGGGCCGAGGGCGACTTCGTCGACACCGGCGCCGCGCTCCTCTCCTGAGCGCTCGCTCAGGGTCTGCAGCGGGGAGCCGCACTGGCTCGCCTCGTTGGGTGATGGTATGCCGCCAGCGTGCCCTATCTGGATCCGGGAACCGGCCTCGCGCGACTCGTTGCCGCCTGCGCGCGCATCCGCGCCGCCACGCGTGCCGATGACGTGCTCGATCTCGTCGCCGAGGAGGCGCGGGCGCTCGGAGGCGCTCGTCACGCCTGGGCTGCACGCGCCGAGCTCTCGACCATCGTGTCGGTGCGAAGCTCGTCGGAGGAGAGCACGCTCGACGACGAGCGTTCCGCAGCTCCGCCGCCGTCGGCGCAGGTCCCCTCCCCGCCGCTCGCCGCGCTCCTCGCGAGCGCCCGCCCGGTCGCACGCGCGGAAGGCTTCATCGCCGTCGCGATGCCCGGCGCGAACGGCGTTTCCGAGGGCGTCCTAGCGATCTCGCGCGGCGCGACCGACGACGACGCGGTGCTCGATCTCGCGCTCGGTCAGCTCGCGACCGTCGGTGGGCTCGCGCTCGAAGGTGCTCGTCTCCGCGGCCGTGTGGAGGGCATGACCAAGGCTCGTGAGGTGCTACTCGCGAGCGTCTCGCACGACCTCCGCAATCCGCTGAACACGTTCGCCATGAGCGCGGGTCTCCTCCGCGACGACCTCGAGCGCAACGACATCGACGCCGCGCGCGGGATCAGCCTCGTCTCCCGGATGGAACGCGCAACCTCCCGGATGCAGGGTCTCATCGAGGATCTGCTCGAGGCGAGCCGCATCGACGCACGGAAGGTGGAGCTCACCACGCGCGAGGAGAATGCCGCGCAGCTCGTGAAGGACGCTGCGCTGGCCGCGAAGCCGACCGCGACCGAGAAGGCCGCTGCCGTCACGTGCGAGGCGACCGACGACGACGCCTTCGTCCTCGCGGATCGCACCCGCACGCTGCAGGCGCTCGCGAAGGTCATCGCGTTCGAGGCGAAGGCGACGGGCGACGGAGGCTCGATCCGCCTCGGCGTCACGCGTCAGGGCGACGCGGTGGTGTTCACGGCGCGCGCGTTCGGGCCGGGCGGAACGCCCGTGCCGCCGCCCGAGGAAGGACGCGGCGGCCTCGCGCTGCTCATTGCGCGCGGCCTGGTCGAGGCGCAGCGTGGCACCTTCCGCGTCGAGGGCGGCGAAGGGCTCGTCGTCGGCTTCACGCTCCCTGCGAAGCCGTAGCTCCAGCGCGACCGCTCGCAACGAGCCGCGCCACTGCGGCGCCGAGGATGCACGGCTGGACCGGCTTCGCGACATGCGCGTCGAACCCGGCCGCGATCGCCTTGGCCGCGTCCTGTCGCGACGCATAAGCCGTCAGGGCGATCGCGGGCACGTCACCGCCGAACGCTCGCCCACGGATCATCTTGATGAGCTCGAGCCCGTCCGCATCGGGCAGGCCGATGTCCGAGACGACGACGTCCGGCTTTTCCTCGTCGAGCGCGTCGAGCGCGTCCGCGGCAGTCCCCACCGACGTGACACGCGCGCCATAGCGTTCGAGGATCGTCGTGATGAGCTCGTTGCCGTCCGGGTCGTCCTCGACCACGAGCACGTGAACACCAGCAAGCTGCGGCTGCGCGCTCACGGGCACCGAAGCGCGCCCTGGGTCGACGTCCTGGGCGAGCGCCTCGTCGGGCGCGATCGGCAAGCTCACCGTGAAGGATGCGCCCAGACCCCGCCCGTCGCTCGACGCGGTGACCGTCCCGCCCTGCTCCTCGACGAGGTGCTTCACGATCGCCAGCCCGAGACCCAGCCCGCGCGCCTTCGCCTCCTCCGCCTGCTGGAAGCGCTCGAACACGTGAGGCAAGAACTCGGGTGAGATGCCCTCGCCCGTGTCCTGGACGACGACGCATCCGGTCTCGCCTACGCGGCCGACGCGGACGATGACGCTGCCGCCGGTCGGGGTGAACTTGATCGCGTTCGAGAGCAGGTTGCCGATGATCTGACGGAGCCGGCCCGCGTCACCTCGCACGCAGCCCACGCGCTCGAGCGAGACGTCGAGCACGACCCGCTTCGCCGTACATTGCGGGCGCGCGGCCTCGATCGCCTGCTCCACCACCGAGGCGAGCCCCACGAGGTTCGAGTCGATCTTGAGCGAGCCCGTGACGATGCGCGAGACGTCCAGCAAGTCCGCGACGAGATGGTTCAGGGCGTGGGCGTTGCGATCGATCGTCTCGATGGCGCGGCCGAGCTCGCTTGCCGCGAGCTGCCCGTTCCGCATCATGTCCGTCCACCCGACGGTCGCGTTGAGAGGGGTCCGCAGCTCGTGCGAGAGCGTTGCGAGAAAGACGTCCTTCGAGCGGTTGGCCTGCTCGAGCTCCTCGCGACGGCGCTCGGTCGTCTCGGGAACGTTGGCCTGACCGCCGAGCTTCCCCTCCGTACCGACCTCGCGCGCGACGCGCGTCATCTCTCGCGCGAACGCACGGAGCTGATCGACCATCCGGTTGACCGTCATGCCGATGCAGAGGAACTCTCCACGGACAGGCTTGCCGTCGATCTCGAGAGCCATCTTCTGCGAGAGGTCGCCCTCGGCGACTGCAATGAGCACGCGCGCGACCTCGGTGGTCGGGCGCGTGAGGTCGCCGATCAGCGTATTGAACGAGTCGCCGATCGTCTCCCATCCGCCGCGCAGGCCGCCCATACGCATGCGTTCGCCCATCTCGCCGTCACGACCGACGACGCGAGTGAGGCGCGCGAGCTCGAGCGCGGAGTGGTCGAGGCGCTCGGCAAGATCGTTGAAGGCATCGGCGACCTCGCGACCTACACCGTCGCGCGGCCTCAGACGAAAGCTGAAGTCCCCGCGGTGCAGGCACTCGAGCGCCGTCGACAGGTGCTCCGTCTCCGTCTGCGGCTCGGCGGCCTCGTGGCGCGCGCCCCTCGTCGTGGTGCCGTTGCCGTCGCCGTTTCCCTCGGCGGTGCGCACGTCACCGAGGATGCCCCCGACGCGGCGCTTCTTCTTTCCCTGGGTCGAGTCGATGTCGGCCACGGTAGAGCCCCTCCGTTGGGCGGGCCCGCGGTTGCAAGTCTTGCACCGAGACACATTGTGGCCATTTTGTGGCCGGTCGTCGCATCAGCTCGTCCGTTTTTGCCGCATGGTGTCGTCGCGCCTCGGCTCGACCTCGCGGCGCGCGACCCGCTCGACCAGGCGCGCGGCGAGGATCCGCCGCAGCGCGGAGGGCAGCTCGGCGTCGGAGCGCACGAGCTCGGCCGCCGCATCGTCGGCCTCGCCCCGGATCCGCGCGCACTCGGCAAGGAGGCGACTCTCGGAGGCACCGTCGATCAACCTCGCGGACGAGGCGAGCCACTCCCAGCGCAGCCGCTCACCACACGTCGTGATGATGCGAGGGGGCGGGGCGCCCGCCGATGCGAGGAGCGACGCCAGCTCGCTCGCGACGGCGCGATGGAGGGAGGCGAGCGAGACGCACTCGGCGACGAGGCCCTCGTCGGCGGCGTGCCGGGCAGTCACCGCATAACCGACCGCCAGGTTCGAGGAGGTGATCGCCAGCCTCGTGATCGCTCCCCAGGTCCTCGCGGCGAGCGGTGTGCCCGGTGCGCGCCTCGCGCGCGAGCGCTCGTGCTCACGCTCCGAGCCGCGTCGACGTGCCGAGCGGAGGACGGGACTACGAGGGGTCGTTCTCATCATTGGCGTCTCGGTTCGAGGTCACGTTCGAGCTTGGTTCGCAGCGTCGCCCAGTCCGTCTCCGTGCTCCGCTCGACGGCCTCGAGGTCCGCCTTGAGGAGCGCCCGACGCGCACGGAGGTCGTGACTCGCGCGCGAGTCGTGACTCGCGCGCGAGTGAAGGACCGCCCTATCCAGCTGATCGAGCGCAACGCTGAGCCGCCCGCGATAGTCGTGTTGCTCCAGTCGGAACGCGGCGTTGGTCGCGTCGTCGCCCTGGGCCGGCGCCGGAGCGATCGCCGCGCTCGTGATCGTCGCCTCCTGCGCTCTCGCCTCCGCCTCCGCGGTCGCACGATCGGCCTCACGACGGACCGCAGCCGACCGCCCCTGACAACCGAGGGCTCCGAGGAGAACGACGCCGACGAGGACGAGGTGTGGGCGGGCGCGGCTCATCGGGTTCGCAGACCGTCCTGCCTTTCTCGTGCCACGCCGGAAGCCCCGACACGCGCGGCCCCAGGGATGCGCGGCGGGTCGGCCGTGCTCGTGCTTGCGTCGTTTCGAGGTGCACGGCGGGCTCGCCTGCGGCCTGCCGACCCCATCGCGGCGCTCGCCCGCACGGGCCGCAACGCCAGCGCGCCTCGCTGGCGCATTCCGCCACGACCCCTCGCCTCGTCCGGCGTTGGATTCCCTGCGGTTCTCGTGGTTCGGAACGTGCTTGTGAAAGGGTCCCCTCCGCCATGACCGCACGACCGAGCCCCGACGCCGAGGTCGCCGAGCACCTGCGAACGCAGTTCCTCCGCCGCGTCGCCCATGACATCGCGTCGCCGACCGGCGTGACCCTCACGGTGCTCGACGAGCTCGCGAACGGCGACAAGCCGCGCCCGGAGCTCGTCGCGATGGCGCGGCGCAGCCTGCGTCGGCTGATGCGGCTCTCGGAGCAACTGGCGCTGGTCGCGGAGCTCGAGGCCGGCGCGTTCGAGCCCGAGGTCGCCACGGTCGATGTACGCTCCCTCGTGAAGCAGGCCGTCGACGATGCGCTCGCCGTCGACGGCCGCAAGGACGTGGCCGCGACCTGCACCCTGCCGTCGGCGCCGTTGTTCGTCGACGGAGACAGCCGGCTCCTCCTCCTCGTGGTGCGCGAGATCATCGGGAACGCGCTCAAGCTCGCGAGCTCACGCGTGGAGGTCTCGCTGACCTCTGAGGGCGGCGCGCTCACCGTCCGCGTGGACGACGACGGCCCTGGTTTCTCCGGCGATGCGGCCTCGACGCTCGGCCGTCGGTTCATCACGCGCACGTCGGCGCGCGGGCTCGGCCTCTCGCTGTCGATGGGAATCGAGATCCTCGAATCGCACGGCGGCAAGCTCGAGCTCGCGCAGAGCCGGCTGCCCCCGGGGCGGCGCGGGACGGGCGGGGCGGCCGTCGTCGTGACCTTGCCGCCGGCGCACACGGTCATCCCCTCCGATGCCGCGACTTCATCGTCCGACGGATCTGCATCGCTACGTCCTCGAACACCACCGGCTTGACGAGGAAAGCGTCGGCGCCGATCTGCGAGAGCCGTCGCCACTCGCCCGGGCCTCCCGCCGCCGTCATCACGATGATGGGCGTGTGATCCGAGGCATCGAGCGAGCGGAGGTGTGCCGTGAGCATCATCCCGTCGACCGCGGGCATCTGGAGGTCGACCAGGACGACCGAGTATGGGTTCGTCTCGAATGCGGCGATGGCCTGCTCACCGTCGCCGACGACGTCGATCTGCGCCTCGGGGAAGAGTGGCGCGAGCGCATCGTGCAGGAGCGTCCCCCAGTCGCTGTCGTCATCGGCGATCAGGATTCGCGCCGGGACCTCGTCGCCCGAGCGCACACGTTCGAGCGCGCCGCGCAGCGCCGCCGCCGTTCGCCAGCGCTTGTGGGGGTCCTTCTCGAGCGCACGTAGCAGCACCTCGTCGTAGCCGGGCGGCAGGTCGGGCCGAAGGCTCGAGACCGGTGGTGGTAGCTCGAGGAGGTGCTTCGCCATGAGCCCCATGTCCGTCGGTGCGACGAACGGAGGACGCCCCGAGAGGAGCTCGTACGCGATGCAGCCGAGCGCGTAGACGTCGCGCCGTGTCGCCAGCTCCGGCTTCGAGTCGTCTCCGAGCGCAGCCTCCGGCGCCATGTACGCGGCGCTGCCCACGATGCACGTGGAGTCGGCTCCACCCGCCCCCGCGAGGATCCGCGCGACGCCGAGGTCGCTCACCGCGACCCGCATGGACGCGGAGTCGATGAGCAGGTTCGACGGCTTGAGATCGCGATGCACCGTGCTCGCCGCGTGGATCGCCTCTACGCCTCGACAGGCCTGCTCGACGATGCGTTGCGCCTCCTCGAGATCGGGCGGGCCGTCGCTGCGCTCGAGCCACTGCTCGGCCGTCGGCCCTTCCACGTACTCCATCACGAAGAACGGCGTCCTGCCGTGCTCGCCGAACGCATGGACGGCAAGCACGTTCGGGTGCGTGACGCGTGCCATCGCGCGCGCCTCGGTGCAGAACATCTCGCGGAGGTTCTGGTGCGCGAAGAGCTCGGGGCGAACGAACTTGATCGCTACGTCGCGATCGAGGCGTTCGTCGTGAGCGAGCGTGACGACGCCCATCCCGCCAGCGCCGAGCGGACGGACGATCCGATAGGTATCCGCGATGAGCGTCCCGCGTTGCAGACCGAGCTCGCGGAGGATCGGGATGTCGGCGCACGGGTCGCTCACCTCGACGGCTTCCAGACCGCTCAGCGAGACCTCGACGCTGGGCAGCGAGGACTCCCCGGTCCCGGCGTCGGTCGCCTGGCCGGACTCCTGCGTACCCGAGACGCGGTCGCCCTGGGAGACGTCGGGTCCCATGGCCTCGGCATCCGTCCTCGGTTCTCCTTCTGCCCCACCCGGGACCACTCGCAAGTTGCGTCGCATCGCGTCGCCTCCTCACTCATGCCACTGCCGGGCGCACGGCGTGGGTCGCGATCCATCGCTCGACGTCACGTCGCTCGACGATTCCGATGAGAAGACCGTCCTCGACGACTGCGCGGCGACCCCCTCGCAGGCTTGCGCCGCCGCGGACGCGAGGAACCAGCCGGCAAGGGCGACCCACATCCCGCCGGTGACGGCGAGACCGTGACCGCCGAGGGCTAGCGCCACGCCGAGGAGCACGAGCATCCAGCCGATGAGCTGCCCGACCCACGCTGCAGCGCGGGTCGCACGTTCGACGTCTCCCGTCGCTCTCCAGATCGCTGCGCGTACGAGGCGACCGCCGTCGAGAGGGAATGCCGGGACGAGGTTCCAGAGGGCGAGCGCCACGTTCACCGCTCCGAGCCACAGGACGAGGACGACGAGCAACGGAGCCATGCCCGTGGTCGCGTTACGCGACTCGAGCACGACGGCGAGACCGAGGAGCGCTGCGCCGACCAGCGCATTGGTGAGTGGCGCAACGAGCGCCGCGTTCGACTCGCTGTGTGGCGAAGCGGGGTCACGCTCGACGTCCGTGATGCCAGCAAAGAGAAAGAGAGTGAGTCGCTTGACCGGAACGCCGCATGCGCGCACGGCGAGCGCGTGTGTCACCTCGTGCACGACGAGCGAGGCAAAGAGGCCGATCGCGGCAGCGGCGCTGAGAACGAGGAGATCGCTGGGGTGACGCGCGACGAACAAGCGATCGGCCACGGAGAAGAGCGTCCACGCCGCAAGAGCGAACGTGAAGACCCAGCTCCAGTCGACGGCGACCTCGACTCCGGCGACGTGTCCTAGACGGACCCTACGAGTCATCAGCGCCTCATCGGTGCACGCTTCATGCCCTCGCGGGGGACCGCGCGAGACCGCAGCTCGAGCGATCGCGGCACACGGCTCGCAGCCCGCGTTCGCGGCGAACGAGCCGCGCGTTGCCCCGGGCGACTGGCGCGGCTCGGTGAAGCGGTGCGGTGATGTTCCCGAACGCACGCTCGTACTCGGAGGTGGCGGGTCAGGTCAGCGCGGGCTTCGAGGTCCGCCTTCCGTCGGGCGTACGGCTGGCGGGCGAGGCCCCTCGCGTCGTAGCGAGAGCGACCGCGGGTGGCGTTTCGCCCCGCTCGAGAACCCCGCGCCCCATGGATTGACCGGGTGGTTGCGCCCGTGCGCGGCCTGAAAGGGTCGGCACCGAACCTGCAATTCCGCCGCCCGATGAAGCTGCACACCAACACCGGCGTCGACGACCGCGAGGAATGGCGCGCGCGAATCCTCCGCGCGCTGAAGGAGCTCCGGAGTGATGAATCCTCCGTGCTCACGCGGGGACGTCACGAGGAATCGGGCGACGATCCGGCGCGCAGCGCGTCCGCGAAGCTCTGACCGGGCGAGGTCTCGATGACGTACGGAGCGTCCGCGCTTGCGCCGACCCCGCAGGTTTTTCGTCAGCTCGGGTCGATCGCCGGCGCGCCTTCCGCGCCCGGACCGTCCCCGTAGCGCTCGAGCTTGCGGTAGAGCGTGCGCCTGTCGAAGCCCAGGACCTGGGCCGCTCGTGACTTGTTGCCCCCCACCAGGGAGAGAACCCGGAGGATGTAGCGGCGTTCGAGCTCGTCCATCGTCACGATCTCCGTCGGATCGTTGGCCGCGACGACGAAGCGCTCGGCGCGGTAAGCGCGGATCTTCTCGGGGAGGTCCTCGACCGTGATCTGGTCGAAGCGCGCGAGAGCCACCGCGTGCTCCATGCAGTTCTCGAGCTCGCGAACGTTGCCGGGCCAGTTGTAGGCCATGAGCTTCTCGGCCGCGGTCGTCGACAGCTCCAGCGCGCTCTTGTCGTTGCGGGCGGCGAACTGCTTCAGGAAGAACTGCGCGAGATGGAGGACGTCGCCGCCGCGCTCGCGGAGCGGGGGGACGTCGATCTTCACGACGTTGATGCGGTAGTAGAGGTCCTCGCGGAAGCGCTTCTCGTAGACCTCGTCCTCGAGGTTTCGGTTCGTGGCCGCGACGATGCGCGAGTCGAACGGGACCTCCTGGTTTGCCCCCACGGGCCGGACCTTGCGCTCCTGGAGGGCGCGCAGGAGCTTCGGCTGCATGTCGATCGGAAGCTCGCCGATCTCGTCGAGGAACAGCGTTCCGCCGTTCGCCTGGACGAAGAGGCCGGTGCGCTGGACCTTCGCGTCGGTGAACGCGCCGCGCGCGTGCCCGAAGAGCTCGCTCTCGATGAGCGAGTGGGGAACGGCCGCGCAGTTGATCGCGACGAACGGGCCGCCCTTGCGCCGGCTGCGCATGTGGATACCCCGGGCGATGAGCTCCTTGCCCGTGCCCGTCTCGCCGTGGATGAGGACGGAGGCATCGCTCTCCCCGACGCGCGTGATGAGCTCGTAGACCCTTCGCATCGCGCCGCTCTGGCCGACGAGGGCGTTCTCGGTGGAATCCGTGTCGGCTGCGACGGCATCGCGCAGGCGCTTGACCTCGTCCTGGAGGTGGCGGTGCTGGATGGCGCGCGAGACGCTGAGATAGAGCAGCTTCGGGTCGACCGGCTTCGTGATGAAGTCGTAGGCCCCGACGCGAATCGCGCCGATGGCAGTCTCGAGGCTCCCCTGCCCCGTGATCACGACCACGGGCATGTTCGGTCGTGTCCCGAGGACGCGCTCGCACAGGTCGAGGCCGCTCATCTCCGGCATGCTCAGGTCGGTGAGCACGACGTCGAAGTCCTGGGTCGCCACGAGCTCGAGCGCGCGGCTTGCCGCCGTGGAGGTCGTGACCTTGAAGCCCTGGCGGACGAGCGCCATCTCGAGGAGATCGCACGTCTCCTGCTCATCGTCGACGATCAGCACCTGACCCTTCATCTGGAGCACCTCGGGTTTCTCGTTGGCTCGGCAGTCGCGCGCCGCCGGGACTCGTTGGCACGCCGTGTACCAGTCACCGCGGCGCCAGGCGTCGCGCGGTTTGCCCGGGACCGAGCCCGAGCGAGACGATCGTGCACGAGGCAAACTGCCATTGGCGGGGCGAGATTGCCATTGCGCGTGTCTTCTGCATATACCGTTCCGGATAATACGTTGCGACCTCGAATCGCATCCAGCGTTGCGACGCGCGGGAGCGCGTGCGCGGAGTCGTCCCGGGTGAGGCGCGACGCGCCAGCGCGCGTCCGGTTCAGCGACGCAACCATCCGTAATGATTGAGGCGGGGCTCGTCCGGTGCCCACGCGATCGTTCGGTCCCTCCCTTGCACAGCAGCGGGCAACCCGAACATCGAAGTGGAGAGGACAAGAATGCCGCAAGTCGACCCCCCGAAGAAAGCTGCCCCCGAAGACCAAGCAGCCAAGGAAGCGGCGAAGAAGCCTGGCCCTTCCGACGTCCACGAGCAGCGTGAGACCGACCAGAAGGCCGAGGGCGTCGTCGAGAAGAAGAAGGACGCACGCCCGCCGACGCAGTCGCTGATCGACGAGGAGCGCGGCGACTGGGAGGGAATGGGTCAGAGCAGACACGCTCCCGACTGAGGAGCACGGCCGCAGATCGCGCGCCGTCGCCCACGGTTGTGGCGGGCGTGCGTCTCGCCGCCGTGGCGTTGTTGCCGGGTGTGGCAGGCACGGCCGCTTCGGGGCGAATTGCCTCGAACGAGCGAGGTGGAGCGGAGGAAATGCGGCGTAGCGTGCTGGCACGGCACCTGCTCGAGGCTCCGGCACTCTCCCATGAAGCGCTCCCCGAGAGGCCTGAGATGAAGAAGACCGAAGTCCTCGTGGTCGACGACGAGCGCGACACCTGCGACCTGCTCGAGATGGCCCTCGCGCGCCAGGGCATGCAGGTGACGACGTGCATGACCGCCGCAGATGCGCTCGAGAAGATCGCGTCGCGCGACTTCGACGTCGTCCTGACCGATCTCAGCATGCCAGAGACGAGCGGGCTCGAGGTCTGTGAACGCATCATCGCGATGCGCCCCGATGTCCCGGTCGTGCTCATCACCGGGCACGCGACGCTCGAGACGGCGATGGGCGCGATCCGCGCCGGCGCCTACGACTTCGTCACGAAGCCGATCGAGAGCAAGACGCTCGGCGTCGTCGTCTCGCGCGCCGTCCAGCACCGCCGGCTGCGCGAGCAGATCAAGCAGCTCCGCGCCGCACGCGATGCCAACCAGAGCATCATCGTCGGCGGAAGCCCGGCGATGCGGAAGGTCGCGGACCTCATCGAGCGCGTCAGTGACAGCGACGCCTCCGTCCTCATCCACGGCGAGACGGGCACCGGCAAGGAGCTCGTCGCCCGCGCCGTGCACAACAAGAGCAAGCGCCGCGAAGGGCCGTTCGTCGCCATCAACTGCGCGGCCGTCCCGCATTCGCTCCTCGAGAGCGAGCTCTTCGGGCACGCCCGCGGCGCGTTCACCGACGCGAAGGCCACACGCATGGGCCTGTTCCAGCAGGCGAACGGCGGAACGCTCTTCCTCGACGAGATCGGCGAGCTGCCGATCGACGTCCAGCCGAAGCTCCTGCGCGCGCTCCAGGAGCGCAAGGTGCGGCCGGTCGGCGACAACCGCGAGATCCCGTACGACGCGCGCATCGTCGCGGCGACCAACCGCGACCTCGAGAACGAGGTCCGCGAGAAGCGCTTTCGCGAGGACCTCTACTACCGCATCAACGTCGTGAAGCTCGAGGTGCCGCCGCTTCGCTCGCGTGGCTCGGACACCCTCCATCTCGCGCACCACTTCCTCAAGCAGTTCGCCGAGCGAAGCGGGAAGCCGACCCTCGAGCTCTCCGAGAGGGCCGCCGAGCGGCTCATGGCGTACGAGTGGCCCGGCAACGTGCGCGAGCTCGAGAACTGCATCGAGCACGCCGTCGCGCTCGCACGCTTCGATCAGGTCACCGTCGAGGATCTCCCCGAGAAGCTCCGCGGCTACCTCGCCGGAAGCTTCGTCGCGACCGCCAACGACCCCACCGAGATCGTCACGATGGAGGAGCTCGAGAAGCGCTACCTCCTCCGTGTCTTCACGCTCGTCGGGAACAACAAGTCCCGTGCGGCGGAGGTCCTCGGCATCGATCGACGCACCATGTACCGGAAGCTCGAACGCTACGCGGCCCTCGAGGGCGCGGAAGGGGCGACGCCCGGCGAGCAGAAGAGCGACGCGCCTCCCGCGCAGCCGCCCGCCGCCGAGAGTGCGAGCGACGGCGTCGCCGAGAACGCGGCGCCCCTTCCCTCCTGACCCGGCGCTCGACGCTCAGTCGCCGCCGCCCTCGAAGGCGGCTGGCTTCACGCGGATCGTCTTGTGGTCCGCGAGCTCGACGAGGCCCGCAGGGGCCCCACGCGGCTTCGAGACCTGCGACGCCTTGCAGTAGTCGACGCCGACCGACTTCGCGGCGCGAGACTTCGAGTACCAGGCGGCGAGCGACGCCGCGCGCTCGATGATCGGCTTCGGCAGCTCGCCCTTCGTCGGGTTACGGACGACAACGTGGCTGCCCGGCGTGCCGTCACCGACGTGCATCCAGAGATCGTTCGGCTGGGCGACGTCGAAGGTGAGCGTGTCGTTGTCCTCCTCGCCGCGCCCCACGAGGATCTCGAAGCCTTCGAATACGAACGTGCGGTACGGGCGTCCCTTGCTGGCCATGTCTTCGTCCTCGTCGGAGCGTCTCGCTCCTCAGCTGTTGTCCGGTGCCGCCGCGGCTCGCGCGGCGAAGAATGCCTGCACCTCGGCCTGATCGAGGTGCACGAGCACGGCGACGAAGTCGCCGGCAGTGGCCCCCTCGAGCGCGCGCTCCAGCGCGTCGACCTCGGAGTCCACGACGGAGAAGGCCTCGGGCGCGAAGCCACGCTCGACGAGCGCGTTGCGGTAGAGGGCCGGGACGTCGCCAGGGGCGCGGCCGCGGAGGTATTCACCGAGCTCGCGAACGAACACGCGTTCGGGATGCGCCTCGTGCAGGACGCGGGCGACGTCGATGATCTCCTGATCACTGCGATCGCCGGGGCTGCCCGTCACGATCGTGAGCTTGCCCTTCCGATGGGTCTTCGCCTCGGCCTCGCGACGCAGCGTCGTGACGAGCTGCATGACGGCGCGCACGCCCTCGGGGTTGTGGCCGAAGTCGAGGAAGATCGTCACCCCGTTCTGCTCGACCACCTGCCCGCGACCGGGGTTGTCGTGCATCGTGAAGCCCTGGAGGCCACGAAGGATCGCCTCGCCGGAGAGGCCGAGCCCCTCGGCGACGGCGACGACGCCGAGGGCGTTCTCGACGTTGTAGCGAGCGGCGCCGCCGAAGGTGACCGGGATGGCGTCGACGCGCGAGATCGTGCGCTCTCCAGCCGAGCCCTCGCCCTCGGCCGCGAGGATGGCACCGTCGCGCGTGAAGACCGCGCGACCGCCGCGCTTGCGGTGCTCGGCGACGACGGAATGAGCTGCCGAGGTCGCAGGCGCACGCTCGAGGTCGGCGAAGAAGGTCACGGCGCACGCGAGCGAGTGACCGAGCGCGACGAGCCTCGGGTCGGATGCGTTCAGCGCGGCGACGCCGCCCGGGCGCACGGCCTTCACGACCACGCCCTTCACCTCGGCCATCGCGCTCACGTCGTCGATCCCGTAGAGCCCGATGTGATCGTCGCTGACGTTGGTGACGAGCGCCGCGTCGCACGTGTCGACGGCGAGCCCTCGGCGGAGGATGCCGCCGCGTGCCGTCTCGAGCACGGCGAGCTCGACCTCCGGATGGCGGAGGACGATGCGAGCTGCGGCCGGCCCCGTCCAGTCGCCGTCCTCGAGGACGGTGGCGCCGATCGTGATTCCGCCCGTCGACGTGATGCCGGCGCAGAGGCCCGCCTCCTTGGCGACGCGTGCGAGCAGGCGCGACGAGGTCGTCTTGCCGTTCGTCCCCGTGACGAGCACCGTGGGGATCGCGCCGAGCGCGCTCCAGTCGATGCTCGAGGCCTCGGGCAGCTCGTGCCGGGGGAAAGAGATCGAGCGGCGGCCGTAGCCGAGGCTCACGAGCTCGTCGTCCCAGAGAAGCGGGATGCTCTTCTCTTGCGCGCTCTCCACCAGCGCCATGAGGCGCGGGCTGCGATCACGGACCAGAACCGCCTCGATCTCCGCGCGCTTCGGCAGGAGCGGGCGCGGCGGACTCCCGGCGAGGACCTCGCACGCGCTCTCCCCTGCCCACTCGCTCATCTCGGCGCAAGCGAGCATCCGATCGATCGGCTCCTCGTAGCCGAAGACGACCCCGCCGGCATGTGCGCGCGTGACGAGCGCGACCTCGCCGGCGAGGCCAAGAGCCTGGCGCATGCGCGCGAGCTCGACGAGGTAGGCCGAGGCCGCCGCTTCGACGAGCTCTCCTGCTTCGAGGGCGAGCTCGACGATCACCAGCGGCGACCGCGCCATGTGGTTCGGGCCGGTGAGACGACGTGCGTCGACGAGGCGCATCGGAAGACGGCTCAGTCGTCCCGCTCGCGTGCGAGACGCACGCCGCGCTCGTCCGCGATCACGAGCGCGCCGTCCATCACGGGCTCGCTCCCGGGGCCTTCGCCGCCGGTGAGCGGCGGGAGCGCCGGCGAGCTGTGGGCCGGAGGCGGCACCGAGCCCGACTTTTCGCGCGCGCTCCCCTCGAGCGGCTTGAAGTAGATGACCTGCTTCCAGCTCCGCGAGACCTTGTCGGCGAAGACGATCACGAGGTCGCCGCGCTCGGCGCCCTCGAGCGCAGCCTGGATGGCAGCCTGCTCGTCGGGGATGACCTCGAGATGCTCCGCGGGGAAGCCCGACTCGAGCAGCTCGGCCTCCATCATGCGAGGGACCTCGTCGGAGCCACGCCCGCGGAGGTCGTCGTCGCGACGGAGGATGATGTGATTGAAGGCCTTGCCGGCGACGCGCGCGATGGCGCGGATGTCCTCGTCGCGGCGGTCTCCGGGCGCGGAGAGCACGCACACGCGCCGACCGTTGCACTCGAGGCGAAGCGCGAGCTCGGTCATGGCCTGCACGGCCGCGGGGTTGTGCCCGTAGTCGAGGATGACCTTGAAGGGCAGCTCGTCGAACACGTTGGTGCGCCCGGGCACCTGGAAATAGGACGTATCGAACGTGCGCAGGCCCTGGCGGATGTTCTCCACCTTCACGCCCATCGCGTAGGCCATGACGGCCGCGAACATGGCGTTCTGCACGTTGTGCATCGCCTTGCCCTCGATGGTCGCGGGGATGAGGTGCGTCCAGAGGAGAGGAAGGTGCGCGCCTTTGTCGTAGAGCGTGATCATGTGGCCGTTGATGCCCTCCTCGAGGACGGCCGCGAGGCCGCCCGCACGAAGGTGCTTGCGCACGAGGTCGTGGCGCGGGTTCATGGTCACGTAGGCGATGCGTGCCGCCTTCGTGTGGTCGGCCATGCGGAGGCAGTGAAGGTCGTCAGCGTTGAGGACGGCGCAGTCGCGCGCGACCTCGATGACGATGCGCTTCACCTCGGCGAGCTGCTCGAGCGTCTCGACGCCCTTCATGCCGAGGTGGTCCGAGCTGACGTTGACGACGGCGCCGACGTTGCACGTGTTGTAGCCCATGCCCGCGCGGAGGAGACCGCCGCGGGCGGTCTCGAGGACGGCGAGGTCGACCGCGGGGTCGTGGAGGACCATCTGCGCGGACTTCGGGCCGGTCATGTCGCCGGCGACGGTGCGCTCGCCGTCGATGTAGACGCCGTCGGTCGTCGCGAGACCGACCGTGTTGCCGTTCATCTTGTGGATGTGCGCGAGCATGCGCGCGGTCGTGGTCTTGCCGTTCGTGCCGGTGACGGCCGCGATCGGGATGCGCGCGAGCGCCCCGGGCGGGAACAGCATGTCCATCACGGGGCCGGCGACGTCGCGCGGCTTTCCCTCGGTGGGAGCGACGTGCATGCGGAAGCCGGGCGCCGCGTTGACCTCGCAGATGCCGCCGCCGACCTCGCGATGGCTCTGGCTGATGTCCGACGTGATGAAGTCGACGCCGCAGACGTCGAGACCGATGGCGCTCGCCGCGCGGATCGCCATCTCGCGGTTGTCGGGGTGCACGACGTCGGTGAGGTCGATCGCGGTGCCGCCCGTGGAGAGATTGCCGGTGCCGCGGAGGAAGAAGATCTCCCCCTTCGGAAGCACGGTCTCCTTGGTGACGCCCTTGTGCGCCATGAGCCGCTCGGCCTGCGGGTCGAGCTCGAGGCGCGTCAGCACCTTCTCGTGGCCGATGCCGCGGCGCGGGTCGCTGTTCACCTTGTCGACGAGCTGCGCGATGGTGAGCTCGCCGTCACCGACGACGTGACCGGGGACGCGCTTCGCCACCGCGACGAGCGCGCCGCCGATCACGAGCATGCGGTGGTCGAAGCCGACGAGGAAGTTCTCCACGACGACGCTGCGCGCGTGCTCGCGAGCCTTCTCGAACGCGGCGCGGACCTCGTCGCCGTTCTTCAGGTCGAGCGTGACGCCGCGGCCGTGATTGGCGTCGAGCGGCTTCACGACCACAGGGTAGCCGAGGCGCTCCGCGGCCGTCGCCGCGGCCTCCGCGGTGCGGACGACGCGCTGGCGAGGCACAGGAAGTCCGAGCTCGCCGAGAATGCGGTTCGTCTCCTCCTTGTCGGAGGCGATCTCGACGGCAATATGGCGCGTCTCGGACGTGACCGTGGCCTGGATGCGGCGCTGGTACTTGCCCTGACCGAACTGCACGAGGCTGTAGTCGTTGAGGCGCATCCACGGGATGTCGCGCGCCTCGGCGGCGCGCACGAGCGCCCCCGTCGACGGGCCGAGCTGGCGGCGCTGCGCGAAGTCGATGAGCTCGACGAGCTCGGCCGCGAAGTCGAATGCGGGAGCTGTGCCGCCCTCGGCCTCGGTCTTCGCCTCCTTCGGGCGGAGATCGGCCGGAAGGAGATGATGAATGAGCTTGAGCGCGAGGTTGCTCGCGGCCTCGCCGACACGCTCCTCCTCGTACTCGAAGACCACGTGGTAGAGGCCCGGGCTCCCCTCCCCGCGCGTCTTGCCGAAGACGACGTTCGCGCCGGTGAGCTGCTGCAGCTCGATGGCCACGTGCTCGAGCACGTGACCGAGCCAGGTACCGCCGTCCTCCTGGAGGCGGCGCACGAAGCCGCCCTCGGTCTCGAACGAGCAGGTGTGCGCGCGAAGGCTCGGAAGAGCCGCGAGCAAGCCGTCGTTGAAGCCGGGGATCTTCGCGCTCGGCCACGACTCGAGCACGCCGAGGTCGACGGTGAGACGCATCACCGGGAAGTGCGCGTAGAGGCTGGGACCGCGGTAGACGCGGCGCTCGAGAAGTTCCATCGGGGTGCGCGCTTCGAGGGGTGGGGGGATGCGTTTTGGTGCGAGAACGAGAGTGCGTCAGCGCGCGCCGGGCTCGGCCCGTCGCGTCTCGAGGTCGAACGTGCCGCCGTCGACGAGCACGTGGAGGCGAACGTTCGTCATGCAGACGGGCTTGCCCTCCTTCGTGTCCGCGATGGAGGAGTGCGAGAGCTCGGAGGCGTCGACGATCGTGATCGCGCCCGCGCCGACGACCGTGATCTTCTTCGTGTGGTCGATGAAGGCCGCGGTGTCCTCGTCGAGGCCGATGCCCACGGCGAAGGGGTTGTAGGCGAGCGCCGTCAGGAGGCGACCGAGGCGGTCACGCTGCCGGAAGTGCTGATCGATGATGATGCGGTTCGTGAGGCCGAAGCCGGGCACGAGCGAGACCGCGCCGGCGTGCGGGGTGTGGCCCTCGGCGCCGTAGGCGATCATGTGCTCGCTGAGGATCGCGGCTCCGGCGCTCGTCCCGCCGACGGCGACGCCACGCGCGTTGGCGCGGCGGATGGCCTTCGCCACGGCGGTGCCGCCGAGGATCGTGGTGAGGCGGAGCTGGTTGCCGCCGGTGACGAAGATGCCGTTCGCCTTCTCGATGTACTCGAGCCACTCGCCCTTGCCGGCGTCGTCGCGCGAGGTGAACGGGAGCGACTTGGCCTCGTCGGCGCCGAGCTTGCGGAAGAGCTTCTCGTAGCGGCGCCCCGTGTCCTCGAGGGTCGAGGCGGTCGGGATGATGACGATGCGGGCGCTCTTGCCGCCGGCCACCTCGATGAACTTGCGGAGGATGTTGGCGGCGCCCTCCTTGTCCTCGGCACCGCCGATCGGCACGATGAAGCCGCGCTTCTTGTCGCCTTCGATCTTTGCGGGGCTCATGTCTTCTTTGCCTCGAACGTCCCAGTCACCACGGGCTTGCCGTCACGAACGAGGAGTCGTCCGCAGGCAAACACGTCGCGTATGCGGTGGTTTGCGTCAAGCACCACGAGGTCGGCATCGGCGCCCACGGCAATGCAGCCCTTCTTGGGCAGCCGGAGGAGCGTCGCCACGTTGCTCGTGAAAATGGGGAGAACCTCGTCGAGCGGGAGCCCGCGCGCGAGGAGCACCTGGAGCGTCTCGGCGAGCGCGGCCGGCTGACCGACCTCCATCGACGTGATGCGATGGTCGGCGTCGTAGGTGGGCAGACACCCGCCGCCGTCCGAGCTGCAGGTCAGCCGATCGCGGGGAGCGCCGGATTCGTGGTACTTCACGATGGCGTCGGGCGCCGAGAATGCGTCCTCGCCCTCCTCGACCGGGAACGCGGTCACGTCGATCGTCACGCCACGACGGGCGAGCTCGATCGCCTCGTCGAACAATGCCTTCCGCCGGTTCACGTGGGTCGGGTGGAAGACGCGCGCCGGGAGCTCGGTCTCGGCGAGCGCGCGACGGACGAGCTCGAGGCCCCTCGGGCCGTCCCCGAGGTGGAGGTGGAGGACGCCGGCCTTGCCGCTCATCATCCCGGCGACGTGGCAGTCGGCGGCGAGCCGCGCGAGCTCGTCGAAGGTGGGCTGGGACGAGCGATGGTCGCTGATCGCGACCTCGCCGACGCCGAGGATCGGATCGACGAACACGATGTCGGAGCGAACGGACCCGGTGAGCGTGATCGGCGGAACCTCGTAGCTGCCCGTCCAGCACCACGCGGAGAGCCCTTGCTCGCGGAGCCCGAGGGCCGTCGCCACGAGCGAAGCGACGCTTCGCGTCGTGCCGTCCGTCCCGAGGAGGCCGACCACGCTCGTGATCCCTCCGAGCGTGAGCGCCGAGAGAGCGACCTGAGGCACGCGCGAGGCGGGACCGGACTCGCCGCCGCCGCCGGTCAAGTGAACGTGCGAGTCGATGAGGCCCGGCACGAGGCGGGCGCCCGCGAGGTCGACGACGGTGACGCCGGCGAGCGCGAGATCGGGGATCGATCGCTCGATCGCCAGGATCTCTCCGCCGCCCACGAGGACGTCGTGGCGCCCGCGCTTGCCCGGATCGTAGATCTCGGCGTTTCGCAGGAGCGTCAGACTCGTGAGCACCGCACCGATCTAGTCGGTTTCCCCCTGGAAATCACCGCGAATTGGCGACCACCGACGCCGCGACGCGACGAGCGAAGAGCTCCGCCTCCGACTCCTCGCCTGGATTCTGCTCGTTCAGTCGCTCGAGGGCGACGTCGGCCGAGAGTCCTTTTCCGTCCGCCGCGACGACCGGAACGAGGGCGACGAGCCCGGCGCTCGCGCACGCCTCCGCCGCCTCCGCGGAGGCGTCCCCCCCGTCGCTGCGCAGGACGACCGTGGCGACATGACCGCGGTCGAAGAGCTCACGCTCGACCGAGAACGCGAGCTGGCGCGCGGCGGCGGCCGTCGGCGCGTGCACACGAACGACGAGCCCCTTCTGCCCGAGCCGCTCGCGCCGCTCTTGCGGGCTCACCTGCGTGCGGAGCGCTCCCGTGTCGGCGAAGTAGGTCGCGGTCCGCGCGCTCGCCTCTGCGCGGGCGATCATCCCGGCGCCGACCGTGTCGTTCGTCACGGAATCGACGAGGATGAACGCGCCCGTCCCGCGGTTGTCGCGATACGCGTCGACGAAGATCGGCGTCCGGCAGCGAACCCGCACCCGGCCGATGTCGTTCAGGGCGAGGACGGCGGGAGGCGTCGTCGTCAGGGTCTCGAGGTCCGTGCTGCTCACCACCTCGATCGCGGCGCGTACGGTCCGCGTGGTGTGCTTGAGGAGGTAGGTCCGCTCGGGGTCGAGCGGGCGCTCGCTCATCCATACGAGGTCGGCATCGACGTCACTCGCGGTGCGAGGCAGGTCCTCGGGCCGCGCGAGCATGTCACCGCGGCTGATGTCGATATCGTCGGCGAGGCGCAGCGCGATGCTCATCGGCGCGCTGGCCCTGCCGACGTCGACCCCCGCCACGTCGACGCCGACGACGCGCGTCCGCCTGCCGGACGGAAGCGCGACGATCTCGTCGCCGGTGAAGATGCTCCCGCTCACGATCTGCCCGGCGAACCCGCGATACCCGAGGCCCGGCCGAAGGACGAGCTGCACGGGGAAGCGAAAGGCGTCCGCGCCCTGCGCCGCCGCGGCCGGGACGGTCTCGAGGTGCTCGAGCATCGTGCCCCCGGTCCACCACGGCATGTGCGTGCTGGGCGTGACGATGTTGTCGCCCGCGAGCGCGCTGACCGGAATGGCGAAGAGCCCCTTCAGCTCGACGCGACGCGCGATCTCCTCGAGCTCGGCGACGATCGCGTCGAACTTGCTCCGGTCGTAATCGACGAGGTCCATCTTGTTCACGCACGCGACGACGTTCGGGATCCCGAGCAGCGCAGCGATGTGCGCGTGCCGACGCGTCTGCGGGAGCACGCCGAGCCGCGCGTCGATCAGGATCACGGCGACGTCGGCGGTGGACGCGCCGGTCGCCATGTTGCGCGTGTATTGAACGTGCCCCGGCGTGTCGGCGATGATGAACTTGCGGCGCTCGGTCGCGAAGTAGCGATAGGCGACGTCGATGGTGATGCCCTGCTCACGCTCGGCCAGGAGGCCGTCGGTGAAGAGGGAGAAATCGATCTCCGAGCTCGACCCGGCGCCGCGTGTCGAGCCGCGCACCGAGGCGCGGCGGACCGCGTCGAGCTGGTCCTGGTAGAGGCCGTGCGCGTCGTGGAGCAGGCGACCGATGAGCGTCGACTTGCCGTCGTCGACCGAGCCGATCGTGACGAACCGAACGAGGTCCTTCTTTTCCTGGGCACGGAGCCACGCGTCGAGCTCGTCGCGCGCCGTACTGCCTGAGGTCACGCGAGCCGCCATGTTCAAAAGTACCCTTCTCGCTTCTTCGTCTCCATCGACGCATCCTCGTCGCGGTCGATGAGGCGGCCCTGTCTCTCGGAGCTGCTCGCCTCGATCATCTCGCGCAGGATCTCGGGGAGCGTCGTCGCCTCGCTGCGGACGGCACCGGTGAACGGGTAGCACCCGAGGGTGCGGAACCGGACGCTCTCGACACGCGGCACCTCGCCCGGCGCGAGCGGAAAGCGCTCGTCGTCGACCATGATGAGGGCGCCGTCGCGCTCCACGACCGGCCGGCGCGCCGCGAAGTAGAGCGGCACGATCGGGATGTCCTCGAGCCAGATGTATTGCCACACGTCGAGCTCGGTCCAGTTGGACAGCGGGAAGGCCCGGATGCTCTCGCCCTTGCGGATCTTGCCGTTGTAGAGCGTCCAGAGCTCGGGGCGCTGGTTCTTCGGGTCCCACTGGCCGAACGGATCGCGAAACGACAGGACGCGCTCCTTCGCGCGCGAGCGCTCCTCGTCGCGCCGCGCCCCGCCGAACGCGGCGTCGTAGCCCCCCTCGCGGAGCGCATCGAGGAGCGCGTGGGTCTTCATGACCTGCGTGTACTTGTTGCTGCCCCACGCGAAGGGGCTCGCGCCCTCGGCAAGACCTCGGCGGTTCACGTGGACACGCAGGTCGAGCCCGTTGTCCTTCGTGAAGCGATCGCGGAACTCGATCATCGCCTTGAACTTCCACGTCGTGTCGATGTGGAGGAGCGGGAACGGGAGCGGCGCGGGGGCGAACGCCTTCTGCGCGAGCCGCGCGAGGACCGCGGAGTCCTTGCCGATCGAGTAGAGCATCACCGGCCGCTCGAGCTCCGCCACGACCTCGCGGAAGATGTGGATGCTCTCGGCCTCGAGCGCCCTCAGATGGGAGATCCGAGCGGTGGTTGCCAGGTCTTTCACGATACTGGAATCAAGTCTAGCATACAGAAACACCAAGTCACCCTCCCTCGTTGGGTGGTCAATCCTGGAGCTCGTGCTCTAGTTTGATGAACACCGTCCACGAACGAACGTCGCCACGCCTCGCCCCGGCGAGGGCGGTGGCGGCCGGTCCGCTCCCTGGGCGGCCTGGACACTGTTGGCTCGGCCGCGATACCGTTCGCGAGGGAAGCGCCCGCCGCCTCCCCGAGGAACCATGAACGCTCGCCAAGCCATCCTTTTTGCCTCTCTCTCTCTCACCGCGCTCGCTGCTTGCGAGAAGAAGCCCGAGTCGGCTCCGGGCATCGCGACGACCGCGGCCGCGACCAGCGCAACCGCGGCGGCCGCCACCGCCGCTCCGGGTCAAGCGGCCCCCGGCACGACCGCAGCAGCCGCCGTCGCTGCCCCGGCCGCCGGCGGCACCGTGGTCGCCGCGAACGGCAACGGTAAGGTGCTCGTGAACGACGCCGGCGCCGTGACCGCGCGCGCGGCCAACGGCAACACCGTCACCACGACCCCGAATGGGGTGACGAACGCCAACGGCGTCGTCGTGGACCCGAAGAAGGGAACCGTCGTGGTCCCCGGCGTCGGCACCTTCGCCACGCCCCCGCACTAGGCCGCGGCTCGCTCGCTTCGTCACCTTGACGCGGTTGATGTCCACCGGAGTCGCTGCCGGCCGTCGGCGCACGTTGCTCCGGCTACGCGCGCTCCTGACCGTTGCAGCGCTCGTCGCACTTCCGTCCCTGGCTCAGGCCCAGGGCGGACTGACGGCGCGGGTCCGGTACCTCGGCGGGTACACCCACGAGCTCCCGGAGGTCGTGGGCACCTCCACGCACGACTACTGGGCCGGAGTCGTTCCCGAGCTCTCGTATCTCTTTGCCGAGCGACGCTGGAGCCTGCGCACGACCTATGCGTTCACGGCGATGGTCCACACGCGCAATCCGGCTGAGATCGCCAACCGACTCACGCTGATCTCGTCCTACGAGCTGTCGAAGCGGACGACGTTGCTTCTCTCGGCAGACGCCAACCAGACCTCGCTCTCGAACTACCTCATCACGCGCCCGGTCCTCGACACCTCGGCCGTCGTCGTGCCGACCAGCAACAGTCGCCTCCTCACCGCCACGGCGAGCGAGGGCTTGCTCTGGGAGGCGAGCCCCAGCGTGCTCTTCGGCCAGGGCGTCAATGCGTCCTACGTGACCTCGCTCGACCCCGAGACCCGCATCGACAACGTCTTCGTGACCGGCCTCGTTAGCCTCGAGCGCACGTGGAAGCGTGACGGTCTCGGCGTCGAGCTCCGCGGCGCGTACACGAACGTCGACACGCCGCCGACCGCGGCACAGAGCTTCGTGACGATCACCGCCGCGCCGCGCTGGCGTCACGATCTGACCCCCACGCTCACGTCGCTGGTCAGCGCGGGGGCATCCGGCGTCGTCAGTCCGGACGCCCAGACCGAGCCGGTCGTGACGCCCTTCGGACGCGGAGCCCTCCTCTACACCCTCGACGCGTCGTCCCTCGAGCTGAGCTACGCAGGCGGAGCCGCGCCGAACGTCCTCACCGGACAGATGCTCGTCTCGCACCAGGTCACGCTCCGCGGGGGCACGTCGCTCTCCGATCGGTACCGCGTCCGCGCGGGAGGGTCGGTCGGATATCTCCACGGCAGCGTCCTCGACCTCCGCAACGGCGCGCCCGCCACTCCCGACGTCGACGCGTTCCTCTCCGACGTCGACGTGACGTGGCTCGCCACCGAGTGGATGCAGCTCTTCGCGCGCGGCCTCTTCCTGGCCCAGGACAACGGCTCCGGGGCGCCGACCTTCATCCGGGAGGCGGTCATCTTCGGCCTCCAGCTCTCGTCGCGGTCGGCCGACGGCATCGCCATCCCGGTGCGCTTTCCGCAGCGCGTCGATCGAGGGGACGCCGCGACCGCTCAGTGATCGCAGCAGCCCCGCGGCACGCAGCTCACAGGCCGAAGACGCGCTCCAGCTTGAGCAGCTTGAGCACCGCGAGCGGCTGATCGTGCGCGCGCAGGACGACGACCTCACCGCCGGTCGCCTTGATTCGCTTGAAGAGGGACACGATCGCACCGACGCCCGAGCTGTCGATCATCGTCAGCTCGTCGAAGTCGACGCTCACGCGCTTAGGAGCATCGGCCACGACCGCATCGATGATGGGGCGAATGTCCCGCACCGTGAGCGCGTCGAGCGACCCTTGGATGCGGAGCTGGCATTCACCGCTCGCGAGCTCTGTCCGGATGCAGTTCATCGATGTTCAGAGCCTGGTAGCGGACCCGGCTGATGGGGCGCCATTCGTTTCGTCAGCGACAGCACGTTCGGGCTCCCCGCCTCGTATGCCACGTCATCGACCATGGCATGAATCAAAAAAATTCCCATCCCGCTTTCAGGAAGGCTCTCGAGGTCGGGCTGCGGCACGCTGCTGAAGTCGACCGGACGGCCACCGTCGTACAAGCGAAGAATCATCGCCTCCGCACTGATCTCCGCCTCGACGGCGAGCATCCCGTCGTCGCGGCCGGCATAGCCGTGCGCCACGATGTTGTTGAAGGCCTCCCCGAAGGCCGTGATCATTTCGTTGCGAAACGCCACATCGGCGCCGGACACATGCGCAATCAACGTCGTGACCAGGTCGATCGCGAGCGGCCGGTACTCCAGCACCGCCCGGAGCTCGAACCTGGCTCGAGTGGGATGCGTCGTCATCCGAGCGCTCGCGACGATATCACGCTCGGGCCTCTCAGACGCCACGCGACATCACCATGACGAAGGGCGTCTTCAGGAGGATCTGGAGCTCCATCGGCACGTAGGACCGCAAGCTTTCGAGCGACACCGAGTAGGCGAGGTCGAAGATCAGCTTGAGCCGGAGGTCGTCGGCGAGGGCTCCCTCCGCCTCGTCGAGCTGAAACGGGTTCGTCAGGCTCGCGCGGAGCCTCTCGACCTCGCCGTTCCCGTCCGCACCACCGCTGTAGCCGAGGGAGATCTGCGCGAGTCCGGTGAGGCCGGGCTTCACTCCGCGGGTGCGTTCCTCGAAGAACGGGATCGCCATCGCCATGTTCGCGAGCAGCTCGGGGCGCTCGGGACGCGGCCCCACCAGGGACATGTCGCCGCGGAGCACGTTCCAGAACTGCGGGAGCTCGTCGAGACGGGTCGCCCGGAGCACCCGCCCCACGCGCGTGACCCGCATGTCGCCCTTCGAGGAGAGCACGGCTCCCGTCGCGGCCTCGGCATCCGGCCGCATCGTCCGGAACTTGTACATGTCGAACGTGACCCAGCGGAAGCCGTCGCCGCCGTCCTCGATCAGCCGTCCCGAGCGTCGCTGGACGAGGAAGATCGGTCCAGGCGAGTCGAGACGGATCGCAGCCGCAATCGGAAGGTAGAGCGGCAAGGTGACGGCGATGCCGGCGATCGCTCCGGCAACGTCGATCATCCGCTTCAGGATTCTGACGCCTGGGCCCACAGAGGGGCAGCATAGCGGAAGTCCGGAGCGCACGTTGTGTGCGACCGGCGTTGACATCGATCGGCACTTTCGCGCACCCTCGGTGCCGCCGTGGAGAACAAGTCGTGAAGGCTCCGGGGGCCGGTTCCTACTGGTTGACGGGGATCGAGGGAAAGGCGCGGAAGATTCGGGTCCGCGTCGACGCTCCGATCCTCGTCGGCCGCGGTCTGTACAACCACGTCGTCCTCGACGACCCGCGCCTCTCGCGCCAGCACGCGCGGCTGGCGCCCGAACGTGACGGGTGTTTCGTCTATGACCTCAACAGCGTGAACGGTACGACGGTCAACGGCGTTCCCGTGAAGCGCCAGCTGCTCGCACCGAATGACATCCTCTGCTTCGGAGCGAGCGTCTTCCGCTTCGATCTCGTGGCCGCCGAAGACGGCCTCGGCCCCGCTGTGATCCGCGACCTCGAGGAGCCGACGGTGAGCGGCCTCGATCGCTCGATCGCGCCAGAGAGCGTCTCCATGATGGTCACGGCCATCGAGAGTCGGGATTCGGGCCCCCTCCCCGCCCGCGACCTCCGGCAGCTCGAGGACGCGTACGACAACGTCGGCACGCTCTACTCGTTCATGCAGGCGATCAGCCGGACCATCGACCGGAGCGAGCTGCTCAAGCTCATCGGCTCCAAGGTTCTCGAGGTCTACCCGACAGCGAAGTTCGTCGGCATCCATCTCCGTGTCCGGAGCGAACAGGAGCCGGCTCGGCTTCGGTTGGCTCAGCTCGTCGGCTCGTCCACGCCCGTCGACGAGCCTGCGCTTCCCGCGGCGGTGCTGGAGGCCGTCCTCGATCGGAGGACGGCGATGATGACGTCGCAGTCCCTCTCGGCGACGCGGGGCGGCTCGGACATGTACGCGCCCATGATCGACCGGGCCAACGAGACGCTCGGGGTCATCCACGTGAGCACCGACTCCCACGGTGACACGCTCTCGCGCGACGATCTCGAGCTCCTCAAGGGCATGGCCGCGCCTGCCGCCATCATGTTGCAGAACACGCGCATGCACGAGGACTCCCTGGTGGAGCAGCGCTTCCGACACGATCTCGCGCTCGCCGCGCAGATCCAGAAGAGCTTCCTGCCGCGCGAGGTCGTCGCCGTCGAGGGGATCGAGCTGTTCGCGGAGTATCGCGCGGCATACACCGTGAGCGGCGACTTCTACGACGTCTTCTGGGTCGGCACCGACCGACTCGCCGTCTTCATCGGTGACATCTCCGGCAAAGGCATCTCCGGCGCGTTGCTCATGGCGCGCATCTCGAGCGAGCTACGCGTCGCGGCGCTCGCTCACGTCGACCCGGTCGCCGTCCTGATCGCGATGAACAGCGCAACGCTCGGCCGAGCACAACCCGAGCTCTTCTTCACCGCGATCTACCTCACGATCAACGTGAAGACGGGCGACGTGGTCCTCGCCAACGCCGGACACCCGATGCCCTACTGGTGTCGTTCCGACGGCACCGTGGAGCCCGTCAGCGGCGGCGCCGCGTGCGCGGTCGGCATCCTCGACGACGGCGGGTACACGTCGACGACGTTCAACCTCTCGCACGGCGACGCGCTCGTCCTCTACACGGACGGGGTCGTCGAGGCCGCCAACGCCGAGGGGGAGCTCTACGGAGACCAGCGCCTCCATGCCTCGCTCGGCGGCGGCGGGAAGCGCCCCGCCCTCATCGCGGAGGACATCCTGCGCGGGGTCGACCGTCATGCCGCGGGCGGTCCGGTGAACGACGACCTGACGCTCTTCATCTGTCAGCGCTCCGTCGGCGCGGCGCCGACGATGCAGCCTCGCCGGCGCAGCAGCAGCTTTCCTGCTCCGTACGTCGCCGACCCCCCGCGGCCGCGCCGCTGATTGGGTTGATCAGACTTGCGGCTCTGCGTCGATCAACGCGATGCCGAGCCCCTTGTTGCCGGGGATGTCCTCGACGGCGCGCCGGAGCTCTCGAGCCGTCGTGCGACCGGAACGCACGGCGAGCAGGACGCCGTCGACCCCGCCGAGCAGCTGGCTGACCATCGGCGAGCCGCCGATCGCCGGCGCGTCGACGATGATGTGGTCATAGCCAACACGGCAGAGCAGATCGAGCAGCACGTCGAAACGCTGCTTGTCGAAGCGCGGGGGCGCTTCGCCACGACGGACCACGATCGTGGCGACGTGAAGCGACGGAGTGAGCTCCGCGAGCTTGTAGGGAGCGAGCCTCACGGGGTCGACCACGGAGGGCGACGGCGTGTACTCGTCGACGGCGAAGATGCTGCCGAGCGACGGCGCGAAGAAGTTCCCGTCCATGAGCAGGATGCGCGCCGGCGTGTGCTCGGCGAGCGCGAGCGCGAGGTTGAGCGCGCACGTCGTCTTGCCGTCGTGGGGCGCTGCGCTCGATACGGCGAGGACGCGGGGCAGCCCCTTCGCCAGGAGATTGTCACGCAGGAGACGGAAGCTGGAAGCTCGCGCGGAGTCCGGCGAGGACAGCATGACGAGCCGCGGATCGATCGTGCGCAAGGTCGGGCGCACGACCGGCGGCGGGGCGAGCGGGACGAGCGCCGTCGCCGGGTTCGGCTCGCGCGGGACGATGAGCATCGCGGTCACCTCCGTCGGCGGCTGCGGCTCGGCGGTTCCTGCCTGCCCAGGCGGCGGGTTCGGCAGGGGCTTGGAGGAGTCGGGCCGCTGGGGCGCGTTCGGAACGCGCGCGGTGATCGGCGCCATCTCGACGACGCTGTCGACCGGCGCCTCGACGGGCGCCGCCGAGGAAAGGGCGGACAGGTTCGGACGGACCATGCGGACCGTCGCGCGCGGGAGCCCTTCTTCGCGCGGCTGTACGGGCGGGCCGAGCGGCCCGTGATCCCAGACCACGCGGTGCCGCGCCACGCTCTCGTCCTCTTGCCGCGGGGAGCTCGGGTCCCCGGGAGGCGGCGGCCGACCGTCAGCCATTGACCCGAATTCTAGCACGGCACGACGGTCGCGTCATTTGGCCGGCCTCCAGGATTCACCCGCGCGTTGCGGCAGAGACGCGGTCGTCGCGCGCGGGATGACCCCGAGGACCGGCAACAGGTCGAGGTGCTCGAGATCCGCGCGCGCACGGATGCGGTCGTCGAGCTGCGCCGAGATGACCGCCGTGAGGAGGGCCAGCACGAAGCAGATCGCGAGCGCGATCCCGAGGAGCGTCGAGCGCGGTCGCGAGATCGCGTGGGTCGGACGGTAGGCCGGGTCGAGGATCGAGACCTGGATGTTGCGGTCGTTTGCCGCCGAGCTCGCCGAGATCGACGCCTTGAACTGCTTCTCGTCGAGCTGGCGCTGGCGCTCCCGCGCATCGTTCACCTCGCGCTGCAGGCGACGGAACTCGACCTCGAGAGCGACGGCAGCCGGCGCCGGCGCCTCGGCGGCGCCGGCCGGCGCCGACGACGCACCGCGAAGGCTCGCGCGACGTGCCGCGATCTTCGAGTTGAGGACCGCGAGCTGCTGCCGAAGGCTCTCCTTCTCCGCCTCGGTTCCGGCCACGGGCTCCGGCGGAGTCTCGGGCGGCGTCGCGGCCTGGGCCGCGGCGAGGGCGGCCGCCTGGTTCGCCTCTGCGGCACGCACGCGGGCACGAGCCGCGAGGACGTCGGGATGCCTGTCCGTGAACCTGGCGAGCTTCTCGGCGAGGTCCTGCCGCGCCGCGACGAGCTCGGGGGAATCCGGGGCCGGCGCGACGACGGGCGCGGTCGGGCGCGGCGCCGGGGGCGCCCTCCCAGCGTTGCGGAGCTGTAGATCGAGGATCGCTGCGCGAGCCTCGAGCGCCGCGAGCGACTGGTCGTCGGGCGCGGGTGGCGAAATCCTCCCTGGAACGATCCCCTCGCTGCCCGGCGGTCGCTTGAACTCGGGGTGGCTCGCGAGGAAGTTGGCGAGCGCCCCTTCCTTCTCCTTGAGCTCGAGCTTGTTGCGCTCGCTCTCCACGTCGACGAACTCCTTGAGAACCTTCGCGTGCTCGGCACGGCGGGCAGCCGCCTCCTTCACGATGCACTCGCCGAGACTGCGCGTGACCTCCTGGACCTCCTCGGGGCTACCGCCCTCGAACGAGATCTCGAACGTGTCCCCTTCGCGTGCCCGGAACGTGATGTGCTTTCGCATCTCGTCGACCGCATCGACGAGACCGCGCCGGTCGACGACGTCGGCGTAGAGGTGAAGGTTCGTGACGATGGGCTCCAGGCTCGCCCGCGAGAAGAGGGCCTCACGCAGCCGGGCACCGAGCCGACGACCACTCTCGGCCGAGCTCTCGGAGCCGCCCGTGAGGTCTGCCGAGCGGATGGTCTCCTGGTAGAGGACGACGGTCTCGGACTTGTACGAGCGAGGTCGGGTGATCGAGTAAGGCCCCGCGGCGAGCGCCGTCACCACGAAGACGAGGAGCGCGCGCTTCCAGAACCCGAGGCAGCGGCGAATCACGCCGAAGAGGCGCTCGAGCTCCTCTCGTGTCGTGCGCGGCGACTTCATCGGGTGTGCTCGCGCCTCGCGGCCTCGAGGACCGCGAGGAGGGTAGCCGCGCTGTCCTCCCAGGAGCCCCCGCTGGCGGCCGCGATGCGTACGGGGTCGAAGGATCTGCGAGTGGCCCGTAGGAGAGCCTGGGCGAGCGCCCCCGCATCGCGAGGAGCGACCATCTCGCCGAGGTCCGAGGAGGAGAGGAGCTCCGGGATGCCTCCCACCGAAGTGGCCACGACCGGACGCCCACACGCGAGCGCCTCGCGAACGACGTTCGGCGAGCCCTCGTTGTAGCTGGGCAGCGTGACGATCGAGCTCGCGGCCATCCACTCCGGCACCTCGGCGAGCGGGCGAGCGCCGAGGAACCTCACGCGATCGCCGAACGGCCGGGCGAGCGCCACGGCCTCCGCCATCGCCGCCCCCTCGCCGAGCAGGACGAGCGACAGCCTCGGCTCGGCGTCCTTGATCTCCGCGAACGCGTCGAGGAGCTCGAAGACGCCCTTCTCCCGCTCGATGCGGCCACAGAACAGCACCATCGGCCCGTCGACGGTCCACCCGAGAGACCGTCGCGCGGCGTTCTGATCGCGAACGCGGAAGAGCGACGCGTCGGAGCCGTTCGGAACGACCACGACCCGACCGCGGTCGGCGCCGAGGGCGACCGCCTTGTCACCGAGCGCCCGGCTCACCGTGACGACCCGCGCTGCCCGCGGCAGCCCGAGCGCGAGGTTCGCGCGTGGTCCACGCATCGACGAGAGCACGTTCAGATCGGAGCCGTGAGCCTTTATCACGGCAGGAACGCCGATCGCCCTCGCGAGCGCGACCGCGGCGACGCCGTCGGGATACGCCCACGAGCCGAGGACGACGTCGACGTCGTGACGCCTCGCGATCACCGCACGAGCGAGGGACGCCACCTCGAGCGCGGCCGAGAGCCCGGCACCGAAACGCGGGACGTAGAGCACGCGAGGATGGACGACCTCGAGACCGTCGATCCGGTCACGCGCGGGGACGGCGCGCCGCGCGCCGGTCTTCGACCGATCCCCGAGGAGGCCGGAGCCGGGGAACCATGGAATCGTCGCCATGACCTCGACGTTGCAGAGCCGCCCAAGCGCCGCGAACTGCTGGCGGTTGAATGGGGAGGAAAGAGGCTCGAGTGCGTTCGGGAAGATGCGCGTGATCACGAGCACGCGCAGGGGCGCGCCCTCCCGCGCGACCGGCGAGGGGGCTCCGGCACGAGGGCCCGCGATCGCCGGTTGAGGCGAGCGAGCCGGATCCGCTGCGGTCGTCCCGACGGACATGACCGATCCAGCATATCACGTGGCCCGGAGGGTGCCGCGGCTCCCACGGCCGAGGCGACGGTGCTATGGTGCGAGGCGATGCCGCGACGCGTGAACGCCCCGTTTGCCCGCTCGATTGTTGCCTCGACGTGGTTCGCGTCCCTGATCCTGGCCGTCGGCTGCAGCGTGTTCCTGCCGCTCCTCGGGTGCGGCACTCACGCGCCTTTCGACTACCGGCGCGAGCCCGATCCACGCGCGAGCGAGTACCTGATCGGCCCGCTCGATCAGCTATCGATCGTCGTGTGGAAGAACCAGGAGCTCTCGGCGGAGGTCTCCGTTCGCCCGGACGGGGTCGTGACGTTGCCGCTCATCGGTGCCGTCAAGGCCGCGGGCCGGACCCCGAGCGACCTCCAGCGTGAGCTCGCGAAGCGCTACGCCGACTACGTGCGCGCCGAAGAGGTCGTCGTTGCCGTCGGCGTGACCGCCGTGAACAGCTACGCCTTCACGGTGAGCGGGAACGTCGAGCACTCCGGTGTCTACACCTCACGAGCGTACGTGACGGCCGTCGACGCGCTGGCGATGGCGGGCGGCCCCAACCGGTTCGCGAGCGACGAGATCTACGTCATCCGAGGCACTCCGGCCCGCCGCATCCCGATCGACCTGCGTCGCGCGACGTCCGGTGCGCATCCCGAAGAGAACCTCGTGCTCATCCGCGGCGATCTGATTGTCGTCCCCTGAGCGGTCTCCCGTTCTGGAGCCGGCAGCGCCGTGGGTCGAGGGCGGGCGGATCCCCGGGCTCGACGGCCTGAGGGCCATCGCGGTGCTCCTCGTCGTCGCCCTCTTCGCGGCGCACTCCTATCACCTCGTCGAACGCCCGTTCCTCCGCATCAAGGAGCATCGCGCGTTCCGCTGAGCCCGTAGGCCCCGACGCGCTCCTACTCGTCCTCGTCCGCCGACGTCAGGTGGATGTCCGCGCGGTTCTCGCCACCGCTCGAAGCGTCTCGCCACCTCGCGAACACAGGGCGGCGCGTGCGCGCGATGAAGCCGGCATCGAGCCAGGCGGCGCGTCGCTGAACCGGGCCCGCATACTCGACGGACACGACCGAGTGCCCGGCTTGTCGCGCGGCACGCTGGAGCGCAGCGAGGAACGATTGCCCGATACCGTGCGCGGCGTCGATCGACCAGAAGTCGCGAACGTGCAACGTCTCGCCGTCTTCCTGACAGGCAAACCACGCCTGCAGCTCGCCGCCGTCGGCGTCGGAGAGGAGCAGGTAGCGAGTCCTCGGGAGCGGCGCCTCGTCGAACCGCCAGCGCAACATGGCCGAGTCACGCACGGCGATCGGCTCCGTTCCGTGCTCGGAGCGAGCCCAGAGCGCGTCGATCTGGGGCTCGGCGCGGTCCGCCCAGCGTGCGTGCCATCGCGGTGCACGCCCTCGCCGGGCCGCGAGCTCCTGCCATGCCACGGTGGCACCGTCGAGCATCCACCCGAGAGGACGCGCCGCCGCCTTCGGCATCATGCGCGCGAGATGCCCGCCGTACCGCAGCACGCGGGCATAGCGAACGAGCGGGGCGAGCTCGGAATAGCCGACGCGCTTGAACACCGGCGCCGCCTTCGGGTTCGGAAAGCCGTAGAGCAGCTGGAAGCGCTCGACACCGGCCGACAGGATCGCCTTCTGCAGGGTGAGCGCAGGCCCGAGCGAGCGATGCTCCGCCTTCACCGCCATGTCGACGAGCACCCCTGCTCCGAGGGCGGCTCCGTCGGCGAGCATTCTCCGCGGGCCCGCGGCCGCGACGCCGACGGCAGCCCCGGTCGGCTCGTGATGCAGCACCCGGAGGAGCGGCTCACCGAACGGGCAGCCGAGATAGAACCAGTCGAACTTCGCGCCGAGTCGGTCCTCGCGCCCCAGGTTGCCGCGCCACACGTCGATGACGGCGTCACGCTCCCGGCGCGCGGTTCCTGGTCTCACCGCGTACGTGGCCGGCGAGGCCGGACCGGGCGCGCTCAAGGCGTCTCTTTCAGCTCGGCGACGTCGGCGACGAGCACCGGCGGCCGGTGGAGATACTGCGTCGTCCTGCGCTTCGTACGGATGTCCTCGTAGATCGCCTCGGCATGGGGGGCGTCGATCGAGAGGACGCGGCCGAGCTCCGCGGCGCTCACGTCGTGGTTGAGCGCCCAGAGCGCGAGGTCCATCGAGCGATGAGGCAGCGCGAAGTAGAACTCGTCCTGCCCCTGAGGAAGGCTGTACGTGTCCGTCGTCGGCACCGCGGCGCAGACGCGATCGGGGAGGCCGAGATGGCGGGCCATGCCGTAGACCTGGCTCTTGAAGAGATGGGCGATCGGCTTCACGTCCGCCGCGCCGTCGCCGTTCTTCACGAAGAACCCCTGGTCGTACTCCAGGCGGTTCGGCGTCCCCGTCACGGCGTAGTTGAGGCGGTCGGCGTGGAAGTACTCCAGCGTCTTGCGGACGCGCTGCTTGAAGTTGGTCGCCGCGACGATCTGGAGGTACTCCGGGAGCCCGAGGCGGCGCTCGTGGAGCACGCCGTCCGGCGCCTGCGCGACGAGATTGAAGTGATTCACGCGGCCCTCCGTGCCGCCGGAGATGACGATCTTCATCTTCCAGCCGTCGCCGTACTCCGGGAGCGTCTTCTTTGCGGCCGCATCGCGAGCGGCGTAACAGCCGATCGCGGCCAGCGCCGGCGCGATGTCGAAGAGCTCGACACGGACGCCCAGGTGCTCCGCGAGCAGCCGGCCTCGGACCGAGCTGTCGTCGGCCGAGTCGCGCTCGGGGAGCATCAGGGTGAAGACGCGATCCGGGCCGAGCGCGCGGACGGCCAGGGCCGCGCACACCGAGCTGTCGATCCCGCCCGAGACGGCGACGACCAGCCCGCGCTTGTGCAGCACCCGCGCGGTGATCTCGCGCAGGCGCGCGCAGATCCGCTCCGCTTCCTGCTCGTAGTCGAGATCGAGGACGTCCCAGTTCAGCTGGCTCATGGAGTCTCCACTCGTTCGGGGGTTGCCAGCATCGATCGCTGGATCTTGCCCGATGCGCTCTTGGGAAGGAATGACACGAACTCGATCTGCTTCGGAATCTTGTAAACGGCGAGACGATCGCGGCAATGCGCCTTGATGCGATCGGGCGCCATCTCCGAGGCGGCGACCACGAACGCCTTGACCGCCTGCCCGAGCACGTCGTCGTCGATGCCGATGACCGCGACCTCGACGACCCCCTCGAGCTCCGCGATGACCTCCTCGATGTCGGCCGGGTGTACGCGATGCGCCCCCGTCTTGATCATGTCCGTGCGGCGGCCCGCCAGGAACAGGAAGCCCTCCCCGTCGCGGTGCCCCATGTCGCCGGTGCCGAGCCAGCCGTCACGGAGCACCTCGCGCGTGGCCGCGGGGTCCCTCCAGAAGCCGAGCATCACGCTGTCGCCGCGAACCCAGACCTCGCCCACCTCGCCGACGCCCGCGGGCACGCCCCCCTCGCGACGGACCTCGAGATCGACACCTGCGACGGGGAGCCCGACGGAGCCGAGCTTGTCGTCGAGCCGCTCGGGCGGGAGCCAGGTGAGGCGGGCGGTCGCCTCGGTCTGCCCGTACATCACGAAGAGGCGCGCGGTCGGCAGCGCGCCGCGGACGCGCTGCGTGAGCGCCGGCGCCATCCCGCCGCCGGCCTGGGTCACGTACCGCAGCGAGGAGAGGTCGTACTTCTCGAGCTTCACGCGGTTGAGGAGCAGCGCGAACGTCGACGGCACCCCGGCAAACCCGCTCACGCGCTCGCGCGCCATCGTCTCGACGAGCACCGTCGGGAACACGAGGTTGGGCTCGATGACGAGCCGCGCGCCCACCGCGAGGTGGCTGTTGAGCACCGAGGCGCCGTACGAATAGTAGAACGGGAGGCTCGAGACGATGCTGTCGGCGCCGGTGAGCGCGAGATACGCGACGATCGCGTCGACGTTGGCCGCCAGGTTGTCGTGACTGAGCATCACGCCCTTCGGGTGCCCCGTCGTGCCCGACGTGTAGATGATCATGGCGAGCGCCGCGTGCGCGTCCGCGTCGTCGACCGGCTCCGCGTGCGCATCGTTGTCGCGCGCGCCGCTCCACGTCCAGGCAATGGCGGGCGACGGTTCGTCGGACTTCACGAACGAGATCCGGAGCACGGAGGCGCACGCGTCTCGGGCGAGCGCGGCATCGACCTCGGCGTTTCCCGCTTCGTGGACGGCGGCTCTCGCGACGCAGTGCTCGAGCCACGGACCGAGGTCGCGCGCGCGCGCCTGGACGTTGAGGGGGACGACCACGGCGCCGGCGAGCCACGTGCCGTACCAGGCGACGATCGCCTCGATGGAGTTGGGCAGCATCAACGCCACCCGATCTCCGGGCCTGACGCCGCGCGCGAGAAGCGCTTCGGCAAAGCTGCGGACCTCTGTCCACAAGCGGCCGTAGCTCACGGACCTCTCACCCTCGACGACGGCGACACGTGCAGGGTCGGCTGCCGCGATCGCCGAAACCCTGGTCGCCAGCCACGCCATCGTGCAGCCCGGAGTCAGCCGGGGAGCTTGCGCGTGAGGAACGCCGTGACGGTATCGATCGAATCGAAGTTCGCCGGGACCATCTCTTCCTCCGCAACGGCGACGCCGAACGTCTCCTCGAGGAAGGAGATCAGCTCGAGGATGCCCGTCGAGTCCACGATGCCCTTCTTGATCAGGGACTCGTGATCTGCGACCGCATTCTCGTCCTCGGTGAACATGAAGTTCTTCAGAACGAATCGCTTGATCTGCCGCCGAGGATCCATGGCCTGAACGCTTATACTTGATGACCGTGCTTCGACACCTGTTGCATTCTGCAACGCGCCGCGTCGCGCTCTTGCTCGTCGGTGCGCTCGTCGCCTGGGACGACGGAAAACCGCCAGTGCTCATCACGGAGCCGACGGCGGGGAACGAGACGCGCGCGTACGACACCGAGCGAGGTCGAATCTCGGTCACGGCGCTCATCACGGGCCTCGAGCACCCCTGGGGGCTCGCGTTCCTCCCGGATGGCCGCATGCTCCTCACCGAGCGCCCCGGTCGCGTGCGCATCGCCACGGCGACCGGTGAGATCTCCCCGCCCCTCCGCGGCATCCCGAAGGTCTTCGTCGACGGTCAGAGCGGCCTTCTCGACGTCGCCGTGTCGCCGACGTTCTCGGGCGATCAGCTCGTCTACCTCTCCTACGGCGAGCCGAATGCGCGGGGGAACAAGGCCGGAACCGCCGTCGCGCGCGGACGCCTCGTCGGGCTCGGGCTGGAGGGCGTCGAGGTCATCTACCGCCAGGAGCCCAAGCTCTCGAGCGGCACCCACGTCGGCTCGCGCCTCGTCTTCGACGACGAGGGCTACCTGTTCGTCACGCAAGGCGAGAACCGACAGGCGGCGACCGCGCAGGAGCTCGGCAAGCTCCAGGGCAAGCTCGTACGCATCAGGCCGGACGGCACCGTACCGAGCGACAACCCCTTCGTCGGCAGGAGCGGCGCGCGCCCGGAGATCTGGTCCTACGGACACCGCAACATGCAGGGGGCGGCGCTTCATCCGCGGACGCGCAAGCTCTGGACACACGAGCACGGACCCCTCGGCGGCGACGAGATCAACATCCCCGAGCGGGGGAAGAACTACGGATGGCCCGTCATCACCCACGGGCTCGACTACTCGGGCAAGCCCGTGCCCGGCTCGGTGGGCCGCGCGGCCCCCGGAATGGAGCCACCGCACTACGTCTGGCTCAAATCACCTGCCGTGAGCGGAATGGCGTTCTACACGGCCGATCGAATCCCGTTCTGGAAGGACAACCTCTTCGTCGGCGCGCTCGCGCTGCAAGAGCTCATACGCCTCGAGCTCGACGGGTCGACCGTCGTGCACGAGGAGCGGCTGCTCTCGGCGAAGTACGGGCGCATCCGTGACGTCCGGCAGGGCCCGGACGGCTGCCTCTATCTTCTCGTGGACGACGCGAACGGCTCGCTCTTGCGCGTGCAGGCCGAGTAGCCCACGCTCAGCGCCGTCGTACGAAGTGCTCGTCGAGGAGCATCGTCGAGAGGATGCCGACGAACGCCTGGTTGTCGGCAAAGCCGGTGGCCCGACCGCGGCGGCACTTCTCGAACAGATGTCCGACCGCGGCCGCGTCGAAGTAGCCGGCCGAGCGAATGCGATCGGCGCTCAGCAGGTCCGCCACGTAGTCGAGCGGCTCACCGTCGAAGAAGAAGCTCTGACTATCCGGCGCACGGTACGGCTGCTTCGTGCGCTCGAGCACCGCGGTCGGCAGGAGATCGGCAAGCGCCGCCCGCAGGATGTGCTTCTCGGTGAGCCCCTGGATCTTGTAACGCGGCGGCAGACGGCTCGCGAGCTCGATCAAGCGGTGATCGAGGAACGGGAATCGGCCCTCGATCGAGCTCGCCATGGCGACGCGATCGCCTTGCGACGAGAGCAGGTACCCGGCGAGCAGCGACTTCGCCTCGACGTACTGGTCGCGGCTGAGAGGGCTCCACGACATGATGTCGGGCGGCAGCTTCTTCTCGTAGAACGCGAGCGGGTCCCACGCGGCAGCGGTGGCGCGCAGCTCCGGCGAGAGGAACGTGAGCGCGCGCGCCGACGTCGTCCATCGTGGCACGTGGGCGAAGATGGGTCGGTCGATGTGCTCCATGCCCTTGCCGAAGAACGACCGTGCGAAGGCGTCGTTGCCCACCGGGGAATTGGCGAGGTAGCCGTAGAGGCGGCCGAGCAGCTTGGGCCTGAACCGCGAGCCCGGCTGGCGGGCCCAGAACCGGCGCACCTTGGCCTCCTTGAAGAGGTCATAGCCGCCGAAGACCTCGTCCGCCCCTTCTCCGGTGAGCACCACCTTGAAGCCCTGCTCGCGAACCTTGCCTGCGAGCAGCATCAGCGGCACCGGCGCCGTGCGAAGGACGGGCGCCTCGGCGTGCCTGATCAAGCGCGGGAACGACTCACCGATGTCTCGCCTCGAGCACTTGAGTGTCGTGTGCTCCGTGCCGAGATGCCGGACCATCGCCTGCTGGTGCTCGCTCTCGTCGAACTCCGGGTCGTCGAACGCGACGGAGAAGGTGCGGACGGGGGTGTCGGTGAAGCCCCGGATCAAGGCGACGATGCCGGACGAATCGAGACCGCCGCTCAGGTACGCGCCGACCGGAACGTCGGCACGGAGCTGGAGTCGCACCGCATCGACGAGCAGCTCACGCAGCTCCGCGGTGGCGCGCTCGATGGATTCGAACGGAGGCGCGGACCGCGACTGCGAGGACGCCGACGGGAACGTCCAGTCCCAGTACTGCGTCAGCCGCTCGCTGCCGTCTTCCTCGATCGCGAGAATGCATCCCGGAGGGAGGCTCTCGACGCCCTCGAACATCGTGTCGGGGTCGGCCGGCGCCCAGTACGTGAGCGCCTGGGCGAGGCCCGCCGGGCTCAGCACGGCGCGCTCCGGCACGGCCGCCAGCAGCGACTTGATCTCCGACGCGAACCAGAGTCGGCCGCCTGCCCTCGTGTAGAAGAGCGGCCGGATGCCCGCTCGGTCCCGCGCGAGGACGAGTCGGCGGCGCTCGCTGTCCCAGATCGCGATCGCGAACTGCCCGTTGAGGTGCTCGACGAACCGGTCGCCATAGCGATCGTAGAGGTGAACGATCACCTCGGTGTCCGACCGCGTGTAGAAGCGATGCCCGAGGCCTTCGAGCGTGGCGCGAAGCTCGACGAAGTTGAAGATCTCTCCGTTGAAGGTCGTCCACACCGTGCGCCGCTCGTTGTGAATCGGCTGACCGCCCGTCGCGAGGTCGATGATCGAGAGCCGCGCATGCGCGAGGCCCGCTCCGGGCTCGACATGAAAGCCGAAGCCGTCCGGGCCGCGATGACGCACCTCGGAGATCATTCGCTCGAGGGTGGCGTTCGCCTCCCCCGCCGAGGCCATCGTTCCGGTGAAGCCGGCGATCCCGCACATGGGTCAGGCGAGCATCTCGCCGACGGTGACGATCTCGAACCCGGCGTCGCGAAGATTGCCGACGATCGCGGGCAGCGCATCGATCGTCCACTGTTGCCCCTCGTGGAGCAGGACGATCTCGCCCGCCGTCGACTCGGCGACGCGGGCCGCGACCGCCTCGGGAGAGGTCGTCCGGCAGTCGTCGGAGTCGAGGCTCCACAGCACGGTCGTGTACCCGGCCGCCGCGCACCGGAGCAAGCTCGCCGGCGACACGGCGCCGTGCGGAGGTCGCAGAAGCGGCCGACGGCGCTCGGGAGGCGGCAGGAGCTCCTTGACGGCCGCGAGCTCCGCGGAGAGCTCACGCGCGGTCAGCCGCGGGAACGTCTTGTGCGTATGCCCATGGCTGGCCACCTCGTGACCGCGTGCGACGATCTCGCGCAGGCCATCGGGGGACTCGAGACACATCTGTCCGACGAGGAAGAATGTCGCGCGGACCGCGAGACGATCCAGCATGTCCAGGTACGCCGTGGTCAGCTCGTCGGGCCCGTCGTCGAAGGTCAAGGCGACGCGCCGACCCGTGACGGGCCCGCGCTGGACGAGAACATTCCGCGGAGCGAGGCTCGCCGCCGCATGGTCGAGCGCCGTGCGCAGACCGCCCTTGCTCGTCTTCATTGCCTGATCGCGCACACCCATCGACGTACTCACGGCACGCTATTATTGCACGCCGCCCTGCGTGATACTCCGAAAGGAACCCGATGAAGCTGCACGTCGCCAAGATGCTCGGTCGCAGCGGCCTCGCGCCTGCGCTCCTCGCCTTGCGAAGGCTGGCGGCCTCTCCGTGGGTCACCGTGCTCAGCTATCACCGGGCCGCGAAGATGGGAGCCGAGACGGAGTACGACGACGGTGTCGTCGACGTGACCCCGGAGCTGCTCGAGGAGCATCTCGTGTTCCTCAAGCGCTGGTGCAACGTCGTCGACAACGACCAGATGATCGCGTTCCTCGGTGGCGCGAGGCTCCCCAGGAACCCCGTGCAGATCACCTTCGACGACGGCTACCTGGACAACCACGACGTCGTGCTCCCCATGCTCCAGCGCCACGGGCTGAAGGCGACGTTCTTCATCACGACCTCGTACGTCGACCAGCGTCGCCTGTTCTGGTGGGATCGCATCAACCTCCTCGTGAAGAGCTCGCGCAGGGAGGTCCTCGAGATCGCCTACCCCCGCACGATGAGGCTACCCCTGGGGCCGGGACCGGCGAACCGCGCGGCGGCGATCAAGGCGCTCATTCGCGTCGTCAAGGATCACTACGCGCTCGATCTCGAGCGCTTCCTCGAGAACGTCGCCGCTGGCGCCGACATCAACCTCTCGCAGGTCGAGGAACGACGACGCGTCGATGACCTGCTCATGACGTGGGACCACGTCCGCGCGCTTCGCCGTGCCGGCATGGACGTCCAGTCCCACACGACCACCCACCGCGTGCTCCAGACCCTGACGCCAGAGGCGCTCGCCGAGGAGCTCACCCGCTCGAAGGCGACCCTCGAGTCGGTCCTCGACGAGCCTGTTCGTTCAGTCTCGTATCCTGCCGGCAAGCCGATCAGCTCCATCCCCCACGTCCGCGACGCGGTGCGCGCCGCGGGCTACGACCTCGGCTTCTCGAACTGCACCGGCATCAACCACTCGTGGAGGCTCGACCCGTTCGACGTGCGACGGATGAGCACCGACGCGGCGGAGACCGGGGCCGACTTCGGCGCCATGATCGCGGTCCCGTATCTCACCTGGCCGCGCTTCGCCTGAACAGGGTCGAGTGCCCCTTCGAATCGCCCACCTCCTCTCGTCGTTCGCCATGGGCGGCCAGGAGCGCGTCGCGCTCGACCTGGCCGGGGCGCAGGTTCGCCGTGGGCACGAGGTCTCCGCGGTGTCGCTCGCGCCTCTGCCGCACGGCGTCCTCGCCAGCGAGTTTCAGGCACGCGGGATCACGCTCCACTCCGTCCCGAAGGGCGCCTCGTTCGACGTCCGCACCGTCGCACGGCTCGCGCGATGGCTGCGCGCGTCGCGCATCGACGTCGTGCATACGCACAACCCCCAACCCCTCGCCTACGGCGCTCCGGCAGGACGCCTCGCGCGAGCGGTCGTCGTCCACACGAAGCACGGCGTGAATCCCGAGCGCGGGAGGAAGCTGTGGCTCCGCCGGGTCGGCGGGCACCTGGCCGACGCCTACGTCGCGGTCTCCGACGCGACGGCCGAGGTGGCGCGGCGCAACCGCGAGTGCCTTCCGGGTCGCCTGCAGGTGATTCCCAACGGCGTCGACCTCGAGGCCTATCGACCCGACGAGACCGCGCGGCGCGACGTCCGCGCGGAGCTCGGCATCCCTGCGGACGCCTGGCTGTTCGGCACCGTCGGCCGTGTCTCGGTCGAGAAGGACCATGCGCTCCTCGTCCGCGCCGCGGGGCCGCTCCTCGGACCGCGCGTTCGCCTGATGATCGTGGGCGACGGCACGGAGCTCGCGAACGTGCGGGCCGCAGCCCGGAAGCTCGAACCGTGGGTCACGCTCACCGGCGTCCGCCACGACATCGCGCGGGTCCTCGCGTCGTTCGACGCCTTCGTCCTCTCCTCTCGAAGCGAGGGGCTCCCCCTTGCGCTCCTCGAGGCCATGGCCACCGGGTTGCCGGTCGTCTCGACCAACGTTGGCGGGGTCTCCGAGGTGGTCGACCACGGACGCGCCGGGCTTCTCGTTCCCGCGGGCGACGAGGACGCCCTGGGCCGCTCGATCGCTCGGCTCATCGCGAGCCCTGCCGAGGCCACGGACCTCGGCCGACGCGCCCGCGCGCGGGCGCTCCACTACGATGCCGTCGCCGTGGTGGATCGCTACATGGCACTCTACGACGGCCTGCTGGCCTGACCCTCAGCGGCTCGCGACGAGGCTGCATGATACGTTGGCGTCGATGAGATCGCTCTGCTCGCGCGCCCTCGGCGCGCTGGTCGTCGCGGGCTCCGTCGCCGTCGCCGGCACGGCGCACGCCTCTCCTCCGGAGCCGTCGGGCGCGCACCCGCGCCTGTGGCTCGACGCGGCGACACGTGCGTCGATGAAGACCCTCGCGAAGCGCCCGGGCAACGGGGTCTCGCGCGCGATCGCCGAGTGCACCAGGGTCGGCGGCATCCTCAAGCAGGAGGCGCGGAACCTCTACATGGGTCTCGACTGGGCCGCACACGCGTCGAACTGCGCGATTGCCTATCACGCCACGGGCGACGCCTCGCATGCTGCGACCTCGCTCCACTTCTTCGCGGCGCTCCTCGACGACTGGGAGACGGTCGGTGACGGCAAGGGCGGCGACAACGCCGCTCGCCACGACAGCGGCTATGCGATCCGTGCGCTCGGCGTGCACACGGCGATCGTCTACGACTTTCTCCACGACGCACCGGGGATGACCCCCGCCCTCCTGGCGAAGGCGCGCACGCGCTTCAAGGCCTGGTCCGACTGGTATTACGGCAACGGCTACCGCTGGAAGAGCCCTGGGACGAACTACCACGCGGGGTATCTGTTCGCGGTGACGACGATGGCGATCGCGCAGGGCGGCGAGGCCGGCCCGAGCGGCGCCAAGCTATGGAGTCATGTGACCGATCAGGTGTGGGGGCGCGAGATGAAGGGCGCCGCCGCGCCGGGCGCCCTCCTCGACGGTGGCGACTGGGGCGAGGGCTGGCAATACGGGCCGCTCGCCGTGGCGGGCTACGCGCTGGCCGCGCGCGCGATGATCGAGCAGGGCATCCCGTTGCCCGAGTACCAGCGCTGGGCGGAGCAGGTCGTGCTCCGCCAGGTCCACTCGCTCTCGCCGAACGACAAGGGCGTCTTCGTGGGTGGAGACACGCAGGCCGAGACGGCGAGCCTCCCCCCCAATCCCTGGACGCTCGTGAGCATGCTCGCGGGTCCGACGCCCGAGACGTCCGCGCGCTGGGCGAGAGCCGAGATCGATCGCCTTCATCTCGTCAGTGACGCGAAGTCCTTCTTGCTCTTCGACGCCCTGGCCGACGCACGCAACGTCGCGCCGCTGGCGTTCCCGCGCGACACCGCACCGACGTTCTATCTCTCGAAGGGCAACGGCGCGCTCTTCGCGCGGTCGACCTGGTCGACCTCTGCATCGTGGATGGCGATGCAGTGCACGAGGACGATCGACGTCGACCACCTGCCGGCAAACGCGGGCAACTTCGTGCTCACGCGCGGCGCCGACGAGCTCGTCGTCGATCCGAGCCCGTACGGCTCGCTGGCGTCGACCACGAGCAACGCGCCGACCGTCGAGAGCGGACACCTGCCCGCGGACTACAAGCCCAGCCAGGCCTTCTGGAGCGAGAAGACCGGCTACGCCTGGGCGCGCCAGACCGAGTCGGCCATCGTCGCCGCGCGCTGCGACTACGCGGACCAGTACAAGTTCCAGGACCGGCCGAGCGACGTGCCGATGGCGACGCGCGACGTCGTGCTGGTCCCGAGCACCAACGGCAACGCGACCGCGGTGGTGGTGGACCGGGCGCGAACAGGCGCGGCCTCGCGTGCCTTGCATCTCCGGTTCCGGACCAAGGCGGGCCTCACCCTCGGCCCGGAGGGCGCGCAGGGGGCGGTGGGGAGCTCGTCGCTGAAGATCGTGCCGCTCTTCAAGAGCTCGGGCACCGCGAGCGTGCGGCAGACCGTGAAGGGTGACTGCTTCGGAAAGGACACCACACGCGGCAACTGCGCCGCAGCGCGCTTCCCGGTCCAGGACTACGTGCTGACCGTCAGCGGCGAGGATGCCCTCGCCGTCCATGTGCTCGACATGGCGGGAGCGAACGAGAAGCTGCCGGCCCCCCGCATCAGCAGCGAGCCCGACCATCGCATCGTGAGCTTCGAGCGCGGACCACGACGCGCCGCGGTCGTGATCGCGGCGCCGGGAGACCGACCGAAGCTCACGTATCGCGCAGCGCCTGGCCACCACGTCGTGCTCGACGCGCCCGGCTCACGCACAGGACGCTCGAGCGTCGCCGCGACGCGCGACGGGGCGCTCTGCGTGGTCACCGTGACGCCCGCGGCCTCGGGCGGAGTCGACGCGCGACCCATCGCGATCGTGGTCTCCGACACGTGCACCGTGAAGGAGGACGTGACCCAGTTTCGGCCGGTGCTCGCTTCGCTCGACGGCGCCGGCTCACCGTCGCAGCCGCCGGCGTCAACGACCGGGACCGCACGCCCCGACGGCAACGTCGACGCAGGCGCCGTCGCCGCCGCCGGCTCAGGGCTCCCGGCGACCTTCTTCACGCCGCCACCCGATGCGGATCAGCTCCCGGCTCCCGTACCGAAGATGGCCGGCTCGCGCGGCGGCTTCGGGTGCGCGGCAGCCGGTGGCACCGGGACGTCCGGCGCCGGCGCGCTGCTCGCCGTCGGCGTCATCGCGCTCGTCGCAGCACGACGGCGCCGCTCGCGCTGAGGCGCGCTCAGCGCTCGACGATCACCTGACGTCGCTTGCCCGAGGGGTCGAGCGCCAGCGCGTCGACGCGCACGAACTCGAGCGGAAGCCCGCGCAGGTACGGCTCGATGTACGCGCGTAGCTGCGCCTCCGTCTCCGCGGAGAACCGATCGCACTCCACCCGCACGGTGACCGATCGATCACGATGCTGCACGACCTGGGTGGCGCGCAGGGCCTCGCCCTGCAACGTGAAGACGACGGCAAAGAGCAACCCGGAGATGCGACCGCCTTCGGCGTCGAGCAGCGTCTCGGAGACGCGCCCCTCGACGGGGCCGACGCGCACGAGGTTGCGACCACAAGGGCACGGCGCTCGCCCCCGCGAGACGGCAAGATCCCCGCTGGCGTAGCGAACGAACGGCATGCCGTAGTTGTGGAGGTCCGTGAGGATCAGCTCGCCGGTCTCGCCGGTCTCGGCCGGCCGCTCGCGCCCACTTTCGCGAACGACGACCTCGACGAGGAGGTTCTCCATCGAGACGTGCATCCCGTCGTGCGCGTCGCACTCGGCCGCAATGAGCATCACCTCGCGGGAGCCGTAGGTCTCGAAGACATTCTTGCCGAAGGCCGTGACGATCGCCTCGCGGTCGCTCGGAAGGAGACGCTCGGCGGCGCAGACGACGTTGATGTCCGGCCAGCTGCGCAGGCCCTTCGCATTCACGAAGCGCGCGAGATCGGCGGCGGCCTGAGAGAACGCCACGAGGACCTTCGGAGGCGCGCGACGGAGCTCGGCCACGACCGCGGCGAGGTCGCTCTCGGAGCGCACGTTGCAATCGAGCCAGCGCTCCTGCCGGAACCGGCGATCGGCCGCGATCTTCGCCCCCTTGAAGCCTCCCGGAAGCGTGGCCCGCCCCCAGTAGTGCACGGTGTCGACGCCGATGCGGTGACCCGCCCACGCGTAGCCGCGATGCCTCGTCGCCTGGCGCCAGTTCTCCGAGCCGCGATCGTAACCGATCTTGAGCGGCTCGCCCGACGAGCCGCTCGTCATCTTGACGATGCTCGGGAGCGGCGCCGCGCTCGACGCTCTCGTCTTGCCCGCGCTTCGCACCTCGGCGCGATCGAGGATCGGCAGCGTTCGCAGGTCGGAGAGGGAACGAACGTCCTCGGGCGCGAGCCCGGCGGCGCGCAGTCGGTCACGATAGAAGGGAACGTGATCGTACGAGTGGCGGAGGAGGCGCCTCAGCGCGCCCAGCTGGAGCGCCTCGATCTCCTCGAGCGAGCGGTACTGCGTCAGCTCGAGGTGCCGGAGGAGATCGAGGGTCGGCCGACGACGAATGGTGCCCTCCCAGAGCGGGTAGAGCGCGCGCTGGACGAGCTCGGCATAGAGATCCATCACGTGCTCGCTGGAGGCGGGGGGAAGACGTGGTCTCGGTAGGCGTCGGGATTGCCGCTCTTGCCGTGCGTGGCCGCGATCGCGACGTTGTACATCTCGCGCGCGGTCACGTAGTGAAGCGACCAGTTCGACCCGTCGTTGTAGTCGTCGCGCAGCGCCTCGTGCATCGCGCGTCCGGCCTCGCCGAGAAGAGAGCGAGCCTGCGCCTCGGGCGCGCCGTGCGTGTGGATCTTCACGAAGACCCACTCCGGCCTCCCCTCGACGTGAATGGCCTGCGCCGTCCACGTCCGGAGGCGCGCGCGCGTCGCGGGGTCGCGAGCCGTGACCGCACTCGACTCGATCCGGAGCGCGAGCGAGCGCGGACGGCGCGCCAGCGCGAGGGGCCCCGTGATCATGAGGAGCCGATCGTCGTATCCCGCGCCGACACGCGCGGTCTCCGCCTGCTCGTAGGCGCGTCGTCGCGCGAGGTCCCCGGTCGGCCAGAAGATACGATTGACGACGTTGGGCTGACACACATCGGGCGCGGACGGGAACGTGAAGTCCGCGTAGCAGCCCGTCTCGTGGAGGAGTGGAAGCTCGGCGTCGACGCCGCAATACTTGCCGTCCGGACGCCCGTTCGAGAGACACCAGTTGCCGTGAATGAAGGCGTAGCGCGGGCGCCCCGAGGCGTCGCGCGTGAGGTGCCCGTGCTTCGCGAAGAGGCCGACGTACCTTCCGAGGTCCGCGCGCAGGCCCTCCTCCGTATCGTCGTCGTGGTGGAGGTGGAGCTCGACCTCGCCGAAGCCGGCGCGCGTCAACGCCGCGAGGCTATCGAGCCACGCAGGGTCATACTGCTCGCCGGGGAAGAAGAAGGAGTGGCGCGGCGCTCGGCCGTCGGCATCGACGAAGCCCTCGGCGAGCTTCGAATAGCCTTCGCTCCAGAAGCGCACGCGCTCGGCGCCCACGTCGTGGCTCGCTCCGCCCCAGAGCGGCTCGTAGTGATCGCAGAACGCGAAGAGCAGGTGACGTGGTCCCGGACCGTTCCACCGCGTTGCTCGAGCTGCACGGCGCAGCCACCCCGAGAGCCAGGTCTCGAGATGCTTCTCACGTACGCGGCGGATGACGCTCCCAAGCAGCACGGGGTCATCTCATACCACGCCACGGTGCACGTCGTGCCCGACCGGAGTGACTTCGTACTCACATGCCGAGCAGGGCTTCGAGCCGCAGGACCTTGAGGATCGAGAGAGGCTGGGCCCGTGCCCCCACCACGACGACCTGCCCCCGCTGTGCACTCATCCGCTTCCGAAGCGACACGATCGCACTCACGCCGCTGCTGTCCATCAGCGACACACGCCCCAGATCGACGGTGACTCGCGAAGGCCCTGCCTCGAGAAGCCGCTCGAGGGCGGGACCGATGTCGCGAAGGCCGAGGGCATCGAACGCCCCCTGGATCCGGAGGCGGGAATCCTCCCCGTGGCGCTCGACATCCAGGAGAGTGCGGCGAGACGGCACGCAAACAGGCGCCTCTTGCCGCGGAAGGGGTCGAACTGCCTGCGTTTCCATGCCCCGAACGTGCGCCAATGCCCCAGGGTCCGCAATGTCCCCAAATGAACGACGGCACGCCGGCTTGCTGTCCGAATGCGACCGTGGCACTTCCGCAGCGAGGGATCGGAGAAGGTGGTGGAGCCCGCACCCAAGGTGTCCTGGTGGAGCCGACACGGTCGCCGCCTGCTGGTGCGCGCCGTCGTGCTCCAGCTCGTCGGGGTCGTGCTGTTCACCGCGGCACTCCTCCTCGGAGAGCGGTCACACGTTTCGTTCTTCGCTCTGTACCTGCCGCGTCAGCCCGTCCTGCTGGTGAGCGTGGGCGCCCTCCTCGTCACGCTGCGGCTGAAGCACCGCGCGCTCCTCGCGGTCCAGGTCGTTGCGGCTCTCGTGGTGCTGTTCCCGGTGATGGGCGCGCGGCTGTGGTTTTCGCCGAGCCCAACGGCCGCCGACCTCCCGGTGCGCCTCGCGACGTACAACGTCTATTTTGGCAAGATGGGACGACCACTCCTCCTCGAGGAGCTCGCCACGATGCCGGTCGACATCCTCCTCCTCCAGGCGACGTACGACTCGATCGGCGAGCGCTTGCGCGAGCGTCTTCCGGACCGAACGACGCGTCAGGACGGCGAGCTCGTGATCGTCACGCGATTCCCGATCCTGAAGGTGAACGTGCCGCCCCAGCTTCCGGGCGACGTGAGGCCGATGTTCGTGGAGTACCTCCTCGAGACCCCGGCAGGACCGCTCAGGGTCTTCAACATCCATCCCTTCTCCCCGCGCAACGCCCTCGTGGACCGCGATGAGGCATGGACCGTCGACGTCGCCCGGCGCGAGGCGCAGATCGCCGCGGTCGTCGAGGCCTCACGGCAGCCGGGGCCGCCCTTCGTGATCGCCGGTGACACGAACCTCCCGCAGCTGAGCGCGATCCTGCGCCGCCACCTCGGGGACCTGAAGGACGCCTTCGACGAGGCCGGCCTCGGCTTCGGCTACACGTTCCCAGCCAAGCGGCCCTGGATGAGGATCGACCGCGCTCTCGGCGGCCGCGGGGTGACGTTCACCGGGGTGCGCGTCGGTCCGCAGGGTGCGTCCGACCATCGACCGCTGTTCGCCGATTTCAGGCTCTCACCCTCCAAGGGCAGCTAGCCGCCGTGGCGTTGTTCGGCTCGCTCGTCCTCGTCCTCTTCCTGCTCCTCCGCCCCATGGAGCTGTGGCCGGCGGTCGCGCAGCTCCATTCGCTGGAGGTCCTGAGCACGATCACCGCGATCGGGATCGCTTGGGAGATGGCCGCCCGCGAGCGCGGCTCGGGGGGCTCGCCGCAGCTCCGCTGGCTCGCGGCGTTCTGGGTGTGGAGCTACAGCGTCACGGTGGTCCGGCTGGGCCTCGACGCCGGACTGAAGGCGGGCTGGGCAGGCATGACGCTCGGCGTGATCTTCATGCTCCTCGTGATGCTCGCGCTACCGAAGCTCTCGCGACTGCGCGCGATGATGGCGCTCCTCCTGGCCTGCTCGACGTTCGTCTCGGTGGTCGCCGTCCATCAGGGGTACCAGCCGAGGCAGTGTGTCGAGCTCCACGAGGACCTTTCCGATCCGAGCCCCGATCGAGAGGTCGAGCTCGTTCCCGACGGCCGCGAGTGCGAGGGCGCGCGGCTCTGCGAGGCGGACGGGGTCCCCGGCAGCGACTACGTCTGCGAACGGGTCGGAATGTTCGGGACGTACAGCACGCAAGGGCGCGTGCGCTGGAGAGGTCAGCTCGACGACCCGAACGAGGTCGCCGTCATCATCGGCGCTCTCCTCCCCTTCATGTTCATGTTCGCCAGGAAGCGCGAGGCCGGCGTCGAGGGCGGGAGCAACGCGAAGCGCGTCGTCCTCCTCATCGTCCTGGCGCTGGTCCTCGGCGTCGGGCTCTGGGCCGTGGTGCTCACGCAGTCGCGTGGCGGCCAGCTCGTGGTCGGCGCCGTCGTGGTGACCATGCTCGCGCGCAGGTTCGGATGGTGGAGCATCGTGGGCGGGGTGGTCGTCACGCTGCCGATCGTGCTCCTGTCGTGGCGCGCGGGCGCCGACGCCGACGCATCCTCGATGGAACGTGCGGAGATCCTCTCGGAAGGCCTGCTGATGCTGAAGGCCCATCCCCTCCTCGGGATAGGCGTCGGGCAGTTCGCGAGCGAGAACCCGCTGAACCTCGCCGCTCACAACTCGTATCTCCTCATCGCGACCGAGGTCGGGTTCCCGGGCCTGCTCGTCTGGTGCGGGCTCGTCTGGATGACGGTGAAGATTCCCCTCACCATCGCGCGCCGACCGCCCCCCGGGCTCGCCCCTGAGCTCGTGTTCTTCGCCGAGGCGCTGGCGTCCTCGACGTTCGGCCTCCTCATCGGAGTCTTCTTCCTCTCGTTCATCTACAAGCACATCTTCTTCGTCTGGCTCGCGCTCGCCGGTGCGCTCTATGGCGCAGTCCGGGCGGCTCACCCCGAGCTCGAGGTCCGCGCAACGAAGCGCGACGCGGCCGGCATCTTCGCGTTCGCCGTGATCGCCATCGTCTGCGTCCGGCTCGCCAGCATGACTGCACGCTGACGGCACTCGCGACGGAGCCCCCTCCTGCGACGTGTCACCGAGCGCGCCGCCCAGGCGGAGCTCAGGTCGACGGTGTGCGCGTGGATTGACCGCCGGCGCTGAGCCAGTCACGATCGACGAGGCCGTAGCGGACGAGGCCGGCCGCGAAGCCGACGCCGTGCGACACGTGGAGCACCGGAAAGATCGCCCAGACCACGGGGATCGTCGCGACGCCGGCCCGTCGGCCGACGCGGACCGCCTCGACCGCCGTCGCGACCGCATACGCACCGAACGCGAAGGGCGTGAAGGGTTGAACGGCGCTCGTCGCAAGGAGCGTCGTCGCGCCCGTGACCATGAAGAACGGGATCGCCGGTCGGAGCGAGAGGAGCTTGCCGTGCCTCAGCAGCGTGCGCGCCCGACCCCGTCCGTACTTGAAGTACTGCTTCGCCAGCGCGCGCAGCGACTCGCGCGGGTGGTAGTGCACGACGATCTCGGGCGAGAGGTACACCTTCCCCCCGGCGGCGATGATCCGCTGATTGAGCTCGGCGTCCTCGTTGGTGATCGCACCCGGGTCGTACACGCCGACGGTCTCGAAGACACTCCTGCGAAACGCGCCGAGGAAGACCGTGTCCACGAAGCCTTCGCTCTCGGAGGAGCGATACTTCGCGCCGCCGACGCCGAGCGGGCTCGTGAGGGCGGCGCACAAGGCACGCTGGAAGAACGTGTTCGACCGAGCGCGCTGCGCTCCCCCGACGTTGTCGGCGCCGGTGCGCTCGAGCACCGCGACACACATGCGAACGTAGTCGCTCGCATACTCGCAGTGGACGTCCATTCGAATCACGATGTCGCCGCGAGCCGCGGCGATGGTTCGATTCATCCCCGCGGCCTGGAGCCGGTCGGGGTTGTCGATGACGCAGATCCGCGCGTCCTCCGCGGCGAGGCGAGCGAGGATGCCGCGGGTCGCGTCGGTGCTCATGCCGTCGGCGACGAGCACCTCGAGGCGGTCCTTCGGATACTCCTGCGCGAGCACGCTTCGCACGCAGGTCTCGATGAACCGCTCCTCGTCGAGGCACGGCATCGCGATCGTGACCATCGGCAGCTCGGTCGTCATGGGAGCGCTCGTCTCGCGGGTCACGGTACGAAGAGGGCGGGCGCGGCGACCCCCGCGGCAAGGTTCTGGTCGACGGTGAGGCCGCCCCCGGTGACCGTCACGTGCCCTCCGACGCCGTCCGTCGAGAAGGCGACGTTCCCGCTCGCGCCGCCGGCGAAGGCGAGGGTCGCTGTGGTCGAAGGCCCAGCCGCGGCCCCCGAAGCGCTCGTGACGCGGCCCTTCGCGGCGAGGACCGTCAGGTAGCGCGTGTGCCCCGAGGACGAGACGTCGAGGCGGAAGCCGTCCTTCACTTCGCTGTTGAGCGCGGGCCAGCCGGTCACGACGCCGGTGGCGGCGGTCGGTTGCAGGACGAAGACGTCGAGCCCTGCCCCGCTGGTGCCGGCGACGGACCAGCGTCCCGCAGCCTGGGTCGGCGCAACCGGCGCGTTGAGCTGCCAGACGCTGCTCGTCACGTCCGCCTCGATGCGATCGAAGACGACCATCGTCTCGAGCGCCTTGAGGAAGACCACCTCGCGCTCGACCCGTGCCACCGACGGATTGCCGTAGAGCCCTTCGAGCTTCGCCGCCCAGTGGAGGACGTTGGCGTCGTCGGCAAGGGCGGTCGTCTGCCCGGGGCTCTTGCTCTCCTGCATCCGTAGCGTGCCGCTGCCGCCGACGAGGCGCACGAGATTGTGGAGCTCCTCGCCCTGCTCGATCCCCGAGGCCGACGAGATGTTGGCGTCGTAGCCCAGCCAGCCGTTCTTGTAGAAGAGGAGAGACCCCTGGTCGTGATGCGCGTGGCTCTCCGTGTAAGGACCACCGACGACGGCCCCCCACGTGGCGTCCGCCGCCCACCCGCTGCGGAAGAACGTCACGCCGGTCCCCGACGCGTAGTACGTGCGCTCCAGCGTCGCGAGCGGCTGCTTCGCGTGGGCGGCGTCCGCATAGAGGAAGTCCCAGACGAACTGGAAGAACTGGCCCATCTCCTTGACGGAGGCGCCCTCGAGGAAGGTCTGCGCCACGGACGCGACCGGATCGGCGCCGACCAGGTGCTGCAGGACCAGGACCTGCTCGCGATGGTAGTCGAAGAACGCCGCCGTGCTGTCGCGCGCATGATCGCCGAGAGGCGCGATGCGATCGAGCGTGGGCGCCGTCGCGTGCATGAAGTACGCGAGCGACGCGCGAGTGTGCGCCGTGAGGTCCCACACGCGCTCGCCGGTGGTCGCCTCCCAGAAGTCGTAGAGCTCGAAGAGCGTGCGATGCGAGGTGCCGTACCCCGTGCCCTCGCGCGACCCTCCGCCCTGGAGGTTCTGCTCGAATCCGGTCACGAGCTTTGCGAGTTTGTCCTTGCGGAACAGATCGACGAGGCCCGCGGCTTCGGGGCTCTCACCGTACGTCGCGAGGCCGAGGAGCATCGTCGCTCGCAAGAACGAGTAGTGGTAGTTGTTGTACGGGTTGTCGATCGACCATCCGGTCCACGAGTGGGCCGCGCCTCCCCACGTCGCGTCGTCGGGGTGCCAGACGTTCCACACGGCCTGGTTCGCGTAGGCGAGCCAGCGCGTCTTCTGCGGGGCGGTGACGGCGGCGAAGCAGAGATCGTAGACCATCGCGAGGCCGCCGATGATGTCGCCGACCTCGAGGTAACTGTCGCCGGCGACCTGAGCGTTCTCCTTGGCGGCAATGAGCTTCTCCTCGTCCGCGACCCAGCGATCCGTCTCGGCGACCGCATACGTGCAGTACTTCGCGTCACCGCCGAGGGCGCCGAGGAGCGCCGCATTCCACGGCTGGAACGCGTAGTGGGGAGTACCCGCGATCTGGGAGTCGACCATGGAGCGAAAGCGCTCGGCGGCCGGCGTGCTCGCCGCGAGCTTCGCCGCAAGGCGCTGCTTCGAGGCCGGGCGCATGTAGATGCGCGGGTGCTCGGTCGGGATGACAGGCTCGGTCCGCGGCGCGTCGGGCCCCCCGTCACCGCCGCCCGTTCCGGGGATGCCGCCCTCGTCGGTGCCGGGCGCGTCGGCCGAACCGTCGCTACTGCAGGCGCCGAGCGAGAGCGAAACGAGCGAACAGGCCGAGGCCAGGATGACGAGCGAAGTAAGGCGTCCCACGGGGCGGATGGTAGTGCACCTCGCGACCGGGGCAAACGTCCGCGACCGTCAGATCTTTCGTCCGAAGCCGATGAGCGGCTCCTCGATGAGGTGATAGCTGAGGATCGATACCGCGAGCGTGAGAGGCAGGAAGATCAGGCTCCCGAGGAGCGGACTCCGTATCCTTGCGACGCCGAACACGACGTGCAGCACGGGGACGTGCCAGAGATAGAGCCCGTAGGAGTATCGAGCGATCCTCTGCGTCACGGCGTTGAGCCACCGCGAGGTCGACTGCTGGAACGTGTTGATCGCCAGGCCGAGCGCGAGGCAGCCCAGCCAGCTGAGCCAGAAGACGGGACGCATCGCGTCGATGTTGGCCGAGCAGTACGCGAACCCCAGGACGAGGAGAAGGCAGGGCCACAGCAAGGCGGGGAAGACCGCGCGCTGCTTGCTCTCCAGCGTGAAGCAGAGCACCCCGGCGAGGAAACACGGGACGTAGGCGGCGAAGTTGAGATGTCCCGACGTGACCGCGAGAGCGATGCCTCCGAGGCACGACAGCGCGATCAGAGCGAGCACGCCGAGCGCCGACCAGCGCAGCGCGAAGCGATAGAGGAACGGCAAGAGGAGGTACATCTGCACCTCGTAGGGCAAGCTCCATAGCGGCCCGATGACGCTCTTCTTCGTCCAGAAATTCTGGACGAGGAGCAGATTGGCGAGGATCTCCTGCCACGTCGTGACCGCGGGGAGCCCGAGCGCCACCACGAGGACCACGCAGCCGATCGAGAGCGGGTAGATCCGGAACGCGCGCCGGACGAAGAAATCGCGGCTCACCGTGGCGCGTCCCGAGGACGTCAGGCGCTCCAGCGAATGCATCAGCACCAGACAGGTGTGGACGAAGAACGCCATGACCCCCCAGTGCCCGGTGTGCTCCGTGAACTTCGCCAGCGGGAAGTGATAGTCGAGCCTGAACTCGAGGGTCGGTACCAGGTGATCGACGATGACGGCGATGACCGCCAGCGAGCGGAGCATGTCGAGGTTGGGCCGGTCGTCGCGATGAGTCATGCGCCGCCGCATCCTCACCCGCGCGTCGGCGTTGGTCCACACCCCCAATGATCCAGAAGGTGCTCGGCGTGGTCCCCGGCGGTGAGCAGCTCCACTACCTCCTCCAGCGCCGCGCCGGCGGCCTGAAGGACTTCGACCGCGAGCTACGGCTGAAGGTCGTCGACTGGGAGCTGATGGTCGGGCACCTCGCCGCCCTCGGCATCGACGTCGTGGGCACACGGTTCTTCGAGATGGGAAGCGGCTGGTTCCCGACCCTCCCCCTCCCCCTCTGCCTCTATCTGGGTGGCGCCGCGTCCGTCGACACCGTCGACCTCAACCCGCACATGAAGCCCGACCTCACGTCGAGGTGCGCGACCGCGCTCGCGGGCTCGCTCGCCACGATCGCGAAGGCGACCGGTCGTGACGAGGGCGAGCTCCGCGAGATGCAGCGAGCGACCGCTCGCGCGCTCGAACGCGGCGCATCGATCGGTGAGGCGACGAACGGAGTCATCCGCTACCGCGCCCCCGCGGACGCAGCTGCCACCGACCAGCCGGACTCCAGCCTCGACGTGGTGTTCTCGAACAGCGTGCTCGAGCACATTCCCGCTCCCGTGATCGACCGGTGCTTCGCCGAGTCGTCGCGCATCCTGCGCCCCGGAGGAGTGTTCTTTCACTCCGCCAACTGTGGCGACCACTACGCCTACGTCGATCGCAGGCTCACCCAGCTGCACTACCTCGCGTACTCCGACGCGGCGTGGAAGAAGTGGGACAACGCGTTTCTCTATCAGAACCGCTTGCGCGCCACCGACTTCACCAGGATGGCCCGCACCGCCGGTTTCACGATCGAGGTCGACACCTCGCGCCCTCACCCGAAGCACATCGCTGCGCTCGCTCGGATCGACGTTCATCCCCAGTTCTCGCGGTACAGTCGTGACGAGCTCGCCATCACGAGCATCGACTTCATCGGCCGCAAGCCGCACGCCTCCGCTCCAACCTAGGTCTTCCGCAGCACTGCCCTGACCGCCGTGCGCGCCGTCGTCCGGAGGACGGCCGGCGCCATGCGCGTAAGGGCCGCCACCTCCGCTCCCGTGCGCGCGCGCGACGCGAGCCCTGCGCCGAGCGCCAGGGCCTCGCCGAGCATTCCCATCGTGAGCATCCCGCGCATGTTCCGGAGAGAGGCCTCACGCAGCGCCATGTTGCGATCCGCCGCCGAGATCTCGTGCCGGTGGTCGAGAAGGAATCGCTCCATCGCGAACATGTAGTCTGCATACGTCCGCCGGTTGGCGGACAGGCCGTCGTGTCCTCGCATGCAGCTGGTGAGAGGCTCCGCGATCACGCCGATCGGGAACCTGAGCGCGACGCGCAGGTGGAACTCGATGTCCTCGGCCGTGGGCAGCGTGACGTCGAAGCCTCCGACCTCGTCGAGGACCCGCCTGCGGAACAGGGCACACGACGGCGCGAGGGCGGGCTGCCGCAGGATGTACTTGAGCACGTCCCCGTCCTCGGGGATGAAGCGGCGGCGACGGAGAACGTCGTAGGCGTGACGGTCGCCGTCCATCTGGACGACGTCCGTGAGCACCATGCCGTAGTCCGGACGCGCCTCGAGGAACGCCACCTGACGAGCGAGCTTCTCGGGGGCCCACTCGTCGTCGGAGTCGAGGAGCGCGATGTACTCGCCGGAGGCCGCCGCCATCCCGTGATTTCGCGCGCCCGCGACGCCGAGCCGGTCGGTGCGGAGGATTCTCACAGCGTCGCCGTGCGACTCGCGCAGCTGCTCCGCAGTGCCGTCGCGCGACCCGTCGTCGACGACGATCACCTCGTGCGGCTCATGCGTCTGACTCAGCGCGGAGCGTACGGCGATGACGACATCGTGCCGCCGGTCGAACGTGGGAATGACTGTGCTGACGAGCGGAGACACGGCTCTCTAGTGTACACTCGGTTCCGTGCTCGACGAGGCTGTCAGAGAGCTACGCGACGGAGTGAAGCGCCTCGCGCAGAGCGCGGGCGGGCTTCGCGGCTATCACCGGCTGCGCAACAAGCGACGGCTCACGGTGCTCACCTTTCATCGCGTGCTCCAGCGGTCGGATGCACGCTGGCCGGACGCAGACAAGGAGTGGAGCCTCACGGTCGACGAGCTCGCGTCCTGCGTGGAGTTCGTTCGCGAGCACTACACCGTGATCTCGCTCGATCAGCTCCTCGACGCGCGGCGACGCGGCGCGAGCCTACCGGAGCACCCGGCGCTCCTCACGTTCGACGACGGGTGGGCCGACAACGAGGAGCACGCCCTCCCCGTCCTCGAGGCCGCGAGCGTACCGGCCGTCATCTTCGTGTCCGGCGACGCGGTGGGCCGACATGCCCCCTTCTGGCGCGAATCGCTGCGCGCGGCCTTCGTCGGCGGGCGCATCGACGACGAGATCTGGCGCGCATCGTGGGGCGGCGTGGCCGTCACCGCGCCGCCGCGCGACGCCGCGACACTCGAGCGATTGCTCGACGAGCTGTCGAAGCTCTCGCGCGCGCGGCGCGAGGCGCTCCTCGCGCCGTGGCAGCCTCGGCTGGAGGACGGCCGGCGCCACATGCTCACCGCCGATCAGCTACGTCGTCTGCGTGACCGCGGCGTGGCGGTGGGCGCCCACGGCCGGACGCACGAGCCCCTCTCACGCTGCGAGGACCTCGAGGACGAGCTCACCCAGCCGCGTCGTGTTCTCGGCGAGCTCCTCGGCGAATCGATCTCGACGCTGGCGCTCCCCCACAGCCGCTTCACGCCCGAGGTGCTCCGGCGCGCCGCCCGATCCGGCTACGAGCTGGTCTTCACCGGCGAGCCCCAGCTCGCGCCGGTCCGCCCCGTGCCGTTCGCCATCGGCCGCGTCCCGATCACCCCCGGCGCGATGATGGACGATCGCGGCCGCTTTCGCCCCGAGCGCCTGGCCCTCCACCTCTTTCGAAGAAGGCACCTGTCCGCATGGCTCTGATCCAGCGCTTGCGAAGCCGCGTTCGCGAGAGGGCACGTCGCACGTGGATGAAGTTCGCGCTGCGCGGCATCCGACAGAACGACGCGCACGGGCGCCTCGATCGCGCGTACACCGTCACCGACCCGTGGCACATGAACGCTACGAGGGAGCAGTTTCGGATGGCCGAAACGAACCGTCTCATCCAGGCTCATGTCGGCGAACGGTTCGGACGGGTGCTCGAGATCGGCTGCGGCGAGGGCCACCAGAGCGAGCACCTCGCGCGTCTCGCCGACGCACTGACGGGCCTCGACGTCGCCCCCAAGGCCATCGAGCGCGCGCGTGTTCGCCTGCCGTCGGCGACCTTCCTCGCGGGCGATCTCCTTGCCCAGCCGTGGGCGAGCGAGCGCGGTCGGTACGATCTGGTGACCGCCTGCGAGGTCCTCTACTACATGAGCGACGTCCCCCGGTTCCTCCGCACGATCGACGAGCTCGGCGGCGCGTGTCTCGTGACCTACTTTGCTCCAGCCGCGCGGATCTGTGAGGCCCCGATCATGGCGATGCCGGGGGCGAGGCAGGCGCGGTTCCGTCACGAGGACACCGAGTGGGTCGCAGCATGGTGGACGGGCGCCGCGCGGCGCGGCTGATCGAGAGCGTCTGGGGCGCCGCGCCGACTCCGTGGGCGCATCAACTCTGGTAGAGTCCGCCGACCGTGTCGTCGCGAGCGAAGCATCTGGCGAACGTCGTCGTTGGGCAGCTCAACACGATCATCGCGATGGCGGGCTCGCTCATCGTCACCCCGGCGGTGCTCCACGGGCTCGGTGACTCGGGCTACGGAGGCTGGCTCCTCATCAACTCGTTCATCGGGTACATGCGGTTCCTCGACCTCGGCGCCACGACCGGCACGGTGAAGTTCGCAGCCGGCGCGCTGAAGCGCGACGACAAGGACGACCTCGCCGCAGTGCTGAACACGTCCGCGGCGATCTTCATGAGCGTCGGCGCGGCGGCGATGCTGGCGACGGTGGCGCTCGTCGGGATCCTGCCACGCCTCTACCCGAGCATCGCGACCGACCAGATGGGCGTCATCCTGATGCTCGGCGGCGCGATGACGATCGAGATGGCCTTCCGGCCGTTCGTCGCGACGCTCCGGATGCGCTCGCTCTACTACGTCTACGACGCGATCGAGATCGGCACCTACTCGACCTTCAAGTTCGGGCTCGTCATCTATCTCGCTCACACGAACGCGCTCTCGTACAGGAGCCTTGCCCTCCTCACGCTCGGCGAGACGCTCCTCCGTCTCGTGATCGTGCTCGTCGCGGCGATGGTGGTGTCGCCTGCGGCACGGCGCATCAACCCGCTCCGCGCGCGCCGGAACATGGTGCGGAAGATCGCGGGCATCGGAGCCGCCATCTCGATCATCATGATCGCCGATGTCGTGCGCTTCCAGCTCGACGCGGGCGTGATCGGCCTCTTCAAGCCCGAGAGCCCCGAGAGCATCGCCATCTACGGCCTCGGCGCCCGCCTCGCCAGCATCGCCAACGCGGTGATCGGCGTGATCGCCGGGGTCCTCGTCCCGCGCTTCTCCGGGCTCTTCGAGACGGGCGACAAGGAGGGAGAGCTGGGCCTCCTCCGCCGGGCAAGCCAGTTCACCGGCCTCGCGTGTGCGCTGGTGCTCGTGAATCTCGCGGTGCTCGGGCCCCACTTCCTCGCGCTCTGGCTCAAGAAGCCATGGGCACCGACGAGCGGGCGCGTTCTCCTCATCCTCCTCCCCGCCTACTACGTCTCGCTGCTCGCGTTGCCGAGCCGGATCATGCTCCTCGGGCGCGGCAAGCTGAGGGGCGTCACGATCCTGGTCGTCGGAGAGGCCATCGTGAACCTCGTCCTCAGCATCCTGCTCATCGGGCCGCTCGGGGTCATCGGCGTGGCGATCGGGACCGCGCTCCCGCTCGCGTTCTTCCAGGGCGTCCTCTACCCGGCGCTCCTCCACAAGGAGACCGGTCTCGCTCCCGCCGCGTACTGGCGGATGCATGCGCCGGCGCTCGGCGTCGGCGCCGCCTATCTCCTCCTGATCGGTGCGCTCGCGGCCGTCCCGCTCGAGACCTACGCGCGCTTCGCGATGATCTGCTCCGGCACCGTCGTCGTGTTCGTTGCCCTCACCCTCGCGCTGGTTCCTGCGGCACGCGCAGAGCTACAGAAGCGGCTCGCCGGACTGCGGCGCGGGCGCGCTCCGTCGCTCTGATGCGACCTCGATGAGGGCGGGGTCGATCGTGCCGGCCCCGTAGACCTGCCGGTAGTAGCGGAGGAACTTGGTGACCTTCGCGTCGGGGTCGTCGAGGTCGAGATATGCGCGCCGGTTCTTGCTCGGCACGTCGGAGATCAGGTTTCGCACGGCCCAGGAGTCGATCGCCACGGGGTCGCGTCCAGCGATCACGGTCCGCTTGCGGACACAGGTGGCCGCCGAATGGCGGATGTCCTCGCCGGCCGGAAGCACCGCGGGCTCGAAGGCGACCCACTCCGCGACGGTGAGGACGAGGTCGGGAGCACGAACTTCACGCGCGAACTGGGCGAGCGGCCCGGCCATTCGCCATGTCGCGCTTGGGCTACCCCGACCGAAGTAGTGGACCGACGAGTAGCCCCGAACGAGCGGGTGCGTGCCGAGCGCGCCGGCGCTCATGTCGACGACTCCCATCGTCGATTTGCACGCACCGGTGAAGCCCGTCGAGCCGTGCTCGTTCGCCGTGGTCATGTTGATCCACACGAGCTTTCGGCCGGCCGAGACGAGCCTCCTTCCTTCGCGGCGCTTCACGCCGCCCCTCAGGTCGACGACGAGCCCCGTGCGCGGCGAAGTGAAGCGCGGCCATGTGAGCGGCGTCCTGGCCGCGTCGACCCAGCTCTTCTCCAGACGAAACGTGCGGCTGAAATCCCAGTGGTAGCCGTCGCGGGTCTCCCCGGGCTCGATCGGGCCGCGCCCGTCGCCGCCATAGACCCCCGCCGTGTGCCCCGGGTCGTGCCACGCGTCGCCGGAGAGGGCGCTCTCGCCGGCATCGACGAGACCGACGAAGCTGACGGGCGCATTGCGCTCTCGGAAGTGAGGGATGAGGTCGCCGAGCTTGTTCCAGCCGGGGACGTCGACGTTGCGTTCGGACGGACGCACCCATGCGCGCGAGAGCCCGGAGCCGTCCGCGAGCCGAAAGTGAGTGTTCTCGAAGACGATGATCTCGCCCGTGAAGCCCCTACGCTCGAGGAGGTGCTCGATCACACGCCTCACGGCGGCGACGTTCGTCATCCCCTGATTCCACCACTGCGCGCTGACCTTGAGGATCACGACGTCGTCCGCCCCGACGATCGCCTCGATACCCCCGAGGTCGCTCAGCACGGCATCGACGTTTGCCGTCGGAGAGCCGTCCCTTGCGACGTAGATCCGCGAGTGTTCGCGGACGCCGTCGTGCGGGACGAGGGGTGGCATCGCCACGAACGACGGAAGCTGCGTGAGGGCGGCGAGCTTGTTCCTCACCTTCCGCGCCGCTCGAGAGGCGAGGTCGACACCACGAGCCCCGGTGCTCACACGACCTCCGCTTCCGTGGCGCGACGGATCCCTTCACGGACGCCGACGCGAGGCTGCCAGCCGAGGAGCTGCGCTGCGCGGTCGCTCCGGTAGTGGAGCTTCGCCATCGCCGACTGCAGGCGGTAGAGCGCGATCGGCGATGACCTCCCGAGCGCGCCGAGCGGGAGCTCGCTCAGCCTCCCGAGCGCGAAGACGACCTGGCGCGGGACCTTGAGGACCGGCGCCGAGCCCCCTGCGAGCGCGAGCACCTCCGACTGCGTGAGGGTCGTGCCGTCGATGATCTGAATGACCTCGCCTCGCGTGAGGCCCTTCTCGATCGACGCCATGACCGCGTCGACGACGTCGTCGATGTAGACGAGCGGAAGCTCGAGGCTTCCGTCGCCGAGCACGAGCCATCGTGCGCCGGCCCGGCGCGCGACCGCGCCGTTCACCAGCGGAATGCCGCCGCCGAAGATCTGCCCGGGCCGCAGGATCACGCAAGGCAACCCGTCCTTCGCAGCCGCGCTCACCTTGCGCTCCGCCTCGAGCTTCGCGCGCGTGTAGGCGCCACGCTCGTCGGCGCGCGGCTCGAGCGCCGCGGCCTCGGAGACGACCGGCTTGCCCGACGAGCCCGCCCAGTCGATGACGGACATCGACGAGATGTGTACGAGCTGGCGAACATGGTGCTTCTTGCACGCGTCGATCACGTTCTGGGTCCCGACGACGGTGCCGCCGAGGTGCTCCGACCAGCCCCCCTTCATCGAGGCGCCGACGTGGATCACCGTCTCTGCGCCTGCGATGACGTCGTCGACGGCATCCGGGTCGCCGAGGTTGCCGAAGCGATACTCCACCCCCGGGATCGGCTGGTCGGGGAAACGACGAACGAAGACGCGGACCTTCTTCCCTTCCGCGACGAGGCGCTTCACGACGGCGGAGCCGAGCGACCCGGAGGCCCCGGTGACGACGAGCTGCACCTTCTCGGCGCGCGGGAATGCGGCGAGCCGCTTCGCGTGATCGACGTCGGCGGCGCGCGCGATCTGCTCCACGAACGGGACGATCGCGAGGGCCTCGGCAGCGGAGACTGGCGGAGCGATGCCGGCATCGAGACGGCGGTAGAAGACGTCGACGAGCGGCCGAAGTGAATCGCTGACTGCGTCGAGGAGGCGCTCGGCCGCCTTCGGGAGCGGCGTCGAGGAGCGCCGACCCGCGAATGTCGCGAACAGGTCCACGCGGAGCACCGCGCGCGTCCCGCGGATGACCAGCTGACTCTGCGTCGGCTTCACGTTCCACGTGAGCTGGAGCTGACCGCGGCCGCGCTCGCAGCGTACGTGCGTCCGCCATTCGTCGTAGGCGAGATTCGGGTCTCCGCCGAGGCTCCTCCACTCCCCCTCGACCGTCTGGATCGGCCCGAGCAGCTCCTCGAAGAGAGCCATGCAGGGGGTCGCGAGATCGCGATAGGCGTAGCCGGCGCTGCGGTACCAGGGCGGGAGCCGGCCGCCCTCGTAGGTCGGGTATTCGGCCCCGCGCAGGATGTCGACGGCGACGATGTCGCCGAGCGAGCCGGCGCGCACGGCATCGAGCGCGCGCTTCACCTGCCGGTCCTCGGACTCGCCGCGGCGTCGTCGACGATCCGGAGGACGGCAGCGACGCGCATGGGCCAGGTCTCGGCGAGCATCGCAGCGGATCGTTCCTTCCTTCGCTCGAGCGAGTCCGTCTCGAGCGCTCGCTCGACCGCGGCGATGAACGCGGGGGCGCCGTCGGCGATCGAGCAGAAGCGCTCGTAGCGACGGACCTCGGGCACCGGCGTCGACACCACCGCGAGCCCGGCCGACAGGTACTCGCGGAGCTTGATGGGGTTGACGAACTTCATCCGCTCGTCGATGCGATAAGGGATGAGACCGACGTCCATCCCCTTGCAGTAGGCCGGGAGCTCCGCGTGCGCCTTGCGGCCCAGGAGATGCACGTTGGTAAGGCCGCTGACCAGGCTGACGTCATCGAGCTGCTGGCCGAGCAGCGCGATGCTCCAGCTCGGACGCGCGCGCGCGACCTGCGCGATCAGGTCGAGGTCGACCCAGTCACGGAGCGTCCCGTAGAAGCCGAGCACGGGACGCGGGAGCGCTGCGATGTCCGCGGGGACGACCGTCGCATCGTCCATCGCACGTGCGAAGAGCGCGTGGTCGACGCCGTGAGGCGCGAGGTGCGTCGCCGGGTTCTGGGCACGCTTTCGCTCGGCGAGCTCGGCGTTGATCGCGAAGACGCAGTCGACCTTCGCGAGGAGCGCTCGCTCCGCGGCGACGGTCTCCTCTCGGTCGAGGTACGAGAACATCGACCATTCGTCGACGCAGTAGTAGACGGCGAGCGATTCACCGAGCGCACCCACGTAGTCCGCGACGTTGGGGAGGAACGTCCAGAGGTGGAATTCGCCGAGCCCGAGCCGGCGCCGCAGGACGCCGATGGTCGCGCGGAGGATCGCCCGGTTCACCCGACGAACGGCGCCGCTGTGATGCATCGGGATCGCGAACGGGGAGAAGACCCAGAGATCGTTTTCCACGTTGACCGGCCCGCGAGCGAACTCGCCGAGCTTCCGACGAATTTTGCCCAGGTCACGCGCGCTCGAGAGCTTGGGCGTACGCGTCCCCACGGAGTTCAGCCAGAGCACGCGGCGGCTCTTGGCAAGCTCGCGAAGGACGTGGTGGTTCGACGTCGGGTCTTCGTGCCAGTCCTTGGCGAACGCGATGATTGCAGGCGCTCTCAAAGCGGCCTGCACGCTACCACGCGTCGAACGGCTGGAAATGGTGCCGAATGTCGCCGCCGAACGCGCGTCGCAGGCCGCCCGCAGGCCACAAAAACCGAAAAGTCCCGAGTGGCTTTCGCCTCTCGGAACCAGTCGGGGCGAGAGGATTCGAACCTCCGACCCCTAGACCCCCAGTCTAGTGCGCTAACCAGGCTGCGCTACGCCCCGGGCCTGTCACGCCCTCCTGCTAGGGAGAGGCAACGAGGGGACCCTACTCCGAGGCCAGCTGTGGAGCAAGGACCTTTGCCGGAGGCCATTCGCGGAGGCGCCGGTTGGCGTGCTGCAAACGTCCCGAGCGAGGACTTCGTGAGATACGCAGCAGAGCCGTGCACGCGCGCCACGGGGAGCGGCGGCATGCGACGTGCGTTCGGTTCCCGCGGGGGCTCGCGAGCTGGGTTCGCGGGCGGAGGGGGATCACATGACGACTACGGAGAGCTGCGCATCGCCTGCAGCGGTCGCGCCTGAGGCGTGCGGCGCCGCGGGGCACGAATGACACTGCAGCGGCTGACCAAGGAGGAGCCGGCGGACACGGCCGTGTCGCGGACGTCCTTGCGCGCCAAGGCACTGATGACGAACGAGCGCCTCAGGACGCTCACGCCGCGCGACCGGCCGGACCATCACGCCGCTCGAGACGACGGGGCGGAGGCGGCGCTCCGCGCGACGGGCACCTTCGAGACGCTCCTCGGCGAGCTCACACGTCTCCTCTCCATGAGCTTCGACTACACCGCTTCACTCCAGGAGCTCACGCGCGTCGTCGCGGAGCGGCTCGACTGCGGTTGTGTCGTCGACCTGCTCGAGCCGCACGGCCGCGTGAGGCTCGCCACCGTGCCGGAGTGCGGCGAGACCCTGTCGAGTGAGTCGCTCGCGCCCCTGGTCGCCGACGTGGTCGCTCGACGCCGCACGGCCGCCGCAGCGGTGGACGAGGCCGCGCTCGACGGCAAGAAGCCGCGCCCCGTCGCCACACGCGCCCTGCACGAGACCGGCTCTCCGTGGATCGTGTGCGCTCCGATCGCGACCGAGGACGGCGAGGTGCTCGGCGCGCTGACCCTGTTCGGAGGCATCCTCGGCGGATACGTGCCGCGACAGCTCGCCCGGGAGCTCGGACTGCGGGCGGCCGCGGCCGTCCGGAACGGGCGGCTCTATGCCTCGGCGCTTCTTGCCGCGAAGGAGCGACAGCGAGTCCTCTCGCTCGTTGCCCACGAGCTGAAGAATCCTCTCGGGGTGATCCTCATGGGGACGGTGCAGGCGCTCGACGGGATGAACACCGACGGTGGCGTGACGCAGCGTCGCGAGCTCGAGGCCATCCACCGCTCCGCCAAGCGCATGAAGAAGCTCGTGGGCGATCTGCTCGATCTCGCGTCGATCGATGCGGGCAAGCTCTCCGTCAAGCCGGCGCCGTGCGACATGGCGGCCGTCATCGCCGGAGCGCTCGCAGACGTCGCATCGGGCGCCGAGGCGGCCGGCGTCGAGGTCACCAACGAGCGCATCCCCGGCATCCCCGAAGCCTGGGCCGACGGTGACCGCGTCGGTCAGGTGCTCGTGAATCTCGTGTCGAATGCGATCAAGTTCGCCCCGCGCGGCGGTCGGGTGCGGGTCCGTTGCGCGCCGGTCGACCACACCGAGATCGTGGTGGCGGTCGAGGACAGCGGGCGCGGGATCGCACCGGGCGACCTGCACCGCATCTTCGACCACTTCTGGCAGGCTGCCGACACCGCCGAGCTCGGCTCCGGCCTCGGGCTGGCGATCTGCAGGTCGATCATCGAGCTCTCGGGCGGTCGCATCTGGGCGCAGAGCACCGTCGGCGTGGGCACCACCGTGTACTTCACGCTCCCGGCTCACACGGCATAGACGCGGCGGAAGGCGGCAGCGTGGCACGCCGCTCGGCGACGCGCCTCCACCGCTCCGCCCTCCCCCCTCGCCCTCAGGCAGAGACCTCGACCGCGACGGGCGGCGTTTGCGCACGCGCGTACTTCACCCGCGTCGCGCCGCGTGGCTCCGTGCTCGCGGCGTCGAGGGCCCGCCGGATGGAAGACACGCTGGGCGCGCGCTCGATGCGCTCGTCGATGACGTACCCGCGCGCGAGCAGCCCGATCGGCGCGACGGCGCCGGGCCTCGTCTCCACGTCGCGGTCATCGATACGCACCGTCGGCGACCCGCGAAAACGGCGGGCGACGGCGTCGACGAAGGTCTCGACGAGGATCAGGCGAACCTCGACGTCGAGAGAATCGTCACGGAGCGATAGCGCATGACGCACCCGCTCCACCGCCAGCGGCAGGAACCGGCAACGCTCCGTGTACAGGATCTCGATCACGTGTCTCTTCGTCATGTCGTCTTGCCCCCAAGGCTTCGATCCCGTCGTTGCGACGGAGCCGCGCCGCCTTACACGAATCGTGCCGCGTGCCGCTTGAACATCCTTTACGGGAATCCCCCACACGCGCCAGTTGGCGGCCAACCGGTGTCCACTCCATTGCACAGTGCAAAGGCGCCACGCGTGCGCGGTACGCATTTCGCAAACCGCGCTGCATGGAAGCCAGGCTAGCCTCCCAGTGTCCGGGGGGACTTTAGAATGCAGGACCGATTCATCCTCGTGGTCGATGACGACCCCGAGATGGCGCGTTGTATTGCGGATGCACTGACCGCCGAGCGTTGCCGCTGCGAGATCGCGGCGAACGGAGAGGCGGCTCTCGCCGCGTGCCGCCAGCACGAGTTCGACGTCGTCGTCAGCGACATCCGCATGGGCGGCATGGACGGCGTCGAGCTGATGACCCGCCTACGGCACGTGCAGTCGGACCTGCCCGTGATCTTGATGACTGCCGAGGGCTCGATCGCCTCCGCCGTCGAGGCCGTGAAGCGCGGAGCGTTCGAGTACATCACGAAGCCGTGCAACTCCGTCGAGCTCCGACGCATCGTGGAGCAGGCGGTGACGTCGCGCGTGCGCGTCGAGCGCATGCCGCCGTCGCGCCGGCTCCTGCCGATCGGGACCGAGGAGCTGGTCGGCGACAGCCCGGCGATGCGTGGGCTGCGCGCACGGATCGAGCTCGTCGGCGCGGCGTCGTCGCCGGTGCTCGTCGTCGGCGAGACGGGCACCGGCAAGGAGCTCGTCGCACGCGCGATCCACGCGAGCAGCCCGCGCCGCTCGCGTCCGTTCGTCACGGTCAACGCCGCGGCGATCCCCGAGACGCTCCTCGAGAGCGAGATGTTCGGGCACGTTCGCGGCGCTTTTACCGGGGCCACGCAGGCTCATCGTGGGCTCCTCGCCGAGGCGGACGGCGGAACGCTTCTCCTCGACGAGATCGGCGACATGCCGCTCGGCCTCCAGTCGAAGCTCCTGCGCGTGCTGCAGGCCGGTGAGATCCGCGCCGTCGGCGGAGACCGCGTCCAGCGCGTCGACGTCCGTATCGTCGCCGCGACGCACCGCAAGCTGCCCGAGCTGGTGAAGGAAGGACGCTTCCGCGACGATCTCTACTACCGCCTCAACGTCATCACGCTGAGCGTGCCGCCGCTACGCGCCCGGGCGGCGGACATCCCCCTGCTCGCGCAGAGCTTCCTCGCGCGCGCACGTGAGCGCGCACCGCAGTCGCCGGTCGCCGCGATCAGCGGGGAGCTCCTCGAGCTGCTCTGCCACGGAAGCTGGCCGGGCAACGTGCGTGAGCTCCAGAGCACGATCGAACGTCTCGTCGTGCTCGCGATGACCGACAAGCTCGAGCCGCGTCATCTGGCCCTCGTCGACGAGGAGCTCATGCCGCCGACCAACGGCGCCGGCGCCAACGGCGTGCGGCAGCCGGTCGAGCTGTGCGGCATCGACGAGCTGGTTCATCGTCACGTCGATGCGGTGCTCGCCCACACCGAGGGCAACAAGGCGCGCGCCGCTAAGATCCTCGGCATCGACCTGTCCACGCTCTACCGCTGGCAGCAGAAGTGGCAAACCTGAGGACAACTCTCGGGTTTTCCCTTTGCGAATCAGGCCGTCCCCGGTGCGTCGCATGAACCTCTGCGATCAACGGCCGTCGCACCGCAGGACACGGGCAATTTGCAAATTGCATGGTCAGTGTTCGCAAATAGCCACTAACGCAACGTTCTTCCGAACCCGCATTGACGCAACGCGACGCGAGCGGTATCCCGATCCGTACTGCGACGGGCTCGCAGGACCGGCCCGGGGGGGCCTCAGAAATGACGGAAACCGGACGACACGAGCGATGCGTGGACGCATGGCTTGCCGCTCGCTTCGCGCGCGGCGCAGACGAAGAAGGCGGACAAGAAAAGTTGCTGCTCGGAGGCCTGCGGGCACTCTGGGATCGCGCGAGACCTAGTCTCGGCGACGTCACCCTCGCGACCATCTTCCGGCGCGCCATCCACACCGCGGAGCGACGCCACCGAGACCTCGAGCAGCTCGGTCTGCGTGTGAGCGACCGCGGCGCCATCGAGCTCACGAGCGCGTCCGCACCGCGAGTCGATCTCCACGACGCCGTGGCCTGCGCGATCGTCGAGGTCCTGCGCGCCGTCTCGCGCCTCACCGCTGACGGGCTCACCCAGCCGCTGCACGCGGCGCTCGCCTCGGCGATGGGCGACGACCCACGGGCCCTCGTCTTGCTTCGGCCGCCCGGCGCTCGTTGCGATGGTCGCGACGAGAGAGGTGCACCATGAGCCCCGGGGAGCACGCAGCCGCAAGCCGCACGGAGGGCGAGCCGCGGAAGAGCGACTCGGGGATGTGGCCGCGCCTGGTCATGCCAGACGCCGAACGGGTAACCACCCCGACGTCCCCGCCACCCGAGGTCGCCGCGATGGTCGAAGTCGGCGAGCTGCTCCGCAGCGCGAGCACTCCGCGCGACGTGTTCGCGCACCTGGTCGAGATCGTCGACCGCGTCATGCCCGCGCGCGCGATCGCGCTGGCGCCCGCACCGAGGAGCAGCGAGCCGCTCGTGTGGACGCGCGGCTCCACCGGGCTTGCGCCCGTCCAGGTCGCGACCTTGGCCGAGGCGATCCTCGACTACTTCCAGGACGACGCCGAGCTCGACGAGATCGAGCGCGAGCTCGA